>Ga0209006_10000864_pt1 | contig 27995 bp, 17 predicted proteins | sample JacPin_JW_Ref_O2_FD_188567 | JGI IMG/M metagenome (GOLD analysis project Ga0209006, IMG submission 188567) | Forest soil microbial communities from Algoma, Ontario, Canada - Jack Pine, Ontario site 1_JW_Ref_O2 (SPAdes) (version 2) | ecosystem: Environmental > Terrestrial > Soil > Boreal...
CCGTTCGCGAGTTCGTCTGCAACGACCGCTCGCACTTAGTCAGGAAATTTGAGCTGACGCTCGATCGTCTGGAAGCGCAGCTCTTTGCGCAAGGGGTCGAGGAGCGGATCGGTCTTCAACTGCACCAATCCCGTGTCGCTCAGTCGCAAGGCCGTTTCCAGCCACTCGAGCGCCTTGGGGGTGTCACGCCACTGCGCGTAGATCTCCGCATATTGGTACGCCGAGGCGTCGCCCATCGAGGCCTTCAGTTTGGCGAGCACGGCTTCCGCATCGGCATGGCGTGCTAGCTTGTCGTAGGTCATTGCCAGGCAAAGCCGACTCATCCATACCTCCGGCTTGATTTCGCACGATGCGCGTGCACGCGGGAAGTTCCCGAGCGCGTAGTAGGCGAGCCCGCGGTAGTCGTAGGCCGTACTGTCCTCGGAATCAAGGGCTATGGCATCGTCCAAATGGGCAACCGCCTGCTCATACCGGCGCGCGAAAAACAGTGATGCGCCAAGTGCCTCGTGAGTATCGGGAGCCAGCGGATCCAGCACGATCGCGCGTCGGCCGGCGGCGAGGCCCGCATCCGTTCGTCCCATTTTGCCGAGAAACCCGCCGTACAATCGCACCACCCGAGCATTTCCCGGCGCCAGCGCCATGGCGCGCTCGTACTCCTGCATCGCGCCGGTGAAGTCGAGAGTCCCCAGGTACAAAAACCTCGCCAAAGCCAAGTGGCCCTCGGCAAGATTAGGCGCCAATGCAAGAGCTTTGCGCGCGTCGGCCTGACCCTTGTCAAAGGTGTCGCGGACGGCCTCTTCCGCCGCGTCCTCCTCGGCATAGGTTATGAGCTCGTTCGATCGACCGGCAAAGGCGAGTGCATACTCCGGATCCAGGCGAATTGCCTCGGAGTACTCGGAGATGGCCGTCTGTACACCGTTACTGTCGTGTTGTGTGCGGTAAGCCTTCGAGGCACGGAGATATGCATCGAACGCGGCCGCATCATGCGTCCCGCCCAACTCGATTTTCGCAGCCACATCACCGAGGAGGGTTAGTTTGAGCGCGCTCGCAACTGCATTTGCAATCTCGGTCTGCAGCGCCAGGATATCGCCCAGATTACGGTCATAGGTCTGCGACCACAGGTGATATCCCGTGACCGCGTTGATGAGTTGCGCGGTAATGCGCACGGTATGCGCCGAGCGCCGGACGCTCCCTTCGAGCACTGCTCCGACGTTCAGTTTGCGTGCGATCGTGCCGATGTCAGTATCTTTGCCTTTGAACGAGAAAGCTGAGGTGCGGGCGGCGACCTGCAGCTCAGTGATACGGGACAGGGAGTTGAGCAATTCCTCTGTCAGTCCATCGGAGAAGTACTCCTGGTCCTTGTCCCCGCTCATGTTCACGAACGGCAGCACAGCGATCGAGTGCGCGGGCGGGGCAAAAGCTGCAGCAGCGTCCGCGGGGCTCGGCGCGGCGGGCGCAGCAAGTGCCTTTGCGCTGACCGTTACTTGGGCGCGACTCTCGCGGTATAACGCATAACCCACCGTGGCAAGAATCGCAGCGAGGGCTGTGACACTGATGCCGACCAGCGTCCTGTTGCGCAGCACTAACTTGCGCAGACGATAAACGACTCGCGCCGGTTGCGCCCGGATCGGGCGGCCCTCCAGGTAGCGCCGCAGATCGTCCGCGATCGCTACAGCACTTGGATAGCGCTGCGCCGGATCCTTCGCCAGTGCCTTGAGCACAATGGCATCCAGGTCCCCGCGCAGTTGCCGCGCCAACGGTTCTACCGTGCTGTTGCGAGTAGCGGCTGCCTCGAGCTGCAAGCTGGGCTTCTTCACCTCAAGCGTGGCGATGGCCTGATCGAGCGCTCCGATCGAGGCCGCACTCTTGAGTCGATAGGGTCGAGTACCGCTCAGCAGCTCGTAGAGCAGTACGCCCAGGGAGTAGAGGTCGCTGCGCTCATCGATCGGATCGCCGCGCAACAGCTCGGGACTGGCGTAGTCCGGCGTCAGCGCGCGACCATAGACGCTCGTCAACGCCGTCTGATCTGTCTTTTCGGCCTCCAGCAGCCGAGCGACGCCAAAATCCAGCAGCCGCACCTGCCCAGAGTCGGTCACCAGAATGTTCGAGGGCTTGATGTCTCGGTGGATGACCTGCTTGGCATGGGCGTATTGCACGGCCTCGAGCACCTGCAGGAAAAGCTCCAAGCGCTCGCGTAGCCCGAGCCGATTGGCGGCACACCAGTCTGTCAGCGACTCACCCTGCACATACTCCATCGCCAAGTAGGGCAAGCCTTGCGGATCGACACCGGCATCATAAAGACGCGCGATATGGGCATGCTCGAGACTTGCCAGGATGTCCCGTTCGCGCGCAAAGCGCGCCTCCAGCCCCACATCCAGGCGAGTCCGCATCGGCAGCTTCAGCGCTATCTCGCGCTTCAAGGCGCCGTCGGCTCGCCGGGCCAGCCACACCTCCGCCATGCCGCCGGCGCCCAGCAGTCGAATTAGCTCGTACGGACCCACGCGCGCGCCCGGCTGCAGGCCGCTCGCGGCCGGGGCGTTCGCCTCATCCGCCGCGCAGCCGAGCTTCGGAAGGGTCATTACGGCTTGCAGAATCGCTGACTGAGCCTCTTCGGGCAGCAGCGCTTCCCGCAGCGCCGGGCCCAGATCGCGATGTTCGGGGGGGAGACGGTCCAGCCAAGCGCGGCGCCCGGCTGCATCCAGCGGCAGCGCCTCGTCGAGCAGGCGGCTCATGAGCTCCATCTCCGGAATCGATAGCCCCATCGGTATCTCGAGCGAAGGAATGCGCGCCCTCGCAGCGGTCCATCGTACTCCCGGATTTATACTCCTTTAGAAGGGGGCTGTTCGACGTCACCGCGATATTCTAGAGTCAGAGATGACTCGTCTGCGCAGGAAATGAGATATGTCACCGCTGCTCAGTCGAACACTCTCCACGATAGCTGGCGTAGCGCTTGCTATCCCGATGCACCTCTCGAGCGCGCTGGCCCAGGACTACCCGGCGATGGCACCTCCGCCGGACTACGTTGAACAGCTAAACGAACAGCAGCGCGGCGCCTGTAACATTACAGGCCTCTGCAATCAATCGAATCAACCGGGTCGGCCGGCGCCTCCACCGCTACCCGACGTATGGGGCGCGCTTGCCATATCGCCGTCGACGCTGGGCTGGGGCGCATCCTGGAACTACAAAGATGAGGCGGCGGCCTCCCAGGTCGCGTTGAGCAAATGTCGCGCCAACGGATTGAGCGATTGTAAGCTTGCCGTTACCGTGGCCGATGTTTGCGTGTCTCTAGCCACCAGTCCCGCCCAGAAGATCTATTCCATTGGTGGCCCGATCGGTGCGGCGAATTTCGCCGATGGCGCTGCGATTCTAAAGTGCAAGCGGGCAGGCGGACAGGCTTGCGCCACCGTAACTTCATTCTGCGCCGACGGGGTTCACCATGTTCTGAATGGTCACACGGAGCTTTCGAACGGGAATCCGATCTTCGTCGCCGATGGCTCAAGGAGCCCGGTTGCCGCAGTGCCTCCGACCGCCGCTGCGCGTGCGGGCGACGATACTGTGCGCTTCTATGGATCGTGGACCGCAAGCGTTGCGGCGAATGGGCAGAGCGTCACGCTCCTCTCGATACACAACGCGCAGGGATATAGGAACTTTGTTGTTGCACAGACAGGAAACATTCCGGCCGGCGATGGGACGTTCTCGGCAGCTAACGGGAGATATACCAGCAACGCACCAAAGCCGAACGACTCGGGGAGCTACCGCTTCCTGGACAGCGAGACCGTGGTATGTACCAACGCGGCAGGTCAGACGCTGACCTGGAAGCGTCAGGGGAAGCCGGTCGACGCAAATGCAGCCGCACAGGCCTTGACAGGCTATACGCCGCCGACAGACCGACCCGGGACGAAGAGGTAAGCGAACAGAGCTCAGGTAAGTTTGTACTCGCCGCTCCAACCAGACCAGCCGGCGCCAGTGTCACCGATGAAGTTACCCTGAAATTTATGGCGCTGTATGAAATCTGCCAGTGCTCAGAAGTCGATGGTCTGCTTCGCCCTTGACAACCAGGCGGTTGCGACCTGCGTGCTTTGCCTCATACAGTGCCTCATCGGCCAATTGGATCGCACCCTGAGGTGTGCGGTCGATCTTGGGTGAGACCAGGCCCACGCCGATACTGATGGTGAGGCCTAACTCTGGCTTCGCCAAGGCGTTGGGATTGATCCGTTCGGCTTGAACGGCTTTGATGAGACGGTCCGCGATGGCGTGAACGTCGTGGGGCGCAAGATCGTACAGGATCATCGCGAATTCCTCACCCCCGTAACGCGCGGCAAGATCTAAGGGCCGACGCGCAAACTCCTGAATGAGCCTTGCGACCGAGCGGAGGGCTATATCTCCAGCCTGGTGACCGAAGGCATCGTTATATCGCTTGAAGTAATCCACGTCGATCATGCATACCGCGATCGAGCGGTGCTCGCGCAGTGCCTGCTGCCAAACGCGCAGCAGGTGTTCATCGAAGGTGCGCCGGTTCATCAGGCCAGTCAGGCTGTCGCGCGCGAGAAGCTCACCGATCAGGGCGCGTTCGATGAAGTTTTCACGGTATGTCTTTTCCACGTCCCAATAAACTACGGAGCCAACGACACTTGTGATGACGAATACGACCATGCACTTGAGGAGTACGGTGGGCGCCAGGCCCACGGCAAAGGATGCGATTGCGAATGTGCTGAGCAGGAATATGACCGTCAGGAGTGCCTCGCGAAACTTCAAACCGGCGAAGAAGAACACTGCGATCAGCACTACCGGGAACGCTGCAAACTGTTCAAACTGGTTATTGGCCAGCAACTGGACGTCCACAATCGCGACCAGGGCATAGAAGACTGACACCAGAATCGGCGCCACGCGTAGGTAGAAGCGCGCAAAATGACGTCCCCAAACCAGCCATAGCAGAAATAGGCTGCACGGGACAATTGCGCCGATGTAAATCAAAGCGGGCTCGCTGGAGACACCGGTACGCCGCGCCTGAGTGATTGCAAGCAGTACTCTGATCACGAAGGCCAGGGTAAACCAGACCCGGACGCGCCAGCGCACTCGCGCCAGGTGAGAAATTGAGTACTCGGCCTCCAACGGGGCTGCAAAGCGAAGAAAGGCCGTGCGTCGCGTGAGTTCGAGCGCATAAGCTGAATCGGGGAAATCCCGCAAGTTTATCTGCGTGGGTGTCATGCTTTGAATATATCGATGGTAGACAAGGTCTCGGCTGGCGCGCGCCGATCAGGAACATCGTCTATCCGTTAGTTCGAAGGCGGGGCAGTGCGTTAAGCGACAAGTAAGCGCTCGAAGTCCTTCTTCGGCACGGGCTTGCTGTGGAAATAGCCCTGAGATTCATCGCAGCCATGAAGCTTCAGGTACTCGAGTTGTCCTTGAGTCTCGACGCCCTCAGCGACAGTAGTCATGTCAAACGCGTGCGCCAAGCCGATGATTGTTGTGACGAGCGTACAACTCCTTCTATCATCGGGAAGGCGGCTTGTGAACAGGCGATCAATCTTGAGAGTATCTATCGGCAGCTCGGACAGGCGACCGAGGGATGAAAAGCCTGTTCCGAAATCATCGAGCGCGATACGCACGCCGGCGGCCCGCAGTAGTCTGAGCGAATGAACGCACGCTGAGGAGTCTCCGACCAGGGCGCCCTCCGTGACCTCGATATCTACACCCCAGTCCGGGTCGCCTGTCAGATCACCGATGGCATCGAGAATCTCTCTCGCACTATTGCGGCGGCGCAAGTCCGGCGGAGAAATATTGACGGCAACTCGGACGGGCGGTAAGCCCGTGCGACGCCATTCACGAGCGTCAGATGCCGCTTGTCTGAGGACCCACGCATCGATCGCTGGCATGAGGCCGGCAGATTCGAGCACTGGCAGGAAAGTCCCGGGCGCGATAAGTCCATTGTCCGGATCGTGCCAGCGTAACAACGCCTCGGCGCCTGAGATCTTTCCGCTACCCAGCTCGACCTTAGGTTGGTAATACAGCAGGAACTGGTCACTGTCGAGCGCCCGGCGCAACCGGTGTTCCAATCCGACGCGTTGCGCGAGCTCGGAATTCATTTGAATCCGGTGATGTAGATACTGTTCGCCTGAAGTCTTCGCCTCCTTAAGGGCGGCTTCGGCGTTCTGCACCAGTTTATCGGGCTCCTGGCCGTCGTCGGGATAACAGGCCAGGCCGCTCTTGATCTTGGCGACGATTTCGTGCCCGTCAACACTGAATGGCCGTTCGAAAATACCGGTTACGTCATGGTGCAAAAGGCGAAATTCATCCTCCAGGCGCTCAGGCAGCGCGCTCATGCTGACAAAGGTTCCGCCGCCCAGATGTGCAAGTTGCTCGGTGTCGGGGAATTGTGCCTTCAAACGGTCCGCCACGCACTGCAGTAGACGATCGCCGGTGTGGCGTCCGAACGTGTCATTGATGACGCCCAGGTGCTCGATATCGAATACCGTAACCGCAAGCCGTGGCAATCTCTCAGTCCCACGTGAGAGCAGGCGACTGAGGCGCTCGCAGAACAGTGCTCGCTTGGCGAGTCCAGTCAGCGGTTCGAAGTAGGACAACAAACGCACTGCATCCTGCTTATCCAGGTACTGAAGTGCAAATGACAGATTGGATGCGATCTCTTCCAGTAGCAGCAGCTCGTCCTGGCTGATGACGCCGGTAGCGCGGGTACCGCACAGGAACGCTCCAACCGGTGTGTTGTCCACCCGTAACGGCAAGCACGCAAGCGACCGGATTCCGGCCGCGATAAGCGCGTCCCGGCCATCGATGACAAAGGGATATTGGTTAACATCCTGGCACAGTGCCGCTTCACCCGTGCGCATCACGCGTCCCATGAGACTCTTATCCCCGGCCTCGTGATCGGCCACGGGGAATTCCTGGTCCGGTTGGGCAAGGAAGTCGTAGCCTGACCAGCCGACCGGGCGCGCCATCCGCGTCGCCGGGTCGATCAGCGCCACCATTGAAACCGCGTACCCGCCCACTCGGTGGGCAAGACGGCACGTCTCATTCATCAGCTCGTCGCGGTTGTGGATGCGCACCAGAGCTGCGTGGATTCCAGAATGCATTTTCAGCACGCCAGTCAATCGGCTGACCTGCTGCTCGGCACGTTCGCTGCTACGGCGCAGTGCAACGTCTGCAAGCGCGCGCCTGATCGCCGGCACCAGTCGCGCGGGATTGCTCTTGAGAACGTAGTCGATTGCGCCGCACTTCAATGCCTCGATCGCGCGCTCTTCGCCGATGGTTCCGGAAAGAAAAATAAATGGGACGCCGGCCGCCTCGACGCGAGCGATAGCAAGCGCCGACATACCGTCGAACGCAGGCAAAGTGAAGTCTGCCAGTATCAGGTCAGGCAGTGCGGTGCGAAGTGCGGTACGCATATCAGACTCAGTCATCGCGCGTTGATAACTGCACACGAAGCCCGCCGCCTTCAGGCGACGAATCGTCAGCTCAACGTCGGAGTCCGAGTCCTCGATCAGCAGCAAGCGAAGTTCGCCAGCCTTGTCTTTCTGGCTCGTCGAATTCACCCAGGACCTCTGCTGCCCACGCCATGACTACACACCTCCGCGCCTCATGCGGCGGCGATTCGATGTTGCCGAGGAGTCCGCTCGAAGCGCGCGCCAGTGCCCTGTGGCTGCGGATGAAGACCGCGGCCAATCCGCCACGAACCGCTCGATCTGTGCGGCGTCCACAGGGGTACAGAAGAAATGACCCTGGGCACTGTCGAACCCGGTCTCTCGAACGAAGTCGAACATCCGCCTCGTTTCGACACCTTCCGCACACACTGACAGCTGTAATGCGTGCGCAAGTCCAGTGACGGCACGAATGATGTGCTGGGCATCAGCGTCGACCGGTCCATCTGCCAACAGCGATTGGTCCACCTTTATTTCGGAGTACGGCATGCGATATAGCTCGGTGAGAGAGGATCGTCCGGTTCCGAAGTTGTCCAGAGACAGACCCACTCCGAAGATTCGCAGAGTGGTGAACACCTCAAGCATCAAATCGTGATCCTCGGAGGTTGAAGGCTCGGCGATGTCGAGCGTAAGTTGCTGCGCCGGGACCGCGTGCTCCTGCAGCAGCGACGCAAGGCGACGAGGAAAACCCGGATCCTGAACAAGTTGCGGGGCAAGATTGACCACCATCTCGAGCGCAATGCCCTGCGTGCACCATTGACCAGACTGGCGTATGGCTTCGGTCAGGACGTAGTCAGTCAGCTCGGTCATCAGGCCATGGTGTTCGACCGCTCGCAGGAAATGTGCAGGCCGAAGTGCTCCGCGCCGGGGATGCTGCCACCGTACCAATGCTTCGACGCCCTGAATCGCGACGTCTTCGGCACGCAAATCCATTTTTGGCTGGTAGAGCAGTGCCATCTCGTGCCCGGTCAAGGCCTGCTCAAGTTCGCCGCGTGTAATGGGGGGCGCGGCCGTGAGGTGAGCGGTCACTAGTCGCTCCAATGCAGTGGAATCCAGTGGACGCGAGCTCGTCCCGATGACTGTAAGGCCCCACTTGCGGGCGGCCCGTTTGGCGCTTGCCAGCACGCGCGGCTCGGACGAACCAATGAGGAAGGTAGCCGGTCGAATGTCGTGATCGGCAAGAATCCGTAGCGCAGCGAACCCATCGGCTTCTGGCGCATCCAATGCCAGTACCGCAATGGTCGGCCTGCGAACCGCGAGAATATCCTTCAGACTGGCGGACGATTCCGACTCGACCCGGTCGCAGCCGAGGTGGTCGGCCACAGTGCGCAGGACGACAAGGGAGTCGGGGTCATGATCGATAATCAGCATAAGGTCGGTCATTTGGAACCTCCCATATGACATCAGCAATTGCACTCTGCTGCAGCCTCCTACGCCACGACGTAGCCCGCAGATTAATATATGTTAATTGGTATATTTCGGTCTGCTGCCAAGAGATGCAGCAGATGATCCGACGGCCGGGCCAGAAAATGCACTGTTAAAGATGACAGGGTCGCTGCAATTGCCTTTGTAATCTTTTCAGATTGGCACGGCCAACCAAATAGGCAAATATCCTGAGCCTCTGCCAGCGATCCAGGTTTCTTGGTGCCAAGCATTGCGGGAGCGAAGGTCCATGAAGAAAGCGGCATCAGCCATGCGAGTGATCTGGTTTTATCACAAGGACACAGGACTGTTTCACGGCAGGAATCTCATGACGGACAACCCGGATCTAATCGCGCCAAATACGCCGTGCGACCACATCGCGCTCGAGGATGATAATTTCGACATACTGTCGCAGCGTGTCGATGTAGCGACCGGCTTGGTGGTTGATTGGCTGCCACCGCAACCGAGCCCCGAGCACGAGTGGAACACCGCGATCCGTCGTTGGCAAATCAAGCCCGAGGTGGTTGCGCTAGAGGAGGCGCGGCGAAACGCGCTCGAGCGCATAAGATTTCTGGAGCTGAAGGCGCTGCGCGCGTTGCGCGAGCATGCGCTGGGGCAGGCAGCCGCGAAAGATCGACTGAAGATCATCGATGAAGAGATCGTGCAGTTGCGCACGGTGGTGGGGATTTGACCCGCCGCTCCCTGGTTACGCTAGGTCGAGCAGGCGAGCTCCTTCTGAGGAGCGAGAGTGAAATAGAAAGTGGTCCCTTCGTTCGGCGCGCTTTCCACCCATATTCTGCCACCGTGTCGTGTGACGATTTGCTGCACTATCGACAGACCGACCCCCGTGCCTTCGAACTCCGCTGTTGAATGAAGGCGTTGGAACACGCCAAACAGCTTGCCGACGTGCCTCATATCGAATCCCGCGCCATTGTCACGTACGAACAGGATCACCTCGCCATGACGTTCAAAGCTGCCGATTTCTATTACTGCAGGATTTCGATGGCGCGTGAATTTGAAGGCATTGGAGAGCAGATTTACGAATACCTGTTCCAATAGCGAGGGATCAGCCTCGCACTCCGGAAACTGGCCGAGGCGCAGCTCGATGTTGCGCTCACCCGCCGTCGCCTGCACTGCGGCCAGAGTCCGCTTTACCAATTGCTCGATTTTTATGGGGCACTTCATCAATGATTGGCGACTCAAGCGGCAGAATCGGAGCAGATCCTCGATCAGGACGTTCATTCGCTTGGCGCCATTCACCACGTGGTTCAACATCTGCCGCCCTTCGTCGGGAATGCTCTGTTCGAACTGCGTCAGATAGAGATCACAGAAGCCGGTAATCGTGTGCAACGGGGCACGAAGATCGTGTGACACGGATGAAGAAAACGTCTCCAGCTGCTTGTTTGCGGCTTCCAGCTCAGCAATGTACATACGCTCTCGTTCTTGCAGCGCGCCATTCTCCAGTCGCAACCGCCGCAAATCGAGCGCTCGCGCCAGGACGGTCAATATGACATTGAGCCGGAACGGCTTCACCACATAGTCGAGCGCACCGACCTGCATCGCCTTCACGGCGGTATCAATCGTGCCGTGTCCCGTCATTATCACGCCGGTAAGAGTGGAGTCTATTTGCCGCACAGCGTTCAGCAGCTCGATCCCATCCATCTCGGGCATCATCAGGTCGGTCAGCACTAGATCGAACTGGCCCGCTTGTAGAGTCTCGACCGCCTTTTGGGGCGAGCTGTAACCGGTCGTCTGGTAGCCCTCTGTCCGCAGCGTATTGCACAGAGCCTCCATTTGCGGCACTTCGTCGTCGACGATCAGCAGCCTGGCGAGCGTTTCTTGCGTCATGCTGCGAGTTCCACCAGCGCGGCGCGTAGCTGCTGTAGCCGTGGGGGCTTGTTGAGCACCTTATCGACATGCGGCGGGATATCGCCTTCCGCCTGTAGTCGCTGTCCCCACCCGGTGAGCATGATAATCGGCGTACCTGGCGACAGGCCTTTGATAGCCGCCGCCACCTTGCGTCCGTCTACGTGCGGCATCCCGAGATCGGTGATGACGACTTGAAAGGCGCCTCCGGTCCGCTGCGCGGCCGTGAAGGCATCGATGCCGGCCTGGCCACCGTTCGTCGCTGTGACCAGGTGCCCGTCCTCTTCCAACGTATCCTGCAGCGCTTTAATGAGCAGTGGATCATCGTCAACGAGCAGGATGCGCAGTCGCCGATCAATCGGCCGCGCGCCGGCTACATCCGCCGGCGATGCCGCCGCCTGATTGTAGACGGGAAAGCTCAGGCGAACAGTTGTGCCGGATCCCGCGGTGCTATCGATTTCGAGCTCAGCGCTATGGCGCTGAATCATTCCGTACACCATCGCCAGGCCAAGTCCGGTACCGCGCTCGCCTTTGGTGGTGAAAAACGGCTCGAGGCAGCGACGGCGGGTGTCCTCGCTCATGCCGACTCCACTGTCGATGACCTCGATCTGCACGCTTTGCCGGTCGTCCGCCCCCGCCGCTACCCGCGTTCGCAGGGTCAAGCTACCGCCTTCCGGCATCGCGTCTACTGCGTTGAAGACCAGATTCGTCAGCGCATCGCGAATCTCGCCCTCGGCGCCCATGATCTGCGGCAGATCCTCGCCGAATTGCATCGCCAATTCGATGACATGACCTTTCTGTTGCGGAAGATCACACCATCGCGGGCGAGTCAACTGTGCCACCTGCTCAGTCACGGCATTGACGTCAATGCGCGCCAGTGTGAGCTGCGGCTCGCGCTGGCGGTAGAACTCTCGCATCCGCGCGACCGTACCCGCGACATCTTCAATGGCACGCCGAATCGTGATGAGGTAGCTGCGTGCGCGTTCGCTGAGATTCGGCTCGCGCTCAAGCAGCGTGTCCGTATACAAAGAGACGGGGGAAATGGCATTGTTGATATCGTGAGCGATCCCGCTCGCCATCTGGCCGAGTGCGCGAAGTCGTTCCTGCTGCATCACTGTGTGCTGAGTCTGGCGCAAATCGTCATAAGCCTGCTGGAGCGCGCTATAGAGTTGCGATTGGTGGGTAGCGAGCGCGACGTGCTCACTGAGCTGCTTGAGGAATTCGCAGTCCGGGCTGGTGAAGGCTTCCGCAGCGCGGCGCGCTGCGATGAGCACGCCGAACACTTTGTTCTCGACAATCAACGGTGCGAATACGAGTGAGAAAAAACCACGACTCGCGAGGCGCTGCGGGAATGGATATTCAATTCGGCGAGCATCGGGCTCATAGACCAGATCCCCCTTTACGCAGTGTGACAGCCCGTTCTGATCGATCGGCACTGTTGACTGTTCGAGGAGCGCGAGTTCGTTGCAATACTTTTGACTCGCGGGACCGATAGTACTAACGGCGAGTGACTCCGCCGCCGCGTTGTAGAGGCACACGCAACCGAAATCGATCGGCAGGCTGTGCTCAAGAGTTCCGAGGACGACCCGGAAGATGCTCTGCAGGTCCTGGCGGTCGCCAGTGGCGCGGGTGATATTCTGCAGCAGGCTCAGACGGCTGAGCTGGGCGCGCAGCCGGCCCTCGGTGCCCTGAATCTCAGTCAGCATATGGTTGAAGGCGTCCGTCAGCAGATCGAGCTCGTACGAGCCGGCAGGCGGCACACGCACGGCGTAATCCTGGTGGTCGGAAACCGCCTTTGCCGCTGCCGCCAGCCCCAGAATCGGGCCAGAGAGCTGGCGTTGAAGCCGGGACGAGATGGCGTACGCCATGAGCGCGGACAGTGCGATAACGAGAGCGGAAATCAATCCGTAGAGCTCCAACCGGTCATAGAAGGCGCCCAGATCTGACCTCACGAAGAGAGTCCCCAAGTGGCGGTGTCCCTGCATTACGGGCTCGAAACCGATCAGATGGGAGTCCTCAATCCTGTAACCCACGGTCTCGGGTGAGACGGGGAATGCATTGCGCGACAGACCTTCCGGATAGGTGGCGAAAAGAGCGCCGGTATTATCGTAAAGTGCCGCGCCAACCACGTGCGGCTCGGCCTTGAAAGCGGCGAGCACAGATTGAGCGTCATCGGCATTATCGAACGCAAGTGCGGCAGTGCTATTGGTCGCGATCGCCTGGCCCAGTGTCCTGAGCTGCCGCATGGTGGACTGGCTGAACGTCAGGATCTCGTAGGCAAAGAACGACGCGGTCGTGAAGAGCAATACCACCCCGCTGGTGAGCAAAGTCATCTGCATGAGCTTGCGGCGGATAGGAGTCGCTTGAGACGTCATTGGGCAGTCTCCGGTGGCGCGTTACCTCCGATGATCTCGGCGGGTCGCAGTAGATTCGAACTGATGGTCAGATTGGCGGCTTTGGCCGCGGCAAGGTCGATTCTTAAGCGTACGCGGTTGTTTTCAGTAAACAGCCCGATCATGACGCCGCGGTGTTCGGAGCCATCGGCGTCACTGACGGTGAGGACGCTGCGCCCCTTTAGTGCTGCCAGCGCCTCATCCACGCGGACGGGTTCTGTGCGGCCAATGAACAGGATGTTGCAATCCGCGACCTCGCGCGCATCCTGGAAGCGCTTGACGACAAATGGATGGTGGTCGATGGTCTCACCACGCACTACATCGTCGAGCGTAGATCCAAATGGATCGGTCCCGAGGACACCGATCACGAACGGCGCGTCCGGGCGCCGAAAGGTATCGACGGGCCAGCTGACAAAATGCGCAAAATTGAAGAGGAATACCGCTTTGACCTGATACTCGGATGGAGCAGTCGCCGCGCACGCCACCGAACAGGCGAATGCCAGCGTCGCCAGGCGCCAACAGACAGATCGCCTCAGTGCGCTCAACCGCGCCACGCGGATTTTCCGTAGCTTCCGAAGCAGCGCATGCTCATCCCGGGAGCCTTCAACCGGCCATTGTAGGGAAGCGCGGGACCGGAGACGCCAGGCGTCCTCGTCCTTGCTCGAGCAACTCGATGAATCGATCGGCAGCCAAGGGCCTGCTGAGCAGAAAGCCCTGTAACTCATCGCAGCCCAGCTTACATAGCATGTCGAGTTGCTCAGGGGTTTCGACCCCCTCGGCGACCACAGACATGCCGAATGCATGGGCCAGGGTAATGATGGTCGACACGAGCGTCTCGCCGGGGCGGTCGGCCGGCAGGCGGTTGATGAAGGATCGATCGATCTTCAGCGTGTCAATCGGCAGTTCGGACATACGGCTCAATGAGGAATATCCAGTCCCGAAATCATCTATGGCCACCCGAACTCCAGCTGCACGCAGCAGCATCAGCTTCTGCACTTCCGCAGCACAGTCATCGAGCAGGGCGCCTTCGGTGATTTCCACGTCGAGCGCGCAGGCAGCGCTTGCCCAGGACTGAGTCAGCTCAAGGAAGCGTTGCGCGAAATCAGGACGGCGAAGCTCCATGGGCGAGATATTCACCGCGATACGCACCGCAGGAAGGCCGCGCGACTGCCAATACTGGCAATCCCGTGCAGCGCGAGCGATCACCCAGGCTCCCACTTCGGTAATCAGTCCGGTGGATTCCAGTAAGGGGAGGAATGCCGCGGGGGAAATCAGCCCTGACTCCGGGTGGCGCCAGCGAATGAGAGCCTCGACGCTGCCAATGCGCCCGGTCTCGATGTTCATGATCGGTTGATAGTGCAGCTCAAATTGCTGCCGCTCGATGGCAGTTCGTAGCTTGTGTTCCAGTGCCAGGCGCGCCACGACCTCTGAATGCTGCTGGATGCTGTAGTGCAGATGCCGCTTGCCGGTTGTCCTGGCATTGCGCAGGGCCGCCTCGGCGTTCTGCACCAGGGCGGCCGCATCGTCGCCGTCATCCGGATAAAAGGCCACTCCGGATTTGACAATGACCGGAATCTCGCGCGCTTCCAGCTCAAACGGCCGACCAAAGACCGCAGCCAGCTTTGCGTGTAGCGCGGACACTGAATCGGCCGGGTCGGCGCTGGACTCCAGAGTCACCGCGAAGGTGCCGCCGCCGAACTGCGCAATCATTTCAGTGTCGGGGAAGTGCCGACGGAGCCGGTCGGCCACATGCTGCAGCAGGAGATCTCCGATGTGTCGACCGAAGGAATCGTTGATGACGCTAAGCTGCTCAACGTCAACCACAGCGACCGCGCGGCGGCACCGCGAATTGCCGAGCCGAGTCAGCTGCCGTCCCAGCCGCTCGCAGAACAGCGCTCGCTTTGCAAGTCCGGTGTGAGGGTCGAAGTATGAGAGAAAATGAACCGCGCTGTCCTTCTGCAGGTACTGCATCGCAAAGGACAGATTAGCCGCGACTTCCCGCAGCATTTGCAGCTCCTCGTCGCTGAGCGCTCCTGCGTCCACGCTGGTGAGCATCAAGACCCCGATGGTCGTCTTGTCCAGTGACAGGGGTACAGCGACAACGGATCGAGAGCCCATCTGCGATATGAGGGCATTTATCGGGTCAGTGGCGTCGAGTTCGCTAACGTCGTTGCACACAAATACGGAGCCTGTCTTCAGGACGTGACCAACCAGGCTGGATTCCGGATGCGCGCACTGTGCTAGCGTGGCACGCAAAGTCTCGGTTGATTCCGGATCTACGCCCGTGCAGGCGATCGGCTGCACCGTAGCGGTGCCGGGTTGCTGCAGCATCACGATGGCGGTCGAATAGCCGCCCACCCTGACGGCCAGCCGGCAGGCCTCATCGAACAGCTCATCGCGGCCGCGGATGCGAAGAACGACACCGTTGACTCCACTCAACATGCGCAAGACGCGAGTGAGCCGCGCGATTTGAGCTTCCTGCCGCCGGCGCTCAGCCCGAGCTGCGGCATCGTCGAGTGCCCGTGTAATTGCCGGACCCAGCCGATTCAGATTCGATTTAAGGACGTAATCCACCGCTCCACGTCGAAGCGCCTCAATGGCGCGCTCTTCGCCAATTGTGCCGGAGACAAAAATGAACGGCAGATCCGGAGCGGCTTCGCGCGCCACTTGCAGCGCCGATAAGCCGTCGAAGGCCGGAAGTGTGAAGTCAGAAAGCACGATGTTCGGTTTAAAGTCGCGCAGGGCGTTGCGCAGGCCCAATTCAGAATCAACACGGTGGCAGACGCATTGAATGCCGGCGCGGCGCATATAGCGGATGGACAGCTCTGCCTCAGCGGGCTCGTCCTCAACCATGAGAATGCGAACCTGCTTGTCCGCGGTTGGGGTAAGGCCGTCGTCTAGTGCGGGCACAGCCTGCGGGCGCTCGCTGTTTTGGTGCCCACGCACAGCCATGGTCTAACGCTCCTCGCAACCTATGAAGACCCGTCCAGCGAATGGCCGAAGCGTCGCTGGAATTTCAACTCATCTAACCTAACATGACACTGGAAAGCTGCGTATCAAACAGCAGGACGTGCACGAGACAGAGATGTGACCTACCGCACAAAAACCGCGGCTGGTGACCAACTCGGCGCTGGCATGAAATCTTCCGCGAGTGAGGCGATTCAGCTCCGCGCAGCGGCGTCTGGCAGGCAAAAGTCCCCACTGAGACGCCGCTCACAGATCCGTTTCCTGGCCTACTGCAGCCTCGATGCACGTGACGTGATCCGTGGAACGGAGCGCCATTCCACTCGTACCTTCTGCTGGAAACAGCGGTGTGCGAGCGGCACGCCGATCCGGGCTCGGTAGGATCTGCAGTGGCTAGACGCGCCGGAGGGGACTCGTGGCTTTGGCTCGTAGATCCGCGCTCTTATCTTTGAAGGCATTCGCCGTCGCTCCCCGCCGGCGAGTGGCAGGTGCACTGGCTTGCCTGTTGGTCGCGACTAACAGCGGCCAGGTGATTGCCAGCGGGCCTGCGGATTCGCCGTCAACCGGCGATTTGAAGCAAATGAGCGTGGAAGAACTGATGGACCTTGAGGTGACATCGGTCTCCAAGCAACCGCAGAAACTGTTGCAAGCGGCCTCGGCCATCCAGGTTATTACCAGTGACGATATTCGCCGCTCCGGCGCAACGAGCATTCCGGAAGCGTTGCGGCTGGCGGACAACCTGGAGGTGGCCCAGGAAAACTCGCATGACTGGGCCATCAGCGCGCGCGGCTTCAACGCCAATCTGGCCAATAAGCTCCTTGTGCTAATTGATGGGCGAGCCATTTACACGCCACTCTACGGCGGGGTTCTTTGGAACGTGCAGGACTATCTGCTCGAGGATATTGATCGTATCGAAGTCATCAGTGGGCCCGGGGGCACCCTGTGGGGTGCAAATGCGGTCAATGGAGTGATTAACATCATTACCAAGCCGGCTCAGGACACCCAAGGGCTATACGCCCAGGCGGCCGCTGGAAAGGAGCTGCAGGATCTTGAAGGCGTTCGTTACGGCGGTGAGCTTGCTCCTGATATCCATTTTCGCGTCTACGGGAAATATTCGGACTATGGCGACGAAGTCACGAGCAGCGGCGCGAGCGCGTTGGATGCATGGCACATGGCTCGCGGCGGATATCGGATCGACGCGGATGCTTCCGCGCAGGACAAGCTGACGGTGCAAGGCGATTTTTACAATGGGACCGAAGGAGACGGCACCGCGGGCGATGAATTCCTGTCCGGCGGCAATATTCTCGGGCGCTGGACGCGCGCGATATCCGCCGATTCTTCCATGAGCCTGCAGGCCTACTACGACCACACGTATCTGTCCGTACCGTTCGCCGCAAGTCCTCCGGCCGCTTTCTATACCGGTTTTCCCGCTGCCTCCCTGACCGACTCACTCGACACCTACGACCTGGATTTCCAGTATCACTTTGCCTTGGGCGCGCACCATAGCCTTGTGTGGGGTCTTGGCTATCGCGCTACGCATGAAACGGACGAGGATCTGTCAGTCGTACGCTTCTTGCCGCCGGTCCTGCAGCAAAACTTGTACAGCGGATTTATGCAGGACGAGATCAATCTGGCACAGAACGTTCAGCTTACAATCGGATCGAAGCTTGAACACAACGACTATACCGGCTTCGAGGTGGAACCGAGTACTCGACTACAATGGAGTGTCACGTCGCAACAAATGCTCTGGGGGGCGGTGTCGCGAGCGGTGCGCACCCCGTCCCGCTACGATCGCGACCTGGTTGTCCCCAGCGGCCTGACAGACGCTCCGCCTCCCTATCAGTTCCCGACGGATTATCTCAAAGGGGGAGGGTCCGACTTTGTTTCCGAGACGCTGATTGCCTATGAGATCGGATATCGGGCTCAACTGGGACCAAATCTGTCTGGCTCCGTTTCCACGTTCTACAACGACTACGACAACCTACGAAGTACCACCGCGACCCCGGTTAGCGCCTTTTACCCGTTTCCGTATCCGGTCTATTTCCAGAACAATCTCGAGGGTGACACATACGGGCTCGAGCTAAGTGCTACGTATCAGATACTCGACTGGTGGCGCCTGCATGCGGGATACGATCTGCTGCGGGAGAACATTCACGTCAAGCCCGGCCAGGTCGATGCCACCGGTGCCACCAATGAGACAGCGGATCCTCGGGGGCAGTCTGCGCTGCGCTCATCCATGGACCTGCCACGCAACCTGCAGCTCGATGCCGCCGTGCGCTGGGTCGATGCGCTCCATATCAACAACGGACCGACTGGCGGCCCAGTTGTTGGCATCGTACCCGCCTACTTTGAGTTCGATACCCGGATCGCCTGGCACGCTACGAAGAAGCTCGAACTGTCAATCGTGGGTCAGAATCTGTTGCACGATCATCACCCGGAATACGGTTATCCATCGCCGTCGCGCGAGGAGATCGAGCGAACTGTTTTCGGACAGGTCTCATGGGGCTACTGAAAAAAAGTCGGCAGCACATATGATGGGTTTTGAGCGATGGGCCGCACTGAAGTATCGAACACATCGATATTGATCGCGTCCGACAGCACTGTCGACGCGACGCTTGTGAAATCGCTGCTCGACGATGAGTTCGAGCGCCTCGCGATCAGTGTCGATGCCGACGCGGCTCCACAAGACTTTCAGCTTCACCGCCCAGACGTCCTGCTGTTGGCCTTCAGGGAGCTGGAAAAGGCGGAACAGTTCTATCTCGGGCTCTTTCGACTGGGTGTTCAGCGGCACACGTCCAGGCATCGCGCCATAATTTTGTGCGCTCAACAGCAGATACAACCGGCTTACGCACTATGTCGTCGCGGTTTATTCGACGACTACGTGGTGTTCTGGCCGTGGACCCACGATGTCACCAGGCTTCCCATGGCGATCCATCGCGCGATCAAGGAACTGGCCGCGCTGACGGATGCCACTGCGGCAAAGGCCGCATCGCCTGCATATGAGGGTCAGCCAGCTGACACTGGACAGATGCGAGCACGTGCGCATGGCCATACTGTCCTTGTCGTGGACGATGATGAGTTACATCGTGAGCTGGCAGGTCGACTTCTGACGTCATATGGATTTGACATTCAATACGCCGGAAGCGGCGGCGAGGCACTTGGCTTGCTCGCCTCGAAGCGCATTGATCTGATCCTGATGGACTTCCTGATGCCCGATATGAATGGGCTGGAGGCGATAAAGCGCCTTTCGGCCGAGCATCGGTTCGCCGTGATTCCCGTAATCATGATTACCGGTAACAGCGAACGCGACTTGGTGTTGACGAGCGTTCAGCTGGGCGCCGTGGACTTCATCGTGAAGCCCTGGGAGCGCAGCACGATGATGGCAAAGATATGGCGTGCTCTGGAAATAGGCGAAGGAAGCCGCAGAGTTCGCGAGGGCGGTCGCGCGGCGATTTGACTTCAACGCCGGCTAGCCACAATACTCAGGCCGCTCGAGCAGCCCTCAACGGCGGCGGACAACGCAAAGCATCTCTTGACTTGGACGCACCATAAGCGACTGCGTGGCTTGGCGGCATGGCTATTGCCCGCCTTCTTCCTGCGCTCGCTGATTCCGGTCGGATTCATGCCTATGGTCGGACCTGGCCATCGCGTAGAGCTCATTCTCTGCGAAGGTTACGCGCCGGCGCCGGCGCCGTCGATGATGATGTCCTTGCCAATGGACATGTCCGACGCCATGGTGGTGGATCCACGTATGGACATGTCGCAGGCTCATCGGACGCAGGGGTCTGCGCCTATGCCAGCTGGCGCTCCCGCTCATCAAGACCACGGTAGCTGTCCGTACGGGGCCAGTTCCGCGCTGGCTGCGCCACCGGCAGTGGCGATCCCGGCCATCGTGGAACAACGCGCTTCAGAACTTGCCGCAACCTCAGCTCAGGTTGGCTATTTCGATGTCCTGCTTCGCGCGCAATCCGCGCGCGGCCCTCCCGCTTAGCTCAAACCGTCATCCGCGCTGCAGAACGCAGCGCTCAAAGCCATGCGACGAGCTGCTGCTCGTTACATGGACTTTCCGTATTTGAGCTCGCATTGACCGGAAGACTTCGGTGTTGATTGCACTCGCTAGGCCTGAACGAGCTGGTCTGAGACCGATGGATTGTGCGCGCGCCTCTCGCTTGAAGTGGCTTGTACTGGCGGCGCTCTTTCTGTCTGCGTCACTCCACGCAGCCGACGTCGGTAGCGTTCGCGGTATCGTGCACGATTCGCGTCATTCGCCGATCGCCCAGGCAAGCGTCGAACTTAAATCGGCCACCTCGGAGTGGGCGCAGACCACAACGAGCGACGCCCGGGGCGAGTTCGTGTTTATGACAGTGCCCTTGGGTGACTATATCCTGACTGTCGGCCAGGTGGACTTTACGACCAAAGCTCAAACCGTCACCGTGCTCTCGGGCTCCTCACCTATCGCACACGTACAGCTCACGAAGGGCCCGACGCTTGCCGAGGTCACAGTTACCGCTGACGCGGACACGGCGATTCCCAACACAGCCACACCGACGACAGTGGTCAATCGCCAGGACATTGAACGCACGCCCGGGGCGGAACAGAGCAACAACCTGGCGATGATCACCGATTTCGTTCCAGGTGCCTACGTCGTTCACGACCAGTTACACGTGCGCGGTGGCCATCAGACCGCCTGGGCAGTCGATGGTGTGGAAATTCCGAACACCAACATCGCCAGCAATCTAGGACCGCAAATCGACCCGAAGGACATCGATTATCTGGAAGTGCAGCGCGGCGGCTATGAGGCAGACCAGGGCGATCGTACCTATGGCGTATTCAACGTCGTGCCGCGCACCGGATTCGAACGCGATAACCAGGGCGAGCTGATCGTCAGTGGCGGCAATTACGGACAGACGAATGACTATGTAAGCCTTGGCAGCCATACCGAGCGTTTTGCCTATTACGCAAGCCTTGACGGCAACCGCAGCGATCTGGGGATTCAGACGCCGGTATCACAGATCATTCACGACGCGGAGGATGGCTACGGTGGCTTCAGCACCCTCATCTTTAATGCCACGCCAGATGATCAGCTGCGCTTTGTCTTCTCGGCGAGGCAGGACAATTACGATATACCCAATACTCCCGGGCAACTCGCCGATGACGTGCAACGGGAGACGGATCTCTTTGGGATCCTGTCCTGGGTGCGCAAACTCAGCGCCGATGCCACGCTGACCACTTCGCTCTTTTTTCATCAGAATCGCGCCGACCTCGACGGCGCGCCAAACGATTTTCCCATCAGCACAACCGACCAGCGCTCATCGACCTATGTCGGGGGCCAGGAGATGCTGCGCTGGCATTTGACTCAGAATGATATCCAAATCGGCGTAACGGGTTTCAGTCAGCACGACAACGAATCATTCGACGTCCTGTTCAATGATGGCAGCAATGCACCGGTTAACCAGACCCTGCGTCCAACGGGCTCATTGGTGGCGGCATACGTCGAGGATACGTTTTCGGCAACCGATTGGCTGCGGTTAGCGGGCGGAGTGCGCCAAACGCATTTCGACGGCGATCTGGTCGAGAATGCCACCAGTCCGCGGATCGGCGTTACCGTAAGGCTTCCACGCGTTGACTGGATCCTTCGAGGATTTTGGGGCAAATATTACCAGGCGCCCCCGCTCACGACCTTAACCGGTCCGTTGCTCCAGTTCGCGCAGAACAATAATCTGGGCTTCCTGCCACTTCGCGGTGAGCGCGACCAGGAGTATCTGTTCGGTGTCACGATCCCGATTCAGGACTGGGTGCTTGACATCGATCGCTTTCGTACCGAGGCAAAAAACTTTTTCGATCACAACAACATCGGCGACTCAAATGCCTTTCTGCCCCTGACGATTGACGGCGCACTGATCCAAGGCAACGAGCTGACCATTCGTTCGCCCAGGTTCTGGAGCGTCGGTCAGGCGCACGTCACTTATTCGAATCAGACTGCGGATGGCTCTGGCGCGATCACTGGCGGGTTGACCGATTTCGGTCCCGCGGCGGGCAGCTTTGCCCTCGACCACGATCAACGCAATACCGTCAATATCGGGTTCAATGCGAACCTCCCGTGGCGTACGTTTGCCTCTGCGGATTTGTACTATGGATCGGGTTTTTCCAACGGCGATGGCACCCCGAGCCATCTACCCAGCCACGCGGAACTCAACCTGGCTGGTGGCGCAGCGTTTGGCGAGCGCTTGTCGGCATCGCTAACGGTATTGAACGTGACAGATCGCCACCTGCTGGTGGATAACAGCCTTACATTCGGCGGCTTTCACTACAACGATCCGCGGCAGATTTACGTTCAGGTTCGATATAAGTTCGGTTATTGATATGTTGGATACTGCACGTCCGTCTGGACGCAGAGGTGGCTCAACGTATCAATCGAACCGGCCGCTGCACCACGTTAGTCCAAAGTTGCCGCAGACTCTTCAGGCCACCGGCTGTGCCGCTCCAGAGGGTCGCATCGCCAATCAGCAGGTCCCCCGCAAAGAGTCCCGGGCGCGACTGGAGCAGGGCGTTGAAAGTGGTATGCCCCTGTTGGACAAACTCGTGGGGCGGTGCAGTAAGATCGATCGGCTGGCGCGCCAGAACCTCGAGTGCGCTCGTCGCGCCTCCCAGGGGCTGCAGGTGAGGGAGATGCGGATGAAGATTGAAAGTGGCTACGCCGTTTAGAAGACTCCGACGGTCTGACGAAGTCTCAATCTCGATTGGAGCAGGCCATCCGTCTGGCGCGATGGCCGGCCGCAACCCGAACTGATTCTCTACCGGCACGCCCAACCCGGCTAAGATCGAACGAGCCAAGCCGCCGAAGCGTTGCTGCGATGGAATGCTTCGGTCCCCGTGGTGATGAAACTCTGCTTCCTGAACTCGCCGCCGATCAGCGTCCGAAAGATGTTTGGCGGCGCCAATATCATGATGTGGGCAGACGAAGACCATATGGTCCGGGTCGTCGAGGAACGAACGAACGGCCGCAAGTTCAGCCGAATTTACCGCTTGCCCGGTTCGTAGTGAGTCGAAGCTGATGATGATGAGAGTATCGATCCCACCCAGAATCGCCTGGGATAGCGGCACTTGTTCACCCACATCGTCAACGCGCTCCACTTCAATCACTCGATGCCCCGTTTGTACCGTCGCCTGGTCGATAAAATCTTTGAAATTGGCCTTCATAATGTGATCTAGAAAGCCGGCGATGCTTTGGTCGAAATGGACGGGATCGGAAAATTCCTGGAACCGTGGGTATCCGAGCCGACGGCTCTCGTACAGGGTGGGAAATCGGTTTTCATTAACCGCGATGGGCGCGCCAATCTCTCCCGGCCGACTCCAAGCGTAGTAAAGAGCGACATGTCGCGCGGTCATGGGTGCGATCCATTCTTGCCTGTTTGGGGTATCGTATAGAACCTACCGCAGGGAGTTAGCACAAGTGAGATCAGCACGGGAAGTTCCTGGGCTCGGAAAGGTGTTCAGCGCCCGTTTCATAACTGCCGGCCTGCTCGCCGTGGCGGCGATTCTGACGGCGAGCCCCTCTCAGCCTCAGCCCGCACTCACTGACGAGGGAGCGATGCCCGAACTGGGCGGCGCCATCGGCTGGCTCAACTCCGCTCCGCTGAACGGCAAGTCGCTTCGCGGAAAAGTCGTGCTGGTCGATTTCTGGACGTACACCTGCATCAACTCGCTGCGACCGCTGCCGTACGTGAAGGGCTGGGCGGCAAAGTATAAGGGCGCCGGCCTGGTCGTCATTGGCGTGCACACGCCCGAGTTTTCATTCGAGCACGAACCTGTCAATGTGGAAAACGCGGTGCGGGAGTTGCAGGTGACCTACCCGGTTGCCATCGACAGCAACTATCGGATCTGGCAGGCATTCAATAACGAATACTGGCCGGCGCAGTACATCGTCGATGCGAAAGGACATATTCGTTATCACCACTTCGGCGAGGGTGATTATGGCGAAATCGAGCACCTTATACAGGAGCTTCTGAAAGAGAATGGAGCCAGCGGCCTGGATGGAAGTTTGGTGAACGTATCCGCTGGCGGAGTCGAAGCACCTCCCAGCGGCAATGAGCAATCTCCCGAAACCTATGTTGGCTATCGCCAAGCTGAGGGTTTCTCATCGCCTGAACGAGTAGCAAAAGACTCACCAAGGACCTACAGTCCGCCTGCGAGACTCTCCTTGAATCAATGGGGATTGAGCGGATCGTGGGATGTCGGCCCCGAGAGCGCCGTGCTTCAGGCATCGCCCGGGAAGGTCGTGTTCCGGTTCCATAGCCGCGATCTGCACTTGGTGTTAGCTCCGACGAAGGACGGCAGGGCCGTTCACTTTAAAGTGAAATTGGACGGCGCCGCGCCCGGCGCCGACAGCGGGACTGATAGCGCTGCTGACGGCAGCGGACAAGTTCGGGAACCGCGCCTGTATCAACTTATCCGGCAAAAGGGACAGGTAAAGGACCGGACCTTCGAGATCGAATTCCTTGAGCCCGGGGCTCAGGTTCTTGATTTCACGTTTGGTTAGGAAACAGCCTCGACACAGAACAGCAATGGGGAAAACATGAGCGTCGAATCGGCCATTCCACCGCATCTGATCTGCCCGCGCAGCCGCGCCAAGCGCATGCCAGCGGGCTTTGAGGCTCCGTACCCGGCCTGGATGGCGCGCTACGAAGAGGGATCTGCCCCTTTGGTCATGGCATATTTCGGGGCTCAACAATTGGCATTGCTACCACCCGACGCGCTGGCGCCCATCAAGACGATGGTGCAGACGCAGCCTGCGCCAGCATACTGGCTCGAGGCGCAGTGCCACGATGGGGCAGGCTATGACACGCGCGTCATTATCGCCTACTGGCAGGATGCGGAACGTTTTGCCGCCTGGCGTCGGGCCAGCGGCTTCGACGCCTGGTGGACAAGTCCGATGCGCGAGACGGAACCGCTCGGTCGGTTTCTCGAGGTCGTGACTCCCCCCATGGATCGGCTTGAAGTGGCGTATTCACCGCCGCACCATCCGGAGGGAGCGGCCCATTTGCAGAGTCGCGTGAGCACATGCCCGGTCGCGGAACACGCCTACTGGGGTAGCGCGCGCGATCGCATCCCGGCTTCGCAGACGGATTCACTGGACGGCGACGCAGGCCCGCTCACCCGGGTGCGTCAGGGGAACGCGCGCGTGCGCATTGAGCCCGGCCGCAACGTCTGCATGATCCGCTCCGGACAGGACTGGAGTGACACCACCGGCGAGGAGCGCCTGATCTATCTTAGCCGGGTGCGGCCGAAGCTGATCGAGGGCATGACTTATCTGCGCGACCAGGGGCAGCCCATCGGTTGTTTCTCCTGCCGATTCATGCAGGTCCTGGACGGCAGCGGTGCTGCCACCGAGAAAACCTTCGGTCAGGCTTATTTTCGTAGCTTGGCGGCACTCGAGCACTGGGCCGAGCATCACCCAACGCACCTTGCGATCTTCGGCACCTTCATGACGACCATGGCGCCGCTTGGGGATGCGATGCAACTGCGTCTATGGCACGAAGTCATGGTCCTTCCGGCGCAGGCGCAAAGCTTCGAGTACATCAACTGCCATGATCGGACCGGGCTCGTGTCAGCTACCGGCGCCTAGCGGGATGTAGGAGGCACGCTGATGGATTCGGTCTCGCAATCTTTGATGGCGGCACAGAACAAAGCTCAGGCGCTGTTCGACGAGGTGGTCGCCGCTGCACTGATTCTACCGGGAAAGCTCGAAAGCGAGTTGACGCAGGACATCCATCTGCTGGCCGAGTCGCGCTTTGGCCTGCGCCGCCATTGGCACAAGCGAATTGCCCGCTCAGGCCCCAACACCCTGCTCACCTACCACGATGAAGCCACCGATCGCCGCATTACCGACGACGATATCGTCTACCTCGACTTCGGGCCTGTGTTCGGCGAGTGGGAGGCGGATTTCGGACGCACCTACGCAGTGGGCTCCGATCCGGCAAAACATCGACTGATCGGCGACCTTGCAGCGGCGTTTCAGCGCGGCAAGGAGTTGTATCGGTGCACGCCGGATCTGACGGCCGGTGAGTTGTACGACTTCGTCGCCGGTCTTGCTGCACCGGCCGGCTGGGAATTCGGTGCGCCGACGGCTGGGCACTTGATCGGACACTTTCCCCACGAAAGCTCAACCAAGGGTGGCCAGCTGTTCTCGATCCGCCACGGCAATGATCTGCGCCTGCGCGAGCCGGATGAGCTTGGAATGACGCGTCATTGGATATTGGAGATTCACTTCGTCGACCGGGGCAGGATGATCGGCGGGTTTTTCGAAGAATTGCTGACCGTCGATGCCTGATTCGACTGGCGATTGCGCCGCAGCGTCCAAAGCCCGTCTCGATCGGCGTTTGGTAACACGCGGCGCCTGCGCCCTGGCGCAGATCATCGGGCTCGCGCCGTTAGTGCTGCGGGGCGCGCCGTTGCCGGATGCAGCGGATCGACTGCTCGCTGCGATGACATTGGCGGACAAGATCGCGATGGTTCATGGCGCTACCGAGTCGGCGTCGAGCTATCAGGGCCAAGCCGGATATCTGCCGGGCGTACCGCGCCTGGGAATTCCTTCGCTGCGGCTGGCCGATGGGCCGCCGGGTGTTCTGACCCGCCGGGTATCGACCGCTCTTCCGGCGACTATGGCACTGGCGGCAACGTTCAGCCTTGAGGATGCGCAATCGAACGGTGTTGTGATCGGCCGTGACGCGCGCGCGCTGGGCATCGATCTCGTGCTCGAGCCGTTCATCAATATCTACCGCGATCCCGGCTTTAGCCGCGCCTACAACACCTATGGCGAAGATCCGCTGTTGAGCGGGCAGATCGGCGCGGCAGTGGTCAGGGGCATCCAGAGCCAGGGCGTGATGGCGCAGGCTAAACACTACATTGCCTTCGAAGGCGCAAGTGATGTGCAGGTGGATCCGCAGACGCTGCACGAGATCTATGCCGCGCCCTTTGCGGACGTGGTGGCCGCGGGGGTGTCCTCGATCATGTGTTCCTATAACCGGATCAACGGCGCCTTCGCCTGCGGTAACCAGGCACTGCTGGACGGCCTGCTGCGCGCAGAGATGGGTTTCAAGGGTTTCATCACCTCGGATTGGGGTGCAACGCACGCGGCCGAGTTCATCAACGCCGGTCTGGATATGGAAATGCCGGGCGAGCTGCGCGTCGGTGCCAACCGCGAACAGCTGATGCGCTCCTATTTCTCGGGCAGCGAAGTGCCAGCGATGCCGCCGAGGAGTGCTGAGGCGATGGGCTTCGGGCCCACGGGCCGCATCCCGGAGGAGTTCGTCGCTCCGATGCAGATTCCGGCGTCGGATGGCGCCGAGGTGAATGCCGCACCGGCACTCAGCCCGGCCATCGACTACACCAACCTGCGGGCGGCATTGCAGGCGGGCACCGTGACCGAGGCTACGCTCACGCGGGCGGTGCGCCGGATATTGCAGCAGATGCAGCGCTTCGGTCTGCTGGATGATCACGGCGGGCACCAATCGACGTCCGAAGATGCTGCGCGTGATGCCGGTGTCGTTCTGCGCACGGCCGAGGATGGCGCGGTACTGCTGAAGAATGACGGTGCGCTGCCGCTTGCCAAATCCGATCTCGGCGCATTGTTGCTGATTGGCCCAGGAGCGCTGCAGACCGTCGCCGTGGCGCGGGCGAATGAGCAGGCGCTCGGGCGAGTTGAGCGGCAGATTGGCACCGTTGAGGTACTGCGCCGCCTGTACCGCCGCGATCGCTCGGTGCACATCAGCTACCGTCCCGGCAATGACATGACAGGCGAGCTGATCCCTGCGGCCCTCCTCAGTCACGATGGACTGCCGGGCCTGATCGACGAAGACACCCGCAGCCATCGCCAGGCGATGGCTGCCGACATCAACTTCACTCTCGCAAGCGG
>Ga0209006_10000865_pt1 | contig 27976 bp, 22 predicted proteins | sample JacPin_JW_Ref_O2_FD_188567 | JGI IMG/M metagenome (GOLD analysis project Ga0209006, IMG submission 188567) | Forest soil microbial communities from Algoma, Ontario, Canada - Jack Pine, Ontario site 1_JW_Ref_O2 (SPAdes) (version 2) | ecosystem: Environmental > Terrestrial > Soil > Boreal...
CTTTTCAGCTGCAGCCGGCTTCTCCACCGCGTCAGCCTTTTCAGCCGGCGCGGCATCCGCCGCGGCGGGCTCGAGCAGCAGGATCACTGAGCCTTCGGAAACCTTGTCGCCGGTCTTGAGTTTGACTTGCGCGATCTTGCCCGCGGCCGGCGCCGGCACATCCATCGCTGCCTTTTCGGTCTCGATGGTGACTAAGGGCGTTTCCTTTTCGATTTGCTGGCCATCCTTGACCAGGATCTCGATGACGTTGACGTCCTTAAAACCGCCGATATCCGGCACCCGAACTTCAATTGAGCTTGCCATGATCGCCTAGACCGACACGGGATTGGATTTTTCCGGATCGATGCCGAAATTCTGCATAGCTTTGTTCACCGTTTGCGCGTCGATCTTGCCCTCGTCGGATAGTGCTTTGAGCGCGGCAACCACTACGTAGTGCCGGTCGACTTCAAAGAATCGGCGCAGCTCGGCTCGCGAGTCGCTGCGGCCGAAGCCATCGGTTCCGAGCACGGTGTAAGGGCCCGGTACCCATTGCCGAATCTGGTCCGCGACCGTCTTCATGTAATCGGTGGCGGCAATAAAGGGGCCTTCTCGGTCCGCCAAAATTTGCTCAATGTAGGTCTGCTGGCGCGGCTCGCTCGGATGCAGCATGTTCCAGCGCTGCACCGCCAGCGCGCTTCGGCGCAATTCGCTGAAACTCGTCACCGAATAGACATCCGCCGGGACGCCATAGCCACTCTCGAGCAGCTCCGCTGCGGCAAGCACCTCGCGCAATATCGTGCCCGAACCAAACAAGGTCACCCGCACCTTGCCGCGGCCGCCGGTTTTCAGCAGATACATGCCGCTCAAAATGCCCTGCTCCGCGCCGGCGGGCATCGCCGGATGCGCGTAATTCTCGTTCATCACGGTGATGTAATAGAAGACGCTTTCCTGCTCCTGATACATGCGGCGCAGGCCATCCTGCACGATGACCGCCAATTCGTATGCGTAAGCCGGATCGTAGGCCACGCAGTTCGGCACCGTGGTCGCCACCAATTGGCTGTGTCCATCCTGGTGCTGCAGTCCCTCGCCGGCGAGCGTGGTTCGCCCCGCGGTGCCGCCCACCAGAAATCCTCGTGCCTGGCTGTCGCCCGCGGCCCAGATGAAGTCGCCGACGCGCTGAAAGCCGAACATGGAGTAATAAATATAGAACGGGATCATGCTCACGCCGTGGTTTGCGTACGCCGTGGCCGCGGCGATCCACGAGCACAGGCTTCCGGCCTCGTTGATGCCCTCCTCCAGAATCTGTCCCTGCTTATCCTCGCGATAAAACATGAGCTGATCGGCGTCCTGCGGCGTGTACAGCTGTCCGACCGACGAATAAATGCCGATTTGCCGAAACATTCCTTCCATGCCGAAGGTGCGCGCCTCGTCCGGCACGATGGGCACGACGTGCCTGCCGATGTTCTTGTCCTTGACCAAGGTGGTCATCATTCGCACCAGAGCCATGGTCGTCGAGATCTCTCGATCCCCCGTGCCCTCGAGCAGCGTGTTGAAGGCTTCGAGCGGAGGAACGGTCAAGGGCGGCGCCAGGGAGCTGCGCGCCGGCAGATAGCCGCCGAGCGCGACGCGCCGTTCCTGCAGATAGCGCATCTCTTCGCTGTCCTCAGCGGGCTTTCTAAACGACAGGCCGGCGATTTCTTCGTCGGTTATTTGAATGTTGAAGCGATCGCGCACTTCCTTGAGATTATCGTCCGTCAGTTTCTTCTGTTGATGGGTCGAGTTGAGACCCTCGCCCGCCTTGCCCATGCCGAAACCTTTGACCGTCTTGGCGAGAATGACGGTGGGTGCGCCGACGTGAGCGACCGCGGAGGCATAAGCCGCGTAAACTTTTTGCGGATCATGGCCGCCGCGGTTGAGGTGCCAAATCTCCTCATCCGACATGTTGGCGACCATTTCCTTGGTTTCGGGATACTTGCCAAAGAAATGCTCGCGCGTATATGCGCCGCCCTTGGACTTGAAATTCTGATACTCGCCATCCACGCATTCTTCCATCAGGCGCTTCAAGAAGCCTTTCTGGTCGCGCTCCAGCAGCGGGTCCCAACGCCCACCCCACAAAACTTTGATGACGTTCCAGCCCGCACCCAGGAAAGCCGCTTCGAGCTCTTGAATGATCTTGCCATTGCCGCGCACCGGCCCGTCGAGCCGCTGCAGATTGCAATTGATGACGAAAATCAGGTTGTCGAGTTTTTCGCGCACCGGCATGGTGAGCGCGCCCATCGACTCGGGTTCATCCATTTCGCCGTCGCCCAGAAACGCCCAGACCTTCCGATCGGAGGGCGCGACAATACCGCGATGCTCCAAGTAGCGCAGAAATCGCGCCTGAAAAATTGCCATCATCGGGCCCAATCCCATCGATACGGTGGGGAACTGCCAGAAGTCCGGCATCAGCCAGGGATGCGGATAGGATGACAAGCCGCCGCCTCGAACCTCTTGCCGAAAGCGCTGCAGCTGGCTCTCATCCAAACGGCCCTCCAGGTACGCGCGGGCATAGATACCCGGGCTCGAATGCCCCTGAATGTAAATCATATCGCCCAGATTATCGGGGCTGCGCGCGCGCCAGAAATGGTTGAAGCCGACCTCATACAGCGTCGCCGCCGAGGCGTAAGTCGCGATGTGGCCGCCATACTCGGAATTCGTGCGATTCGCCTGCACCACCATGGCGAGCGCATTCCAGCGCAGGTAGGCTTCATTGCGCCGTTCCAAGGATCGATCTCCGGGATACTCCGGTTCCTGCGCCTTGGAAATCGTATTGAGGTACGCCGTGTTCGGCTTAAATGGCAGGTATGCGCCGGAGCGGCGCGTGAAATCGACCAGCTTTTCCAGCAAAAAATGTGCACGCTCCGGACCCTGAGCACGCATGACCGAATCGATGGACTCAAGCCACTCTTGGGTTTCAGTAGGATCGATATCTTCGAACGGCGATTGTTGCGTCATAGAAATGCACACCTACCCACGTGTCCTGTTAAGATGCCAGGCACGTTACAGCGCCCCTGCGCTAACTGCCATATTGTCTACCCTCACTATCTTCGGGGTTTGGTTTTTCACGGTCAAGCAAGGCGATACCTGTACGGTTTTTGAGATATGCCGATTCGCTTGCCCTTAGACCATCTTCTCGTGCCGATCCGCCAAACCGGCGAAACGGTGAGCGCATCAAGCCTCGCGCGCTACGCGAGCGCCATACTGTTTTTGCCGCTTGCGCCATCCGCTGCAGATTGGCAGGCGCTGCCGTATGCCCCGATGCTGCGCGCGCTCCACGAGCGCAAGGTTCGCAAGGCCGGCGATACGTTTCACCTGCGAGTGGGTCCGAAAGCCCAAACCTTGTTGGTGGTCGCCTGCCTCGCCACCGAGGCGAGCACCTTTGAGCGCTTGCAAGCGGCCGGCAAGCTCGCGCGCAGTGCGCTCGAAGGCGATCCAAAAACGCTGCTGATCTGGCAGCAAGGCTGCAAAGCCGATGCAGTCGACGCGGCCGTCCATGCGATGATCGCGGCGCTGCAAGCGGCCGCCTTTCGCTTCGCGGCGTTCAAAAGCCAGCCCAAATCTCGCGCCCTGCTTCTACATATTGACCTCGCGCGGGGCGAAAAGTTGCCCGAGATGGATTTGACCCTCGCGACCGCGGCCGGCAACAATCTTGCGCGATGGCTGACCGCTTTGCCGCCCAACTCACTGGATGCCGCCGCCTATCGCCGGTTGCTGAAGCAATTTGCGCAGCGCCTGAAATTGACCTTCAAATTCTATGGCGAGACGCAGCTCAAGCGTTTGGGGTGCGGCGCCTTCCTCGCGGTCGCGCGCGGCAATGCCATGCGCGATGCGGGCATCGCCATGCTGTCCTATCGTCCGCGTGGCGCTGCAGCACCCGCGATCAGCCTGGTCGGCAAAGGGATCTGCTTCGACACGGGCGGCACGAATTTGAAGGCCCACAAAGGCATGTTGGACATGCATACCGACATGGAAGGCAGCGCGGTCGCGCTGGGCAGCCTGTACGCGCTGAAGATGCTGCGCTCGCCGCTGTCGGTCGATTGTTGGCTCGCGATCACGGAAAACCGCATCGGTCCGTTCGCCTACAAGCCGCAGGATGTCGTGCGTGCGGCAAATGGTACGACCATTCAGGTCATTCATACCGATGCCGAGGGGCGGATGGTGCTGGCTGACGCGCTGTGTCTCGCCGCGGCCAAGAAGCCGCGCGCGATCATCGATTACGCGACGCTCACCGGTGCCTGCGTCCACGCGCTCACCGAGCGCTACAGCGGTGCGTTCACGAATCGCCCCGAGGCTCGCGGCTTGATCGAGTCCGCGGGTGTCAGCAGCGGCGAGCGCGTCTGGTGCTTCCCGATGGACAGCGACTACGACACGGATTTGGAGAGCACCGTTGCCGATGTGCTGCAGTGTTCCGCCGATGCCAAGGGCGATCACATTTTGGCGGCGCGGTTCTTGAACCGGTTTGTACCGAATAGCGTCGCATGGCTGCACCTGGATCTCTCCGCGGGCACCCGTCACGGCGGACTGGCGCATGTCACGACTGAGATCACCGGATTTGGTGTGCGCTACACCTTGGATCTGCTGCGCCGTGGCTGGCCGGCACGGACGGCGGCGGCATGAATCGCCTGACCATCCAACGGCCGGATGACTGGCACGTGCATTTGCGCGACACCGAGGCTTTGAACTCGATCGCGCGCTTCACCGCCGAGCGCTTCGGGCGCGCCATTGTGATGCCAAATCTTAAAGCCGCGATCACCACCACCGCACTGGCCGGCGCCTATCGGCAGCGCATCGTGGCGGCCCTGCCCCCGGGCAGCCGATTCGAACCGCTCATGACCTTGTACCTGACGAACGACACTTCGGCGGAGGAGATCGATCGCGCCAAGAATTCCGGGTTTATCCATGGCGTCAAGCTTTATCCGGCGGGCGCGACCACGCACTCGCAGGCCGGCGTCACCGACATCGAGCATGTCTATGGCGTGCTGGCGCGCATGGAAAAAATCGGCATGCGGCTGCTGGTGCATGGCGAGTCACCAGGGATCGACGTCGATGTGTTCGATCGTGAAACGCACTTCATCGACACGGTGCTCGCGCCGCTGCTGGAACGATTTCCCGCGTTGGCCGTGGTGTTCGAGCACATCACCACGGACCGCGCGGTCGAGTTCGTGCGCACCGCACGCAACGGTGTGGCTGCGACCATCACGCCGCAGCATCTGCTGCACAATCGCAATGCGCTTTTTATGGGCGGTATTCGCCCGCACTATTATTGCCTGCCGATCTTGAAGCGCGAGCGCGACCGGCAAGCACTGCTTCAGGCCGCGACCAGCGGCAATCCGCGCTTTTTCCTCGGCACGGACAGCGCGCCGCACGAGCGCGGCACCAAGGAGACTGCCTGCGGTTGCGCCGGAATGTTCACCGCGCACGCGGCCATCGAGTTATACGCGGAAGCATTTGAATCGGCCGGCAGGCTCGATCGGCTGGAAGGGTTTGCCAGTCACTTCGGCGCCGACTTCTATGGCCTGCCGCGTCACACGGACACGATTACTTTGCTCAAGGATCCCTGGACGGGGCCGCCGCACTTGGCATTCGCCGGCGGCACCTTGATCCCCTATCGGGCCGGCGAGCCGATTGCCTGGCGTCTGGCCACACCGTAAGCATGTCGCAGCTTCCACCCATTACCTTTGCAACGCGCTTCCGCGGATTCTTGCCGGTGGTCATCGACGTCGAAACCGGCGGCTTCAACTCGCAAACCGACGCGTTGTTGGAAATTGCGGCGGTACTCATCGAGATGCGCAGCGACGGCACGCTGGCGCGCGGCGAGACACATCGCTACCACGTGATTCCCTTTCCGGGTGGAAATATGGAACCGGCCTCCATGGCCGTGACCGGTATCGATCCGCATCATCCATTGCGGCCCGCGATCTCCGAAGAAGATGCGCTGCAACGCATCTTCAAGGAAGTCAGGAACGCGATTCGAATGGCGGATTGCACCCGCGCCGTACTGGTCGGCCACAATGCATCGTTTGACCTGAACTTCTTGAACGCCGCGGTCGCGCGCGCGCAGGTGAAGCGCAATCCCTTTCATCCGTTTTCAAGCTTCGACACCGCCACACTGGGCGGCATCGCCTTCGGACAGACCGTGTTGATGCGCGCCACCTTGGCCGCCGGTCTCGAGTGGGATACCGCTTCGGCGCATTCCGCGGCCTATGACGCCGAGCGCACGGCGGATCTGTTCTGCATCGTGTGCAATCAGTTTCAAGGCGTATTCGATGCCGGCCGCAGACGTTTGGCGGCCATGGGGCCGCTGCAAGTCGAGGTGGATCCTCTTGACCCGAAGGAGCCTCTCTAGGCGGCTACGGCGCCGGCCTCCGCCAGCAACTGCTTCAACTCGCCGCTCTTGTACATCTCCAACGTGATGTCGCAGCCACCGACCAATTCGCCATTGACGTAGAGCTGCGGGAAGGTCGGCCATTTCGAATAGGTCTTGAGCGCTTCGCGCACTTCCGGGTCTTCGAAAATATTGATATGCGCGAACTGCGCCTTGCAAGCTTTCAGAGCGCCCACGGTCTGGGCGGAAAAGCCGCATTGCGGAAAATCCGGCGTGCCCTTCATGTAAAGCACCACGGGGGCCGCGGATAGCTGGCTCTTGATTCGTTCAATCGCGTCCATAATCGACAATCTCCACGTTATTGATCCAATTGTACGATAACCCTCAGGGCCGTACCCATTCGCATCGTTGAATTATTGGGGTCAGTCCCCTATTCTTCCAGGCCTGCCGCAACGCAAAATCCGCGCCGTGGCACGCTCCGACGCAAAAAACATATGGAGGGGAATCGCATGAACCCATTAAACACCGTCAAATGGCCTCTAATCATCGGATTCGTGCTCGCTGTCGTGATAGCGGCCCTGGTGGAGGGTGGCCTCAGCTTTAACTCAGTCACCCTGGCGGCGCTCACGCGCTGGCTGCACATCATCGCCGGCGTGTTCTGGATCGGCCTGTTGTACTACTTCAACGCCGTGCAAACGCCTGCCATGGCGGTCGCCGCGGCCGACAAAGGCGGTCCGGGCGGCGCCGGCATCAACAAGTACGTCGCACCGCGCGCGCTGCTGTGGTTTCGATGGTCGGCGCTCCTGACGTGGCTTATGGGCGCCTGGCTGCTCTCACAGACTCACGGCCGCTTTGTCAGCGCCTTTACCTTGAGCCTGATGGATAACCCGACCTCGCGCCCGAATCTCATTATTGGCATCGGCGCCTGGCTCGGCACCATCATGCTTTTCAACGTCTGGGGACTGATTTGGCCCAACCAGAAAAAGATCTTAGGCATCGTGCCCGCGACCGATGAGCAGAAGGCGAAGGCGCGCAAGGTCGCCCTGTACGCCTCGCGCACGAACTTTCTGCTCTCCATCCCGATGTTGATGTGCATGATCGGACCGATGCACGGACTGCCATTCTAAATGGCACATGTGGCGCCGTTGCCGGGCCCCAAGCCCGCGGTACCGGTTCCTGACGACCTGCGGCAGCAGGTTGCCACGGCCCTCATGGAAGATATCCGCGGCGGTGATCTCACCGCCGCGCTCATTCCGCCCGAGAAAAGCGGCCGTGCCACGGTCATTACCCGCGAAGCGGCCATCCTCTGCGGCATCCCCTATGTGGAGGCCACCTTCAGGCACCTGGATTCGCGCGTGAGTTTCGATTGGCGCGTCCTCGAGGGCGAGGCGGTCAGTGCGAATCAGGTCTTGTTCAGCGTTGAGGGACCGGCCCGGGCACTGCTGACGGGCGAGCGTACGGCCCTGAATTTTCTACAATTACTGAGCGGCACCGCGACCGCGGCGCACGCTTTCGCGCAACTGCTGGTCGGAACCCGCTGCCGCCTGCTGGATACTCGAAAGACCATTCCGGGGCTGCGGACCGCGCAGAAATACGCGGTGCGCGTGGGCGGCGGCCACAATCATCGCATGGGGCTGTTCGACGGCATTCTCATCAAAGAAAATCACATTGCGGCGGCAGGCGCCATTGGACTGGCGGTCGCCGCGGCGAAGCGCAACTCAGCCAGAGTGCCGGTGGAAGTCGAGGTCGAGGACCTGGCCCAGCTGCAAGCGGCCATCGATGCCGGCGCCGATATTGCGCTGCTGGATAATTTTTCGCTCGAGGCCATGCGCGATGGCGTGGCGCTCAACGCCCAGGCCAAACGTCCCTTGAAGCTCGAGGCTTCGGGCGGCATCACGACCGATACGATTCGCGCCATCGCAGAGACCGGCGTCGATTTTATTTCCGTCGGCAGCATCACCAAACATGTGCAGGCGGTGGATCTGTCCATGCGGTTTGAGTGGCACGCCTAAAGACAAAGACGCCTGGCGTACCGCCGCGACTTTGACATCCGTGAAAAAAATCCTGCGCTTTGTTCTGTGGCTGCTGATCGGGGGTGTCGCGCTCGCCGGCATCCTTGCGGCGCTCGCCGGCTACTTGCTCTACACCCCTAATCCCGAGCACCCGCGACTGTCCGGCACGGTTGCCGCCGGCAGCATTGTCATCAATGGGCAACCGCGAACCTACCAGGCCTATGTGCCTAAAGGACTGGCGCGCGGCTCACCGCTGGTTCTCGCCATGCATGGATCGGGGGAAAACGGCACGGCCATGCGCATTGAGACCGGCTATACCTTCGAGCGTCTGGCCGATGAACGCGGATTTGCCGTGATTTATCCCAACGGCCAAAACGGTCATTGGAACACCTGCGAGATCGACAAGGACGCGCAGCAGCCCGGCATCGATGATGTGGGATTCTTGACGGCGCTGGCTGACAAATTCATCGCCGAGGTCGGAACCGACCGCAATCGCGTGTTCGCGGTCGGTCTCTCCGAGGGGGGTTACATGGCGACTCGCCTCGCACTTGAAGCTCCGCGTTTTCGCGCTCTGGCGTCGGTCGAGGCAAATCTGCCGGCGCCTGAAAATTTCCAATGCAAGCCCGTGACGCAAGGCAGCGCGTCCATCATTCTGATTCATGGCACAAAGGACCGCCTCGTTCCCTTCGAGGGCGGAGAGGGAAGCCTGATTTTCGGCCTCATGAAGAATCCCAAAGTTCTTTCATCACGGGCGACGGCACAATACTTTGTGGACCTTGACGCCATCGTGGGTCCCCCGGCAATGACGCGATCGATTTCGGCCGATGGTTTTGGGATCGAACGGTCAATATGGAGCAATGACACTGGCGCGGAGGTCGAATTGATGGCCATCGATGGGGCCGGCCATACCTTTCCGCAACCCTACTATCGCGCCCGAAGAATACTCGGTCCCTCGCCTCGGGATCCGAATGCGGCCGAAGTGATATGGGCCTTCTTCGAGAGGCAGCGGCCAAGACAATGAATCAAGCGCTGTTGGCAGCCTTGAGCACCCGCGTCGGCTGCGAGACCCCGTAGCCCTGAGCGTAATCGACGCCCAGGCTCTGCAGCATGTTGATGATTTCCTGATTTTCGGCAAATTCAGCGATGGTCTGCTTGCCGGTGAGATGTCCGATCTCGTTGATCGAACGCACCATTTCGCGATCGATGGGATCGTGCAGGATCTCTTTGACAAAGCTGCCGTCGATCTTCAGGTAATCGACCGGGAAGTGCTTCAAGTATCCGAACGATGACAACCCGGTGCCGAAATCATCCAGCGCGAACTTGCAGCCCAATTCTTTGAGCGCCTGAATGAACCGGTTCGCCTGCGAGAAGCTGGCGATCGCCGCGGTCTCGGTGATCTCGAAGCAAATTTTGGTGGCATCCAAACCGCTGCGGTGAAACTGATCGATCACGTAGGGCAGGAATTTGTCATCGCCCAAGCTCTGGCCGGAGAGGTTGATCGAACACATGGTGAGTTTTTCGCGCTCGTCGGCCTCGGAGACCAGCCAGCGGAAGGCATTCTCGATCACCCAGCGGTCGATGCTCGGCGTAATGCCGTAGCGCTCCGCGGCCGTCATGAAATTATCCGGGCCGACAATCTTGCCCGCCTCATCGCGCATGCGCAGCAGCAGCTCGTAGTGCGCGCCCGCCTCGGTCTTTTGCAGCGGCATGATGGTTTGCCGGAATAACTCGAAGCGGCCTTCCTCGAGTGCGTTGTTGATACGCGCGGCCCATTGCATCTCGCGCCGGCGGCGCATCAAGTCGATGTCATTTTCCTCAAAGCTATGCACGCGGTTGCGGCCGGCTTCCTTGGCCGCTTGGCAGGCGCTGTCCGCGGCGCTCAAGACCGCTGCGACATCGGCATTGTCGGCGGAGATCGGCACCACGCCGATGCTGGCGCCCAGGCGGAAGGTGCGCTCTTCCCAGGTGAACTTGAAATTACGCACCGCTTCGCGCAGCGCTTCCGCGGTGCGCATCGCTTCATCCAGCGAGCAACTCTCGAGCAAAATACCGAACTCATCGCCGCCCAGGCGCGCCAGCGTGTCGCGCCAGCGGACTTTGGATTTGAGCAGCGCGCCGACCTGGCCGAGCAGCGCATCGCCCGCGCTGTGCCCGCACGTGTCATTGACGATCTTGAATTGATCCAAATCCAGGACGCACAGCGCGTAGGAGGTTTCGCGCGCTTTGGCGCTCTTCAATGCCCGCTCCATGCGGCTCTCGAACTCGCGCCGATTCACGAGGCCGGTGAGCACGTCGTGGCTTGCGTGATAGCTCAAGCGCCGGTTGAGTTCGCGCGCCTCGCTGACATCGTGGAAAACCAGCACGCCGCCCGAGACCGCGCCGCTGCCGTCGCGGATCGGAGATGCCGTGCTCTCGACATAGATTTCGTTGCCGTCGCGGCGGATCAGCAGCATCGGCCGAACCGATTTGATCGATCGGGTGCGGCGGATCGCGACCGCCAGGGGGTTCTCCAGAGGCTCGCAGGTTTCCTCGTGGAAGGCGCGGAAAATCTCCTCAATCGCCCGGCCTTGGCTGTCCTCGAGCCGCCATCCGGTCAGCGCCTCCGCCACGGGGTTGACGTAATCGATCACGCCTTTGGCGTCGGTGGTAATGACGCCGTCGCCGATGCTTTGCAGGGTGATTTGCGCGCTTTCTTTTTCGCGAAACAGCGCCTCTTCGTAAAGCTTGCGCTCGGTGATGTCCAGCTCCACGCCCACGAGGCGCAGCAAGCGGCCCTTGTCGTCCACCTTGGCCTTGGCACGGCTGATCACCCAGCGCCATTCGCCGGTCGCGTGGCGCATGCGATGCAGGCTCTCGAAAATCGGCGTCTTTCCCGCGACGTGATCGCGGATCGCGGCTTGCACCCTCGACATGTCGTCCGAGTGCACCAGGGTGCGCCAATCCGGCGCCTGACCCACATCGCTCTCATCGTAGCCGAGCATGGCCTTCCAGCGCGGCGACAAGTAGACCCGGTTGTTCAAGGTATCGAAATCCCACAAGCCGTCGTTGGCGCTATGGATGGCCAGCTCGTTGCGCTCCTCCAGGTCCTCCAGGTGACGCTGAATCTCCATGCGCTCAAGACCCGTGGCAAGACTTGAACCCACCAGCTTCATGAGCAGGTGCAGCTGCACATCCCAGTTGTCGCGCGGCCGTGCATTGGCGATGCCGAGCACGCCCGCGGCTCGCCCCTTGATCGAATAGCCGATCATGAGCACCGAGCCGATCCCCAAGTGATTCCACACGGCCGCATCGCCGGCCTGGTCTTCGCGAGGCGCGCCGGTATCGCGCAACTCCGACACGCGCAGCGGCGCCAACCGCGATTGCAGCCAGGGCAGTTCGTCCAACGATTTTCCGCGCAGCTGTTCGGGATTGCCCGTGGCCAGCATGCCGCGCGCGACTTGCACATCGCCGATGATTGCCAACTCGGGATCGAGCGCGACATGAAATGCCGTATCGACGCGGGTCGCCTCGCGCAGCAGTTCCAAATTGACAATAATGGTATCGAGGGCGGTCGCGGCGGTCATGGTTTGAAAGTCGACCGCAATTTTGGTGCAAATTACATCAAGGCCGACGGTGGGCCGGGCGCTACCGCGCCGCGGCCAGGTTTGCGGGGACAATATGTCCGAGGCGGTCAGGTCAGGATGGCGGGGATCGGTTGGAGCTATTGCCATGCGCCTTCACTGGTCCCACGAAGAGTAACGGTTGTAGATCAATAGTTTGCCACTCAATCCCGCACGAAACGCGAATGCGTCACACAGTTCCTTGGATTCGCAATCCCGCAGCTACGCCTGGATTCTCGCATAAGTTGTAAGGAATACAAGCTAAGCGATTGTATTAATAGGGCTTCGGGCAAAAGACCTGTCGGTGAGCGTGAAAATCAGCCGAGGGCCGCCTTCGCGGATTCGAACAGCAGCGTAAGCCTCTGTTCCATATCAGCTTGCAATCGTTCGAGACCCGCCGCATCGAGACCCTTGGCAACGTACACCGGCTCGCCGACCGCAATCACGATGCGTGCGCCGAATTTTGGGATGACGAAGCGATCCCAACTGATTTTCCAAGCGCGGGACGCGCAATAGCACAAAGGCACAATGGGCCGTTGCGAGAGTTGCGCGAGCAGCAACGCGCCGGGTTTGAACTTCCACGCCGGTCCTCGCGGACCGTCCGGCGCAATGACCGGCGAGATGCCCTCATGCACCAGCGCCTGATAGAAATCGCGCAAAGCGCGCGCACCGGTGTGTGATGAGGAGCCGCGGATCACCTCGCCGCCGAGAAGACGCACGATCAGCGCGCCGAATTCCCCATCGACCGAAGGGCTGATCAAGACACCCAGTTTCACGCCGGCGGCGCGCTGATCGAACAAATATTTGGCGCAGAACAATTGGTGTTGGTGCCAATACACGGGAATGAACGAGGGCGCGCGCGCGAGGGCGTCGCCGATGTGCTCAGCACCGAGGACCCGCACCACCCTGCACCAACCCACTACGAAGCGCAGCAACGCCAGCGCGATCGGCGCCGCGATCTTGTACAGCCACTGCCGGCCCTTCGTCAGCCGACGCCCGGAACGCGTCTGTTGATCGTAAATGGTGTTGCGAAGGCCGCCGTCGTCTGGTTTCTTTTGCACGCCGGGTATTGTCGGGAAGCGCTCCGTGGCGCGCAACGCCTAAGTTACAATGCCCTCATGCAAACCACAGCAATTGCGCCGGGGCCGGCCGAAGGCTTCGATATCGGCGGCAGCGAGGAGTCGCTGGCCCGCCTGCAAGATTATTTCGGCCGGTTTGGCGATATCTACCGCGTTTTCGCGCCGAGCCGCGGAGTATTCAACTACGTCATCAATCATCCTGATGACGTCAAGCGGGTACTTTTGACCAATCACCGCAACTACACCAAGGGCGAGGGTATCGATCGAGTCAAAATCCTGCTGGGTAACGGCATCATGACCAGCGAGGGCGCGTTCTGGCGCAGGCAACGACGCATGATGCAGCCCGCCTTTCACCGCCGCGTCATCGATCAGTTCAGCCTCCTGCTCAACGAGGCCAACGAAAAATACGCCGAGCGCTGGGCCGCAATGGCCGCGCGCGGCGAAGCGGTCAATGTCTCGAGCGACACCAGCGAAATGACGCTGGAAATCGTGCTCAAGTCCATTTTCGGCACCGATCTGGACAAGTTGGCGCAGCAAATGGGCGTCAATCCGTTCGAGGTGGTCGCCAAGCAATCAAATCGCGATTTGAAATTCGCCTTTCAGTTTCGATCGCTGGGACGCTTGGTGGGCGAGCTGATTCAACAGCGCCGTCACGCCCCGGAGGAGCATTTCGATTTCTTGAGCATGTTCATGCTGACGCGGGACCGGGAAAGCGACGAGCCGATGTCGGACAAGGAATTGATCGACGAGGTGCTGACGCTGATCGTCGCCGGTCACGAGACCACCGCCGCCGCGCTGACCTGGACCTGGTATCTCGTCAGCCGCCACCCTGAGGCCGCGGAGCAGCTGCGCGCCGAAGCCGACCAGACGAGCGCGCAAGGCGTCTTGGGATTGGGCGCGGCTGAAGCGATGTCCTTTACCCACCAGGTTCTGCAGGAATCCTTGCGGCTTTATCCACCCGGGTGGCTGATCACGCGCCGCTCCATCGAAGCCGACGAACTCGGCGGCTTCCCGATCGCACCGCGCACCGATGTTTTCATCAGCCCCTACATGCTGCATCGGCATCCGCACTTTTGGAGCGATGCCGAAGAATTCAAGCCCGAGCGCTTCGCCGACGCCGATGCCAACGAGCGCCACAAATTCGCTTATATTCCCTTTGCCGTGGGGCCGCGCCACTGCATCGGCGAGAATATCGCCATGTTCGAAATGCTGGTGCACATGCGCACCATGATGCGGCGTTTTCGCCTCACCCGCGCCACCGACGAACCCATTGAATTCGAGGCGCAAATCAATCTGCGTCCTCGCTCCAACCTCATGATGATGGTAAAAATGCGATGAACGATGTCAACAGGCTCAGTGAGTACACCACCCTCGTCGAGGTTCTCGAAGCCAATCGGGAAGTCGACCGCAGCGTGACCTACGTTGAAGGGGAGAATATCGAACGGCGCGTGCCGTTTCCGGAGGTGTATGCGCGCGCTGTGGGTATTTTGTATCTCCTGCAGGCCAGCGGTGCGCGCCGCGGCGACAAGATGATCATCTTCCTGAGCAACAATGAGCAATTTCTCGACGGCTTCTGGGCCGCTCTATGCGGCGGCATCGTACCGGTGCCGCTCGCGGTGGGCATCAGCGACGAGCACCGCCACAAGCTGCTAAGAGTCGCGCGCAAGCTCGGCAATCCGCTGCTGTACACCGACGCCAAGAGTCTGGAGCGTCTGGGAGCTCTCGCCGCGCAGGTCGGCGAAACCGCATTCTTCGAGCAGCTAAAGGCACGGGCATTCCTCGTGGAATCGATAACGGACATCTCGAAATCCGGAAAGCTCGTGCACCCCAGCCCAAGCGACCTGGCGTTCATTCAATACTCGTCCGGATCCACCAGCGAACCGAAGGGCGTCATGCTGACCCATCGGAATCTGACCGCCCACATTCAAGGCGCGACACAAATCGGCGACTACAACCCGCGCGATACCTCGTTGAGCTGGATGCCGCTGACGCACGACATGGGCTTGATCGGACTTTACTTGATGCAATTCACGAATCGCGTGCACATCAATCTCATGCCGACCGAATTGTTCGTGCGGCGGCCGCTGCTGTGGCTGCAAACAGCCGCCAAGAAGCGCGTCACGCTCACGTGCTCGCCCAACTTCGGCTACCGGCATTTTCTGAAAGTGCTGGGCGATCGGCGCCTGGAGAACACGGACTTATCCTGCATTCGACAGATCTACAATGGAGCGGAACCGATTTCGGCGGCGCTGTGCAACGAATTCATGAACGCGCTGGCGTATACCGGTTTGAAACGCAGCGCCATGTATCCGGTGTACGGATTGGCGGAAGGCTGTCTCGGCGTCGCCTTTCCGCCCCAGGGTGCGGAGTTTCACTGGATTCGCCTGAACCGCCACCGTTTGAGCGTGGGTGCAAAGATCGAACTCAATCCAATCGAAGCGCGCGATGCGCTCGAGGTGGTGAGCGTCGGTCACATCGTGCCGAACACCGAAATGCTGATCGCGGATGACTCGCGCGCCGGCCTGCCGGACGAAACCGTCGGCCACATTTTGATTCGCGGACCCAGCGTCACGAGCGGCTACTATGGCGATCCCGAGGCCACCGCCGCGGCGATCGATGCGAACGGATGGCTGGATACCGGCGATTTGGGCGTGATCCACGAGGCTTCGCTTTTCATCGTTGGCCGCGCGAAGGAGATCATCTTCGTCAACGGGCAGAATTACTATCCCTATGATCTCGAGAATATCGCGCAGCGCGCGCCCGGCATCGATCTAAATAAGATCGTCGCCGCCGGTATCGCACGGCCCGGATCGCAAGGCGAGGAGCTGGTGATGTTCGTGCTCCATCGCGGCAGCATGGAGGAGTTCCTGCCCACTGCGAACGCGGTCGGCAGGCTGATCAATGAACACACGGGACTGGAGGTCGCGCAAGTCATTCCGACCAAACGCATCCCGAAGACCACCAGCGGCAAGGTTCAGCGCCATCTGTTGGAACAAGCCTACATTGACGGTGAGTTCGACAGCGAACTCGCCGAACTCAAGACGCTGCGCGAATCCCGCGGCGCCTCGGAGCGCGAAGCGGCTGCAGGCCTGGAGGCTCGCTTACAAGCCCTCTGCGAAGCCGCGTTGCCGGGAAAGAGAATCGATGTGAACGACAACTTGTTCGAGATCGGCGCAAGTTCCCTTAAGTTGATTGAAATACACGAAAGCGTCGATAAGGACTTCCCCGGACTTGTCGATCTCACCGAGTTGTTCGACTATCCGACCATCGCGCAATTGGCGAAGCACCTGGAAGGCAAGCTCAAAGCGACTCCCCGGCGCTGAACGTGTCGCAATTGTCGATTTTTCCGGAATCGAATCCGCGGCGAAACCAGCGGACGCGCTGCGCGGAAGTCCCGTGGGTGAAGCTGTCCGGCACGACGGTCCCCTGGGTGCGCTTTTGCAATGTGTCATCGCCCACCGAAGAGGCCGCGGCGAGGCCTTGATCCAAATCGCCGGGCTCGAGAATTTTGCGCGCCCGGTTGGCCTGCTGGGCCCATACGCCGGCGAAGCAGTCGGCTTGGAGTTCAACCCGCACCGACACTTGATTCGCGCCGACGCGTCCTGCGCGCCGTTCGGATTGCGCGGCGCTATCGGTGATACCCAAGAGATTCTGCACGTGATGCCCCACCTCGTGCGCGATGACGTAGGCGCGTGCGAAATCTCCGGGGGCGCCGAACTCCGTGGCCAGTTGCCGATAAAAGGACAGGTCGATATAGACCTTTTGATCGCCGGGACAGTAGAAGGGACCTGCGGCCGAACTCGCGAATCCGCAAGCCGAACCGACTTGCCCGCTGAACAACACCAGCTTGGGCCGCGTATAAACCTTGCCCATGTTTTGGAAATACGTGCCCCAGACAGCTTCGGTATCGCCCAGAATCGCGCGCACGAAATCGACCTGAGGATCGTTGGGATCGGCCGCCGCGGGAGCTTGGGCGGGCGAGGTGACCGCTTGCGGGTCCCCGTTCAACAGGCTGAGCAGCGTCGCCGGATTGATGCCCATGAAATATCCGATCACCACAATGACGATGGTGCCAATGCCGATGCCGGCACCCCGCCCGATCCCCGAACCGCGCTGGTCCTCGACGTTGTCGCTGCGTGGGCTTTCATCCAGTTTCATGGGTGCTCTCCGGCTTGGGTGTTCGGGCTGACCCTATGATAGTCCCGCTAATCTCAGGCGGCGGCGCCATATAGCGGCTTTTTCAGCCGCCAGCGCCGGTAGGACCACAGCCAATCGGCGGGACTCTTGAGCACGGCGGCTTCGCAGGCGCGCGCATACCGCTCGGTGACCTGATTGGCATCAATGGCCTCACGGCCATCCCACAGGGGCAGAAATTCAACTTCATAATAGCTGCGCCGCACGCGACGCACATGGGCGTACAGGATGGGCAGACGCATCGCACGCGCAATCTGCTCGGCACCCACGTAGAAGGCGGTGTCTTGACCCAGAAATGTCGTCCAATAGCGCTGATCCGTGGACATCGGCGCTTGGTCCGCGTTCATCCCCACCGCGCGAATTACGCCCCGCCGGCGAAAAAAGTCCGCCAGCAATTCCTTGGCGGGCACCAATCTTGCGCCGAAGCGCGAACGCAGCTTGAGCATCAGCCGCTCCGCCCAGGCGTCGTGTAAGGGCTTGTAGGCCGCATCCACGGGATACCCGATTTGCAGGGTCACCCCCTGCAGCAGCCACTCCCAATTGGCGAGATGCGAAGTCATGAACATGATGGATTGGCCCGCATCGAGGTATTGCCGCGCCAATTCACCATTGACGACGCGCATGCGGCGACGCATGTCATCCTCGGTCATCGACACCGACTTCAACAACTCGACCGAGACATCGCAAAAATTTCTCAAGAATTGTTTGTGAAGGGCCTCGCGTTCCGCCGCACTCAAGGAGGGAAAGACTTTTTCGAGTTGCTCGCGGATGACATGCTCGCGGTGGCGCACGACGTAGTAGGCGAGAAAGTAGAGAAACGCAGCCAGCGCGTAGAGCGCGGCCCAAGGCAGGCGTGACAAAAGTTTAAGCATGAATATCCGCGAACGGCATCGTTCGCACCGCAAACGCAAATTCTAACACACTGTTTTTGAACGGTTTCGCAGCCCGTAGAAGGGAACAGCGGTATCATAGAGCCGGTGAGCAGCGCAGAATTCATCGCCCCAGGCACTTCCCCGCCCGTTGCGGGCGGCACGATGAAGGTCAACATCGTTCGTGCCGGCCTCGACTCGCACCTCGACAAAGAGGACCGGGTCGCGGTGGAGGCGCCGCTCGAGTACATGCTGCACCATCCCGCGCTCGGGCTCGAACCGGTGTCGTTCGGTACGACCATGAGAACGCCGGGCGACGATGAGAATCTGGCGGTGGGATTGTTGTACGGTGAAGGCATCGTCAACCAGGTCAGCGATATCGACGCCGTGGAATCGAGCACGCGTCGCCCCAATGTGGTCAATGTGCGCCTGCGTCCCGATGTGCGCATGGAAATGCAAACGGCGACGCGGCGTTTTTCGGCCGGCTCGAGCTGTGGCGTATGCGGCACCACCGGGCTCGATGCCGCGATCGCCCGTGCGGCCGCCACGCGCATTGCGCCGACGCGCGCAATCGAGCTGGCGTTGCTGTTCAGTTTGCCCGAGCGCATGCGCTCCGCTCAGTCCAAATTCGGCGACACCGGCGGCATCCATGCCGCGGCCCTGTTTGATTTTTCCGGCACTCTTCTGACCGTGGCGGAAGATGTCGGCCGTCACAACGCCTTCGACAAGCTGGTCGGCGAACTCTTGATGGCCGGACGCCTGCCGCTCAACGAGCACATCATTTTATTGAGCGGCCGCGCGAGTTTTGAGCTCACGCAAAAGGCCCTGCGCACGGGCGTCGGTATTCTCGCGGCCATCGGCGCGCCGTCGAGCCTCGCGGTGAATCTGGCCGTGGCCTCGGGTCTCACGCTGGTGGGCTTCTTGCGAGAAAAGCATTGCAACGTGTACTCGAGTCCGCAGCGCTTCACGGCGAATGCGGAGTGGGCGCGGGGCAAGGATTAGGCGCTCCGGCACTGTGAGTTTGACCGGGCCGGATGGCCTACTGGGATAGGAGGCCTTTCAGACCCGACGGCCAAGCTCACGGTGCTGGAGGACGGTCGATATCACTCCGTCGTCGCAGCAGTTGCGCTGTTCGGCGCCAAAACCGTTTTTCGCTGCTTCGGCTTGGATTTGATCTTGGGCCACCACGGCAGAGCTTCCGTCATCACCAGCACCTTCCCCGGCGCCAGGGCCGGTTGATAGCCCGGTAGACCTTTCAAAATGTCACGCCAGCGGGGCCCGGCGAGCGCCGCGCACAAGCGCTGGACGGCGGTATGCCCGAGATTGCCTTTCAGGCAGGCGAGAAAATAGTTCTCCTCCACCAAAGGCGCGAAGTGCAGTCCGAACTCGAGTGCGGCAGCCTCAACGCCAACACCCGCATCGGCCAAGCCGCTCGCCACGCACAGGGCCACGGCAACGTGGGTCTCCTCAGTCAGTCCGTCATACCCGGACAAATCGCTGGGATTTAACGCGTGTTCGTGCAGAAGATGATCGATGAGCATCCGCGTGCCGGATCCGACCTGCCGGTTGACGAAACGCAAGCGGTGCCGAACCACATCGGGGAAGGTGCGAATGAGCGCCGCATGTTCACGCCTGACCATCAGGCCCTGCATGCGACGCGAACAACCGATCAATTTATGCCGCCCCGGCTTGAGCAGGGGCTTTAAGGCCTTGGCAAACACCGGCGCGGCGCCACGGAGTGCCGGCACGTGAAAACCCGCCACGAGGCATTGCCGATCGGATAATCCGCGCAGCGCATGCTCGCTTCCCTGAAACCGGATATCCAAGTGCAGGTCCGCGGTGTCGGCAAGGTGCAGCTGCAGCCTGGAGAGCGCCATGTCATGGCTGGCTTGGACCGCGAGCAGCTGGTGGCGCTGATCGCGCGCTTCAGCGACGACGCGCGCGAGGTCGGAACGCAAGGCCTCGATGTGAGGCTGCATGCGCGTGCGCGCACGCCGCTCGGCCCACAGCAGCCTTTCGGCAAACTGCGTCGGCCGGGCTCTTTGTCCTTGCGACCAGATGATGAGCGGCTCGCCCAGCTTCTGTTCCCATTTTCGCAGCGAGCCCCACAGGTAGCGGTAAGAACATCCCAGAGACTGCGCCGCATGGCGAATCGAGCCCAGCTCCAAAACCGCGCTCAGGAGGTCAAACAGCGGATTGCCGAGCGTCGCGCCGCGCTGCTCGCCGGGCTCGAAGGCATAGCGCAAGTGCAATCCGAGCGAGGTCTCGGCCTTCGTCGCACCTTTGCTATACCGCATTTACCGCCCCGCGATTCGCACTGTTTCTTGCGGCGTAATTGTAGCAGGGAGCGGACCGGGTGTTGGGGGACGAGTTCCCTAGGGCGCGATCAGCGGCGCATCAAACCCATGGTCCGCCAAGATCTTCTGTCCCTGTGGCGACAAAATGAATAGCGCCAATTGCGCCGCTCGATCCTGATTCGCATCCTTCAAAATCGTCAGCCCGTAATTCGCCTCGATGGCCAGCGCCGGCGGCAGCGCAATAGTCGTTGTGCCCGGCAGCTCCGCGGCAACGGCCGCGCCGCCCGTGCAGTAGGCGAGAAACACATCCGCCCGCTTCTCCTTGAACAGCCACGCGACCCCATTGGTTACGCCTGAGGGCACCGCAAGCGATCCGGGCTCATTGCCGATCTTGACGGCCTTGGCTTCGAGCGTCGCGCGGCTGCCGGGCCGCACAGCGTCGGCCTTTTTGAACACGGCCCACGCGTAGTCCCCGGCCGGATCGCCAATGGGGGTCGATGTCCCCACTTTGACCGATGGATTTAGCAGCGTTGCGAGAAGCGAGGCCGGCGTCGCTTTCAGGCCCGGCCGCAAAATGGCGCACAGATGATTGTGCGCGAACAGCACGGTGGGCCCTGATTTTCCGGCGCTGGTGAGCGCCTGCGGGTTGCCCATATCGGCCGACGCAAAAACATCGCCGGGCTCGCCCTTCTCCAGTCGATCCTTGAGCAAACCGGAGCCGCCAAAAGTCGGCACAACGGCGACGCCGTAGGCTTCTGAGTACGCCTTGGCGATATCCGACATGACGGCGCGCAAACTGCCGGCGGCGTGAAGGCGGACTTGAGGAGTATCGGCCGCTGCGGCGGAAAATGCGCCGAGCACCACTGCGGTCAAACCTACCCATTGGCGTAATCGCATCCACCGCCCCTGTTCGCTCACTTCTTGTGAGGCCAATTGTACCAGGGGGTGCAGAACTGGAGCTCTCCCAGACCGTCGCGTCGCTCGATCGACAACACCGCGACGCCGATGCCATACGCGGCCGATAGCGACTCGTCCGTGATCACCTTAGCAGGCGGGCCGACCACCAAGGTTCCGCCGGGCCGCATGAGCGCGGCGCGCCCCGGGAACAGAAATGCCTGGTTGGGATCGTGTGTGGTCATGATCATGGTCACGCCCCGCTCGGCCAAGGCGCCAATTTGTTGCAGCGAGCGCACTTGGTTTTTGAAATCGAGGTGTGCGGTGGGCTCGTCGAGCAAAATCACGGCCGGCTGCTGCGCCAAGGTACGCGCCAGCAGCACCAACTGGCGCTCGCCCCCGCTTAGTTCCGTATAGGGTCTTTGCTTGAGGTGGCTCATGCCCACCTGTTCGAGCGCCTCCTCGGCGATGGCGATGTCTTGCGCCGATGGCGTGCCAAAGGCGCTCAAATACGGCGTGCGCCCCATGCTCACGACATTGAGCACCGGATAGGGGAATGAAGGAGTGTGGTCTTGAAACAATAGGGCGACCTTGCGGGCGCGTGCCCGTACATCGAGGGTGGACAGATCGACGTTCTCGAAACGCACCGTTCCCTGTTTGAGCGCCAGTGCACCGCCAATGCAACGTAGCAGCGTGCTTTTGCCGCATCCATTCGGACCCAAAATGGTCAAGACCTCGCCCGAATACACGTCGAGATCCACGCCGCCGAAAACTGCTTGTTCACCATAGCTAAAGCCGGCGCCGCGAATCTCGATGAGCGGCGCGCTCATTGCCAGGCACCCCGGGTTTTACGCAACAGCACGGCGAAGAAGGGTGCTCCAATCATCGCCGTCAGAACACCCAAAGGTATTTCTGATGCGCTCACGGTCCTCGCGATGTCATCGATGCACAGCAAATAGGTCGCACCGATGCTCAACGTAGCAGGTAAGAGCGCTCGATGATCCGGTCCGACCAGCATGCGCCCGACATGCGGAATGACCAGTCCCACCCAGCCGACGATGCCGCACACGGAAACCGCTGCGGCAGTGATCAAGGTGGTGCAGACGATAATGCCGCCCTTCAGCCATTCGGTGCGAACGCCGAGTGAGCGCGCCTCTTCATCGCCCATGCTCAGCACGTTGATCTTCCAGCGCATGCACAGAAGGCCGACGCTGCCCGCGATGATCGGCGGAAGCGCCACCATCAAACTATTCACCGAGGCGGCGTTGAGGCTTCCGAGCAGCCAATAGGTGATCGCGGGGAGCTTTGACTCCGGATCCGCGACGTACTTCGCGCCGCTCAGCAGCGCGCTGAAAAACGCGGCGACCACCACGCCCGACAGCACCAGCATCAAAACAGGTGTCGATCGATATACCCGGGCCAGGAGGTAGGTGAGTCCGACACCCGCAAGACCGAAGGCGAACGCGATGATTTGCAGCGCGATGGCATTCTGCGACAGGAGCAGCGCCACTGCGGCTCCGAAACCCGATGCCGCGGTGACACCGAGGATATCCGTGCTCACCAGCGGATTACGGAACATGCCCTGGTAAGCCGCGCCGCTTACCGCGAGTCCGGCGCCGACGAACAGGGCGAGGATCGCGCGCGGCAGCCGGATCTGCAAAACGATCGTTTCCGCCGAGCGTGGCCAATCGTGCGGGATCGGCAAGAACTGTCCCAACAGGATGTGGGCGACTTCGCCCGGCGATACGGCGAAGCGGCCCAAGAACAGCGAGGCGTACAAGGTCGCCAGGGGCAATAGAATCATCAGCGCAACGTTGCGCAGCTTGATCAAGGCGGTGTCGAATTCAAAATTGACGCCACTTCAGCGTCGCTAAGTTCGTAGTGAAAGAATCGCGCATAAAACAACTTGGTCTCCTTGCGCACGTCGAGACTCGCAAACTCGGCGGGATGCAGGAGCTTGGCGGCCCACAACACCTGCAACGCAGCCTCGGCGCTGTGGCGATCCCAAAGATAGGCTCCGCTCGGATTGACGAAGACTTTTCCGTTCTTCACCGCGTTGATTCCGCGCCAGCGTGGATCATCGAGGATCGCCTGCCGGTTCTGTGGGTTCGGCGCACTGCCGACAATAATCACGTCCGGATTCCAAGCGGCGACTTGCTCCATGGTCACGGGGCGCCCGTTGCCCGCGACGGTAGCTGCATTGACGCCCCCGGCGATATTGATCCAATCATCGATGACCGTCTGCCGACCATCGGCGGTGAGTATGCCGGCGGATGAGGTGTGCAAGACCTTGGGCCGCGAATTGGGTGACAGCTTGCCGGTGACCTGCATGACGCGCTGAATGTTGTCATCGAAGTAGCGCACGAACTCGCGCGCGACGCCAAGCTCCTTGGGTCCCAGCACTTCGCCAGTCAACAAGGCGGTGGTTTTGAGGCCATCGAGCGAGCTGTTCGGCATCAGCACCACGGGAATTTGATACGCGCTGTCGACCGCCGTGAACCACTTTGGCAAGGATCCGTCGTAAGCCATGAGAATCACGTCGGGACGAGCGCCGATGAGGGTTTCCATGTTCACCTCGCCGGCCGCGTTGAAAGCCGCGGGCATCGCCTCGATAGGCGGATACAGCCTGCGCAGCCAAGGCTGGCTTTTGGCCTGAACGCTGGTGGCGACCAGCGTGGCGGCGCCGCCCAGCATCAGCACCATCGCATTGTTCGCATGCCAGGGATCGGCCACTCGCGTGACGTTTTCCGGAATCGTGACATGCCGGCCCGCTGCGTCGGTGATCTGGCGCGTCTCCGGTGCCGCGACTGCGAAGCCCTGTGCCAGGGCGACGCAGAGGCTGCAGGCCAGGATGGCGCACCGGCGCAGCTTCGATACCGGCCTCAAAAATCGAAGCTCACTGCCGCGAGCAAGGTACGCGGCGTGCCAAAGTGCGCCAGCAGACTGCCCGTGTTGGCCCCGGTCAGATTGCTCGGCGCGACTGTGGACCAATAGTGCCGGTCCGTGAGGTTGTCCACCGACAGACGCCAGGTCACCTTCTTGGTCAGGATGCTCGAGGTGTAGCGCGCACCCAGGTCAAATAAATTGTAACCGGCGACGAAGAACGAATTGGTATCGTCCGCCGCGCGCGGACCTGAGAACTGCCAATCAAACGTCGCCACCAATCCCGGAACTGTTGGAATGCTGTACTCGAACAAGGTGTTGCCCTTGACCTTGGGCGCCCCGACATAAATCTGATCGTTCGTGCTCGGCAATGGCGTGTGCTCGAGACGCGCGTTGAGCAGGGTCACGCCGCCGTAGACCCGTAAGTTCTCAACCACGTCGCCCACCGCGGACAGTTCCAAGCCCCGGTTGACCTGCAGGCCGGTGATCTCGAACGCGTTGTCCGCGGGATTGATGTTGGCAAAGGGCCGTTGAATCCGAAACAGCGCCGCGGTGAGATCGATTTTATCCAGCGACACCTTGTAGCCCACCTCGTATTCCTTGCTGCGGTACGGCGGCAGGCTCTGGCCGGCGTTGGCCAGCGGGGGCGTTCCGCCGCTGGGCGCCAAGTCGCCCGCCTGCAAGCTGCTGGCAAAGGTGGCATACGCGGTCATGTTGCTCATGGGCTTGTACATGAGACTTGCCGTGGGACTCAGGCCGTGGTCGGCGTATTCCGGCAGCTCCACCGCCTTGGCGTTGAAATTGTCCGTGTGAAACCAATCCTGGCTCACGGCAAGACGCGCCGACCAGGCCTCGGTGAAACGCAGCGTGTCGCCGACATTCACGCCCTGCTGATACGCGGTCGAGGAGTCGAAATTCAATCCCACATTCGGCAGCCCGGCCGCGGGGAACGGAAAGATCTGCGGACTGTTGATATTCGCGGAGCCCAACAAAACGCTTGCGGCCGTCGCCGGAGTGATCACGGAATAGGACTGTGCCTTGTAGCCTGCCGTCCCGATCGTCAGGTCGTGCGCAATGGGGCCGGTCGTGAAATTGCCGTCCAGATAAGCCGCGTCGCTGGTCATGATGAAGCGCGGCGCGAAGCCGTTGGCCAGCGATGAGGTGTAATTGCCGTTGTTGTTGGTCAGATTATTGACCGGCGTGTTGATATTGCGCGAGGCGTCCTGATTGAGCGCGCCCACCACTAGATGCCAATCGGAATTGAAATCGTGCTTCAAGCGCACGCTGCCCATGCGCGTCAGCAAATCGACGCCCGCGTAATTCTGGCCGTACCCCACATTGGTGGGATCGGGCGCCGCCGGCAGGACGATTTTTTCACTGTAGCTAAACCAGCCTGGATAGCCGGTATCGATTAGATGATAGTAGCTATAGTTGGTTTCGATGACCGTGTCCTGCAGCGGGCGCACGTCGATGGCGAGACTGCCGAGCACGCGTTTGTTGTGGCTGTCATCGACCCATGCGTCGCCCTCGCCGAACAAGCCGTTGAAGCGGTAGCTCACGATGCCGTCGCTATCGATCTTGCCGCCCATGTCCACATGCGCGGTGCCGATGCTCTGCGTGTCGTAGCTCACAGTGACTTCCCGCAGGTCATAATCGGTCGGCCGCTTCGAGACGAAATTGAACATGCCGGACGGATTGGCAGGTCCGTATAGCGAGGAAGTCACGCCATTCACCACTTCGATTTGCTGAAACTGCTCCATCGCCATGGCGACGGTAATGAACATTTGCATGCCGTCCAAGCGCGAGTTTTGAAAATTTCCGCCCTGGATGCCGCGAGTTTGCGGCCTCAGGATGTCCGGCCCCTGCTGCTCTTGATACGCCACCAGCGGCAAATACTTCGAGACATCCTTGAAATTCACCGCCATGGAGTTTTCAATCAGATCTTCGGTCAAGACCCCGACCGAGTAGGGAACATCCAGCAATTTCTGCGAGCCTAGGGGCCCGAGCGAGTCGGTAGATTGAACCCGGTAGTCGTCAGACTCTTTGGTTCCCACCACCGTCACATGCTGGAGTGCCGTCGCCTGCGTCTGCGGCGCGTCGGCCCCGGCATCCTCCGCACTGGCGGGCGTGGCGAAGGCAATAGGAGTCAGAGCAAGTAATATTGCGAAGCGAATCGATTGGGTCATTGAATTCTCGTCGAAAGGATTGAAGGCGGCTCGATGGCCACTTGCGAGCTGTGCTCTAGAAGCAGAAAAACCGCTGGAAAAGTAGCATGGCGGGCTAGTGCCAACAATATGAACGGCCGTGCATAGGTTGCACGCGAGAGCCTACAAATCAGCGTCTAAACGCTCCTCGCCAACGTAGCAGTGGTAGCGTCGATTGATCGCGCGACCCAATAGCGCCATCCCAAATTTTTTTGCCAAGTCGTAACCCATGGCGGACACGCCGTTGCGCGACACGAAGATCGGCACACCGCTCTGCGCCGCCTTGATGACCATCTCGCCGGTCAGCCTTCCCGAGCTGAACAACACCTTGTCGCCGCCTTCGATGCCGTGCAGGGCCATCCAGCCGCTGATCGTGTCGAGCGCATTGTGCCGGCTCACATCCTCGACGGACACGAGCAAGCGAGCGTCTTGAAACAGCGCGCAGCTGTGCACGGATCTTGCGTGCCGGTGAATGCTGTCATGTTGGCGCATCACCTCGAGCAACGCGCGCAAGTCACTGCCTCGGATGCGCGCCTGCGCGGCTCCTGGCAGCTTGATGGTGTCGATATGATCGCGCAAACGCGAGAATATCGACCCTTGCCCGCTGGCGGAGGCGACCGTGCGCAAAGGGATGGCCGAAACTTCTCGCGGCGAGGCGTGGGTTCTGGAGGCATGGGTTCTGACCGTCGCCGTACCGGACTTCCAATCCACGAAAATTGACTCGATGGCCGCCGCATTCTCGATCAAGCGCTGATTGAACAAGAATCCCAGCACCAACAACTCGGGTGAGGCGCCGAGTGTCATCAGCGTCACGAGCTCGCGATCATCCAAAAGCACCGTCAGCGGCCGCTCGGCGGGAATATAAATTGTCTGACGAACACCGAGCTCATCCACGATGCTGATCTTGCGCATGGAGTCGGACGCTGCGGCGGTGAGCTTCGGGGCGTTGGCGATCGGCGGCATCAGCCGCGCCTCGGGCTGCACCTCGAAGGCCTCGATACTATGGGTCTCGATGGCAGCCTCCGCCGGCACGCGTTACGATGGCCCACTGCAGCGGACCCTCATGATCAATCAGAGCAAAGAAATCAGCGGACTCATTCTCGCGGGCGGCCGCGGCACCCGCATGGGCGGCATTGACAAGGGATTGCAAGTGCATCTAGGCGTACCGCTCGCGCAGTACGCGCTTGAACGACTGCGGCCGCAAGTGGCCGCGTTGATGCTCAACGCCAACCGCAACTTGCCTGACTATCAAGCCATGGGCGTTCCCGTCTGGCAGGATGAGACGCCCGACTTTCCCGGACCCCTCGCCGGCATGCTCGCGGGTCTTGAGCATTGCGACACACCCTACTTGGTCACGGTGCCGTGCGATTCGCCGAATTTTCCGACCGACTTGGTCGCGCGTCTCGCGCAAGGCCTCGTCGACGCCTCTGCGGATTTGGCGACCGCCTACACGCGCGAAGCAGGCGAACTGCGGGCGCAGCCCGTGTTCTGCCTGATGAAGACCGCGCTGCGCGACAGGTTGCGCGCCTTTATCGAAAGCGGCGAGCGCAAGACCGGGTTCTTCGCCGCGCAGAATCAGGGCGCCAAAGTAGTCTTCGATGA
>Ga0209006_10000867_pt1 | contig 27951 bp, 23 predicted proteins | sample JacPin_JW_Ref_O2_FD_188567 | JGI IMG/M metagenome (GOLD analysis project Ga0209006, IMG submission 188567) | Forest soil microbial communities from Algoma, Ontario, Canada - Jack Pine, Ontario site 1_JW_Ref_O2 (SPAdes) (version 2) | ecosystem: Environmental > Terrestrial > Soil > Boreal...
CGGCCGCCTCGTCAACGACGACGATGGGCTGCGCCACGTGGTGGTGTTCGGCGGCAACAATGTGGGAAAGAGCACGATCATCAACATCCTGGCCGGCCGCCGGATCGCGAGCGTGAGCCCGGAAGGCGGCCACACCCGCCATGCCGAGGCGTTTGTGCCGGGCGGCATCACCGACAAGGCGAATTTGTTCGCCCACGATCCCCATGCACTGCGGCGCCTCACCGCACAGCCGCGCGCGGGCCTCGCCCAGGCGCCGCTCGACCGCTTCGGCATCAGCCCGCTCGCCTCGACCGTGCTGCCCGGCAACGTGGTGCTGTGGGACACGCCCGACTGCGACGCAGTCGGATCGGAGAGCTATCTCCTGTCGGTGATCGAAGCCGTCACGGTCGCGGACGTGCTCGTCTATGTGACGTCGGGCGAGAAATATTCGGTCGAGCATCTGGTCGAATGGTTTCTGCTGCTTGCCGGCACCGGCATCGCGACCCTCGAATGCCTCAACCGCACGCCGGTGCGCGACCACGCGCAGGTGATCGAAAGCCAGAAGACGCGCATCTTTCCGCGCGCCGCCGCCACGCTCGGCGTCCCGGCGCCCTCCCCGCGCGTGGTCGGGCTCAAATTCATGGTCGAGGGCGAGGAAGAGGACTTATGGGACCCGCAGCTGCATCCGGAGGCGGACAAGCTGCGCCGCGAGGTGCTGGCCCTCATCGAGCCGCGCGACCGCTCCGCCGCGCTGACGCGCACCCTCGACTTCGTCAGCCGCCACGTCGACAGCCTGCTCGCGCCGGCGCGCATCGAGACCGCGGCGATCGGCGGCTGGACCACCGAGGTCGAGAATGCGATCAAGCTGTTTGCCAAGGTCTACGAGGACGAGTACCTGACCTCGGAAAGGACGATCGATCCGTTGAGCCGCCTCAACGTGCAGATCCTCGAGCTGCTGAACCCGGACATTCCCGGCCTGCAGCAGGCGCTCACGGCGCTGAGCTGGGCGGCGCGCTGGCCCGCCAAGATCACCATCAAGGCGATCGGCCACATCTACCAGGTGGTCACCGGGGCGACGCAGAAGGGCGAGGCGGCGCCGAAGGAGCTCGTCGCCTATACGGACGCGCATACGGCGGTGCTCACGCGGCTCACCAAGGTGATCGAGACCGCCCGCGAGGAGCCGCGACATCATCCGTTCTGGGACGCGCTCGACGCCGCCTGGAAGGACGAGTTCGATGCGCTCAACGACAAATTCGTCAAGCTGGTCGCCCGGCACATGAAGGAAACCGACGCGGCGATCGCGGCGACCGCGCGGGCGATCATCGACGAGTTGCACACGCGGCCGAACCTGCTCAAGACGCTGCAGGGCGCACGCGTGTTCGCCACCGTCGGCGGCATCATGGTATCGTTCGCGGTGCCGCACGGCGGCTCGCTGGTCTATGAGCTTCTCGAGGAATCCTTTCTCATTCCGCTGCTGGCGATCGGCGTCGATACGGCGGCCCAAGGCGCAATCGCGGCCTTCGTCAAGAAATGCGAGATGGACCTCATCGCCAAGCTCAAGCAGGACGCGATGATGAACGCGTTGCGGCTGTACGGCGACGCCGTGAACCACGTCGCCGAGCTTGCCAAGGCGCGGGCGGGCACCCTCGGCGTCGATCCGGAGGTGCTGCGGCGGCTGCCGGAGGAACTGCGGCAGCTCGCAGGCGAATTCGCAACGTCGGCGGCGAGGATCGCATGAGCGCCGGCTGGGTCGACAGCGCCGCCCTGCTCGCCGAGATCGAGCGCTGGATGACGGAGCTGCGCGAGCGCGGCCTGCGCGGCGAAGCGGAGCTTGCCGAGCTCGCGGCGCAGCTTGCGCAATCGCGCGGCGAGCGGCTCGATCTTCCGACCGACGCGATCCTCGTGGTCCTGCTGTGCGGCCCGACCGCGGTCGGCAAGTCGACGCTGATCAACACGCTCGCGGGCGCCGAGATTTCCCGGCCCGGGCTCGGCGCGACGACGAGCGCGGCGGTGATCTATCTGCACGAGGACGACAATCCCGAGCGGCTGTTCGAATACGGCCGTGAGATCGGCCAGCTCGCGCGCGCGCCGCAGACCGTGGTGCGGCACCGCCGGGGCGAGCTCCTGCACAAGGTGCTGATCGACACGCCCGACATCGACAGCGTGGTGCGCGACCATCGCGAGATCACCGGCGCGCTGGTGCACGCGGCCGACCTCGTGCTGTTCGTCACGACGCCCGAGCGCTACAAGGACATGCAGGCGGCGCAGTGGGTCGAGGAGCAGAGCGCGCAGCGCGCCATGGCGTTCGTGCTCAACAAGTGGGATCGCGCCTGCGTCGGGCTGCAGTGGGAGAACCGCGGGCTGGTCGAGCAGGACTTTCGCCGGGTGCTTGCCGGCAACGGCTTTCAGGATTCGCGGATTTTCAAGATCTCGTGCGTTCCCGCCGACGGCAACGGCGGGAGCGAGAACGAGCTGCCGGCACTGCGCGACTGGCTGGCGCGCGGGCTCGATCGCTCGGCATCCGCCGCCATCCAGGATCGCCGCCGCGTGATGGCCTGGGGGCGGCTCGCGGCGGCGGTCGCGAAGAACATTCCGCCGCCGATCGGCGAGGAGCCGTGGGCGAAGGAGGCGTTCGAAGCCTTTGCGGGGGTGCGCCAGCAGGCGCTCGCGCCGATCGGCGCCGCGGCCGCCGAGGTCGCGAGCGCGCTCGGCGATCGCGCCGTATGGCCCTCGAGCCCCGGCCTGTTCGGCACCTATGCGCGGTTTCTCGCCTGGTGCGCCGCGCTGCGACAGAACCCCTGGTACAACCCGCTCGGGCTCGGCCGCGCCGCGGCCGCCGCCGATGGCGAGGCGAAATCCGACGAGCCCGCCTGGCGCACCGGTTTCGCGGCCGCGCTGCCGGCGATGCTGACCGACACCATCCGGCAGCTGCGCTACCGGCGCATCGCTCGACCGCTGCCGCTCAAGGCGGTCGACGCGCAATGGGACGACGAGCTCTTGGCGTTTGCGCCGCGCCTCGCGGCGCTGCCGGCCGCGACCGTCGCGGATCTCGTCGCCACCGCCAGCGCGCTGAGCGTTCGCCGCGTGCTCGGCATCGTCGCCATCGCCGGCATCGAGGGGTTGATCCTCGTCGTGCTCGGCATCGCCTTGTGGCATATCGGCCGCGGCTTCATCACGGCGGACTATGCGCAATCGGGGCTCATCTACAGCACGGTGGCGCTCGTGATCCTGCTGCTGATTGCCGGCCATATGCTGGCGAACTTGTTCTTTCCCTCGCTGCGCCGGCGGTTCCAGGCCGAGCTGACCCGCCGCCTGCGGGCGAGCGTCGAGACAAGCTGCAGCCGGATGGAGACGGCGCTGCGCGACCATGCCGCCGCGATCGACCGGCTGGCGGCACAGGGGCGCGACATTCAGGGCGCGATCGACCACTCGATGCATTCGCTGCGCCGCGTCGGCGATGGCGCCGCGATCGACCGGCTGTTCAGCCAACGAACGAGCGCCGATGCGCCGGCCGCGGTGGAAGAAGCCAAGCCGCCCGACCTCGAACCGCCGCCGCGGCGGCCGCCGCGATTCGAATAAGGCTTCGAACAATGATGCGAATAGCGCATATCCCGGCGAAGTGGACACCGGTTCGTCGACAAGGATATGCGCCAACCAATGCTTCGAATGATGGAGTGACGATGTCCGAGCTCGACCGCTGGAACGTCCGCTTTTCCGCCCCCGGCTACCTGTTCGGCAGGGAACCCAATGCGTTTCTCAAGAGCCAGGCGCATCGGCTCGCGGCCGGGGCCAAGGCGCTGTCGATCGCCGATGGCGAAGGGCGCAACGGCGTCTTTCTCGCGAGCCTCGGTCTCGACGTGCTGGCGGTCGATTTCTCCCCCGTCGCGCTCGCCAAATCGCGCGAGCTTGCGCAGAGCTGCGGCGTCGCGCTCAGGACCGAGCAGGCCGATCTGCTCGGCTGGACCTGGCCGGCGGCGGCGTTCGACGTGGTGGTTGCGATTTTCGTCCAGTTCGCCAGCGCGAGCGAGCGGCCGCGCCTGTTCGCCGGCATCAAGCAGGCGTTGCGGCCGGGTGGGCTCCTGCTCATGCAAGGCTACCGCCCCGAGCAACTCGCCTACGCCACCGGCGGACCGAAGGAGATCGGCAATCTCTACACGCGCGCCCTGCTGGAAACCTCGTTTGCAGATTTCGCCGAGCTCGCCATCCGCGAGCACGACGACCTCGTGCAGGAAGGCAGCGGCCACAACGGCATGTCCGCGCTCATCGATCTGGTGGGAAAGAAGTAAGGCTTGCTGATCACGCCCCTGCGGGTGCCGGCCCATCCTCGACGAACTCCAACCCGCGCGGCCCCGCGTAGAACCGCCCCGTGATGGTGCGATCGATCTCGCCCGTCACGACGCCGATGCGCACCGAGAAGCCGCACACGTGGCCGGGCGCGCGCGGGCTCGGCATGCAGGCGAGCTTGGTGAAGCTGCGGATGTCGAACGCATCGGTGCGCGCGGCGCGCACCTTGGCGAGCGCCGCCTCGCCGCCGGTCGCGGCGACGAAATCGAGCGCGGAGCGCACCTCGCCGGCGAGCGTCGCCTGGAAGGCGGAATGCATCGCCGCTTCGCTCGGCTCGTCGGAGAAGCCGGTCACGGCAAAAATGCCGGCGACCACGGCCGGCAGCGTCCACAGGCGCATCGCGGAAGAGCCCCCTCTTGCCACGCCGCGAAGATGCCACAAAGAGCTTGCGCCACCGTTTGGCCGATCGGCGCAATTTTAGCGATTGGGCCTTGCCGCGCGGGCTTTTGCGCAGGTTCTTGTCGGCGAACCGGTGTCCACCCCCGATCAGGTCGGGGGCAGGCTTTCGCCGGAACATGCGCTGGCGGCGCATGGCGTCATCATTCGCCGAGCGGATGCCGCAGTGGCAGCGCCGCCTGTCGCAGACTTTTCACATGAATCGCGGCGAATCCGCCGATCGGTGATCGACAAGCACGTATCAGTTGTGTCTCAATGAAATGCTGATCGGCCGCAATAGGCGACCTGTCGCGCCCGGGCCGCCGCGCGTTTGCGGTCGGCGGCGACCCGCTCATCTTTCCCGATCCAAATCCAGAGGAGGGCAATCGTGGCAAAGAATCTGATCGGGCCGGGAGGCCGACTGTACGCAGATCCGGCACCGGGGCCGGACGAAGTCAAGTTCATGGAGGACAACAACAGCTCCGCCTACTACAACTCGCCCTATTACGCCGCGCACAAGAACGAGGTGCAGCCGATCCCGCCGCGGCACGGCACCGCGCCGATGGATCTCAAGGACTACGCGCCGGCGGAAGTGATGGACGCCATCACCAAGGCCGGCAAGGTGATCTTCCATGCGGTCGGAGACACCGGCGCCGCCAAGGTCACTCGCTCGCAGACAGCCGCGACCGCGATCGGCCACGAGGCGGCCGTCGCCGACGCGATGGTCGCGGACATCCAGAATGAGGACGTCGACGGCCCGGCCTTCTTCTTCCACCTCGGCGACGTGATCTACAATTTCGGCGAGGCGCAATACTACTACGACCAGTTCTACGAGCCGTTCCGCGCCTATGACCGGCCGATTTTCGCGATCCCGGGCAACCACGACGGCATGGTGTTCGGCAAGACCTCGACGGCGCCGCAGGTGCCGACGCTTGCGGCGTTCTTGGCCAACTTCTGCGCCACCAAGCTCGGCCCCTCGCCCGACTCGGGCTCACTGATGCGCAGCGTGATGACGCAGCCGGGCGTCTACTTCACGCTCGACGCGCCGTTCGTGTCGATCATCGGGCTTTACAGCAACGTGCTCGACAGCGGCGCCGGCGTCATATCCTCGCAGAACCACCATTTTCCGACGATCACCGACGATCAGCTCACCTTCCTCAAGACCGAGCTCGCCCGCCTCAAGCCCGATCGCGAGGCGCACAAGCGCGCCGTGATCCTCGCCGTGCACCACCCGGCGGTCTCGGCCGACGCCAAGCACGGCGGCTCGACCGGCATGTCGGCGGACCTCGACGCCTGCTGCAAGGCGGCGGGCCTGTGGCCGGACGTCGTCTTGTCCGGACACGCCCACCTCTACCAGCGCTTCACCCGCACCATGAACGGCCGCGCGATACCCTATATCGTCTCCGGCAGCGGCGGGTATGCGGCAACCATGCCGAAGCCGCTCAAGGCCGGCACGACGGTCGGCGACAGCACCTTGGTGGTCGCGCCGATCGTCAAGTTCGGCTACCTCACGATCACGACCGATGCCAAGACGCTGTCGATGAGCTTCAAGACCGCGGACGGCCAGGGCGTCGTCGTGGCGGATTCGCTCACCCTCGACCTCGCCGCGGGAAAGATCACCAGCAAAACGCCCGCGGCAGCGCCGTCGACGGCGACGAGCGGCGCGAAGTCCAGCAGCAAGAAGGGCAGCCCGGCAAAGAAGGCGACGACGGCCAAGAAGGCCAAGAAGGCGACGAAAGCGAAGAAGGCGAAGAGCCGTCGCTGAGCGCGGCAGTCCGGCAAGCCCCCGCTTGATCGCAGGCCGATCTCCCCGATAGATGGGCGGGCGCAACGAGCGCCCGCCCATCTCGCACGAGGAACGCCCATGCCCGCCAAGCTCAAGCCCCGCCTGCCCGCGATTCCCGACGACAAGCTCACCGACCGGCAGAAGGAGCTGATGGAGGCGATTCGCTCCGGCCCGCGCGGGCGGGTGAGCCAGGGCGGCCCGTTTGGCGTCTATCTGCACGCGCCCGATTTCGGCGATCTGACGCAAAAGCTCGGCGCGCATGCCCGCTACAAGTCGGGGCTGCCGCCGCGCCTCTCCGAATTCGCCATCCTGTGCACGGCGCGCCAGTGGCGCGCGCAATACGAGTGGCACGCGCACGCACCGATCGCCGAAAAGGCCGGGGTTGCGCCCGAGGCGATCCGCGACATCAAGGCCGGCCGCGCGCCGAAGAAGGCGAGCAAGGAGGAGCGCGCGATCTACGACTTCGTCGCCGAGCTGTACAAGACGCGGCGGGTGAGCGAGCGCACCTACAAGCGGGTGAACGGATTCCTCGGCAACAGCGGCACCGTCGAGCTGGTCGGCATCCTCGGCTACTACACCCTCGTCGCGATGATGCTCGACGCCTTCAACGTGCCGCTGCCCGAAGGCGCGACGCCGGCGTTTGCGGAGAAGTGATGTGTAGCCCGCATGGAGGCGCGAAGCGCCGCAATGCGGGGACGCCCTTCCCGGATTTCGCTTCGCTCCATCCGGGCTACAGACTGCGACTGAACTACGCGCTTGCCGCGGTCGGGGCAGCTTCCTCGGCCGACGGCGTTTCGTCCACCGGCTCGGCGGGCTTCGCCTTCGGCTTGTTCATGCGCTGCTGCAGCAGCGCCATGAATTCCTGCTTCGGCATCGGCGGCGCGATCAGGTGGCCCTGGCCGAAATCACAGCCCATGATCTGCATCGCCTGCAGGTCGGCGATCGTCTCGATGCCTTCCGCGACCGCGGCGCTGCCGAAGCGGTGGGCGAGATCGATCGCGGTCTGGCAGATCGCCGCGTTGGTCGGATCGCTGGCGCAGCCCTTGACGAAGCTGTGGTTGAGCTTGAGCTCGGCGAAGGAAAGCTCGCGCAGGCTCGAGAACGACGAATAGCCGGCGCCGAAATCGTCGATCGCGACCGAGATGCCGCTCACGCGCAGCTTGGCGGCGATCTCCTGGCTGCGGCGGATGTCGCGCACGATCTGGTCCTCGGTCACCTCGACGATCAGGCCCGGCCAGTATTCGGCCTTGGGGCGGTTCTCGGTGACGATCTTCTCGATCGGCAGGCGGTCGAGCAGATGAACCGGCACGTTGATGGCGAGGCGCAGGTTGAAGCCGGCCTCGTCGAAAATGCTCCAGTCGCGCAACACCGTGAGCAGCGCGTGCTCGGTCAGCCGCGCCAGCACGTCGTCGCTCACGCCGGGCAGAAAGCTCGCCGGCAGCAGCACGCCCTTGTCGGGATCGCGGATGCGCGCGAGCGCCTCGGCGCCGGCAAGACAGCGCTGCTTGATGTCGATCTTCGGCTGGTACCACAGCTCGAGACGGGTCTCGCGCAGCGCCTCGTCGAGCGGCCCGGTCGCTGGCGGCGTCGCGAAGCTCGCCACGGCGGGCGGCGGCTCGTCGGCCGTCAACGCGGCGAGCACCCGCTCCAGACCCGCCTTGGTGTCGTCGATCGCCATTCCACGACCTTCCCGATCTCCCGCCCGGGAGATAGCGGAATAGTCTTAAACATTGGTATTGCGGCGGTGCGGCGAGAGCGCGGTCGCGCGTGATTTCAAGCGGTTCGCGGGACGCAACGCACGCGGCGCCGCGGGCCATTAACCCGCGGCTAACCGCAACTCAGTGCATTTGCATGGTCCCGCCGCCATGCATCTGCATCGTGTTGCCGGGCGCGCTCGCCGGCGCCGGGCCGCCGATGCCCTGCACGTCGTATTCGATGTCGACCTTGCCAGCCTTCTCGAAGGTGAGCGTGCCCTTGATATGCTGGCCCATCTTGAGCGGCTGCTTGAGGCCGGTCATCATCACGTGCTCGCCGCCGGGCTTGAGCTCCACGGTCTCGCCCGGCTTGAGCTCAAGGCCGTCCTTGAGCGGCCGCATCTGCATCACGCCGTTCACCATGGTCATCTCGTGGATATCGGCGTTGCTCGCCGCCTCCGCGGTGGCGGCGAGCAGACGGTCGGGCGTCGTTCCGGTGTTGGTGACCTTGAAGTAGCCGGCGCCGGCGCTCGCGCCGTTCGGCGTCGCGCGTGCCCATGGGTTGCTGATCACGATCGCGCCCGCCTTGTAGTCATTGGCGAGGGCGGCGGATGCCGCCAGCGCGAGCGTTGCCGCAACGAGCAGCGCCGCCGCAGCGAGCTTGGCTGTGAGTTTGTCGGTCATGGGATCTCTCTTCGGTTTGGAGGATTCGCAGGGGCGCGCCGGCCCGCACGGACCGGCATTCGTCAGTCATCGATCCGCGAATGCGGGCGCTCAGGCGGGCGGCGCGCGCGCGAGCCCGGCGCGCGCGACGGCGCGCGTCGCCGATAGTGCGCCACGCGAGGGCGCGATCGTCGTGCCCGCGCCGTCGACCCGGACCGCGACTGCGGCCCAGGGCGGCGGTGCGGCGATGCTCGCGCCGGCGAGCAGGCAGAACGGACAGTCGTGCCCGGGCGCAGGCGGCGCGGGCGCATCACTGGTGCCCTGCCAATGATGGTCGGACGCGCAGATGACCGACGCGACGGCGGCATCGGGCGCCAGCACGGCCATGGCGGCGAGCAGCGTCTGCAGCGCAAGCGCATAGGCCGCGGCGAGCGCGGTCAGCCGACGAGGGAGGCGGGCTCGGAGCATGGCGGGCATTGTAGAGCATGATCGCGAAAAAAGCCTGCCCCGTACCTGATACGGGTGGTCACCGGTTTCCCGCCAGCGCGAAGCCCTGGCACCATTGATCACTTGGCTTGGTGCTTCGGCGGGCGAAGGCAGGTCGGAAAAGATCATGCGCGAACAATGAGCGCGGCGCCTGCGCGTCCGTGCGCGCGTCGCCGCCGGCTCAGCGCAGGCGGATCGACTCGCCCCGCCACGCCGCGGTCGCGCCGCGGAACGCGAGGATGCGCTGGCGCGCAAAGGCGGCGGTCGCGAGCAGCGCGAGCAGCAGCGGCCAGGTCCATGCGCCCATCTTGTCCTCGAGCCCATGGCCGAACACGGTCACGAGATAAAGCATCATTGCGACGTAGGAGGCCGATACGAAGATCGTCGCCACCGCAAAGCGCGCGAGCGAGACGCGCGCGAAGCCGCACGCGACCGCAGCGACGAAGACCAGGCCAGGGACGAAGCGACAGAGCGCGATCAGCGCGAACAGGTCGCGTTTGAACGCATCGCCGAAGCCGCGCACCCGCTCGTCGACTGCGCGACGGCGCAGCCACGCCACCCGGCGCGCGGCGGCGCCGATGCCGTAGAGGGCGAAATCGCTCGCCAGGATCGCGCCCGCGATGGCGCCGACCGCAACGTTCGCCGGCACCAGGTGGTTCGCCATCAGATAGGCGCCTGACACGATGGCGAGGTCCTCGTGCGCGATCGGCAAGGTGCCGAGCGACCCCAATCGCGTGAACGGCGTCGCATCTAGGCTCGCAATCCGGCTAGCGGTGCGTTGCATGGAGTCGCGTTGCCCAGGTTTCCTCGCCAGCATTCAGGGAGCCGTCATTGCGGCGCGTGCTTTTCTTGCCCTGGCCGGCCGCGATCACAGCGCCGACCCGCCGATCTTGGCCTAGTCATGCGAAGAACGCAAGGCAGGATTGTTCTTTTTGCACAACTCATAATTGAAAACGGATGCGCGATTTTGCGCCCGTGCAGCAGACATAATCGTTTGACAGACAAAGGTATTTATACAATTTTTATGTGAGAGATTCGACCGGTATCGATGTAGACACCCGCCTCGCGTGTACGGTCGGCAAGACGGGAACAACATGCGGGGACATCGTCGGGCGATGCACAACCAGCCGACCGTCCAACTTGCGCACCATCGCGTCACCGGTCGCCGCCTGCGTGCGACCTGCGCGGCGCGGGCAGGCGCCCAGCATTCGCGGCCATGCCGGGCGGCAGAAAAAATGCTAAGCTAGCTTCGGCTCGACGGAGACGACGATGCCAGCGAACCGTCCGATAAGGCCCGAGGAGCGAACCGACCCGCCGGAAATGGGCCGCATCTTGCGGTTCGAGCCACGGCGCAAGGCGTTGCGGCCGGACGGACGGCCGTCCTCGCCGCCGAGCGATCCCTCCCCGGTCGAAGGCCTCGAGAAGTATTCGCGCCCGCGCGACGACGGGGACGACTACCGCTACCGCATGCGCGCGAATCTCGCCGCCATCGTGCTGGTCGCGCTGCTGATCTGGTGCGGCTACTGGCTGTTCAATACGCTCGCCGACATGCGCAAGGTGCAGGACTGCATCCTCATGGGCCGCACCAACTGCGCGCCGATCAACATCCCGATCGAGCGCTGAGGCGGGCGCCGCCCGGCGCCCGGCGCGGCCTTAGCCGAACCGGCAAATCCGCTTCCCGCTCAAGCGCTTGCACGCGGGCAGCGGCGCCGGGTGGACGGCAACCTTACCGTTGACGAAACGCGCCGCGGCATTGCGCTCAGGGGCTCACTTGTTTATACGGGCGGACGAGTAGCGGGTGCAAAAGTGCGGGCCGCCCAGGTCCGGCCGGGGGAATCGCGCGCCGCCATCTTCTTCATGTGGGCGCGCTGGCAAAACCTGAAATTTTCCAGAGAGTTGATGATGTCCTCAACGTTCGACACGGTCGCCAATATCATCGCCGAGACTTGCGACATCCCGCGCGAGAAGATCACGCCGGACAGTCACGCCATCGACGATCTCGGCATCGACAGCCTGGACTTCCTCGACATCGCGTTCGCGATCGACAAGGCGTTCGGCATCAAGCTGCCGCTCGAGCAATGGACGCAGGAAGTCAACGACGGCAAGGCCACCACCGAGCAGTATTTCGTGCTCAAGAACCTGTGCGCCCGCATCGACGGTCTGGTCGCCGCCAAGGGAGCCGCATAGCTCCCAACTCCATGCGGATCGAGTACTTCCAGCTCATCGATCGTATCGTCGACCTCGATCTCGATGGGCGCACGATCCGCGTCGACGCGCAGGTGCCGCAGGAAAGCACCATCTTCGAAGGGCATTTTCCCGGCCATCCGCTGATGCCGGGCGTGCTGCTGATCGAGGCGATGGCGCAGGCCTCGGGCTGGCTCGTCATCGCGGCGACCAAGTTCGAGCGGATGCCGTTCCTCGCCGCCGTCAAGGAGGCAAAGCTGCGCTCCTTCGTCATTCCGGGCCAGCTTCTGTCGATCACCGCCACGCTGCTGCACGATGGCTCCGGGTTCGCCATCACCAAGGCCTCGGTCGCGGTCGGCGGCAAGGCAACCTGCGATGCCGAGCTCACCTTGCGCGTCATGCCGTTCCCCGACCCGCGCCTGCGCGCCAACATGGAGGAGATGGCGGCGCGCATCGGTTTCCCCATGAAGGCGCTCACCCATGGTTGACGGGAAATTGGCGCACGCGCCGCGCGAAGCGTGGATCACCGGCATCGGCATCGTGTCCTGCCTGGGCGAAGGGCTCGATGCGCACTGGCAGGGCTTTGCCGGCAACAAGCGCGTGATCGACACGGAAAGCTTTGCGCCGTTCATCGTGCACCCGCTCGCGCCGATCGATTTCGACAAGCAGATCCCGAAGAAGGGCGACCAGCGGCAGATGGAGCCGTGGCAGCGCATCGGCACCTATGCGGCCGGCCTCGCGCTCGACAGCGCCGGAGCTAAGGGCAACAAGGAGCTGCTCGGCCGCATGGACATGATCGTCGCCGCCGGCGGCGGCGAGCGCGACGAGGCGGTGGACAGCGCGATCCTCACGGCGCTGCCCAAGGCCGAGCATCCGGACCGCTTCCTCAACGAGCGGCTGACGAGCGACCTGCGGCCGACGCTGTTTCTCGCCCAGCTGTCCAACCTGCTCGCCGGCAACATCTCGATCGTGCACGGGGTGACGGGCTCCTCGCGCACCTTCATGGGCGAGGAGCTCTCCGGCGTCGAGGCCGTGCGCATCGCGCTCGCGCGCATCGCGGCGGGCCAGAGCGAGATCGCGCTGGTGGGCGGCTCGTACAACGGCGAACGCTCCGACGTGGTGATGCTGTTCGAATTCGGCGGCTTCTGCCTCGAAGGCGAATTTCGCCCGGTGTGGGAGCGCGAGCCGAAGGGCGGATTCGCGGTCGCCTCGCTCGGCGCGTTCCTGGTGATCGAAAGCCGTGCGCACGCGACGGCGCGGAACGCCGCGCCGATCGCGCGGCTCACCTCGGTTGCGAGCGGCTACTCCCGTCGCGGCAATCCCGGCGCCATCGAGGCCGAGCTCGCCCGTCTGTGGCCGCGGGTCGCCGGCCCGCTGCGGCCCGGCACCGCCGCGGTCATTTCGGGCGCGACCGGCGCGGCGCCGGCGACGGCCGAGGAAAAGAGCTTTCTCGCCACTCACCCCGAGCTTCCGGTCCGCGCCACCGGTACGCTGATCGGCCACGGGGTCGAGCCGCAAATGGTGATGAACGTCGCGCTTGCCGCCATGGCGGTGAACCGGGGTAAGCTGTTTCCGCCCAGTGACCGCGCAGGCTTCGAGCGGCCGATGGAGGGCGCGCTCACCCAGGCGGTGGTGACCGGCGTCGGCCACTGGCGCGGCGAAGGGCTTGCGCTGGTCGAAGCGGTCGGCTGACAACATCCCGGGAGGCCACATGGCATCTGATCGCGACAAGTCGGGCCGGCCGGTCGTGGTGGTGACCGGCATGGGCGTCGTCACCTCGCTCGGCGCCGGCAAGGCGGACAATTGGGGCAAGCTCACCGCCGGCCAGTCGGGCATCCGGGCGATCAAGCGGTTCTCGACCGAGGGCCTCAAGACGCGCATCGCCGGCACCGTCGATTTCGTGCCGGTCGAGCCCCTCACCTCCCCGGCGCTCGCCGGTCGCCTCGCCGACATGGCGGCCGAGGAAGCGGTGGCGCAGTCCGGCATCGGGACCAAGGGCCATTTCCCCGGACCGCTGTTTCTCGCCGTGGCGCCGGTCGAGGTCGAGTGGCCGCAACGCCAGATCCTCGCCAAGGCATCGGGCGCCAACGAGCAGGTCACCTACACGGACCTGATCCGGGCGGCATCGAGCGGCAAGTTCCGTCACTACCACGAGCGGTTCATGTTCTCGTCCGTGTCGGATGGGCTGGCGTCGAAATTCGGCACCGAAGGCGCGCCGATCTCGCTGTCGACCGCCTGCGCGTCCGGCGCGAGCGCAATCCAGCTCGGGCTCGAAGCGATCCGCCGCGGCGAGACCGACGCAGCGCTGTGCGTCGCCACCGACGGCTCCGTCAACGTCGAGAGCCTGATCCGGTTCTCGCTGCTCTCGGCGCTGTCGATGTCGAACGAGCCGCCGCAAGGCGCCTCCAAGCCGTTCTCCAAGAACCGCGACGGCTTCGTCATGGCGGAAGGCGCCGGCGCGCTGGTGCTGGAAAGCCATGCCGCCGCACGCGCGCGCGGCGCGAAGATCCTCGGCGTGCTCGCCGGCTGTGGCGAGCTCGCCGACAGCTTTCACCGCACCCGCTCGAGCCCGGACGGCAAGCCGATCGTCGGCTGCATGCGCAACGCGCTCGACGACGCCGGCCTCACGCCGGCGGACATCGACTACATCAACGCGCATGGCACCAGCACGCCGGAGAACGACAAGATGGAATGCCAGTGCGTCACCACGGTGTTCGGCGAGCACGCCAAGACGATTCCGATCTCCTCGAACAAGTCGATGATCGGCCATACGCTCTCCGCCGCGGGCGCGATCGAGGCAGTCGTCACGCTGATGACGCTCGAGCATCAGCGCATTCCGCCGACCATCAACTACAACGTCCCCGACCCCGCGATCACGCTCGACGTGGTGCCGAACGTCGCGCGCGACGCCAAGATGGCGCGGGCGATCTCCAACTCGTTCGGCTTCGGCGGCCAGAACGTGACGCTGGTGCTGGCGCGGGAGCCGGCGTGATGGCGGACGTTCGACGCGCCCTCGTCACCGGCGGCGGACGCGGTCTCGGCGCCGCGATCGTGCGCGCGCTTGCGGCCGCCGGCCACGACGTGACGTTCACGTATCGCTCGGCGAGCGCCGAAGCCGACGCCCTCGTCAAGGAACTGGCCGCCGCCTATCCCGATCGTGTCTTCTCGCCTCACGCACTCGATCTTTCCGACAAGGCCGCCGTCGATGCCTTCATCACCACGCTCGCGGCCGAACCGCTTTTCTCGGTCTTCGTGCACAATGCGGGGCAGAGCTACGACGCGCTCGCCGTCATGATGGACCAGGCGAAGGCGGAAGCCGCCATGCAGGTGAACTATTGGTCGTTCACGCGCATCGTCAACACCGTGGTGCGCCAGATGATGCGCGCGCGCTACGGCCGCGTCGCCGTGATCGGCTCGGTGACGGCGCTGCAGGCGAGCCAGGGCAACGCCGCCTATGCGGCCTCGAAGGGTGCCCTGCTCTCCTACGTGCGCACGCTCGCCGTCGAGGTCGCGCGCACCGGCGTCACCGTCAATTACGTGGCGCCCGGTTTCATCGACACCGCGATGCTCGAACCCTACGCCAAGTTCCGCGACAATATGGAAGCGCAGATCCCGGCGCGGCGCTTCGCGACGACCGACGACGTCGCCGGCGTGGTGGCGTTCCTCGCCTCGCCGCCGGCCGGCTACATCACGGGCGCGGTCGTGCCGGTTGACGGCGGGCTTTCGGCGGCGCTAGGCGTCCACCGCTGATCCTAGATTATTGACGCTGCCCGGAGACACGATGCGTGCGCTCACCCTCGTTGCCGACCGCAAGATCGAGCTGACCGATATCGCGCCGCCGCCGCCGCCGCAGGCCGGCGAGGTGCAGATCCGCGTCAAGGCCGTGGGATTGAACCACCTCGATCTGTGGGGCTTTCGCGGCATGGCGTTCATCAAGCGCAAGCTGCCGCTCGTGGTCGGCGCCGAGGCCGCGGGCGAGATCGCGGCGGTCGGCGCCGGCGTCGGCCAGTTCAAGGTCGGCGATCCGGTCGTGATGTATGGCGGGCTCACCTGCGGCACCTGCAAGGCGTGCCGCGAGGGACGCGATAACCTGTGCGAGAACATCAAGGGCATTCTCGGCTTCCACGTCGACGGCTTCGCGCGCGAGCTCGTCAACCTGGAGGCGCGGCTCGTCATTGCGGTGCCGGCCGGCGTCTCGCCGCGCGATGCCGCCTGCGCGCCGATCGCGTTCGCGACCGTCGAGCACATGCTGTTCGACAACGCCAAGCTCGAGCCGGGCGAGACCATCCTGGTGCACGCGGGCGGCTCGGGGATAGGCTCGACCGCGATCAAGATGGCAAAGGCGATCGGCTGCACCGTCATCACCACGGTCGGCGATGACGCGAAAGCCGAGAAGGCGAAGGCGCTCGGCGCCGATCACGTGATCAACTACCGTGTCGATCGCTTCGAGGGCGTGGTGCGCAAGCTCACGGCGAAGAAAGGCGTCGACGTCGTGTTCGAGCACACCGGCGCCGAGACCTTTCCGGGCTCGCTGCTCTGTCTCAAGCGCGGCGGGCGCCTCGTCACCTGCGGCGCGACATCCGGCCCGAGCATCACGTTCAACCTGATGCAGCTCTTCCAGCAGCAGTACAAGATCTTCGGCTCGTTCGGCGCCTCGATGCGCAACATCCGCGCGAGCCTCGCCAAGATGGCGGCGGGGCTCACGCCGGTGATCGACATGGAGGTGCCGCTCGCCGAGATCGAGCGCGGCCTCGCGCGCCTCGAGAGCCGCCAGGTGTTCGGCAAGATCATCGTCAATTTCTGATCGGACCGCGGCCACGATGAGAGCATGGCGGGGTCTCGGGCGGCGCTTCGGCGCCCTCTTGAAATCGGCGGTCGACCGGGCGATCGGCACGCTGCTGACGCTCATTTTGAAAACGATCCGCCATGTCGACCGCATCCGGGTCAGCAACCTGTTTGCGCGCGTCGCGCGCACGATCGGCCCGTGGCTGCCGGAGCACCGCATCGGCCGCGCCAATCTCCGGGCTGCATTCCCCGAGAAATCGCCGGCCGAGATCGAGCACATCCTTGTCGGCGTGTGGGACAATCTCGGCCGCGTGGCCGCGGAATTCGCCCATCTCGATCGGCTGACCGTCGGCGATCCGTTCAACCTGCCCTACGTGAAATTCGACGCGGCCGCGGCCGCGATGTTCGACCGCGTGCGCGACGACGGCAAGCCGGCGCTCATGTTCGCGGCCCATCTCGCCAACTGGGAATTACCCCCCATCATCGCGGCCGTATTCGGCCTCGACGCCCTGGTGCTCTACCGCCGGCCCAACGTCGGCAACATCGCCGACGCCGTGATCGCAATCCGCCAGAACAGCATGGGAACGCTGGTTCCGACCGACATGAACGCGCCGATCCGGCTTGCGCGCGCGCTCGAGCAAAACCGGCATGTCGGCATGCTGGTCGACCAGCACTACGTCAAAGGCGTCGACGTGATGTTCTTCGGCCGGCGCTGCAAGGCCAATCCGCTGATCGCCACGCTCGCCCGACACGTCGAGTGCCCGATCCATGGCACGCGCATGATCCGGCTTCCCGGCGGCGCGTTCCGCGGCGAAATCACCGAGGCGATCCCGCCGGTGCGCGATGCCGAAGGCAGGATCGACGTGCAGGGCACGATGCAAGCGATCACCAGCGTGATCGAGGGATGGGTGCGGGAGCACCCGGAACAGTGGCTATGGCTGCACCGGCGCTGGCGGGACTAGAAACGCGCAACCCACCGCGTCACGGAAACATGCTGCATTGCGATCGGCGCTCGTCTACCCTAGAGTCCGGTCGATCAAAATTGAGCCGCCGCGCCGAGCTACCCTCCTGCCGACATGCGGATCGGGCTTGTATGCATGCGGGTCTGGGCGCCTATCAATGCCACTTGATGAACACGCGATCCGGAAGAGTCGGCTGACATTCAGCCGCCGGCAAATCGTGCGCCCGTTGGTGTTGTTCGGCGTGGTGATGGCAGGTTATCTCGCCACGACGGCCGGTATCCTCGCAGTCCCCACGGCAGCATCGATCGCCCTCGTTCCGATCAGCACGCTTCTCATTACCGCGCTGTTCGTGGTCGCCCACGACGCCTGCCATCAGAGTCTCACGTCGTCCAGCCGCCTCAACCACGTGATCGGACGCGTCGCGTTCCTCCCGGCGCTGACCTCCTACAGTCTCTGGGACAACGAACATAATCGGCGGCATCACCGCTGGAACAATATCAAACATCTCGATCACATCTTCGCACCCATGAGCGCGGAAGAATTCGCGGCCGCCTCTCCGGCCGGCCGGCATTGGTACGCGTTCTCTCGCAGCGCCGCCGGGGTTCCATTCTACTACATCTACGAAACCTGGCTCAAACGGCTCATCTTCCCTCGAGCCTCCATCGTGGGAACCATCAGGATCGAGCACTGGGCCGACACCGTGCTGCTGTGCGGATTCGTGGTCGGCTATTCCGTATTGCTGGCGATCGTCGGCGGCTGGTTCGGAAAAGGCGTCGCTGAATCCGTGATTCTCGGCCTCGTGCTCCCGTTCATCCTCGTCAGCATGATGATCTCGGTCGCGATATTCGTTCATCACACTCATTTCGCGGTGCCGTGGTATGCGTCGATCGAAGAATGGAAGCACAATCGCGGTTCGATCTACGGCACCGTCCATGTTCGGCTTCCGTCGACGGCGCGCAAGGTGTCGCTCAACATCATGGTCCACAACGCGCACCATTATGCGCCGGGGGTTCCACTGTATCACCTGCCCGAGATGCAGGATGAGCTCGCGACGCCGGAGATCGTCACGTGGAAATGGTCGTTGCCGGCCTATCGTGAGGTCTGTGCGCGCTGCAAGCTCTTCGATTTTTCTCAATCGCGATGGACCGATTTCGCCGGCATCGCCACCTCCGGGCCGCTGGCCACCAAAGTTCCGAGCGAGATCCTTGCGGCGGTTTGAGCATCGCGGCGTCCGGTGAAGTACCCGGGCGAGCGCTCGTTATTCCCGCGCAGCGGCCTTTCGATCGGAGGTTCGCCGGGCGCGGAATACCAAGCTGGCTTTGGGCGCCGGTCGGCCGAACAGATACCCTTGCCCCAAGGCGCATCCGCTGGCGCGGAGCAATGTCCATTGCTGCTCGGTCTCGATCCCTTCGGCCGTCGTTGCAATGTCAAGACTATGGCCAAGACCGATGACCGCGCACACGATGGCCCTGCAGTCGGCACGATTTGCAATCTCGCCAACGAAGGACCGATCGATCTTGATCTTGTCCCACGGAAACATCTTCACGTAGCTCAGCGAGGAGTATCCGGTTCCGAAGTCGTCGAGCACGATCGCGGCGCCGAGGCTCTTGAGCCGATGGAGCACGGCGATGTTCTCGTCGTTCTTCTGCAACAGGACGGTTTCCGTGATCTCAAGCTCGAGCCGCTCAGGAGGAAGGCCGGAATCCGCGAGAGCCCGCGTGACCGTGCCGACCAGGTCGCCTTGGCCGAACTGAACCGATGAAAGATTGACCGCGACCTTGATATGCGCCGGCCACTCGACGGCGTCGGCGCATGCGGTGCGCAGGACCCACTCGCCGAGCTCGACGATCAGGCCGATGTCCTCGGCCACCGGAATGAACTCAATGGGCGCGATCATACCCCTGGTCGGGTGGTTCCATCGGACCAGCGCCTCCGCGCCGCAGGGCACCCGCGAGGCGAGCTGCACCAGCGGCTGGTAGTGCAACACAAACTGGCCTCGGCGCAACGCGCGCCGCAGATCGGTCTCGAGCGTGAGCCGCACGTGAGCTTTGTCTTCCAGGACACTTTCGAAGACGCAATACTGGTTGCGACCCGCCGATTTTGCCCGATAGAGCGCAAGGTCCGCGCACTTCATCAGCTGGTCGAACTGAGTGCCGTGCGTCGGCGCCGACACGATGCCGATGCTGGTTCCGACAATGACGCGATGCCCGGCGAGCTCGTACGGCGCGACCAGCAGATCGCGAACGCGATCGGCGAGCGCGATTGCCGAGTCTCGCTGCCCGATCGCACCCGGCTGGAGGATCGCGAATTCGTCCCCTCCGAAACGGGCGACCAGACCCGTCGATCCGACGGCCTCCTGCAACCGCTGGGCCACGATTTGCAGCAGGGCGTCGCCCAACGGATGACCAAGCGAATCGTTCACGCGCTTGAAATGGTCGAGGTCGAGGAGGAGGATCGAAAAACCACACGCCGGCGAGAGCCGTTGCAGCGCTTGATTGGTCTTTTCGGCGAACAGCATGCGGTTGGCGAGCCCGGTCAGCACGTCATGGCGGGCCACGTGGGCCAATTGCTCGACCGCGCGGGTGCGATCCGTGACGTCCTCGACGATCGTCAGGAGATGTTCCGGATTGCCCTCGGCGTCGCGGATGATCAGCTTTCTCGTGGAGATGACCTCGAAGCCGCTGCCGCCGACGTGCATCTGACGGCCGGTGAATTCCAGGCTGCCGCTGTCGAGCGCTTTGCGGTCTTGCTCGGCGATCACCTGGCCGGCTTCGAGCCCAAAAATCTCGTGGGCGGTCCGCCCAAGGATCTGATCGCGGGCCAAGCCAAAAAACTCTTCGCCCTTCCGGTTGATCAGCAGATAGCGGTGGTCATGCGCGTCCTTCACCGTAATGGCGGCCGGGACGTAGTTGAGAACGGTGTCGAGGAAGCCCTTGGTCTGCCGAAGCTCATCTTCGGTCCGTTTGCGCTCCGTGATGTCGATCGCGACCGCCAAGGTCGCGAGGCGGCCGCGATATGACAGTGTCTGCGCATGGACCGAGACCGTGATGGTGGTGCCGTCGGCCTTGAGATGTCGCAGCGTCCGATTGGTGCGGCGGCTCCCGCTCGACTCGCGTGCCGCTTGGCGGATCACGTCCCTGTCTTCGGCGGGCCGCAGGTCGAGCACCGACATCGCCAGGAACTGCGCGCGGCTATAGCCATAGTGCGCGACAGCAGCGTCGTTGACGGCGAGGTAGCGAAACGTCTCGTGGTCCCAGACCCACATGGGCATGGGATGGCTGTCAAACAGCGTACGGAACGAATCCTCTCGCCGCTTGAGGTCGGTAATATCGATGCAAACGCCGATGCTGCCGCCATCCGGCGTCCGTCGTTCCTCGATCCGGACCCATCGGTCATCGGGAAGCTGTAGCTCCTCGACGTTGTTTGGCCGCGAATGTCGTTCGAGACGATCCCGAAGCCACTCTTCATCGCTGCCGCGAGCCTCCGGATATTGACCGCCCACGAGACCGGCTCGAAGCGTGTCCTCGAACCGTGCCCCTACGGCTATTTTGGTGCCTCCGAACGTATAGAGTTCCTCGTATCGACGGTTCCACAGCACATAGCGGTCCTCTGAATCGAACAGGACCAGGCCTTCCGGCACGACATCGAAGGCCAACAGCAGGCGCGCGTGCGCGTCGCGGGCAATCTGCTCGGCGGGATTGCCCACGGCAGACTTTTCGGTGAACGCGTTCCGCTTGTGTGGTGCTTCCCGATTCATGCGCCTGCGTGGAAAGAGATAAGAGACTTAAATCCTAGGAGTTCAATTGTCGGGCAATTCGATTAACAAAAGCGCCGCGTGGCTCGCCGACATGGCTAACCAATCATGTGGGGCCCGACCGTGAAGGTGATCGGACCGCCGGTCCAGATTGAATATTCGATCGGATTTCCCGCGGCAGACCGCTGCACGCTTACGGCGCGCCGATCTCGTGCCTGCCGGAGACCGGCAAATTTGCTGCGCAGGTAAACCGACCTGCGTGGCACCGCCATCGGAGCCACAAAAAAGCGGCCCCGAACCGGGGGCCGCCAAGCGTCCGCGTCACAGGAGTTCAGACGCGGACCCCGGCCTGCGGGCGGCCATCATGATGCCCGCAAGCCGGATGATCCTTTCCACTATCCGAGCATGATCTTTTCCGAAAACCGGTATCCACTTTTCGGGATCATGCTCTATTCGCCCTCGGTGCCGATCGCGTAGGCGGTCTCACCGTGCACCGCGTCGTCACCTACCTTGAGGGTCGCTTCATCCATGCGCAGCGGCACAATCAGGCCGATGATCTTGAGGATGATGTAGGTCATGATCGCGTTGAAGACGATGATGAACGCGGCGCCTTCGATCTGCAGCAGGAACTGGTGCGAGATCGCATCGCCGTAGAACGTGCCGGTGATGTTCACGCCCGGCGCTTCCTTGTCGGTGCCGATGTACATGAGCATCGCCGGGTTGGCGAGCAGGCCGGTGAGCAGGCCGCCCGTGAGGCCGGCCACGCCGTGGGTCGAGAAGACGCTGAGCGTGTCGTCCACCTTCATCATGAAGCTGGTCTTCTGCAGCTTGTTCATGGCGAGCCACGGGATGATGCCCGCAACCACACCGATGATCATGGCGCCCCAGCCGTCGACGTAGCCGGCGGCGGGCGTGATCGCGACGAGACCCGCGATCATGCCGTTGACGGCGCCGATCACCGAGGGCTTGCCATACGCCATCTTGTCCATCAGCGTCCACACCAGCAGGGCGACCGCCGTGCAGGTGTTGGTGTTGAGCACGGCCGCGCCGGCGTCGGCATTGGCGAAGTACGGGTCGCCGCCGTTGAAGCCGTTCCAGCCGAGCCACAGGATGCCGGCGCCGACCAGCGTCACCAGCAGGCTGTTGGGCGGGAAGTGGTCGCGGTCGGCTTGCAGGCGCGGGCCGATCACCCAGGCCGCGACGAAGCCCGACGTTCCGGCGGCGAGATGGATCACGTAGCCGCCCGAGAAGTCCGCCACGCCGAGGGCGGCGAGCCAGCCGCCGCCCCACAGGCTGAACGCTCCGACCGTGTAGACGAGCGTCATCCACACCGGGCAGAAGATCATCCAGGCCGTGAAGTTCATGCGGCCGAGCACCGAGCCGGCCAGGATGATGACCGTGATCGCGGCGAACACGAATTGGAAGAACACGAGCGTCGCCATCGGGAAGGCGAGTGCCGGCATGCCGGATGCGGCTGCGGGAATTGTCGCTTGCCCCATGGTGAAGGAGGCCGCCGTCGCCGGCATTGGGGTGCCGAGGAACGGAAACCATTGCGGTCCGAAGGCCATGTTGTAGTCGAACAGGACCCAGACCACGAGAACCGAGGCGAACGCATACATCGCCATGAAGGCGGAATTGATCGCCCATTTCTTCTTGACGACGCCGCCGTAGAGGACGACGAGGCCCGGAATGCTCTGCAGACCGACGAACGTCGCGGCCGCCAACTGCCAGGCGTTATCTCCAGTGTCTAGCCATTGTGGTGATGGAACGAGTGCCATGTGTCTTTCCCCATGCCCTTTGGGCGCCGATGCAACGCAGACGCGCCACGCCGGTGATCGCAAATTCTATGCCAGCCGATAGAGCATTGACGGGACACGCTTCCGCAGTGAGATTGTGACTGCGGTAACCACGTGATGATCACAAAATCATCATCTGATGAAAAATTAGGCAGGCAAGTGATGCGGGCGATGGCTCATGTACGGCAACTGGGAATTGGCGCGCTGCTGGTCGGTATTACGATCGCACACGCACAGGCACCCCGAGGCGCAACCGCCATTACGTGCACCAATCCGGCGAGCGGCGCGACGTGGCAGATCCGCGTCGACTACGACCGGGGCACGGTCGACGCCTATCCGGCGACCGTCGGCGACGCCACCATCAAGTGGCACGATGCGAACGACGGCGGTAATTACACGCTTGATCGCAAGTCAGGAAATCTTACCGTAGTCGTCGCCTCGAGCACGGGCGGCTATACGCTCTATGACCATTGCAAGCTGGACAAGTGAAGGCGCGCCACCGCGGCCGTCGGCTTCGGAGCCTGTTCCGTTCCTGCGGAATCGGAACACGCTCGGACCTCTTTGCTTTGCGCATATCCTTATCGGCGAACCGGTGTCCACCCCGGATCAAGTCCGGGGCAGGCGTTCGCCGGGATATGCGCTAGCCGCCCGGCGTACACGCTCGAGCCGCGCCGATGGCTGAGCGGCTCGCCGGCGTCAAGGCCACGGTCGGATTCGCCTCGGAGGCCGGGCCGCGCGAGCGCAATGAGGATTTCGGCGGCGCCGTCTTCGGCCCCGAGCTGTCGCAGCCGCGCCGCGACGTGGTCGCGGCGATCGCCGACGGCATCGGCGGCGCCAAGGGCGGACGCGTCGCGGCCGAGACCGCGGTGCGCGGCTTTCTCGACGGGTTTTTCGACCTGCCCGAGACCATGGAGGTGCGGCGCGCCGGCGCCAAGGTTCTCAACGCGCTCAACGCATGGATCTATTCGGAGGGAAAGCGCAACGCCGAATCGGCCGGGCTCGGCTGCACCTTCACGGCGCTGGTGCTGCGCGGCCGCGTCGCACATGTGCTGCACGTGGGCGACACCCGCGCCTATCGGCTCGGCGGCGACCGCCTCACGCTGTTGACCAGCGACCACACGCGCGACGACGGCGCCGGCCGCTCGAACATCCTCAATCGCGCGCTCGGCGTCGAGACGGAAGTGCGGCTCGACTATGCGAGCCAGCCGATGGCACGGCACGACCGCTTCCTGTTGTGCAGCGACGGCGTGCACGGCGTTCTCTCCGCCGAGAGCATCGCCGACATCCTGCGCGAGCGCTCGGCTTCCGAGGATGCGGCGCGCGCACTGGTCAAGGCTGCGCTCGATGCCGGCAGCACCGACAATTGCACCGCGCTCGTTGTCGACGTGGTCGACCTGCCGACCGCGGATTCGGCCGACGTCGGCGCCGCCATCATGCAATTGCCGCTGATCCCGGTGCCGATCGACGGCGAGACGGTGGATGGGTTCGTGCTCAAGGTGCTGATGTCGGACGGGCGCTACACGCGCCTGTTCGGCGCCGTCGACGAGATCGAGGGCGGCGAGGTTGCGCTGAAGTTTCCCAAGCCGCAGGTCGCCGCGGTCGCGACCTACCACGCCGCCTTCGTGCGCGAGGCCTGGGTGGGCGCGCGCATCAACAGCCCGTGGGTCGGCCGCACCATCGAGCTGCCGCCCGGACGGCAAACCTGCCTCTATACCGTGATGCCGCTTTATCAAGGCGAGCTTCTGGAATCGCGGCTCGCGCGGCGGCCGGCGATCGGCCTCGAGGAAGGCCGCAACATCGCGATCAAGCTCGCGCGGGCGGTGGCGGCGCTGCACCGCGCCGGCATCATCCACCGCGACATCAAGCCCGACAACGTGATCCTCGAGCGCGACGGCTCGCTCAAGCTGATCGATCTCGGCGTCGTGCGCGTGCCCGGATTGGAGGATTTCCCGCCGCAGGACATTCCCGGCACGACCGCCTACATGGCGCCGGAAATGTTCGAAGGCGAAGCCGGCAACGAGGCGACCGACATCTACGCGCTCGGCGTCACCATTTTTCGCGCCTTCACGGGCGAATACCCCTACGGCAACCTCGACGCCGTGAGCCCGGCCCGGCGCGACCGCCCGGCCGCTCTCGCGACGCTGCGCCCCGATCTCCCCGCCTGGCTGCAGAACGCGCTCGCCCGCGCGATTGCGAAGGATCCGGCCGAACGCTTCCAGGACGTGATGGAATTCGCCTTCGAGATGGAGACCGGCCCGGCCCGCGCGCAGGTCGAGTCGCGCCGACCGCTGACGCTTTACGAGCGCTCGCCGGTGCGCTTCTGGCAGGGGGTGTCCGCCGCGCTCGCGCTTGCGCTCGTCGCGCTCCTGCTGCTGCGCCATCGATGACGCCTCAACAGGAGGCGGCTTCCGCGACCTTCGCGCCTTCATTCCAGGCTCCCAGATTGTGCGACCTGTCGAGCAGCGCGTCGGCCGGACGCTCCGGCTCCGCGGCACCGGGACCATCCGCCCGCAGCGCCTGGATGGCGGCCTTGACGTCCGGATCGGCGATGCGGGCGATGTGCGCCTCGTCGCGCCAGGTCCACCGGCCGCGCTCGAGCCGCGCATAGGCGCGGCCGGTCGCGCGGTCGACGAAATTGATCGCCGGGATCAGCCGCGCACAGCGCTGCAGGAAATCGACGTTGCGCTCGGGCGCGAGGTCGAGGCCGGCGTAGACGTCCTGCGGAGTCTGCGCGCGGATATTGATCTTTCTGAATCGATCGATGTCGAGCATGCGCTTGATGTCGACGATCGTCATCTCCGTGTTCCAGCCGAACGCGATGGTCAGCGGGCTGCCTTCCGCCACGCTGTTGTCGAGGAACTCGTAGTGGACGCGCCGCCGGCCATCGAGCGCCCAGGTGAAGAACAGCTCAGGCATGCCCGTATAGGCTTCGACATTGTGCGCGAGGAGATCCTCGACCGCCTTGTAGCGGCCGACCTGCAGCCCGCGCCGCCACGCCCGCTCGACCGTCATTTCGGGCGGCGTGACGATGAAGAACATGTAGACGAGATCGGCAAAACGCGTGAGCAGCCGCTTCGGCTCCTGGCCCTCGACGAAGCTGTCGAAGCGAAAGCGATCGATCAGCAGATGCGAAACCTCTCCCTTCGCCCATTTTCGCGCCATGTGGCGATCGAGCTTCTTGTCGACGATCTCGATCTCGTGGCCCGTCATCGTGCCGGCATATTTGTAGGCGGAACCGAGCGAGCCGTAGTCGAGCAGGAACTTGCGCCAGATATCCGGGCTGATCAGTGCGAAATTCTCCCACGGAAAGCCGAGCTTGCGCGCCAGCGCCCGCTGCAGCGGCCGCATCGTGCTCTTGCCCGAGGCCGATGCGCCCTTGACGTTGAGGATGACCGGATGCTGCTGCGCCGACAGCGGACGAAAGCCCTCGCGCCGGGTTGCCTCGTCGATAAAGGCGGCCATGGCATCGCCGATGGCTTCGCTGCCAAAATCATTCGCCACCTGCATGACGGCAAGATCGGTGAGAAGCGCTCGGTCCGCGAACAGCCTGCCGCGCCGGGCCGTGATCGCGGTCGCGATCGTGCTCAAGGCGCGGAAACACGATTGCTCGAGCCGGCTCGCGGCGGACTCGGCCTGCGTGGACCATTCTAGAATGATCCGCCGCTCGCGCTGCTCGGCGCTCTCCGTGGGCACCGCCTGCCGGCTCCGCCTCGTCAAACCGAACCAGCGTCGGCGGCCGGGATCACCCGCAACGGCCGCCGGCGCGGGCTGCGACCCAGCGAGGCTCGCGAGCTGACGCGCGACGAAGGCGGCCGCCTCGCCTCGCACCTGCGCGAACCGTTGCTCGAGCTCATCGGCATGGGGGGCGACGTGCTTGTCGAGGATGGTCGCGGCGATCTCGCGAAAGTTCCGGCCGAGATCCTCGTAGGTGGTCCCGTCCGGGACCGCGAGATCGGCCGTGACGCGAACCAGGAGCTCGTGGATGATCAGCCGCTCGGGACGAAAGGCGACGAGATCCTGGGGCGGGAGGCCGCAACAGTCGCTGAGCTCGAAGGCCTGGGCGAGGCTGGTCGAGACGTTCTCGGGCCGAAAGACCGTCGCAAGCGGCAGGAGCTCGTGGGGCAATTCCGATTCAAGGCCCGGATTCCAAGCCCCGTATCCTTCGGCAGCGGCTTGATCGACGAGGCTCATGGAGCAGCTCACCTCATCAACGATCGATCGGCGTAGCCCGGATGAGCGAAGCGATATCCGGGACAGGCCTTTCCCGGATGTCGGCGCTCCGCGCCTCATCCGGGCTACAAGTCTCGAACTCTAAATCAATGCCCGGTCTTGATCCTGGTCCACAGGCGGTTGAGCACGCGCTGCGTCTTTAGGTCGTGCGCCGAGATGGTGTAGAGCTTCGCCATCGTCGCGGCGTCCGGATAGACCGTGCGATCGTCGAGGATCGCCTTGTCGACGAATTTCTGGCTCGCCAGATTGCCGTTGGCGTACTGCACGAGATTCGTGTTCTTCGCCGCCACCTCGGGCCGCAGCAGATAGTCGATCAGCGCGTGCGCCTCGGCGACGTGCGGCGCATCCTTGGGGATCGCCAAGTTGTCGAAGAACATCTGCGCGCCCTCGTTCGGGATGACGTAGCCGATTTCGACGCCGCCCTTCGCTTCGGCGGCGCGCTTCTGCGCCTGCTTGATGTCGCCCGACCAGCCGACCACGAAGCAGATTTCCCCGCTCGCCAGCGCGTTGAGATACTCGGACGAGTGGAACTTGCGTACATAAGGCCTGATCTTGGCGATCAGGTCGGCCGCCTTGTCCAGATCCTCGGCCCGCGTCGAGTTCGGGTCGAGCCCGAGATACTGCAGCGCTGCCGGCACGATGTCGTCGACCGAATCGAGCATGTGGATGCCGCAGCCCTTGAACTTGGCGAGCTCGTCGGGCCGGAACACCACGTCCCAGCTGTCGATCTTCGCGGCCGGCCCCAGGATCTCGTGCAACTCCTTGACGTTGTAGCCGATGCCGGTCGTGCCCCACATGTAGTTGACGGCGTGCTGGTTGCCCGGGTCGTAGAAGGCGAGCTTCTGCATGATCTCGGGCCAGGCACTGACGAGATTGGGCAGCTTCGACTTGTCGAGCTTCTGAAAGACGCCCG
>Ga0209006_10000868_pt1 | contig 27948 bp, 24 predicted proteins | sample JacPin_JW_Ref_O2_FD_188567 | JGI IMG/M metagenome (GOLD analysis project Ga0209006, IMG submission 188567) | Forest soil microbial communities from Algoma, Ontario, Canada - Jack Pine, Ontario site 1_JW_Ref_O2 (SPAdes) (version 2) | ecosystem: Environmental > Terrestrial > Soil > Boreal...
CAGCGTGTCCATGCGACAAATGCTGGAAGCGGGCGTCCATTTTGGACACCAAACCCGCTTCTGGAACCCGAAAATGGCTCCGTTCATCTTCGGCGAACGCAACAAAATCCATATCATCAATCTGGAAAAGACCCAGCCCCTGTACGCCCAGGCGGCGGCCTTTATCAAGGGCGTGGCTTCCGAGGGCGGCAAAGTGCTGTTCGTCGGCACCAAGCGCTCGGCACGCGACGCGGTGCAAAAAGAGGCCACTCGCGCCGCAATGCCCTATGTGAACCAGCGCTGGCTGGGCGGCATGCTCACCAATTTCAAGACCATTCGCCAGTCCATCAAGCGGCTGAACGAACTGGACGAGATGGCGCAAAGCGGCGCCCTGGACCGGCGCGGCAAGAAAGAAGCGCAAATGCTGCGCCGTGAGATGGACAAGTTGCTGCGAAGCCTGGGTGGCATCCGCGACATGACGGCGTTGCCGGACGCGCTGTTCGTCATTGACGTAGGTCATGAGCAAATCGCGATTCACGAGGCCCAGAAACTCGGCATCCCCGTGGTTGCCGTGGTCGACACGAATTGTTCCCCGGACGGCATCGACTATGTCATCCCCGGCAACGATGACGCCATGCGCGCCATCTTGCTGTACGCCGGCGGCATCGCCGATTCGGTCCTGGAAGGCAAGGCCTCGCTGCCCGAGGTGCCCGTCGGTGAGGACGAATTCGTTGAATTGGACGAGGAAGGCAATCCGAAGAAGCGCAGCGCCGGCGGACGGCGACCGCCGCCCCCCGCCCGCGGTCAGCGCAAGCAGCCACCGCGCCGCAAAGTAGCCGTCACCGTCGTACCGAGCGTCGCCGCCGTCGCGGCATCGCTGGACGAGGTTGAAGTCGAGGCCGACGATGTCGATGCCCCGGATACACCGCCCGCGGAAACGCGGCCGGCGAGCGCGCCGCGGCGTCGACCCGCGGGACGACGTGCTCCGGCGCGTGGCGCGTAAACTCGAGGCTATGGCCCAAGGCGCAGCCCAAGCGCCTCCCGGCTTGTTTGCGCAAATCAGCTCAATGAGGAATCGCCGATGCGGCGGTTGTAGGATCCGATGAATATTACGGCAGATGCAGTCAAACAACTTCGCGAGCGCACCGGCGCCGGCATGATGGAGTGCAAGAAGGCGCTGGTCGAAACCCAGGGCGATTTGGACGCCGCGGCTGAGCTGATGCGCAAGAGCGGACTCGCCAAGGCCGACAAGAAAGCCGCGCGTGTTGCGGCAGAAGGCACGGTTGCGATCGAGCGATCCGGCAGCGACGCGGCGCTCGTCGAAGTCAATTGCGAAACCGACTTCGTCGCCCGCAGCGACGAATTTCAGGCCTTCGCCAAGGCGGTCGCCGCGGCGGCACTTAAAGCGGCGCCTTCCAGCCTGGAGGACCTGCTCAAGCTGTCGCATGAGGGCTCGACCCTGGACGAGCTGCGGCGCGCCTTGGTCGCCAAGATCGGTGAGAACATGGCGGTGCGCCGCTTCGTGCGCGTCTCCTCTCCGGGGCCGCTTGGCACTTATATTCACGGCGCCAGAATCGGCAGCGTCGTGGCGCTGCAGGGCGGCGATGAATCCCTGGCGCGGGATATCGCGATGCACGTCGCGGCGGTGAATCCGGCCTTCATCGATGTCGGCGACGTGCCGGCCGAACTGCTGCAAAAGGAGCGTGAAATCCTGACCGAGCAGACCAAGGGTGAAAAAAAGCCGCCCGAGATCATCGCCAAGATGGTGGAAGGCCGGCTGCGCAAGTACCTCGCGGAAATCACGCTGTTGGGGCAGCCCTTCATCAAGGATGAGGACACGACGGTGGAGAAGCTGCTGAAGGGCGCGGGCGCCAAAGTCACGATGTTCGCGCGCTATGAAGTCGGCGCCGGCATCGAGAAGAAACAGGACGATTTCGTCGGCGAAGTGATGGCGCAGGTGAAGGCGCAGGACAAGGACAAGAAACACTAAGCGACTATGACCACGCTACCCGGCACGGCTCGTTATCGAAGAATTCTAGTCAAATTATCCGGCGAAGCCTTGCTGGGAAATGAGGATTACGGCATAGATCCGCTCATCCTCAAGCGAATCGCCGGGGAGATTCGCGACCTGACCCAGATGGGAGTTCAGGTCGCGGTCGTATTGGGAGGCGGGAATATTTTTCGCGGCGCCGGGTTGGCGCGCGCCGGCATGGATCGAGTGACCGCCGATCACATGGGCATGCTGGCCACCGTGATCAATGCGCTGGCCATGCAGGATGCGCTGGAGAGCCTCGGCACCTACGCCCGGGTCATGTCGGCGCTGCGCATCAATGAGGTTTGCGAGGATTACATCAGGCGCCGGGCGGTGCGGCACCTGGAAAAAGGCCGCGTCGTGATTTTTGGCGCAGGCACCGGCAACCCGTTCTTTACGACCGATACCGCGGCCAGTTTGCGCGCCATCGAGATCAACGCCGAAATTCTGCTGAAGGCCACCAAGGTGAACGGCATCTACGATTCCGATCCGGTCACGAATCCCAACGCCAAACGCTATGCGCGCCTGACCTTTGATAAGGTGCTGAACGACCGGCTCAACGTCATGGACGCAACGGCCATCGTCATGTGCAGGGAAAACAATTTGCCCTTGCAGGTCTTCAATCTCTTTAACGCCGGCGATTTGATGCGTATTGTCCAAGGCGAAGACGTCGGCACTGTGGTATCGGCTGATCCGTAAAAGTTCAGGGGGGATAAATGCTCGAGGACGTGAAAAAGGATGCGACGGTACGCATGCAGAAGTGCGTTGCGGCGTTCAAGGAGCAGCTGAAAAAGATGCGCACGGGCCGCGCTCATACCAGCCTCATCGAGCACATCAAGGTCGACTATTACGGTTCTGAGATGCCGCTGAACCAGGTGGCCAATATCGCCACGGAGGATGCGCGAACTTTGACCGTGAGTCCTTGGGAAAAGGCCATGGTGCCCATCATCGAGAAGGCGATCTACAAATCGGACCTGGGACTCACGCCGAATACCGCGGGGCAAATCATCCGGATTCACATGCCCGCGCTGACCGAAGAAAGGCGCCGCGACATCATCAAGGTCGTGAAGTCCGAAGCGGAGAATGCGCGCGTGGCGGTGCGCGGCGTGCGCCGCGAAATCAACAACGAACTGAAGGAAATGCTCAAGGAAAAGCTCATTGCTCAAGACGATGAGCGGCGCGGGCAGGACGACATTCAAAAATTGACCGATAAGCACGTCGCCGATATCGATCACGCCATGGCCGACAAAGAAAAGGAGCTCATGCAGGTCTGACCCGAGCCGGACCCGCATGATCTCAGACGCGTATGGCCGACTCGCCGCAGCATGTGGCAATCATCATGGACGGCAATGGCCGCTGGGCCCGATCGCGCGGCATGCCGCGCGTCGCGGGACACCGCGCCAGCGTCAAAGTCGTTCGCAAGGTCGTGGAAGAGTGCGCCGCGCGCAAAGTCCGCTACCTGACTCTGTTCGCCTTCAGCAGCGAGAACTGGCTGCGGCCCGCCGAGGAAGTCGGCATGCTCATGGGCTTGTTCCTCGATGCGCTGGTGCGCGAGGTGGCGGATTTGCACCGCAATCAAGTGCGCCTGCGCTTCATCGGCGATCGTGAATCGCTGGGCTCGGAGCTGAGGCAAAGAATGCAGGATGCCGAGGCGCTGACGGCCGCAAATCCTGGCCTGGGGCTGCTGGTGGCGGTCGCCTATGGCGGACGCTGGGACATCGCGCAGGCCTGCAGATCGCTCGCCGCGGATGTCGCCGCCGGAAAATTGCCCGCCTCGGAAATCTCGGAGGAGCGCATCGGGGCGAGGTTGGCGCTCGCGGGAATTCCGGATCCGGATCTCATGATCCGCACGGGCGGGGAACAGCGCATCAGCAATTTCCTGCTGTGGAATCTCGCCTACACCGAACTGTATTTCACCGAAGCACTGTGGCCTGAATTCTCACCCGCGCTGCTGCAGACGGCATTCGAGCACTTCGCTCAGCGCGAGCGCCGCTTTGGCAAGACTTCGGCTCAGGTCGCGGCGAAAGCCGATGCATAGGGGCTCCCGTGCTTAGGACCCGGGTTCTCACCGGCTGCATTTTGGGCGCCCTGTTGTTGCTCGGGTTGTTCTTGCTGCCGCCGTTTTGGGCCGTGCTGGCATTCGGGCTCGTATTTATCATCGGCGCGTGGGAGTGGGCCGGGTTCGGCGCGCTGCGAAAGCCCTTCGCGCGCGCTCTCTACACGCTCGCCGTGGCGCTCGCCCTGGGCTTGAGTTGGCGTTGGACCGGGACTTTCGCGCATCTGACCATTCTCCTGAGCGCCGCGTGCGCCTGGTGGGTCATCGCGTTCTGTTGGCTGTCGCTGGCCCCCGCGTGGAATCGCCCGGCGCTCACACTCGTCTGCGGGCTGGCCGTGTTGGTGCCCGCCTTTGTGGCGCTCGCCCGGTTGCAGATTTCCGCCGGCGGGTTTGCGCGCGGCCCGCTGATCGTGCTGTGGTTGGTCCTGATGGTGTGTGCCGCGGACATCGGCGCTTACTTCGCCGGGCGGGCGTTCGGACAACGAAAACTGGCGCCGCGCGTTAGTCCCGGGAAGACCTGGGAGGGAGCGATGGGAGGACTGGCCATGGTTGCCTTGGTTGCAGGCGCCGGCGCCGTGTATTTCGGCCTGCCGCCGCTCGAGATCGTTGCATTCGGCTGCGGTGTGGGAATCTTTTCCGTCATCGGGGATCTGACTGAGAGCATGTTCAAACGCGCTGCGGCGCTCAAAGACAGCGGCACACTGCTTCCGGGGCATGGGGGTCTATTGGATCGCATCGACAGTGTCACGGCGGCGGCGCCCTTATACGCGCTGGGCCTGTTTGGTTCCGGCGTGATCCGTTAAGTATGCAGCAGGGTATCGCCATCCTCGGATCGACGGGCAGCATCGGACGCAGCACGCTCGCGGTGATCGCACTTCACCCGGAACGCTTCAAGGTCGCCGTGCTGGGGGCTTTCAACAGCTGGCAAGTCATCGTCGAGCAGGCGCAGCAGTTCAACGCGGAGACCGTCGTGCTGGTTGACAGCCAAGCCGCGGCAAGCGCGCGCGCCGCCTTGCGCGCGGCGGGTTCGACAACCCAGGTCGAGAGCGGCGAACAAGCTCTGGCCGACGCCGCCGGCGCCGCCAATGTGCAGATGGTCATGGCCGCGATTGTCGGCGCCGCCGGCTTGACATCGACATTGGCCGCCGTGCGCGCCGGCAAGCGCGTGTTGCTGGCGAACAAGGAAGCCTTGGTCATGACCGGCCGGCTGCTGATGGATGAGGTGCGCCGCGCCGGTGCGCAACTCATCCCCATCGATAGCGAACACAATGCGATTTTCCAATGCATGCCGGGCGGCTACTTGCCCGGCGATGCCGCACCTGGCGTGACTCGCGTGATTTTGACCGCTTCCGGCGGTCCGTTTCGCAGCACCGCTGCGGCGAAGATGGCGCACGTCACGCCCGATGAAGCCTGTGCGCATCCGAAGTGGAAGATGGGGCGCAAGATTTCCGTGGATTCCGCGACGCTCATGAACAAAGGTCTCGAAGTCATCGAAGCCACGCTGCTCTTCGGCCTGCCCGAATCTCAAGTTGATGTCGTCGTGCACCCGCAAAGCGTGGTGCATTCGCTGGTCGAATACGCGGATGGTTCGATGTTGGCGCAACTCGGTGCTCCCGACATGCGCACGCCCATAGCGCAGGCGCTCGCGTGGCCCGAACGATTTGCTTCCGGTGTACAATCCTTGGACCTGCTCGCGATTGGACACCTAGGATTCGAGCCGCCGGATCATGTTCGATTCCCGAGTTTGGCGCTGGCCCGAGCCGCTGCGCGCGCCGGCGGTACCGCCCCAACGGTGCTTAATGCGGCCAATGAGGTCGCGGTTCAGGCGTTTCTTGATCGGCGCTTGAACTTTGTAGGGATTTCAACGGTCATTGACAAAGTACTGCAGCGGCTCGATGCGTCTCCCGTCAAAGCTCTGGGCGATGTTTTGGAGGCCGACGCTGCGGCGCGTAGCCTCGCGGTTACCATGATTGAGCTTAGCGCTGGAGCCCCCGCATGATGTTTTTGGTGATCCCTGCAGCCTTCTTGGTTGCGATCAGTATCTTGGTTGCCGTGCATGAGTTCGGACACTACTGGGTCGCCAAGAAACTCGGCTTCAAGGTACTGCGCTTCAGCATCGGTTTTGGCAAGCCGCTCTTGACCCGCGTTGGCAAGGATGCCGATCACACCGAGTATTGCCTGGCCGCGATCCCCCTGGGCGGCTACGTCAGGCTGCTGGACGAACGCGAAGGCGACGTGGCGGAATCAGAGCTGCATCGTTCGTTCACGCGCCGGCCCATCTCGCATCGCATCGCGGTACTGCTGGCGGGACCGGCGATGAATCTCTTGTTCGCATCGCTGCTGTACGCCGTTTTGGCGATGCTCGGCACCGAAGTCGTCAAGCCGGTGGTCGGTCAGGTACGGCTCGACAGCCCGGCTGCCGTTGCCGGCCTGCAGCGTGGCGATCAAATCGTCCGTGTCGGGCAGCGCGATGTCAACGACACCGAAGAGCTGCAGATTGCGCTGATTCGTCAGTTCAGCGGCGATGGTTCCATCCCGCTGCGCGTGCGCCGTGACGGAATCGAGCGGCCTGTGACATTGCGGGTAACCGCGGATCGGCGTGCCTTGACTGAACCGGGCAAATTGTTGCCTGGATTGGGCTTCGATTTGGCCACTTGGAACGCCGCCACGAGCATCGAGTCGGTGCCCCCCGACAGCGCGGGCGCGCGAGCCGGTCTCAAGCCGGGCGATCGCTTGCTTGCCGTGGATGGGCAACCCATCGTCAATTCGAGCGCATTTCGTTCCCTCGTGGGGGGGGCGGCAAATCGGGACATCTCGATAGAAGTCGAGCGCCACGGCGAACGATTGCGTATGGTAGCGGCGGTTCCGCGCGTGATGGAAGAGGGCAAGCCGATTGGCCGGCTGGGAATAACGCTCAAAGAAGGCGCGCCCGTCTGGCCGCCGGGCCTGGTCGAAACGCATCGTTCGGGGCCCATTGATGCGGCGCTGATCGGGGTGAAGAAAACTTGGGAGATGTCCGCGCTGACCGTGCAGATGCTCTGGCGCATGCTCACCGGTCAGGTTTCCGCCAAGAATATCAGCGGAGTCGTGAGCATCGCAGAGTTCGCCGGCATCAGCGCTTCTCTGGGAGCGACGGCATACATGGCGTTCCTGGCGATCATCAGTGTGAGCTTGGGTGTGCTCAACTTGCTGCCGGTGCCGTTGTTGGATGGCGGCCAAGTGGTTTACCAGGCGGTCGAAGCGGTTAAGGGCAGCCCGCTATCTGAGCGAACCCAGCTCTTTGGCCAGCAGATCGGAATCGCGCTGTTGGTGGTGTTGATGAGTTTGGCTTTCTATAACGACATATCAAGACATTTGAATTAACGGGACATCATGATCAAACCCAAGTTCCAGCCGCACAGGCGGCGTTGCCCCGGCCGCCGTCGCGGGCGCAGCGTCGCCCATCAAAATTGCATCCGGTCGTTGCCGCGTGCGGCTTGAATTTCGTCTAGCCTTGTTGGTGGCGCTGGCCAGCCAACCGATCTGCACGGCTGTGCGGGCGCAAACAGCTCAAGAAACATTTACCGTCGGCGACATTCGCATCGAAGGTCTGCAGCGCATCTCCGAGGGGACGGTATTCAACTACCTGCCGGTGAACATCGGCGATCACCTGGACGGCGCGCGCATCGGCGAAGCGATGCGTGCCCTGTACGCGACCGGATTCTTCCGCGACGTGGAACTGCGCCGCGACGGCAACACTCTTCTTGTGGTGGTGGTGGAACGTCCGTCCATCGCCAAGTTCGAGATCAAAGGCAACAAGGACATCAAGACGGAAGACCTGCAGAAGAGCCTGCGCAACGTCGGGCTTGCGACCGGCAAGACTTTCGATCGCTCGGTCCTCGATGAGGTGAAGCAATACCTCACCGATCAGTACTTCAGCCGCGGCAAATACGCCGTGCGCGTCGATACCAAGATCACCGATCTACCCGGCAACAAAGTCGACATCATCGTCGACATCAAGGAAGGCAAGCGCGCCAAGATCGAGCAAATCAACATTGTCGGCAATACCAAATTCAAGGAAAAAGACATCCTCGACAGCTTCGAGCTGAAGACGCCGAATTGGCTGTCCTGGTACAAGCAGGATGACCGGTATTCGCGCGAGTCCCTGACCGGCGACCTGGAAAAATTGCGGTCCTACTATATGGACAGGGGCTACGCGAATTTTCAAATCGAATCGACGCAGGTGACGATCGCGCCCGAAAAAGACGACATGTACATCACCGTGAACGTCACCGAGGGCGAGATATTCAAGGTGAGCGACGTCAAGCTTGCCGGCACCATGGTGGTGCCCGAGGAGCAACTGCGCCGGTTGCTGTTGGTCAAGCCCGGCGACACTTATTCGCGCAAGCTCGTCACCTCCACGCAGCAATTGATGAGCTACAGGTTGGGCGCGGACGGCTATGCCTTCGCCAAGATCGATCCGGTCCCCACGGCCGACAATGAGCATAAGACCGTGGCGCTGACGTTTTTCATCGAGCCCGGCAACCGGGTTTACGTGCGCCACATCAATTTCAACAACACCACTGCTATCAATGACGAGACGCTGCGCCGCGAAATGCGCCAATTGGAGGGCGGATGGCTCTCGAATTCAGCCGTGGAACGCTCCAAGGAGCGCCTGCAGCGTCTGCCTTACGTCGAGAAAGTCGAGTTCGAAAACAAGCCGGTGGCCGGCAGCGCCGATCTGGTGGATGTCGACTTCAACATCAAGGAAGGATTGCCGGGTCAATTCGGCGGCGGCATCGGCTATTCGGAAGCCCAGAAATTCAGCTTGAACGGCAACTTCGTGCACAGCAACTTCTTTGGCACGGGGGATCGCGTCGCCTTGGAGATCAATGCCGGCAAGTACAGCAAGAGCTACACCTTCGCGCACACGGATCCCTACACCACCATCGATGGCATCTCGCGCACGACGTCTATAACGCTTCGCGATGTCACTCAGTTCGTCGCGGCATCTTCGGCGTTTGCCACCAAGCAGATCACGGGCGCGGTTCAATGGTCTTATCCGATCAGCGAATACCAGTTCCTGAGCGCGGGCACCTCGGCCAATAAAAACAGCCTGGTGGTCTCGCAGGGCTATAGCTCGCAGCAGTCGGTCGATTGGGTCAAACAGAACGGCAATACTTTCACGCGCGATCTGACCGATACCAACGGGGATGGTGTCATCAATTCATTGGACTCCCCCTATACCGTGTACGGCTCGAATTTCTATACTTACGAGCTGACCGGCGGCTGGTCCTATGAGGGCCGAAACCGTGCGCTGTTCCCCGACCGTGGCACGAAAGTGACGCTCTCGGCGCGCTACGCGTTGCCATTGAGCGAAGTTCGTTACTACCAGACGAACTTCGACGCCATCACCTACATACCCCTATGGCGCAGCTTCGTGCTCTCGGCGCAAGCCTCGGTGGACTATGCCTCCGCGCTTGGGAAAACGACCTCCTTGCCGCCCTACCTGAATTACTTTGCCGGCGGTCCCGACAGCGTCCGGGGTTACCGCGAGAGCACCTTGGGGCCGAGGGACAACATCGGCATCGGCAACCCCTACGGCGGCAATTTCCGCGTAGTCAACCGCTACGAGCTGATTTTCCCCGTGCCCGAAAAGTGGAAAAGCGCGGCGCGCGTCAGCTGGTTCTACGATATCGGCAACGTCTTCGAAACCGGCAATAAGGTCAAATTCCTGGGGGTCGATGACATAACGCCGGTCGACTATCACTTCAATTATGCTAATCTAAAACGATCAACCGGCATTGCAGTGCAGTGGCTCGCGCCCTTGGGTCTGTTCCGATTCTCCTACGGCGTTCCTTTGAATAGCTTTGTGGGCGATACCGTGCGGTTCGGGGACGAGACGGAACGTTTTCAATTTTCCATCGGTCAAGCGTTTTGACCGCAATTTGAGGTCTTAAAGATCAACATGTCCTATCTTCGCAGCATCCCGCTCTTGGCCCTGGGTCTTTGCGCACTGATGGTGTCGCAGCAAGCCAGTGCTGAAATCAAGATCGGGTACGTGGATTTCCAGAAGCTCATGGCGGAGGCGCCCCAGGTCAAGAGCGCCATGCAGGCATTGCAGAATGAATTCGGTCCGCGCCAGCGCGAGTTGGTCGCGATGCAGAATGATCTGAAGGCGCGCGATGAGAAATTGACGAAGGAGGGCGCGATCATGGCCGAAGCCGATCGCGCCAAAGCGGAAAAGGCCCTGCGCGATCAACAGCGCGAATTCTCGCGGAAAGGCGGCGAATTCCAGGATGACCTGTCGACCCGCAAGAACGAGGAACTCGGCAAGGTGCAACGCTACTTGCTGGAGGAGATCCGTACCTACTCCACTGCGCAAGGATTCGATCTGGTGCTGGGCGAAGGCGTCTTCTACAGCAAGCCGCAGCTGGATATCACCGCGCAAGTATTGGATGTGCTGAAGTCCAAGCCGGCGACTGCGCCGAAACCTGCGGCAGCCGCACCGGCGAAACCTCCGGGCGCCAAGTAAGCCGCCGCTCCTACTGCACTTAGGGAGCGCTTGGGAGCCTGTCTGGTGCAGGAAGAATTCAGCCTCGGAGAGTTGGCGGTGCGGTTCGGGCTCACGTTGCGTGGTGAGCCGGAGCTCAAAGTGCGAAGTGTCGCCACCTTGTCCCGGGCGGGACCGGGAAGCTTGAGTTTCCTGGCGAACTCGCGCTACCGCAAACAATTGGAGATCACCAGGGCGACCGCCGTTGTGGTCAGTGCCGAGGACGAAGCCCATTGTCCAGTCGCGGCCCTGATCCACTCCAACCCCTACCTGGTATACGCTCGCATTGCCGCCCTCTTGCACCCGGTGCCGAGCCCGGAGCCGGGAAGGCACCCGAGCGCCGTCGTCAGCAGCCGCGCGCGCATCGCAGCCTCGGCAAACATTGGGCCGTTGGCCGTGGTTGAAGACGACGCTGAGATCGGCGATCGCGCCATCATAGGTCCGGGCTGTATCATCCAGCGCGGCGCCCGGGTCGGAGCCGACTCGGTTCTGGTGTCCCGGGTGAATTTGTACCCAGGGGTGACCTTAGGACAGCGCTGTATCCTGCACGCCGGTGCAGTGGTCGGTGCGGATGGGTTCGGTTTTGCGCACAACTCCGGCAGCTGGATAAAGGTGCCGCAAGTGGGCAGCGTGCGAGTCGGCGATGACGTGGAGATCGGGGCCAACACCACCATTGATCGGGGCGCCATCGATGATACGGTTGTCGAGGACGGCGTCAAACTGGACAATCAGATCCAGGTAGGCCACAACGTGGTCATCGGCGCCCATACGGCGATTGCGGCCTGTACCGGTATTTCCGGCAGCACGGTGATCGGCCAACGCTGCATGATTGGCGGTATGGTGGGTTTTGCGGGGCATTTGACCATTGCCGATGACGTGGTGGTCACCGGCTGCAGTTTGGTGAGCGCGTCCATCAAAAAGTCCGGCAGCTACTCGAGCGGCATGCCGACCGTCGAGACCCGGCTATGGCGGCGGATGGTCGCGCATTTGCGGCGACTGGATAACTAGGAGAAATAATGTCGGAGTCCGATAGATTGGATATCGCAGCGATCATGCGGCAATTGCCGCATCGGTATCCCTTCTTGCTGGTGGATCGAGTCTTGGAATGCGTCGCAGGACAACACTGCTTGGCGCTCAAGAATGTAACGGTCAACGAGCCGTTCTTTCAGGGACATTTTCCGCACCGGCCGGTGATGCCGGGAGTTCTGATCATCGAGGCCCTGGCGCAGGCAGCGGGTATTTTGGCATTCAAGACCGCCAAGGTCGTGCCCGACGTCAATACGCGTTTTTACTTTGTCGCCATCGACAATGCGCGATTCCGCAAGCCCGTCGAGCCGGGAGACCAACTGATGCTGCGGGTGGAGCTGAAGCGCTCCTTCAAGGGAATTTGGAAATTCGACTGTCTGGCGCAGGTCGACGGCAAAGAAGTGGCGTCCGCGGAGATCATGGTCGCGCCCGAGACAAAAGCGCCGCCCGAGAGCAAGGCGCCGCCCGAGGGCAAGGCGCCGACATCGGGAGCGGCGGGATGATTGACGCGCGGGCGGTGGTGTCCCCGCAAGCACAGGTCGCGGCCGACGTTCAAATCGGGCCATTTTCGGTGATCGGCGCCGATGTCGTCATTGGTTCCGGAACCTGGATTGGCCCGCATGCGGTGATCAACGGCCCAACGCGTATCGGCCGCGACAACAAGATATTCCAGTTCGCCTCGCTCGGGGATGCGCCGCAGGACAAGAAATATAACGGCGAACCGACTCGCCTCGAGATCGGCGACCGCAATGTGTTTCGGGAGTCCGTCACGGTGAATCGCGGCACGACGCACGATAAAGGCGTGACGCGCATCGGCAACGACAATCTGCTGATGGCGTATTCGCATGTTGCACACGATTGTCAGCTGGGCAATCAGATTGTCATGGCGAATTGCGCGACGCTCGGCGGTCACGTCGAGATTGGCGACTGGGTGACGATGGGCGGTCTGTGCGCGGTTCACCAATTCACCAAGGTGGGAGCGCATTGTTTCATCGCGCATCACGCTGCGGTGACCCGCGATGTGCCTCCCTATGTGATGGCGGTGGGCCGCCCGGCCGAGCCGCACAGTGTCAATACTGTCGGGCTGCAGCGCCGCGGCTTTACGCCGGCGCAAATCCTGAATATTCGCCGCGCCTATCGTTTGTTGTACCGTTCCGGACTCAAATTGAAAGCGGCCATCGAAGAACTCGAGAAAGCGGCGGCGACGCAGCCGGAGATCGTGCCCTTCGTCGAATTCATCAAGCACAGTTCACGCAGCATCGTTCGTTAGGAGCCTGATGCCCGTGGCGCTGCGAGTGGGTCTGCTGGCGGGCGAAGCCTCGGGCGATACCTTGGGTGCCGACTTGATCATGGCCTTGCGCCAGTGTGCGCCGGAGGCGAAATTCTTCGGCGTGGCGGGGCCGAAGATGCAGGCCGCGGGGTGCGAGTGTTGGGAGCCGGCGGAGTCCCTCGCGGTCATGGGTCTGTTCGATGTGCTGCGCGACTTGCCGAGGCTCATAAAACTGCTCGCGCGCATCAAACGAATGTTTCTGACCGAGCGACCGGACGTTTTCATCGGCATCGATGCGCCGGACACGAATTTGCGCGTGGCGCGCCGTCTGCACGCCGCCGGCATTCCCACCGTGCAATACGTGAGTCCGCAAGTTTGGGCCTGGCGGCAGGGCCGCGCGCGCAACATGCGCAAATCGGTGGATCTGGTGCTATGCCTCTTGCCGTTCGAAAAGCGCTTTTACGATGAGCACGGCATACGCGCCGAGTTCGTCGGCCATCCGTTGGCGGATGCCATTCCGGAACACGTCGACCGTGAGTTGGCGCGGCGCACTCTGGGTTTGGAAGCCCAAGCCAGTGTGGTCGCGTTGTTGCCGGGAAGCCGGCGCGGTGAAGTGGCCCGGCTGGCCGCGGACTTCGCGGCCACCGCACGCTGGCTGGCGGCGCAGCGGCCCAACTTGAAATTCATTGCGCCGATGGCGAGCGCTGCAACGCGGCAGATATTCTCCCGTGTGCTGAAGCGTGATGCACCGGACCTCGAGGTGCAATTGCTCGAGGGCCAGGCGACGCTGGCTTTGAGCGCCGCCAATGTGGTCCTGGTGGCCTCGGGCACAGCCAGCCTGGAGGCGGCCCTGTGCAAACGCCCCATGGTGGTCGTCTACCGGCTGGGCGCCCTGACGGGTTGGATGCTGACACACTTCAATTTGGTGAAATCCAAGTTCTTTGCGCAACCAAATCTACTTGCGGATCGACGCGTCGTCGGCGAATATTTTCAGGACCAAATAGTCCCCGAGTCGATCGGAGCGGAGCTCTTGATGTGGCTTGACGATACCGAACGGCGCAGCGCCTTGGAAGCTGAGTTCGCGCGGATCCACAGCGACTTGCGCCGTGGTGCGGGCACGCGGGCGGCGCAAGCCATTCTGGAACTCTTGAGCACGCGCCAGACTGCGGTAGCATCGCCCCCGTGAGGCGCATTGCCGGCATCGATGAAGCGGGCCGCGGACCTCTCGCGGGACCGGTGGTGGCGGCAGCCGTCATTTTGCGGCCGCGCCGACCCATCGAAGGCGTCGCCGATTCGAAATCCTTGAGCCCCGAAGACAGAACGCGACTCAGCATCGAGATCCGGCGCGAAGCGGTGTGCTTCGGCATCGGCTGGGCGGACCAGGTCGAAATCGACGCATTGAATATTCTGCAAGCGACATTTTTGGCCATGCGCCGCGCGCTGCTCGCCATGACGCTGACGCCGGATCACGTGCTGGTGGATGGCAACCGGCTTCCCAATTTGCACGGCTTGGGCAAGGTGCTGACGGCGCGTGCCATCATTGACGGCGATGTCACCGAGCCCGCCATCAGCGCCGCTTCGATTCTGGCGAAAGTGGCGAGAGATAGTTATATGAATCAGATGGATACACTATATCCCGCATATTGTTTCGCAAGTCACAAGGGCTATGCGACGCCCGACCATCAGCGCCTGTTGAATTTACATGGGCCCTGTCCTTTGCACCGACGCTCCTTTGAGCCGGTGCGCCTGGCGCTGCGGTGCGAACTTTGACTAGATTCGTTCACCTGCGATTGCACACCGAGTACTCGTTGGTCGACGGCATCGTGCGTGTACCGGACCTGATGAGCGCGGTCGCCGCCGCGGGCATGCCCGCGGTAGCGCTCACCGATCAAAGCAACCTGTTCGCGATGGTGAAGTTCTACAAGGAAGCGCAAGCGGCCGGCGTAAAACCGTTGATTGGCGTCGATGCGTGGATCCGCGAACCGGGGGAGCGCGCACCGCCCTCACGCATCGTTTTCCTGTGCCAGAATCTGGTCGGCTACAGGCATCTGACACAGCTGGTGACTCGTTCGTATCTGGAGGGCCAGCATCGAGGGGTGCCGATGCTGGAGCGCAGCTGGCTGAGCCGCGAGTCACTTGCGGGCTTGATCGTGCTCTCCGGCGGCTTTGAGGGCGACCTCGGACAGGCGATCGCGCGCGGCCGCGACGATGAGGCCGAGCGGTGTCTCGAGCGCTGGCTAAGCCTTTGCGGCGATCGGTTTTATCTCGAGGTGCAACGCACCGGCCGGGCCGGCGAACAAGTCTGCTCGGAAGCGGCGTTCGACCTCGCGCAGTCGCGCGGCGTGGGCGCGGTCGCGACGAATGAGGTGCGTTTCTTGACGCGCGCCGAGTTCGAGGCGCATGAGGCGCGCGTCTGCATTCATGACGGTGCGCAGCTCGCGGATGCAAGCCGGCCGCGCCGGTACTCCGAAGAGCAATATCTCAAAACGCCGGCCGAGATGCTCGAGCTGTTCCGGGACGCGCCGGAACTCCTGGCGAACACCCTTGAAATCGCCAAGCGCTGCTCGCTCGAGATTCGCTTGGGTGCTTCCATGCTGCCGGCCTACCCGGTGCCGGCCGGGTCGAACACGGAAGACTTCCTGCGTGCGGAATCCGCACGCGGCCTTGCAGGCCGCCTCGCGGCCGCGCCGGCGTTGCCGGCCGCCGTGCCGCTCTCGGGCTCAGCGCCGGTCTCAGCCTCAGCGTTGGTCTCAAACTACGAGGCGCGTCTGGATTTGGAGCTTGGCGTCATCTGCGCGATGGGCTTCGCCGGATACTTTTTGATCGTCGCCGACTTCATTCGTTGGGCGCGCGAGAACGGTGTTCCCGTGGGTCCCGGCCGGGGTTCCGGTGCCGGATCGCTGGTCGCCTATGCGCTCGGCATTACTGATCTCGATCCCATTGAGCACGATCTGTTGTTCGAGCGATTCTTGAATCCGGAGCGTGTGTCGATGCCGGACTTCGACGTCGACTTCTGCATGGAAGGACGCGATCGGGTCATCGAATATGTCGCGAACAAGTATGGCCGCGATCGCGTCTCGCAAATCATCACCTACGGTACTTTGGCGGCCAAAGCGGTGGTGCGCGACGTCGGCCGCGTTCTCGGTCATCCCTACGGCTACGTGGATAAAATTGCCAAGCTGATTCCCTTGGAAATCGGCATGACGCTCGACAAGGCGCTCGAGCAGGAAGAAGAGCTGAAGCGTCTCTACGACACGGAAGCCGAAGTCCGCGAACTCATCGAACTCGCGCGCACGCTCGAGGGTCTGGCGCGAAACGCCGGCACGCATGCCGGCGGCGTGGTGATTGCGCCATCGATTTTGACCGACTTTACTCCGCTCTATTGCGAAGAGGGCGGGGGCACGCCGGTCACGCAATTCGACAAGGACGACGTCGAGGCCGCGGGTCTGGTCAAGTTCGACTTTTTGGGGCTGCGAACTCTCACCATCATCGATTGGGTGGTGCGCGACATCAATGCGCAGCGCGCCGCGGCGGGCGAGGCGCCCTTGGTCATGAGCGCGTTGCCCATGGACGATGCGCCGACTTATGCGCTGCTCAAGAGCACCAAGACGACAGCCGTCTTCCAGCTCGAATCACGCGGCATGAAGGACTTGATTCGCAGGCTGCAGCCCGACCGCTTCGGCGACATCGTCGCGCTCGTGGCGCTGTTTCGGCCGGGCCCGCTCCAATCCGGCATGGTCGAGGATTTCATCGCGCGCAAGCACGATACCACCGGCGCGACCATCGACTATTTGCACCCTGACTTGAAGCCGGTATTGGCGGCGACTTACGGCGTGATCCTGTATCAGGAACAGGTGATGCAGATCGCGCAGATTCTCGCCGGCTACACGCTCGGCGGCGCCGATCTCCTGCGCCGCGCCATGGGCAAAAAGAAACCCGAAGAGATGGCGAAGCAACGCTCCGTTTTCGTGAGCGGCGCCGTGGCGCGCGGCGTGCGCGAAGCGCAGGCGACGCATATTTTCGATCTGATGGAAAAATTCGCCGGCTACGGATTCAACAAGTCGCACTCCGCCGCCTATGCGTTGCTGTCCTACCAGACCGCGTGGCTCAAGGCGCACTATCCGGCGGCGTACATGGCGGCGGTCCTGTCCTCCGACATGGACAAGACCGAGAAAGTGGTGACCTTGATCGACGAATGCACCGGCATGCGGCTCAAGGTGCTGCCGCCCGATGTGAATGCATCGGTGTACGCGTTTCGCGTCGCCGGCGTCGACAGCATTCGCTACGGCATGGGCGCCATCAAAGGTGTCGGCGCCTCCGCTGTTGAAGCCATTATTGAGGAGCGCGAAAAAAACGGCGCTTTCACGAGTCTCTCGGACCTATGCCGACGCATCGATTTGGCCAGGGTGAATCGGCGTGTCTTCGAGGCGTTGATTCGCTCCGGCAGCTTGGATCTGATCGGTGCGAATCGCGCTTCCTTGACCGCGGAGCTCGAGCGCGCCATGCACTTGGGCGAACAGAATTCGCGCGCCTTGAGCGTCGGTCAAGTTGATCTGTTCGGCTTGAGTGCGGCCGAGAATACGGCGGTCGCGGATTGGTCCGAGGCGGAGCGCCTGGCCGGCGAACGCGAAACCTTAGGGCTGTTCTTGACCGGCCATCCTATTACGCCGTACGAACCGGATCTAAAATTCTTGGTGAGCTCGCGGCTTGCCGATGTCGGCGGCCCCAGGCCGGTGGCCCCCGCCGACGGGGTGCGCAGCTGGTCGGCCGGCAAACCGGCGACCGTGGCCGGGCTGGTGCTGGAAATCCGGCGCCGGCCGAACCGGGTGACCTTGATTCTGGATGATCGCAGCGCCCGCCTCGAGGTCAGTTTGTACGAGGAAGTCTTTCAGCAGCATCGCGACATCATCGTCAAAGACGCCATCCTGATCATCGATGGCACGCTGCGCTTCGACGACTTCATCGAAGCCTGGCGACTGCAAGGCAAGTCCTTGATGGATATCGACCGGGCGCGCGAACGCTTCGCGCGCCGCCTGTGGTTGCGCTGGCCGACGGAATTCGACGAACCCTTGGGCATGAACCGATTCGAGCAGTTGCTGAAACCCTACCTCAGGGGGCCCTGCGGCGTGAGCGTGGCGATCAACCGGCCAGGATACAGTGGCAAGGTCAACCTACCTGACACCTGGTGCGTGCGCCCGACGCGCGAGCTTTTGGACCGGCTCTCAACGCTTGTTGGGCGCGATGGGTGGTATTTAGTGTATGGTCCGCGAAATGACGTCCGCGGCGAGGAAACCAGTTCATGGCGATGAATTTTCTGGAATTTGAACAGCCGATCGCGGAGCTCGAGGCCAAGATCGAGGAACTCAAATTCATCGGCAGCGATGCCAGCGTTAATATCACGGAAGAGATCAAACGCCTGCAATCCAAGAGCCGAGCGCTCACCACCAGCATATTCGCGAACTTGACGCCCTGGCAGATCACCGAACTCGCGCGACATCCGCAGCGTCCCTATACGCTCGATTATGTGTCCATGATTTTCAGCGACTGGCACGAACTGCACGGCGATCGCATGTACAGCGATGACCTGGCGATTGTTGGCGGTCTGGCGCGGATTGAAGGCATTCCGGTCATGCTGATCGGCCATCAGAAGGGGCGCGACACCAAGGAGCGCGTGCGGCGCAATTACGGCATGCCGAAGCCAGAGGGCTATCGCAAGGCGCTGCGCCTGATGAAGCTTGCGGAGCGATTCCGCATCCCGGTCATCACGTTGATTGATACGCCGGGCGCCTACCCGGGCATCGGCTCAGAGGAGCGCGGACAAAGCGAAGCCATCGCGCGCAACTTATTTGAAATGTCGCACCTTGCCGCGCCGGTGTTGAGCATTGTCATCGGTGAGGGCGGATCCGGCGGCGCACTGGCCATCGGGGTCTGCGACTATTTGATCATGCTGCAGTTCAGCGTGTATTCGGTCATTACGCCTGAGGCCTGCGCGTCGATTCTGTGGAAGAGCACCGAAAAGAAAGAGATCGCAGCCGAGGCGATGGGCGGCACGGCGGAACGCCTTTACAAGCTCGGACTGGTCGATGAGGTCTTGAAGGAACCTCACGGCGGAGCGCATCGCGACCCGCAATTGATGGCGGAAACAATGAAGCAAAGCATCATCAAAAACCTGACCGAAATGCGCAACCAACCGATCACACAGCTGCTCGATGCGCGCCAGGCGCGCCTGCGCGCATTCGGCGCGTTCCGCGAGGGCTAGGAGCCAAGTCTGAGTATTCCCGCGGCCTTGCACGCGGCGCTCGACGCTTCCGTTCCCGCTGAAGCCAGCGGCCTTGTTGTGGCTTTGAGCGGCGGCCCGGATTCCGCCGCGCTGCTGCGCGCAATGGTGTCTCTGGGTCAGGATTTCCGCGCCCTGCCGCTGCGAGCGGTGCACATCGATCACGGCTTGCAAGCCGCAGCCGCCGATTTTCGCGCAGCTTGCGTGACCTTGTGCGATCGGCTCCGTATTCCACTGCGCATCGTTGCCGTCGAGGTTGCGCGCGAAGCCGGCGTGTCGATCGAGGCGGCGGCGCGCGACGCGCGCTACGCGGCGCTCAGCAAGGAAATGCAGCCGCGGGAATGCCTGCTCACCGCGCACCATCGCCAGGATCAAGCCGAGACATTGCTGCTGCAGGCGCTGCGCGGCGCCGGCGTCAAGGGCATGGCGGCAATGCCGGCGTGCCGCCCATTGGGCCCGGGCTGGCATGTGCGGCCATTGCTCGACGTGGCGCACAGCGACCTGAAGCAGTTCGGCGACCTCAAGCAGTTCGGCGAGCTCGAGCCGTCTGCATCGATCGATCCATCAATCGATCCGATGAATCAAGACTTGCGATTCGATCGCGTTTATCTACGCACCGCGGTCTGGCCGCTGATCGAGCAGCGCTGGCCCGGCGCGGCAACCGCGCTGACGCGCGCTGCCCGCCACATGGCGGAGGCGCAGCGGCTGCTGGAGATGGCAGCGGGCGCCGATGTGGCGCGCCTTCGCGATGGCGAGGCACTGTCGATTCCGGGCTTAAGAGCGTTGCCCGCGTTGAAGCGCGTGAACGCGGTCCGGCTGTGGGTGAGCCAAGAAGGCCTCGAGGTGCCGTCCACCGCGCGGCTTATCGAGGCGCTGCGCCAGGTGTTCGACGCGGAGGCCGACCATCAGCCGGCAATCGTCTGGGGCCGACACGCGTTGCGGCGCTATCGCCAGCGATTATTCGTAACCCGCGTCGATCCGCCGCGAGTGCCGGAGGCGCGGTCTTGGAGTCCCGCTGCAGGGTCCTCGCTCGAGCTCGGCCCGGCCCTGGGAAATTTGACCTGGATCGCTCAGCGGGGCGGCATCGCCGCGGAACGGTTGCCCGTCAGCGTCATCGTGCGGCGGCGCGACGGAGGGGAAACGCTCAGGCCGGCACCCTCGGCCAGAACGCAAACAGTGCAGCATCTATGTCAGGCGCTCGGCGTCCTTCCCTGGATGCGGGACGCGTTGCCGCTGGTGTTTGCGGGCGATGAATTAATCGCGGTCGCCGATTTGTGGCTGGATGCGCGCTGGTGCGCAGCCGCCGATGCGCCGGGTCTTGGGATCGCGTGGAACAATGCCCCCCTGGTCACGTAATTGGATTGTCGAGTCCGCGCCGATCTGCTAATCTGAACTCCCGTCGAATTCCCATTGTTCCTTTTGGCTTCGTTTGGCTCATCCGCTTAAATTGCGGGCGCAAACGTTTAATCGGCGGTGACTCACTATGAATCGATTCGTTTTCGTCACCGGCGGCGTGGTTTCCTCGCTGGGCAAAGGCATTGCCTCAGCTTCGCTGGGCGCCATTCTCGAGGCCCGCGGCCTCAAAATCAGCATGGTTAAGTTGGATCCCTACATCAATGTCGATCCCGGCACCATGAGCCCGTTTCAACATGGCGAGGTTTTCGTCACCGCGGACGGCACCGAGACCGACCTGGATCTTGGCCATTACGAGCGCTTCGTGCGCACCACGACCGGGCGCAACAGCAATTTTACGACGGGCAGAATTTACGAGCGCGTGATTGCGAAAGAGCGGCGCGGCGATTACTTGGGCGCAACGGTTCAAGTCATTCCGCACATCACGGATGAAATCAAGCACCGCATCCGCATGGGGGCGGGAGATTCCGACGTTTGCATGGTGGAGATCGGCGGCACGGTCGGCGACATCGAATCGCTGCCGTTTCTCGAGGCCATTCGCCAAATGGGCGTCGAACTCGGGCGCGACAAGGTGCTGTATATGCATTTGACCCTGGTGCCGATCTTAGGCGGTGCCGGGGAAATCAAGACCAAGCCCACGCAGCATTCAGTCAAGGAGCTGCGCGGCATCGGTATTCAGCCGGATATTTTATTGTGCCGCTGTTCGCAAAGTCTTCCCGACGAGCAGCGCCGCAAGATCGCCCTTTTTACCAACGTTGAAGAGCGGGCCGTGATTTCGGCGGTGGATTCCGACGATATTTACAAGATTCCGCTGCTGCTGCACGAACAGGACCTCGACGACATCGTTGTCGACAAGCTGCGCTTGAATGTCCCGACGACCGATCTTGCCGAGTGGCGCGCCGTGGTCTCCGCCAAGCAAAATCCCGAGGCGGTGGTGGACATCGGCATGGTCGGCAAGTACGTGCAGATCCGCGACTCGTACATCTCCTTGAACGAATCGCTGATGCATGGCGGAATAAAAACCCGCACGCGCGTGAATATTCATTATTTCGAATCGCAGGATATCGAGCGTTCGGGTGCCTCGGCGCTGCAGAAAATGGATGCGATCCTGGTGCCGGGCGGCTTCGGCGACCGCGGCATCGAGGGAAAAATCCAGGCGATTCGCTATGCGCGCGAGAACGGCATTCCGTATCTCGGTATTTGCCTGGGGATGCAGCTCGCCATCATCGAGTACGCGCGCAATGTGCTGGCGCTCAAAGGAGCCAACAGCACCGAGTTCGACCGCGCCACCAATCATCCGGTGATTGCGTTGATCACCGAATGGCAGGATCTGGAGCGCGGCCAACAGGTGCGCGACGAGAAGTCTGACCTGGGCGGCAGCATGCGGCTCGGCGCCCAGGAGGCCAAGCTCATACCTGGTTCGCTGGCCCGGGCCTTGTACGGTAAGGAGTCGATTTTCGAACGCCATCGCCATCGCTATGAGTTCAACAATCATTATCTGGACGAGTTGGCGGAGGCGGGCTTAAGGTTCTCGGGCTTCTCGGCCGACGGGTTGGTGGAATTCATCGAGCTGCCCAGCCATCCTTGGTTTGTGGCCAGTCAATTTCATCCGGAATTCACTTCCACGCCTCGCGATGGTCATCCCTTGTTCACCGGCTTTGTAAGAGCGGCGCGCGAATATCGCGCCTCATTGCAACCGGGCCGCGCGACCGCGTGAGAGCATGAAGCTGGCGTCCTTCGAGGTCGGGCAAGACCGCCCGTTCTTCTTGATTGCCGGTCCCTGCGTCATCGAGAGCGAGGCCTTGGTGATCGAGGTTGCCGGCCGTCTCAAGGAGATGACCAGCGCGCTCAAGATTCCGTTCATCTTCAAAGCCTCGTTCGACAAGGCGAATCGCTCCTCGCGCTCGAGTTTCCGGGGCCCGGGACTCGAGGGCGGCCTAAAAGCCCTCGCCAAGGTCCGCGATCAGATTGGCGTACCGGTGTTGACGGATGTGCACGAAGATACGCCGCTCGATGAAGTTGCCGCGGTGGTCGATGTTCTGCAGACGCCGGCCTTCCTCTGCCGACAGACAAACTTCATCGTCGCCGCCTGCTCGCAAGGCAAGCCGGTGAACATCAAAAAGGGCCAGTTTCTATCGCCCTGGGAAATGCAAAACGTGGTCGACAAGGCGCGCTCCACCGGCAATACGCACATCATGGTATGCGAGCGCGGATTCTCCTTCGGCTACAACAATCTGGTGTCGGACATGCGCTCCCTGGCGGTCATGCGCAGCACCGGATGTCCGGTGGTCTTCGACGCGACGCACTCGGTTCAGCTCCCCGGCGGCCAGGGCGACTCCTCCGGCGGCCAGCGGGAATTTGTGCCCGTGCTGGCGCGCGCTGCCATCGCCGCGGGCGTCGCGGGAATATTCATGGAAACGCATCCCAATCCCGCCAAGGCGCTCTCAGACGGCCCGAATGCGTGGCCTCTGGATCGCATGGGACCGCTTCTTGGCACGCTGAAGGAGTTGGACAGTGCGGTAAAGAGACAACCCTTCGAGGAATCATTGCTATGAGCCGGATTGTTGATATTCGCGGACGTCAGATTATCGATTCGCGCGGGAATCCTACCGTCGAGGCGGATGTGGTGCTGGATTCCGGCACCATCGGCCGGGCCGCGGTCCCCTCGGGCGCGTCGACCGGTTCGCGGGAGGCGGTTGAGTTGCGCGACGGCGATATGAAGCGCTTCGGCGGCAAAGGGGTGCTCAAGGCCGTGGCTGCGGTCAATGGGCCGATCCGTGCCGCGGTCATGGGCGCGAACGCCCAAGATCAAGCTGCGCTCGATGCCAAGATGATCCAATTGGACGGCACAGAGAGCAAATCGAATCTCGGCGCGAATGCGATTTTATCGGTGTCCCTGGCAGCCGCTCACGCGGCGGCGACCGACCAGGGCTTGCCTTTGTACCGGCATCTGGCCCAGAGCGGCGATCTCACGCTGCCGGTGCCCATGATGAACATCATCAATGGCGGCGCACACGCCGACAACAGCGTCGACATTCAGGAATTCATGATCCTTCCGTTGGGCGCGCCGTCCTTCTCCGAGGCGGTGCGTTACGGCGCCGAAATCTTTCACACGCTCAAGAAAGTCTTGCACGCCAAGGGATTGAACACCGCTGTCGGGGATGAGGGCGGCTTCGCGCCGGATCTGCCTTCCAATGAAGCGGCGATCACGACGATTTTGGAAGCCATCGATAAAGCCGGCTACCGCGCGGGCAAGGACATTTTTCTGGGGCTGGATGTCGCCAGCACGGAGTTCTTCAAGGATGGCGTGTACGACCTCGAGAGTGAGGGCCGCAAGTTCAATTCATCCGAGTTCGCCGACTATCTGGCCGGGTTGGTCGCAAAGTATCCCATCGTCACCGTCGAGGACGGGATGAGCGAGGGGGATTGGGACGGCTGGGCCATTCTCACCCGCAAATTGGGCAGCAAAGTGCAGTTGGTGGGCGACGATCTGTTTGTGACGAACACGAAGATATTTGCGGAGGGCATCGCCAAGAAGATCGCCAATGCCATTCTCATCAAACCCAATCAAATCGGCACCCTGACCGAGACCTTGGCCGCCATCGACATGGCGTTCAAAGCGAAGTATGCGGCGGTCGTCTCGCACCGCTCCGGAGAAACAGAGGATGCCACCATCGCGGATATCGCGGCCGCAACCACCGCGACGCAAATTAAAACCGGGTCGATGTCGCGCTCGGATCGAATCGCCAAATACAATCAGCTGTTGCGCATAGAAGCCGAGTTAGGCGCGAAAGCATCCTATGCGGGAATGCGCGCTTTATCGGTTCCAATTTCTTAAGAGTTCATGCTAAGCTCCTGTCCCCATGAGGATTTTCGCGGCTGTACTGGCCATCACGCTGATCTTGCTCCAAGGCCGACTCTGGTTCTCGGACAAAGGCTTGCGCGAGGTTTCGGGACTGAAGGCCTCCGTCGAGACGCAGCGCGCGGCCAACCTTGAGCAGGCTGAGCGCAATCGGCAATTGAGCGCCGAAGTGGCGAACCTCAAGACCGGACTTACGGCGCTCGAAGAGCGGGCCCGCAGCGAATTGGGGATGGTCTCCGCGAGCGAAACTTTCTACCAAGTCGTGAGAGCCAATACGCCGGCTCCCGCCGCGCCCCCGGCACCCGTCACCGCCCGCGCGCAATGAGCGCGCGGACAGCGCGCCGCCTCTGGGCCATCGTTCCCGCGGCAGGCCGTGGCGAACGCTTCGCCTCCAGCGCCAGCCCCGGCATTCCAAAACAATACACTCCGCTGTTAGGGCGCAGCGTGCTCGAGTGGTCGCTGCGCGCGCTGCTGGCCGAGCCTCGAATACAGGGCATCGTGGTGGTGCTGGCCGCCGGCGATGCGCACTGGGCTGAAATTGCGCGAAGCCTTGATTCGCCCAAGTTGCTGACCACGATCGGCGGGGCACATCGGCAGGATTCGGTGATGAACGGCTTGGAGTATCTGGCCCCCACAGCCCAAGCGGACGATTGGATCTTGGTGCATGACGCGGCGCGGCCGTGCCTGCGTGCGGGCGACTTGAGCGCTCTCTGCGATGCGCTCGAGAACAATCCGCGCAGCGCCGCTGCGGAAATCGGCGGCGTGGTATTGGCGGCGCCTATTGTTGATACGATAAAGCGTGAGCTGCCACACGGGCTCGAGACGGTCGATCGCACCGGACTATGGCGCGCGCTGACCCCGCAGGTATTTGCATACGCGGCGCTGCGCAAGGCGCTCAACGACGCGGCCGCCGACAAGCTGGCAGTTACCGACGAGGCACAGGCGATGGAGCGCATGGGCATTCGCGCGGCCCTGGTACCCGGCTCGCCGTTCAATATCAAGGTGACGCGCGCCGAGGATTTAGAGGTGGCAGCCGCGATACTCAAGATGGGGGAGAGTAGCCAAATGCGAATCGGACAGGGAGTGGACGTACACGCCTTCGGCGCGGGCGATCACGTCGTGCTTGGCGGCGTGCGCATCGCCCATGCACAGGGCATCGTCGCGCACTCGGACGGCGATGTCGTCATTCACGCCTTATGCGACGCGCTGCTGGGCGCCATGGGAGATGGCGACATCGGCCAGCATTTTCCCGACAGCGACCCGCGCTACCGCGGCGCCGACAGCCGAGTGTTTTTGCGCGTCGTCGCGCAGCGCATGAAGTCGGCAGGACTGCGCTTGGTCAACGCGGATATCACGGTGCTCGCGGAGGCTCCGCGTATCGGGGCGCATCGCAGCGCGATGGCCGCGAATCTGGCGCAAGACCTGCAAGTTGCGGCGACGGCAATCAACATCAAAGCGACCACGACGGAGCGCCTGGGATTTATCGGGCGCAAAGAGGGACTGGCCGCGATGGCGTCAGTGTTGTTGTCTGGCTGAGGGTTGCTGCTCTTGACTGCGCTTATTCAAGATCGCTTCGATTGCTTCGAGCGATACGAGCAGATCTTTGTGAACGGTCTGGGCGTGCTGGGTCGGATTCACGCCGGTACTGCTGCGCGTAAATAGCGGATCGGCAAACAGAGTCCGCAGCTGCTTGAGCGCGTGGCTGACGGCGGGCTGCGAAATCATGAGTATTTTCGAGGCACGGGTAACCGATCTTTCGCGCATCAGCACGGCGAAGATGACCAGCAGATTCAAGTTCACATTGTCGAAGTTCTTTGGATTCAATTTATCGCGCCCGCCGGTTCGAGGCTTGCCGATCCTTGAAACTTCGCGGCATCTTGCCTAAATGCTGTCCGATTTCGCCGCGCACCACGTCGCCGATCAGAGAAATCGCCTTGCGCATGAACGCACTCTTTGGACGCCTTATCGATGTCACGATCGATAACGGGAACGTCAGCGTCGGATTCAAGATGGGCTTGATGAGAACATGCGCGGCCCAGGGCGAGGATTTGATCGCATTCAGCGACAGCACCCCGAAGCCGTGCCCTTGGCGCACCAGATCGACGATCGCAGGGATGCATTCGACTTCATGCGCGATCTGAATTTTCTTGCCGATATTCGACAGGGCGTGTTCCACAGTCATGCGGTTCGCATGCGGACGGCCGGGAATGACCAGCGGATAGTCGGCGAGTTCGCTCAAGGATATGGATGCGGGATATTTTTTAGTTTGGGATGCCGAGGCGATCAGAAATAATTGATCGTCGAGCAAGGGTGTTACATCGAAGTCTTCGGAGGCAGTGGCATTGTAGGCCAGGGCGCAATCGATGCGCCCGACGCTCAAACGCTCCAAAATATAGGCGGACAAGCCTTCCGAGAACGCCAGCCGGGATTTCGGCAACACCTTGCCGAAAGCCTTGACCAGCGGAACGGTCACGATGTTGCCGAGACTCGCGGGCAGCCCGAGGATGATGTGGCCGGCATCGCCGCTGCGCGTGGTTTCCAATTCTTGTCGAGCACGCCCGACCTGCATGAGGATGCCGCGCGTGTGTTCGAGGAGCTGGCAGCCTGCCTGTGTGAGCACCACGCCGCGGCCGTTGCGGTCAAACAGATCCTGCCCAAATTCCAATTCGAGGTCCGCGATCTGACGGCTCAGGGTGGGTTGCCCAACCGAGAGGAAAGCGGCGGCATTGGTGAAACTGCCGAGCTCAGCAACGTGGCGAAAATATTCGAGCTGTTTGAGATCCAATTGCCGACCCGATAGCAGATATCTGATATTCACATATCAACGCAAATTCATGCCGATTCAGTATAACCGCGGTGTCGGCGCGGAAGCTAGTCGCGGCGATTTTGCGCAGGCGTACGCTAATATGGTTGTCATGATCTCGACGATCGTCATCGTAGGGGGCGGACAGGCAGGCGCACAGGCCGTCGATACTCTGCGCCGTGAAGGATTCACGCAGCGTCTCGTTCTGATCAGCGACGAGAGCATGTTGCCGTATCAAAGGCCGCCGCTGTCGAAGAAGTTCTTGTCCGGCGAGATGGCGGCCGAACGTCTGCTGTTCCGGCACCGCGGCTTCTACGACGAGCATGCCATCGAGCTCAAGCTCGGCGCCCGCGCAAGCCGAATCGAAGCGGCCGCGCGCCGCGTACTGCTGTCGAATGGCGAGGAATTTGCATACGACCGTCTTCTGCTGTGTATCGGGGCGTTGCCTCGGCGCATGAGCTGCCCCGGTTCCGATCTGGCCGGAGTGAATTATTTGCGCAACGTCGACGATGCCGCGGCCATCGGCGCGGACCTGAAACCGGGAGCGCGCGTGATCATCGTCGGCGGCGGCTACATCGGCCTGGAAATCGCGGCAACCGCGCGCGGGATGGGTTGCGCCGTCTCGGTCCTGGAGATGGCGGATCGAGTCATGAATCGTGTCGTGGCGTCGAGTGTCTCGGAGTATTTCGAGCATGAAC
>Ga0209006_10000869_pt1 | contig 27942 bp, 22 predicted proteins | sample JacPin_JW_Ref_O2_FD_188567 | JGI IMG/M metagenome (GOLD analysis project Ga0209006, IMG submission 188567) | Forest soil microbial communities from Algoma, Ontario, Canada - Jack Pine, Ontario site 1_JW_Ref_O2 (SPAdes) (version 2) | ecosystem: Environmental > Terrestrial > Soil > Boreal...
ATACGAGAGGGACAGGAAACTACGCAGTTCAGTCGTCATGTTTCTCCTCAAAGGAAGTTGTTGCGAAAATTGGTGGCAGGACGGTGAGCGGAAAAGAACACGCCATAAACAAGGGAGGATAGCGCGGCGCGTTTGATGCGGTCAAATTGAAAGAAGGACAGTGTTGCGGCGAAAAATCGATGGAGAGAATCGGAAAAGTGAATGGAATGAGTATTCACTTAACCACCGGCGGGGAAGAGGGCACGGCGTGCCGTGCCCCTACAAACTCAGGGTATCGGAATTAGTCGTAATACTCCTGGCCGAGATGGGTAATCAGGTCTTCGCCCATCATCCAGCGCAGTGTGTTTTTCAACTTCATCGACTGAATGAATAGGTCGTGCTCGGGGTAGAGCTTGGGTGCCGTCATCGGCGACTTGAAGTAGAAGCTCAGCCACTCCTGGATGCCCCGCATGCCGGCACGCTGAGCGAGGTCGAGGAAGAGTACGAGATCGAGAACGATCGGTGCAGCGAGAATCGAGTCGCGGCAGAGAAAATCCACCTTGATCTGCATTGGGTACCCGAGCCACCCGAAAATGTCGATGTTGTCCCAGCCTTCTTTGTTGTCGCCGCGCGGCGGGTAGTAGTTGATGCGGACCTTATGGTGCATCTTGCCGTAGAGCATGGGATAGAGCTCGGGCTGCATGATGTACTCGAGCGCGCCAAGCTTCGACTCTTCCTTCGTTTTGAACGAGCCGGGATCTTCGAGAACTTCGCCGTCGCGATTGCCAAGAATATTTGTGGAGAACCATCCGTTGAGACCGAGCATGCGCGCTTTGAAGCCGGGAGCGAGGATGGTCTTCATCAGCGTTTGCCCGGTTTTGAAATCCTTACCGCAAATCGCGACCTCGTGCTCTTGCGCCAGTTGCAGCATGGCAGGGAAGTCGACCGTCAAATTTGGCGCGCCATTGGCAAAGGGAACGCCGCTCGTGACCGCAGCCCACGCGTAAAGCATCGAGGGCGCGATCGCGGGGTGATTCGACTTCATCGCTTCAACGAATTTCTCAGGCGTCGAGTGAACTTCGTCAGCCTTCAGAAAGATTTCGGTCGAACCGCACCAGCACATGACGAGGCGCGCCACTTTACTGGTCTTTTTGAAATTGGCGATGTCTTCCTTGATCTGAAGTGCGAGTTCGTATTTGTTTTTGGCTTTTTTGACGTTGGGACCATCGAGTTTCTTGACGTATTCAGGATCGAAGGCGGCCTTCATCGGCTTGATGGTCGAGAGGAACGGCTTCACTTTGGCGAGATCTTCCGGACTGAGAACGCCGGCGTTGGCGGCCGATTGAAAGGCGTTGTCCTTGTAAATGTCCCAGCCACCGAAAACGATGTCGTTGAGCCCGCTCAGAGGAACGAACTGGTTGATGAGCGGCGAACGGCCGTCAGTGCGCTTCCCAAGGCGAATCGTGCCGAGCTGAGTGAGAGAGCCGACGGGTTGCGACTTGCCTTTGCGAACGAGCTCAACACCGGCCATGAATGTAGTGCTGACAGCCCCCATCCCGGGCGTTAGAACTCCCAGTTTTCCTTTTGCGGGCTCGATTTTTCGCGGCTTATCCATTCGTCTCCCTCAGAGATTCAGAAATGAACAGTAATCTTGGCGTTTTGTGACGCTTAGCGGCGAAGTACTGCGTGAACGCGGTGACCTTCGCGCGATCGTTCCCCGACGCGCCGTTGCAAGTAAAACGAAACAGCAATGATGCGCGAACCGCTCATGATTTGCAAACGACGTGGCGAGTGTTCGGTACCGTGCGGCCATGACTGTCTCCAATCAAATCTGAAAAAACATTCAGGCATCGTTCACCAACGCTTAACCACAGCTTAAGAGCGACCCGCTGAGAGATGGATACTTTGGCCGATGGAGGCAATCTCAGTGAAAAAACACTTTCTTGCAAGTCTTGTGGGTGTGACGGCGTTATCGATGCTCGTCGCGGGGGCATTCGCGCCGCGAGTAGTGGCCGATAATGACGATTTCTTCGTGTTCATTCCCGACACCCTGGTGTTGAGCCGAAGTGTGTATGCCGGGAATTCATCGACGGTGACGGTTGGGCAGACCTTGCCGCCGGGTTGTGTGGCGGGCAGTGTGCCGGTGCCGCTGCTGGCCGGCGGAAGTGCGAGCGTGAAGGTTGCGTGCGGGGTTGCGGTCGCGGACGGAACGTATCCGACTGTATTCAACAATGATGGCCCCGACGGAAGCTTCGGGATTACGTCGCCGATTTTCCTGGATGACATCACGACCGATGGTCACTTGATCGGGTCGTTGTCGATTCCCAGCAGTCAGATCGTGACGAGCTTCAGTTCGAAGTCGGAACTCGCACTCAATCTCTCGACCGACGGCAGGTCGATAACCTTCGGCGGGTATCGCGGAGGGCCGGGATTCGTGACCGGGTCGAATCAACTTGATGTATCGAACTCGAACACGCCAGGTGTGGTGGATCCAACAAATCCGGTCGTGTCGCAGTATTACCGCTCGGTCGGCGAAGTGGATGCGTTCGGCCATCTGCAGATCACAGAAGGCAACGCGTACAGCGGAAACAATGGCCGCGCCGCGATCAAGGCGCACTCGCTCTACTACATGACGGGCAACGACAACAATGGAGGCTTGTCGAGCAGCCAACTCTCTTCGACGCAGATTGGTCTGAACCTTGTAAGTTCCACGGGCGCGGAGTTGCTGGTGCCGGGCCAAGCGCCACCTTTGCCGCCGAACATCAACAAGATCGGCACCTTTTCGATCACTCAGGTGATCGATCCGACGACCGGGCAACCGTACGCGAAGGCGGACAAAGCCGGAAAAGACAACAATTTCCGCGGACTCACAATCTTCGACAACACCCTCTACGTGACCAAGGGCAGCGGCGGGAACGGCATCAACACGGTGTATCAGGTTGGCGCGCAGGGAGTGTTGCCCACCGGCAATACGGCGGCGCTGGCCAGCACGCCGATCACGATTCTCCCCGGATTCCCGACAACGCTGGCAGGTGGTGTGGCGCCAAACGGCACTGTGACACCGGTGGCATTTCCGTTCGGGATCTGGTTCGCAAATGCGAGCACGCTGTACGTTTGCGATGAAGGGGACGGGACACTCGTCACACCCGCGGTCAACGGAAACGTCGCCGACGCAGCGACCTTGGCTAATGCCGGCGTTCAGAAGTGGCGCTTGGTCAATGGCACCTGGAAGATGGATTACGTGCTCCAGAACGGGCTCAACATCGGAATTCCTTACAGCGTCCCCAACTTGCCTGCTGCGTTCAATCCCGCGACCGGTGGCTGCCGAAACATCACCGGTAGAGTCAATTTCGATGGAACGGTGACCATCTACGCGGTCACGTCCACGGTAAGCGCCAGCGGTGACCAAGGTGCCGACCCGAACAAGCTGGTCCGCGTGAATGACGTGTTGAAAGCGACGACTCTGCCAACCAGCAAGAACAATCACGATCGCGATGCCATCGGCACTTTCGTCACGCTTCGATCGGCGAAGGCGGGCGAGGTGCTGCGCGGGATCGCGTTTGCACCGACCCTATTCGGCGACCGCTGAGGTCACGTCCAGGGGCGAACCACGGATGCGGGCTCGTTCCCGCGCCGGTGCAGCGCGGACTAGATGAGTGCACGCAGCACGGAGCCCTTCGGCATGTCGTTGTCGGCCGGAGGGCTCTCCCTTTACTGCAGCGCGTAAAGGTTGCCGTCGGTGCTGCCGAAGTAGACGGCGCCACCCGCGATGACGGGCGAGGAGAGTACGGCGCCGACGGTCATGAGTTTCTGGACGCCGGAAACCATGTCGTCATAGAAGAAATCGCTGAAGGCGACTTCATAATTTGTGGTGCCGTCAGGCTTGGTGTAGATGGCTCCGTTCTTCTTGGAACCGTCAGTAGCGAACGTCCATGCCAGCTTTTGAGTTTTGAGATCGATCGCAAAGAGCTTGCCTTCGTGAGAACCGATGTAGACGCGATCACCCGCGATCGCGGGAGACGAGAAGAGCGGCCAGCCGTGAAATCCGAGAGAGAAAAGCTGTGCGCCGGACTTGGCGTCGAACGCATAAAAAAGCGCGGTGTCGGAGGTGCCGAAGTACACCTTGCCGTTCGCGACCGCAGGCGACCCGATCACCCATGAGCCTTTGTTGTTGAAGCGCCATCGCTCTTTGCCAGTCGTCGCATCGACCGCGTAAAAGTTTGAATCGCGGCAGCCGAAGTAGACGATGCCGTCGGCAACCGCGGCCGAAGACTGAATGCCAACCTGATTGTGAATTTCCGGATCTTCTCCTGTCTTAAACCGCCAGACTTCTTTCCCCGTTTTCGCGTCGAGCGCATAAAAATAGCTGTCCCAGCTACCCACATAGACTTTCCCATCCACAACAGCAGGTGACGCGTGGACGACATCGCCCGTCTTGAACTTCCACTTTACCTGCCCGCTTGTGGCATCGAGCGCGTAGATGTTCGTGTCCCCGCTCCCAAAATAAACAACCCCATCGACTACGATCGGTGATGAAAGATAGAAATCGAATGGATCGGGCATGGTTTCACCCGCGGGCGTCGCACCGTGGATATGCGTCGCGGCAAAGCGTCGTTCGCCCGGCACCCCAAATTTCCATTTCTGCGTGCCGCTCGCGGCATCTACGGAATAGAAGTTGCCGTCATAGCTTCCGAAATAGACGGAACCTCCGTCGACCGCGGGCGAAGATGTCACGCGCCCTTCCGTTTTGAACTTCCACTTTTGCGAGCCCGAAGCACGATCGATCGCATACAAAAAGTGATCGCTGCTCCCCACATAAACAGTGTCCCCGGTGACCGCGGGCGACGAAACAACATGACCGTCGGTGCGAAACTGCCACTTCACTTTGACAGGCTGAGATATGCCAGGCGAGTCATAGACGCCCGTGTGCGCGGGATCGCCGCGAAACATCGCAGGCTTCTCCGCTGCCGAAATAGCAGACGTGACAAGCACGCCAAGACCCAGCGCTAACGGAAGCCGGTTCCGGTTCATAGGCACACCTCTATTGAGTGCATAGACGGAGGCCGCGAGGAAAGGTAAGACGCACGCTTTCCTGCGAGAAAACGTTTGCAGAATTATCGTTCTTGAGTAAACTCGGTCCGCTATGAACAACTTAACGCGACGTGATTTGCTCAAAACCGCAGTCTCAGGCGCAACCGTGGCTTCACTGCCCGCCGTAGCCTGGGCACAAGGGGCGCAACCCAACGCGCAGTCGGACGGGAAGGGCATCGTGCCGATTCCACGCAAGGGGAACATCAAGCAGTCGGTGTCCCGCTGGTGCTACAAAGACATTCCGCTTGATAAGCTCTGCGAATATTCCGCCGAGATCGGATGCAAAGCGATCGACCTGCTTCCCGTGGAAGAGTGGGACACGCCGCGGCAGTATGGGCTGATCTGCGCCATGGGTTACGCCGGTGGCGGCGACATCCCCCACGCGCTGAATCGCATCGAAAATCACGCGAAGATCGAAGAAAACTTCCGCAAGAACATTCCGCTGGCGGCCAAAGCGGGCGTCCCCAACGTCATCACGTTTTCCGGCAATCGCGATGGCATGTCCGACGCCGAAGGGGCGAAAAACACGATCATCGGCCTCAATCGCATAAAAAAGATCGGCGAAGACAACGGCGTCACCATCGTCATCGAACTGCTGAACAGCAAGGTCGATCATCACGACTACATGTGCGACCACTCCGCCTGGTGCTTTGAGGTTCTCTCGGCCGTCAACTCCCCGCGCGTAAAGGCTCTTTACGACATCTACCACATGCAAATCATGGAAGGCGATCTGGTCGCCACGATCCAGAAAAATATCGACATGATCGGCCACTTTCATACCGGTGGCGTGCCGGGACGGCATGAACTCGACGGCACGCAGGAAGTGCAGTGGGATGGCGTGATGCGCGGGATCGCGGCGACTACCTACAAGGGTTATGTCGCTCACGAATTCGTGCCTTCAAAGGATCGCGATCCGTTGATTTCCTTGAGGCAGGCCGTCGATCTCTGCGACGTTTAGCTCGTCGCAACAACTATGAAAAACATACGATGCGGTCTTGTGGTGTTGGTGGCTGTGCTGTGTCTGGCCGCTTCAAGCTACGCGCAGGAGCAGAAATTCGCCGACCTCGGCGATTTCAAACTGGTCAGCGGCGAAGTGCTCCGGAATTGCCGCATCGGCTATCGCACGTTCGGCAAAATGAACGCCGATCGCTCCAACGTCGTTGTGTTCCCGACATGGGCAGGTGGAACGACGGAGCAACTGAAGGATAACGTCGGAGCCGGCAAGCTGATCAGCGACGCAGACTACTTCGTAATCCTGATCGATGCGCTCGCGAACGGCGTCTCTTCGTCGCCCTCGAACAGCACGGCGCAGCCGCACATGAAATTTCCAAAGATCGCCGTGCGTGACATGGTGAACACCGAACACGAACTGCTGACGAAGGTGCTGGGCATCCAGCACGTGAAAGCCGTGATGGGCATCTCCATGGGCGGGATGCAGACCTTTCAATGGATGGTGTCGTACCCGGACTTCATGGATAAGGCGATTCCTATCGTCGGTTCCCCCCACGTTGCGCCGTACGACGTCGTGTTTTGGCGCCTCAACATCGACTCGATCGAGGACAGCGCCGGGTGGAATCACGGCGACTACACCGAAAATCCCGCGAAGGTCGCGCACTTCGAAATCGGAGAATTGATCTTGCAGACTCCGACCGAATACAACCGGACGCATACGCGCGAGCAGGCACTCGCAGCATTGAAAAAAGCAGAAACCGACAAGGCCGAAGACGCGAACGATACGATCCGGCAGAGTGAGGCGATGATCGGGCTAGACGTATCGGACGTATTCGGCGGGGCGATGGACAAGGCGGCGGCAGCGGTGAAGGCGAAAGTCTTTGTCGTGGTCGCGAAGCAAGATCACACCGTGACGCCGCAGCCCGCGCGAAACTTTGCGCAATTACTCCATGTATCGGTGTTGGAGTTGGAGTCCGACTGCGGGCATCTCGCGACTGGGTGCGAAGGACCGAAACTCACGGCTGCCGTATCTGACTTCTTGAGAAATTAACGAACGCCTGTTCTCATTTGCATAGCTTGCCCCGGGGTTTCCGAGTAGATTGCGAACAGTGTCCGCGACCAAGGAATCCTCCCGGCCTTCGCCACACGCAAGTGGTGCGCCCGGTCCCGCCTCGCAACACGACAAGACATTTCTCCAAAAGTTAGGTCCCGGCCTGATCACCGGCGCTTCCGACGACGATCCCAGCGGCATCGCCACGTATTCACAGACCGGAGCGCAATTCGGCTATGGCATGTCGTGGGTCATGCTTTTCTCCTACCCACTGATGATTGTGATTCAGGAGATCTGCGCGCGGATCGGGCGTGTAACCGGCGCAGGCATCGCGGCAAACATGCGACAGCACTATCCGAGGCCTCTTCTATACGGAATCGTCTCGCTGCTTTGCCTGGCGAACGTCTTCAACCTCGGCGCCGACCTGGGAGCGATGGGGGCGGCAGGGCAACTCCTCTTTGGCGGTTCGCTATTGCCCTACATCATCGGATTTGCGGCGTTGTCGCTCGTGCTGCAGATCTATATCCGCTACACGGCGTATGTGAAATATCTCAAGTGGCTGACGTTCGCGCTGTTCGCATATGTGCTCACTGCCTTCGTGGCGCACGTCGATTGGGGCACGGCGCTGCGATCGACGTTTCTACCTTCGGTGGCGTTCAACACGAAATATTTCACGACTCTGACCGCTGTGTTGGGCACTACGATCAGCCCTTATCTCTTTTTCTGGCAGGCGTCGGAGGAAGCCGAAGACGTCCGGAATGCTCCCCAGGATCACGCGTTAAAGCGTGCGCCGTGGCAAGCCGACGAACAGTTTGCGCGCATTCGCGTCGATACCTACGTGGGAATGGGGCTTTCGAACGCCGTCGCGCTCTTTATCATTTTGACGACGGCTGCGACGCTGCACGCGGCGGGGATCACCGACGTGCAGACATCAGCGCAAGCGGCAAAGGCGCTCGAACCTCTCGCCGGACGATTTGCGTTTGAGTTGTTCGCGGTAGGAATCATTGGGACGGGGCTTCTTGCGGTGCCCGTGCTGGCCGGGTCGGCGGCATACGGAGTGGCAGAGACGTTTCGCTGGCGCGCGAGCCTTGAGGCGCGTCCGAATAAAGCCAAACAGTTTTATGGCGTGCTGGCGGTCGCAACTCTGGTCGGCCTGTCGCTGAATTTCATCGGGCTCAATCCGATTCGCGCGTTGTTCTGGTCCGCGGTGATCAACGGTGTTGTATCAGTCCCGCTCATGGTTGTGACGATGCGCATGGCCGCCAATCAAAAAGTGATGGGCAAATTTACACTGCCGCCCTACCTGCGCGTGATGGGGTGGATCGCAACGGCTGTGATGGCGGCAGCCTCGGTTGGATTGTTCGCGACGTTTGGGAAATGAGAGTAGGAAGGGCCTCGCCCGCCTCGGGTCAAATTTTTACAATACGGGGTAGCCGCACATCCGAGAAGCTGAGACAGCGCCGAATCCGTAGCCGATGCTGGAGGGTAGTCGATGTCGAATGAAGTTGGGCCTGTAAGCGAAACGCCGCCGGTGTTGGAAACGCCGGTCGCGCAACCTGGCGGCGCAAGGCATGGACGCGCGTCGTTTGCGTTCATCTTTGCCACTGTGGCGCTCGACATGGTGGCGTTCGGAATCATCATCCCGGTTTTGCCGCGATTAATTGTCAGTTTCGAACACGGCGACATGGCGAAGGCAGCGACCCAGACCGGTGTGTTCGCATTTGTGTGGGCGGCGATGCAATTCATATTTGCTCCAGTGATGGGAGCGCTGTCCGACCGCTTCGGCCGCCGCCCGGTAGTCTTGCTATCGAATTTCGGACTTGGTTGCGATTACGTGCTCATGGCGCTGGCCCCGACGCTGAGTTGGCTTTTCGTGGGCCGCGTGATTTCTGGAATTACCGCGGCAAGCATCCCAACCGCGAACGCGTACATCGCGGACGTCACGCCCGAAGATCAACGCGCCGCGAAATTCGGAATGCTGGGTGCTGCTTTCGGATTGGGGTTCATCATCGGGCCGGCCATCGGAGGATTTCTCGGCGGCTACGGCCTGCGCTACCCGTTCTGGGCTTCGGCAGTTTTGAGTCTCGCGAACGCGCTGTATGGACTTTTCGTTCTGCCGGAGTCGTTGCCGAAGGCACGCAGGTCCCCATTCAGCGTGAAGCGTGCGAACCCGATCGGCGCACTCAAGCTGTTGCGATCGCATCCGGAATTGGCTGGCCTCGCGCTGGCCATGTTTCTGAACTACAACGCGCACGAATCGCTGCCGAGCATGTATGTGCTCTACACCGACTACCGCTACCACTTTAGTCCTCAGCTCACGGGATATGCGTTTGCGGGCGTGGGAGTCGGTTCGACGATTGTGTCGGCGTTTCTGATTTCCCGGGCGATCAAGAAACTCGGCGAAGTGCGGACGCTATACCTCGGTTGGATATGTGGACTCGCTGGCTTCGCGACTCTCGCGATAGCGCCTACCACGGCGACCTCACTGATTTCGATCCCATTGCTGTCTCTATGGGGGCTGGGAAGTCCTGCGATGCAGTCGTTGATGACGAGACGCGTCGACAAGTCCGCGCAGGGGCAACTACAAGGCGCTCTGATGAGCACGTTCGGTGTTGCGGGGATGATCGCGCCGCTCGTTTTCACTCAAGTCTTCGGCGTTGCGATTTCGCCAAGGTGGGGAATTCACCTTCCTGGTGCGCCTTATTGGTTGGCCGCGCTGCTTATGGTGGGGAGTCTGATCATGGTGGCCAGTGCAACCAGGCAGGCAAACGTCGGAGTCACCACGCCGCAGGCAGGGTGACGCATTCGCCTTACTGAATATTTAGTCCGAGGACGCGAGTCAGCTGCTGCTGTAGTTTCAGAATTTCTCGTTCGCGCTCGTGCTCGTCTTTCGTGCGCTCCGTGAGAGCTTCCTTCAACAGGTGAAGATTGCGGCGGAACTCAAGCTGCGCCAGAACGAGGCGACTCAGTGCCTGGAGCGCCTCTTTTTGCTCATCGTTGAATTCCCGCGGAGTCTTATCGACAACGCAAAGCGTACCCAGCGCGTAGCCGTCCTCGTTGATGAGTGGCGCCCCGGCGTAAAACCGAATCTTCGGCCCCCCGGTTACGAACGGATTGTTACAAAAGCGCTCGTCCTTGAGCGTGTCCGGAACGACCATCACGTCGGCCTGTTGGATCGTTATCGAACAAAAAGCTACGTCGCGGGGTGTCTCCGACACCGTGATTCCGACCTTCGATTTCAACCATTGCCGGTCTTCATCGATCAGGGAGATCATCGCAATCGGAGTCTTGCAGATGAAGGATGCGAGTAAAGTCAGGTCGTCGAACGCTTGCTCAGGTTCGGTGTCAAGGATGGCGTATTTCTCAAGGACCGCAACGCGTTCCTGATCGTTTCTTTGAACCGCTCTTTGCGCTTCCATGCCGCCTCCCTAGACTTCACGTCGTGGAGAGACAACCCACTCAGGAAAACACCCGCCCGCAACAACCTGCCCGCAACAATGTGGATGATACTCCTTACTTCTTAGGAGGAAAAGAATCACTCTCCCTTAACGCTGGGCTCGATATAGCGTTCAAAATCGGACAATAGGTCCCATAAACGAGCATGCCCGACGGCTCGCTCAGGCAGGAACCGTCGGTGCGCTTTGATTCTTTGAGACTTAGAGGGATCCGGCTGCGTACTGTCAGGGGTGGATAGTTGCAATGACTTGGTGGGCTCAGCTTATTTGGGCGAGGAAATAAACAATGCAAAGTTTCTGGCAGGACATGAAGTATGCGATGCGCTCGCTGCGCAAGGCACCGGGATTTGCCATCATTGCGATCGTGACGCTGGGTCTAGGCATGGCTGTCAATACGACGGTCTTCAGCGTCATCAATGGACTGCTGCTGAGGTCGATGCCCGTCTCGCATCCTGAACAGCTCACCGTCCTGGCCCTGAAGCAGCAGGGAACCGACGGCTTCCAGGTCTTCTCGTATCCCGATTTCGTTGACGTTCGTTCTCAGTCGAAGTCCATCGCCGAAGTCTTCGCGTATCGCACCTCTTTGGTGAGTATCGTCGCCGCCAATCGCGGCGATCACTGCGTGATCAGCCGGGTAAGCGGCAACTATTTCTCGACGCTCGGAATTCAACCAGCGCTTGGCCGACTGATTTTGCCGACTGAGGGTCAAACACCCAACTCGGATCCCGTGATCGTCCTGAGTTACGCGTATTGGCAAAAGAGGTTCGATCGCGACCCGAACATCATTGGCAAAACGCTCCAGATCGATGATCACCCGATGACCGTCGTCGGCGTCTCGCCGAAAGGTTTCCTTGGCACCTACGCCTTCCTGAGCATGGATGCTTTCGTCCCCATCGGGGCGACCACCGGGGGCTTCGGCCTCGACAACGAAAACGTCCTGAAGGAATTTTGGGAGAAGCGCGACCGGCGCAGCATTTCGCTCCTGGCGAGGCTCAATCCCGGAGTCGATTTGAAGCAGGCGAATGCAACGTTCGGTGTCATCGCAAACCGCATCGCGGAGCAGCATCCCGACACCGACAAGGGTGTCTCCATCCAGGTCTTCCCGGAGAAACTCGCGCGACCTGAACCCGACCCAGACAACACCATTGCTTACACTGCGTTGGCATTTACCGCGCTTGGAGCTCTCGTCCTGCTCGTCGCAAGTTTCAACATCGCGAACGTTCTGCTGGTCCGTGCGACGGTTCGTCAGCGCGAAATGGCGATCCGCGCCGCAATCGGAGCCGGTCGGGTGCGACTGATCCGCCAATATTTGACCGAAAGTTTGTTGCTCGCACTTTTCGGCGGCAGCGCGGGAATGCTGCTCGGCTGGTGGGCCGCCGGATTCCTCGGTTCGCTCAATCTAGGCACCGATTTGCCGGTGCGGTTCAATTTCGATCCCGATATGCGCGTTTTTCTGTTCACGCTGAGCGTCGTGGTCTTCACGGGCGCTATCGTAGGCATTCTGCCGGCGCTCCGCGTCGCTCGAACCGACGTGAACTCGATGCTGCGCGAAGGCGGCCGCGGCACGACCGATGGTGGGCGTCGCCATTGGGTTCGCAATGGTCTGGTCATGGCCCAAGTCGCGGGCTCCTTACTCCTCCTCATCGTTGCTGGACTCTTCGTTCGCAGCGCGCGCCATGCGGAACAGATTTCACTCGGGTTCAATCCCGACCATGTCCTCGATATTCCGATCGACGTGAAACAGGTCGGCTACACCGACGCGCAAGGCAGAGAGTTTTTCCGAACGTTGGATGAGCGGCTGCGCGCGATCCCAGGTGTTACGTCGGAGAGCGAGGCGTTCGTCACACCACTGGGCCTGATCAGCTCTGACCAAGGTCTCGTTTTCGATGGTCACGAACTCGAACCGGGACAGACGCCACCGGACGTGATGTACAACATGGTGAGCCCGGACTATTTCGCCACGCTACAGATTCCGCTGCGGCAGGGGCGCATCTTCACCGCTGCCGATCTGGAGAAAGCTCCTCGCGTCGCCGTCGTGAACCAGGCGATGGCCAAGAAATTCTGGCCCGGTCAGGATGTCATTGGGAAGCACTTCCGATTTACGGTTGGCGAGCCGACTCGGTGGGAAGTCGTTGGAGTCGTGGGCGATACGAAGATCAAGAGCATCACCGAAGATCCCCTACCATTCTTCTACATTCCGATTGAACAAAGCTATATGCCGCTGAGGACCCTTCACCTGCGCACTTCGGTTCCGCCGGATTCGATCAAGCATCAGGCGACCGCGCAGATTCAGGAACTTGCGCCGACGCTTCCGGTCGTCGGTGCGAAAACCATGTCGGAGGATCTGAGCGGCATCAACGGCTACCTGTTCTACAACCTGGGAGCGCAGCTGACGACGACGATGGGGCTGCTTGGGCTGCTACTGGCGATCGTGGGCGTTTACAGCGTGGTTTCCTACGCGGCCGTTCAGCGGACGCACGAGATCGGGATCAGAGTCGCGCTCGGAGCGAACCGCGTCGATATCCTGCGCATGGTGCTGGGGCAGAGCATGCTGATCGTCGGAGTGGGAATCGTGGTCGGATTGGGAATCTCACTGGCCGCCACTCGATTAGTCGCAGGACTGCTGGTTGGAATCTCGCCGACCGATCCAGTCACGTTCATCAGCGTGGTCGCGGTGCTGGCTTTGGTGGCCATCGCGGCATGCTGGTTGCCGGCGCATCGAGCCACACGGGTGAACCCGTTGGTTGCGCTGCGTTACGAATAGTTTGAGGATGATCGAAAGCTCGCTCTGACGGTGAAGAACTAACGCGGCTGCGCGGGGAGCGCAGCGTTGGCGCAAGGGAATTATCCGCGGCGTCGGGCGGTTGCCGTGGACGCGATCGAGCCTGTCAGGGTCAACGCGAAGAGCGAAATGATGGCGAAGGTCAGTACGAAGATGATCATGCTGTTGTCTCCCTTACCTCACTGCGAATAAGGGCATCTGAGAGTCCAAAAAAATGCCCCTGAAAATGGGACAGTTAGCGAAAAACTACAGACTGTCCTGTAAGGAATTTTGGGACAGGTGAAGGCTGTAAACGGCGAACATTTTACAGTACTGGTACTTAAAGCTCAATGGGTAGGTCGCCAGACGTAGCCGGTCGGAACAGGTGCTGGCCGCTCGGCCACCTCGATGCTCGAACCTTCGGAACCCGCCTCAATGGTCCATGATCGCCGGCTTCATCCGTCGGGTGCCTGTCATCCTGAGCCGTCCGAAGGAGGGCGAAGGATCTCAACGTAAACACGACGCAATTATGTCCGTTGAGTCCCACGAAACTGCCCCCTGCTAAGTCTAATCCCTACAACAAATTCACCCACCACCAGTGAACCTTAACCTTTAGAATCATACTCTTGCACGATTTTAACGCACAACTCCCCTGGAATCACACTCTTGCGCAAAAAGAGTAGGGGGGAGGGTCTACGACGAGCAGCATTGCGTCTTGTCAAGATTCGCGGGGATCTGAGAATTGTGGAGATGTAATGGAAAACGCCGGCAAGATGCCGGCGCTACCAAAGGCAACGAACCCCACGGTAGTGAGTGTTGCGTCTAGGCTTTGCTGAGGCGGATGGAGCCGTCGCCGGTGTGGATGACGATGGGCTGGCCGCCGCCGTTCATTTTGCCGTGGAGTTGGGAGTTGCTGAAGGTGCCCTCGACGGTGAGGGGGATGCCCATGGTGATGTGTCCGTCGTTGGTGCTGGCTTCGATGTTGGCTTGAAGTTCGGCGGGAAGGACGACGTCAACGCTGCCGTCGCCGGTGCGGATGCTCCAGCCAGAATCGATCTTCGAGCCGGGGCGAATGCGAGCGTCGATGCTGCCGTCGCCGGTTTTCACGGTCAGGCCGTCGAGGCGGCCCTCGAGAGTAATGTGGCCGTCGCCTGAGTAGGCGTCGACTTTGCCATCGAGATTGCGCGCTTCGATATGGCCATCGCCGGTGCGGAGGCGAATGTCGCCCTTGGCGCCGCTCACGGTGATGCTGCCGTCACCGGTGTCAATATCGACGTCGCCCGCAATCTGGTCGGCCCGGACAGAACCGTCACCGGTATGAATCTTGACGCGACCGCTGACGCTTTCGGTGGTCACCGAGCCGTCGCCGGTATCGACCTGGAGGTCTGCATCCTTCGGCATGTGGACTTCGATCTTCAGCCCGCGATTGTGGCCGCCCCAGGAGAAGCCCCAGTGGCCTTGCACGCGGGCGTTGATCGCGACGCTGTCGCCATCCTGGTGAGAGTCGATGTGCAGGTTTTTGTCGAGCTCATAGCCGTTGTAGGTGACGCGAAATTCGATCTGTTTTGAATCGCCCGTAAAGATCTGGATGGCGCCATCGTTGGTTTCGGCGCGAACCTGAGCGCGTCCAGAGACAGTGTAGGACTTAGTCCACTCCTCTGCACTGGCGGAGGGAGCTACGAAAGCGCCTGCAGCAACCAGTGCTGCCATGGGCAAGGCCAGACAGGTGGCGCGTCGGGAGAAGAGTCGGTTCATTTGAGCGGTGCCTCCGTTGGGCTGTCGGCGCCTAGCTGAGCGCCGTTCGTGATGCCTAAGGTACGCAAAGTGTCCGGAAAAGGTTCCATACCCCAGGGCCTACCATCACCCTATCTAGGACTCTTTGCGGCTGCCCTCTTGACGACTGAGCCGGGCTTTGGTCTTAGGGCGGCCAGAAATTTGTCGACGGGAAGGGTATTGATGACGTTGGACTTCTCGAGCCAGCCCCGCCGGGCGGTCTTTACGCCGTATTTAATGTAGGGCAAGTGCATGGTGTTGTGAGAGTCGGTCGAGATGACGACTTTCACGCCGCGCTCCTTGCACATTCGGAGGTAAACCTCCCGCAGGTCCAGGCGCTCGGGATAGGAATTGCACTCCATGGCAACGCCGTGCTTGGCGCAGGAGGCGAGCACCTTTTCCATGTCGTAGTCGAAAGAATCACGAACGAGCAGACGCCGGCCCGTCGGGTGGCCGATGATCTGGCAATAGGGGTTCTCGATCGCGGCAAGCATTCGGTCGGTCATGGCAAAACGATCCAGCTGCATGTAGGAGTGGATGGAGCAAACGACCACATCGAGCTGGGCGAGAATTTCATCGGAATAATCGAGCTGGCCTTCTTTCAGGATGTCGACTTCGGAACCTGCGAGTACCCGAATGCCGAGGCCTCTTGCGTCGATCGCATGGAGCTTCTTGATATGAGCGACGACGCGTTTCTCGTCGAGGCCGTTGGCGATGGTGACCGATTTTGAGTGGTCGGTCATTGCGATGTATTCGTGGCCTAAGGCTTTGGCGGCCTCGGCCATCTGCTCGACGGTGTGCTTTCCGTCGCTGGCCGTGGAGTGCATTTGCAAATCGCCCTTCACTTCCGACAGCTCGATCAGATTGGGCAGCGTGTGGGCTTCGGCAGCGGCGATCTCGCCGGTGTTCTCGCGTAGTTCGGGCGGAATGTAATCGAGTTTGAGTTTGGCGTAGATTTCCTCTTCGGTGCGACCGGCGACGCGCTTCTCGCCTTTGAGCGTCGCGAGGGTGTACTCATTCAGCGTGAACCCCATGTCGTTAGCGCGACCGCGCAGTTTGACGTTGTGTTCTTTTGAACCCGTGAAGTAGAGCAACGCCGCACCAAAGCAATCTTTGTCGAGCAGGCGCACATCGACCTGGAGCCCGTTGTCGAGATTGAAGCTGACTTTGTTTTCGCCTTTGGCGAGAACCTGATCGATCCGCGGGTAGGTCAGGATATGTGCGGCAATTGCATCGATGTGCTTTTGGGCCGTGAAGCCATCGGCGAGCGTCAGCAACAGATCGAGATCCCCGACTGTTTCACGGCCACGGCGCAGCGATCCGGCTGGAGTAATGGACTCGATGCCTTTGGGATATTTCTGGATGTGCTCGATGATCTGCGCGGCGGCGTTTTCCGCGGTGTCGAGGCGGAATCGACCGGTCGAGCGCTTGTGCGTCTGGACCGCCTTCAAGATGTTCTGTTCACTTTTTTCGCCGAATCCCGGCACGTCGCGGAGTTTGCCTTCCTTGGCGAGCTTTTCGACATCGGCGACGGTGGCCGCCTTAAAGTTGGACCAGAGGAAAGCGACTTTCTTCGGGCCCAGCGACTGGAGATTCAGAATGTCGAGCAACGTCACCGGGTACTTCTTCAGCAGTTTTTGGCGAAGGCTGTAGTCGCCCGTCTTCAGGATCTCTTCGATGTGCTCGACCATTCGATCGCCGATGCCGGGGAGTTCTTCGAGCTTGCCTGGCTCACTCGCGAGCTGCTCAATCGATTCGTGCATTCCGGCGATGAGTTCAGCGGCTTTTTCGTATGTGCGATAGCGCCCGATAATCGCGCCGTCGATTTCCAGAAGTTGCGCAGTTTCACGGAGGATTCGTGCGAGGGTCTTGTTATCCATAACCGGGATTATAGAGCGAGAAGGGGAGAGGATTACATCCTGGCGATGGGAATGAACGTTCCGTCACAAAAAAGGGAAGGCTGTCACAAAAAATGAAAGGCCGGCGAAAAAGCCGCCGGCCGATATTATTGCTGGGTTGAAACTTAGCTCGCCTTTTGAACGTTTGCCGCTTGGGGGCCCTTGGGCCCTTGAACAATCTCAAACTCGACCGGATCTCCTTCCTGCAAAGTGCGATAACCGTCGCCGGTGATAGCCGAATAGTGGACGAAGACGTCGGGGCCGTCGTCCCGCCCGATGAAGCCGTATCCTTTGGAATTATTGAACCACTTTACCGTTCCTCGCACCGAGATTCCCCTCCCGTTGTTGCGATTCAGATTTACAGATCGAACAGACCACGGCTGCGCGCACCAATAGACGCATCCGCCCAGATGGAAATGCCGCGGAGTCTAGCAGAAAAGGGGTGGCAGTCAAGCAAGCAAAGGGAGCGGTTGGTAAAGCAAGCACGTCGTATTTCGTAGTATTAAACCGTTTAGATACGAGCCCCAGGAATTGATGGCTTTGAGAGTAGCGAAGGAAATGATTTACGAAAAGTTATCTGATTTTTGTCGCGCTCTGCCTGTCGATATCAGGATCGGAGGAATTGCCGGGCGCGCGATCAGAACGCGATGAATGGGTGAATGGTGGAATCGATGGTTGGTAAACCAAGATTGAGTTGAATGACGTTTGACATATCGTATGGCGCCGGTTGGAAGTGCAATCACGCCACGATCTGCCGGCGACTAGTTGCCGCTTTTATTCAGAAACTTCAGCGGCCGCAAAATCTGGAACAAGTTGTTGTAGTCGTCGGTCCAGAGGCGCAACTTTGGCGGCATGTCGATCGAGTCCTGAAGTACAGATTCATCGAGTTTCAGTAGAAAATCCTGATTGCGTGTCAGGAGCACCCAGTCGGCGGCGTCAATCAACTTGCGCTCATCATCGCTGTTCGAGATCAGACGTGATTCGACGCCGGCGTCGTCGGCCAACAACTTCACCACGGGATTGAGGTCGAGGTAAGTGTTCGAAGTATGGATAGCGAGAATCCCGTTGGGCTTTAAACGCTGGAGGTAGAGCGCGACGGCTTCACGCGTGAGTAGATGTACGGGGATGGCGTCGCCGGAGAAGGCGTCGATTGCGAGCACATCGAATCGCTCGCTTTCATCGGCAGCGAGTGAAAGCCGTGCGTCGCCGATTCGGACGGCTACATCCGCGCCATTCGTGATGGCGTTCGTGAGGTAGGAGAATTGATTGTTCGCAATTTTGAGAATGAGCGGATTGATTTCGTAATAGCGTAGCTGGTCGCCGCGCTGAGCGTAGGCGGCGATCGTGCCAGCGCCGAGACCGATCACGCCGATGTGGCGCGAGGGCTGCTTGAAGAAATCCAGCGCGATGCCAACCCCTGAATTTCGCGCATAGTATGTGGTCGGCTCTGCGTTTTTCGGGGGATTGAGATATTGGGCGCCATGCTCAATCTGGCCGTGGTACAGCGTGTGGTAAGGGCGCTTGAGCCAATCGTTGTGAAGCTGGACGCGCAGGCTGCCGTAAAAATTGCGCACGACGAGGATGGAGTTCCGCTCGTACGCGTGAACGTGATAGGCGAGCACGGCTACAAGCGCCGCCGTGCCGACTGTCCAGAATGCTCGCGACATCCAGCCGATGTCCCACAGCACGGCAGCCGCGGCCAGTGCAGTGAAGCAGAGCGCGAGAGGATATTCGTACGTGGCGGAAAAAAGGACCGGGGCAATCAGTCCGACGAAGATGGCACCGAGCGCGCCGCCTGCGGCGACGACGAGATAGAAAGTCGTGAGCCGCTCAGGGGCGGGGCGGAGACGTGCGAGCTCGCCGTGGCAGAAGAGACAGCAAACAAAGAGTCCGAGGCAGAAGAGTGGCGCCGCGACTTGCACGGATTCGGTGAACGATGGGTCGTAGATGGCATAGCCGAGGCTGCCGAGTAGGACAGCGACGAGCCGGACCATGAGCCATCGGGAGTACAAGCTGCGACGGGCGAAGGCCAATGTGAACGTCAGGAGATACAGCGCGAGCGGCAAGACCCAGAGCAAGGGGACGGGGGCGACGTCTTCGGTCAAGTGATTGGTGGTGGCGAGTAATAGCACCGATCCGCACGCGGACAGGGCTAGCCACAAGATCCAGTTGTGCGACGCCGAAAGCGAGTCCGTGAGCGGGAGTGCGTCGGACGTTTGCGCGACTTCATTCTCCACGGCGCTCGCGATCGACTCTGCGTCCGCGCGTTCGCTGCGCGACATCCAGGCTGTCAGCGAACACAAGACAACGAAGGCCGTATAAAGCGCTGACCACAACTGCGCCTGTCGATGTGAGGACAAACGAGGTTCGACAACGAAAGGAAAGCTTAAGAGCGCGATGAAGGAAGCGAAGTTTGAAATGGCGAAGAGGTGATAGGCGGCCGCGCCCGTCCGGGATTTCCAAGCTTGAATCAGTGGGCTGGTCGCGCTCAGCAAAACGAATGGCAATCCGATTGATACGGTGAGCAAAACCAAAATATGAAACGCGGGGTGATACGAACTGGACGATGTGAGGACTGCGTGAGGAGCGATGGGCAGCAGCGCGAAACTTACCACCAGCAATGCGATGTGTGTCGAAGCCTGCTTCGTCGCCGCGAGCCGGCGCGTCAGAACGTCAGCGTAGTAGTAGCCGAGCAGGAGCGCAGATTGAAAAAATACGAGGCATGTGGACCAGACTGCGGCTGACCCGCCGAACCGCGGCAGGATCATTTTTGCGAAGAGCGGCTCGAGGAGAAAAAGCAGGAATGCGCCGAGGGCGACCGTGAGGGGATAGAGGAGGCGAACGGAGCGAGAGGAAGGCAGAGTCACACCACAAATTGGAAGTAGTAGAGCAGGCTTGAGATCGTTTTGGCGTCGCGCAGGACGCCTTTTTGGAGCATTTTCTTTAGTTCTGGGCGGGTGAAAGCTTTCGCTTCAATCCTTTCGTCCTCTTCGGGATGGGCTTCGCCTTGCGTTACGCCTTCGGCCAGCAGCACGAACATTTTTTCTTCGAGGAAGCCCGGGCTTGGCCAGAATTCCAGAAATTGGCTCATTTTTTTTGCGCGGAGGCCGGTTTCCTCGATCAGTTCGCGTACGGCGGCTTGCTTGACGTTTTCTCCGGGATCGATGCGGCCGGCGACCAGTTCCCACAAATACTGGCGCGCCGCGTAACGATACTGGCGAATCAGGACGATCTTGCCGTCATCGAGGACGGGCATTACCACGACAGAGCCTGAGTGCGCGATCATATCGCGCGTTGCGCGGACGCCGGAAGGCTCGATCACTTCATCGCGTCGGACCGAGAAAACTTTTCCTTTAAAGACGATTTTGCTGCGGAGCGTCTTAGCCTTCGCGTTGCGCGAAGCCTTTGGAGATTTCTTCGTCGCTGCTTTCCGCGTTTTCTTTCCGGCCATGGTCCCTCAGTCGATTTGTGCTCGCGCAATCTTAGCAGCCGGTTATCCCCTCGCAAAGGCAGGCATTTCACGACGCAGATAACGTCACTGGCGATTGCTGTCCGCATGCGCGCCACCTATACTCATGGCACAGGGGCATGTCCATCAACACGATCATTGTCGACGATGAAAAGCCGGCGCGGGACGAGCTCGCGTTTTTACTCAAGGCGTTTCCCGAAATCAATGTCATCGGGCAGGGGAAGAACGGCGTTGACGCGGTCAATCTAATTAAAGAGCATTCGCCTGATCTTGTGTTTCTCGATGTGCAGATGCCGGGGCTTGATGGGTTTGGCGTGTTGCGCAAGCTGGTCGAGCGCAAGATGAAAGTGCCGCACGTGGTTTTTGCGACGGCTTTCGATCACTATGCCGTGCAGGCGTTCGACGTGAATGCGGTCGACTACGTGTTGAAGCCGTTCGATAAGGCGCGTATTGCGAAGGCGATTCAGCGCGCGCGGAAGGTGATGGAGACGCAGTCAAGCACGGCGGAGCGGCTCGAGCAACTCGTTAGCCAGCTTAATGGGAATGCGAAGCAGCAGAGCACCCAGCCGGCGAAGATTTTGGTGAAGTCGGGGCAGCGATTGCTGCTTGTTGCGGCGGAAGATTTGATATTTGCGTCGATCGATGACGGGCTGATTTCGGTGGTTGGGCGCGACGTCGAAGGGACTTCGAATTACAGGACGCTTGAAGAACTTCACGGGGCGCTTGATTCGGAGATGTTTTGGCGGCCGCATCGGTCGTATTTGGTGAATATTCATCACATCAAGGAAGTTGTGCCGTGGTTTAAGTCGAGCTACATGCTGAAGATGGATGATAAGAAGCAGAGCGAAGTGCCGGTGAGCCGCGTGCAGACGAAGCGGCTGCGCGAACTTTTTAAGCTGTAGCTCCTCGCGGATATTTCATGGTTCAAGCGCCCAACGCTCCTCCAGACGTTCCTGCCGGGAGCAAATTTCAGACTGTCGTTCGTGCTGCCGGACTCGGCGTGCTTGTTCTGATCCTTTGGTCGGTCGACAAAGTTGTCGTCGGCCGCCTGGCTCAGGGCTCGGTTTGGCGCTATGTCATCGGCGGCGTCATCGTTTTGATCGGGCTGCTGACGGTGTTGTCGATTACCGAGCGTCTCAGCAAGAAAGAATCGTAAAAAAGTTGGGCGCGATCGCTGCGAAATCCACAAGTCAAAGTATTCTCACCATTGGGGATGCTCACGCGTCGTGGTAGCATCGTTCGTACTCAACACACGATGGATTTTTCCCTCAACGACCATCAAAAACTGATTCGCGACACCGTCCGCCAGTTCATGGAAAACGAAGTGCGGCCGTCGGTGAAACAGAGAGATCGCGAAGGTCGATTCGCCGCCGCTGAAATCCAAAAACTTGCTGAACTGGGCTGCTGCGGGATGCTGATGCCCGAAGAGTGGGGCGGGCCGGGGCTCGATGCGATTTCGTATGTGTTGATGATTGAAGAGGTTGCGCGGGTGGATGCGGCGATGGCGACGTCGCTCAGCGTGACGAACTCGGCGGTGCAGGTGCCGTTGCTTACTTTTGGGAGCGAGGCGCAGAAGAGGAAGTATCTGCATCGGTTGGCGGCGGGGGAGATTCTTGGGTCGTTTTGTCTCACGGAGCCGCAGGCGGGCTCCGATGCGGCGGGAATTCAGACTCGCGCCGCACCTGCCTCTGGTTCGTCCGATGGGCCATATATTCTTAGCGGTACTAAGACTTGGGTTTCCAACGGCAGTGTGGCCGACATTTTCATCGTTTTCGCAAAGACCGATCCGGACGCCGGCGGGAAGGGAATCAGCGCGTTTCTTGTCGAGCCGGGGTTCAAAGGGTTTCGCATCGGGCGGCATGAAGAGAAGATGGGGCAGCACTCGTCGCCGTCGGTTGAGATTGTTCTCAATGAGTGCGAGGTGCCGGTTGAGAATCGAGTGGGCGAAGAGGGGCAGGGGCTGAAGATTGCGCTGAGCGCGCTGGATAATGGGCGGATTGGGATTGCGGCGCAGGCCGTTGGGGTTGCGCAGGGGGCGCTCGAAGCGGCGGCGGCTTTCGCGAAGCAGCGGCGGGCTTTTGGGAAGAACATCGCGGAGTTTCAGGCGATTCAGTGGATGCTCGCCGATATGCAGACCGAAATCGAGGCGGCGCGCGGGCTCGTGCATCATGCGGCGTGGCTCAAGGATTCGGGCGGGCGGATGGGGAGCACGGCGTCCAAGGCAAAGCTGTACGCGACTGAGATGGCGAATCGCGTAGCCGCTAAGGCCGTGCAGATTCACGGAAGCATTGGATATTCGCGCGAGACGGATGTCGAACGCATTTATCGCGATGCGCGCGTGATGACGATTTACGAAGGCACCAGCGAGATTCAGCGCGTGATCATTGCGCGCGAGTTGGGATTGTAGAGGCGACTTTACGTCGCCATCCTGTTTGAGACCGATCGTTCGGAGGCTCGGGTTTTGTCGGCAACTGGCGGAAAACAGAAGCGCGTTGTCAGCGGGATGCGCCCTACCGGGCGTCTGCACATCGGCCACTATTTTGGCGCGCTGCAAAACTGGGTCCGACTGCAGAACGATCCTGAGTACGATTGCTTATATTTCATTGCCGACTGGCATGCGCTGACGAGTGACTACGCCGACACATCGCAAGTCGCACAAAATACGATCGAAATCGTCACCGACTATCTCGCCGCCGGCCTCGACCCGAAAAAATGTGTCATCTTTCAACAGTCGCAAATCCACGAGCACGCCGAACTTCATCTCCTGCTCTCGATGGTCACGCCACTGAGCTGGCTCGAACGCATCCCGACCTACAAAGAAGCCTTCGAGAACGTCAAAGACAAGGATCTCCACACCTACGGATTCCTCGGCTATCCTTGCCTGCAAACAGCAGACATCGTCATATACAGCAACAAACTGCCGCTATTTGTTCCTGTCGGTGAAGATCAGGTTAGCCATGTGGAATTAAGCAGGGAGATTGTTCGACGCTTCAAAGGATTCTTCGATTTTTCAATTTCTGACGAGCTATTTCGCCCTTACGAGCCAGATCGCCTGAAAAAACTCTATGGCGCGCTTGACCTAACTCCGCCCGGTCCACTTCCACCTCGTAATGCGCCCGAACTCTTGGTCAACGACATTAAAGGTCGTGTCGTTGCACAGTTAAGGCAACGGTCATTTGAAGTGGGTTGGGAGAACTTCAGGATCGCGTCAAAGGAATTTGCGGCCTATTTTCGGAGTCCGTCGGTTTTGGAGGAACCGCAGGTTCTTCTCACCAAAACGCCTCGCATCCCCGGGCTCGACGGCCGCAAGATGTCGAAGTCTTACGGCAACGCCATCACGCTGAGCGAGTCAGACGACGATATTCGCAAGAAGACGAAGGTGATGGTCACCGATCCGGCCCGTAAGCGCCGAACCGACCCGGGCAATCCAGACGTTTGCCCGGTCTACGACTGGCACAAGCTCTTTTCGCCGCAGGAAACGCTCGATTGGGCTGCTCACGGTTGCCGCACAGCGGGCATCGGCTGCATTGAATGCAAATCGAAAATGGCCGATCATCTGATCCAGTGGATCGCACCAGTCCGCGAACGCCGACTCGAATACGAAAAGCATCCTCGCCGCGTCCTTGAAATCATCGACGCCGGGTCAAAAACAGCGCGAGCCGAAGCACAAACGACGATGTCTCGCGTTCGGGAAGCCGTTTTTGGTTGGGACAAGAAACGCAATGAGATAGCATCGAGCGACAGCAACTAAAAATGGCTTCACCTTACAAAATCACGATCCCGACCTACGAGGGCCCCCTCGACCTCCTGCTGGACCTCATCAAGAAGCAGGAGATGAACATCCATGACATCCAGATCTCCAAAATCACCTCACAGTACCTCGATTACCTCCATAAGCTCGAAGAGCTGAACATCGATATCTCGGCCGATTTCATCTACATGGCCGCCACGCTGATCTACATCAAGTCGAAGATGCTCCTCCCGCCCGACCCGCTCGCATCGCCCGACGAGCAGGCAGCCGATCCCCGCGCCGAGCTGATCCAGCGCCTCGTCGAACACGAAAAGTTCAAAAACGCCGCCCAGCTTCTCTACCAGAAGCAGCAAGTCGAAGAAAACGTCTGGTCCAGGCCCGACAAGTCGCTCTACAACGACGAAGGCACCGAAGGCGACCTGGTCGTCTCTCTCGTCGACCTCGTCAAAGTCTTTCAGCAGGTCCTGGAGCGCCGCAAAGAGATCGTCCGCATCGATCTCAAGCACGAGACCTTCACCGTCGCCCAGATGATGGCTCAGCTTCGCGCCCAGGTTCTCGCCAGCGACGACAACACCGTCCGCCTGATCGAATTTTTTGAGGCTTGCCCCTCGCGACATGCGATGATCGTCGCCTTTCTCGCCGTCCTCGAAATGGTAAAAATGCAAGCGATTGCGCTTGCTCAGGAAAAGCAATTCGGCGAAATTGTTCTCAAGAAGGGCAAGTCTTTCGAGCTTGTGTTTGATGAATCCGGCGGGCTCCGCCAGATCGACGAAGAGTACAAATAGTGGACCACAATACCCAACAACCCGACGATAACAACCCGAAGTCCGAAGCCACGCCAGAGGTCACGAATGCGGTGACTTCCGACACCGGGCAGGAGACACCGCCCGAGGCACAAGGAAATTCTGAGAGCGCTCAAGCTGGTCCGCCCGAGCCTGTCAGCACGATGAGTGCCGACGAGCGCAAAGCTGCGCTCGAAGCCATCATCTACGCCGCCGACGAGCCGGCGACGATCGAGCAGCTGGCCAAGGCGCTAAGTGAACCTAAAGCTGAAGTGCAGGCTGCGCTCGACGAACTCGTCGCCACCTACGCCTCCGACACCCACGGCATCGAGATTCGCGGCGTTGCCGGCGGCTACAAGATGTACACCAAGCCGCAGCATCACGATCTGGTGCGACGCTTCATCAAGAGCCTGCGCCCGCCGCTGCGCCTCACGATGCCCGCGCTCGAGACTCTGGCCGTCATTTCATACAAACAGCCGGTAACCGCCCCCGAAATCCAGGAAATTCGCGGCGTCAACACATCGGGCGTCATCAAGACGCTGCTCGACAAGAAGCTCATTACCACCGCAGGCCGGAAGGAGGTCATCGGCCGCCCGATTCTGTATCGCACCTCGAAAGAATTCCTCATGCGCTTCGGTCTGAGCGATCTCGGCGAACTCCCGAGCCTCAAGGAATTCGAAGCGCTCGCCCGCGAAGCTCTGGGCACCGACGAAGGCGTCGCCGAAGGCGAAACCGGCGACGAGAGCGTGCTCGACTCGATCGAGCCAACGGAAGCGGAAGCGGTGGCCGAACTCGAAGCCGAAGCCGCCGCCGAACCGAACACCATCGAAACAGGCGAAGCAGCGCCACCGAAGGCCGAAGCCGCCGCCGCAGGCGCGGATGAATCTTCGACGCCCAAGCAATACGAGCAATCGATCTCACCCGATGTTGTCGAGGCGATCGCTTCACACACCGATGAAGCCGCCGCCGCGCTCGACGCCCAATCAGAATCGGTCGAAGCCATCGCCGCGTCACAACCGTCCGATGCCTTGGCGGAAGCCAACAAAGTGCAGGAATCCACTGAGCCCGCCGAGGAAGAGCCGATTCACGCCGTCGCGGCCACCGAACCGACGCCGGAGGCGGTCGCCAGCCCCCTGGATGCCATCAGCAGACCAATCGTCGACTCTGTCACAGAGACGCGCGCCGAAGCTTCGGAATCTCCGGAGTCCGCGACGGAATACGAGCCGTCTGCCGAATCCGAGCAAGAAATCTCGGACGAAATCCTTGCCCAACTTACTCAAGGTATCGAAATCGAAGTGTCGGCCGACTCCTTGGCGGCTTTTTCAGCTTCCGACACTCCCGCCGAGGAGTCTCCGGCGCAGTTCTACTCGTCGAATGCTGAGCCTGAGCACCAGCCCCAGTCGGCAACCGAAAGCGCAACCGACCACGCGCCATCGGAGAGCGAACCCACTATCGAACCAGAAAAATCGCGCAAAGCCACCGCCGGCGAGTAACTTAATAAGGTTCGGGCCAGCGGTTCGAATTCCCAATTTCGATCTCTTAATCCCATGCCCAGCGAACGCCTTCAAAAACTAATCGCCCGCGCCGGCATCGCCTCCCGCCGCCACGCAGAGCAACTCATTCTCAGCGGACAAGTCCGCGTGAACGGCAAAATCGTCACCGAACTCGGCACCAAAGCCGACTTGGCGACCGACAAAGTCGAAGCCGCCGGCAAAGTCATCACCGCCTCCGAAGACCACGTCTATCTCGCGCTCAACAAGCCTACAGAAGTCGTCGCCGCCATGGCCGACCCCGAAGGCCGCAAAACCCTTAAGAACTCACTGCGCGGGTTTCCCTCGCGCGTCTACCCGGTCGGTAATCTCGAATACGCTGCGAGCGGCCTCATCCTGCTCACGAACGACGGCGATTTCGCCGCCGCGCTCCTCAAGAATTGGGAGCATCTCGAGCAGGGTTACCACATCAAGGTCAAAGGCATGCTCACGCGCGAGCAACTCGCGCATCTAGGCAAAGAAGCCGGCGTCCGCATGCAAACCCTGCGCCAGCCCGATTCCACTCGCGGCCACGCCGCCAACTATTGGTACGAACTCCGCATGCACGACACGAAGAAAGAATCCCTGCGCAACGTGATGTACAAAGCCGGCCACCCCATCGAAAAATGGATCCGCATCTCGCTCGGCTCCCTGACCGTCGAAGGTATCCCCCGCAATCGCTATCGCACGCTCAAGCCCAGCGAAGTAATAGCCTTAAGCGAATCCGCCAAACCCAAACCTCGCCCCGCTCACGCCGCAAAGAAAAAATAATTGCCATTTTGTAGGGGCACGGCGCTCCGTGCCCGTCTTAGCCATCTACGCTAAACTCACCTCAATGCCTGCCGAACGCCTCCAAAAGATAATCGCCGCCGCGGGCATCGCCTCTCGCCGCAAAGCCGAAGAATTCATCGCCGCCGGCCGCGTCACGCTGAACGGTGCAGTCGTCACCGAGCAAGGCACCAAAGCCGACCCCGAAGTCGACGAAATCGCGATCGATGGCAAGCAGCTCGCCGCAAAAGAATCCCTCCGCTATTTCGCACTCTACAAACCCAAGGGCTACGTCACCACCGTCACCGATCCCGAAGGCCGCCCCACCGTCATGAATCTCATCAAGGGAATCCCCGCCCGCCTCTATCCCGTCGGCCGCCTCGATTACGGCAGCGAAGGCCTCCTTCTCATGACCAACGACGGAGCCCTCGCGCAAAAACTCACCAAAGCCGGCTCCCACGTCCCGAAAACCTATCTCGTGAAAATCAACGGCAAGCCCGCTGCCACTGATATCGCGTGTCTACGCGCTGGCGTCACCATCGAGCTCGACGACGGCCGCCGCGTCAAAACATCGCCCGCTTCCATCCAATTGGTCGACAATGCACCCAATCCTTGGTACGAAGTCACGCTCATCGAAGGCCGCAATCGACAAATCCGCCGCATGTTCGCGGTTGTCGGATTCCA
>Ga0209006_10000870_pt1 | contig 27926 bp, 20 predicted proteins | sample JacPin_JW_Ref_O2_FD_188567 | JGI IMG/M metagenome (GOLD analysis project Ga0209006, IMG submission 188567) | Forest soil microbial communities from Algoma, Ontario, Canada - Jack Pine, Ontario site 1_JW_Ref_O2 (SPAdes) (version 2) | ecosystem: Environmental > Terrestrial > Soil > Boreal...
CCTACATAAGCGTCGCCAACGGGGCGCGATCCTTATCTTGCGTCACCAACAACCCATCTGCGCTACGATTCCAGCCGCTGATGAATTAACCAGGCTAGAGCGGCGCTGGCCGCTGCTCCCGCAGGCAGCCCAAGTAAGATTCTTCTGAGGAACGGGTTCATGCGTTTATTCTCGCGCGTGTGTAATCATTGAAGTCATTTCGTCAACCGTCAAAGCGGTTGCGGCGCCTAGCCAGACGATCAGGAAAGCGAAGATAGCTCAGCGGAGAATTTCAGCAAGGCGCGGGCTGTGGCAAAACAGTTGCATCGAGCTTCCGGCCACGCCATTGTGCGGCTGCACGAGGCTTACGCCAAGGACGAACCAGCGCCGGTGTGAACAACTTTTCGTGTGGCGCGATCCACGAGGGTATCCAAGGCAAATTTGCCCGGCCCGAAAATCAGCACCAGCAGGCCGACGAAAAAGAAAATGAAAGGATCGGCAGTATAGAATTTTCCGGGATCGGAGAAGAAAGCGAGCAGCGCCTCGCGATCCGCCGTCCAATAGGCCATAAACATATCAATCACCAGACCCAGGGCGGCGATTCGCGAGAGCAGTCCCAGCGCCAGCAGAATTCCACCTGCGAATTCGAACGTCGAGACGAACGCGGCTGTGGGCCCGGGCGCCGGCAATCCCAGACTCGCGAAAAACTCCGTCACGTGAGGCAGGTTGTGCAATTTTCCCCAGCCATTTTGAGAGATTTGCCAACCCCAGTACAAACGCAGGAGCAGCAGGAAAGGGGACCGCAGGCTCGAAACCGCCCTTACGAATCCTTCGTACATGCGAAGAATCTGATTTCCAGCATTGCTCATGACGTAGGGTGCTCTCTTCCGGCCAGCGGTTATCGCAACGCGGCCTTTTCATTTTTCGAGTGTCTTTCCTGGCGGCAAAACCAGTCGAGCGCCGACCAGGTGTGGAACCATTTTTCGACGTGCACCGCCCGATCTTTCGCCGCGATTGACGTTCGGCGCAAAGCGGATTCGATTGCAGCGTTCAAGGTTTTCCCGGCGCGCAGGGCTGACAGAATGGCGAATTCCTCGCCGTCGATGCGGCGGAAATAGACATGCTCATCCAAGCGATGCACCACCAGAAATATGGGACTCGGTTTCAGGCGCGCAACCTGGGTGACGCGTTTGCGTTTGTGCCGCTCGCTGAAAGTATTGCTGGCGACGTCCAGCTCGCCCGGGTCCTTGCGAACTTCGAGCAGCAGGTCATCCAGCGGATAGCGCAGAGCGAGAAGGCTGATGTAGGGTTGCAACCACAGACGCAGCTTGACGGGATTCACGCCCGCGAGATCCTCGGGCTTGAGCGGCGGCTCCCTCTTGCCATCAAACGCCTCGATATCGGCCCACTCCAGGCGAGCCATATCCACGGCCAGATTCTGGCGCGAGCCGGCCCAAGCGGGATGTTTTTGCAGCCAGCCCACCAGGCGCGAACCTAGATTGCGCAGTGTGAAAGATTGCGAAGGGCAATCCATCAAATATGCTTTGGCCACGGCGTCAAAGCTTCGCCCTCCCAGCACGGCGCGCAAACCCGGGAAGTCCTCGGCGAAAGCGGAAAGCACGCGAAACCAGTATTGCCGGTTGTAAATCTCGAGGCGCTCGAACGAGGTCAACCGGTCGTTAGACTTGATAATCTGGGACGCGACAGTGCGCATCGAGCGGCCATCGGGCGCAACCGAACGCATGCGTTCGGAACGCGTCAGCGGAGTCATGACCGCGCGAGCCATCCGGCGTTGCAGGCTGAGAAGTTTCATACGGCGGCCGCAAGCGAGGCGCTCGCGAGAAAGCGGTTGGCCTTCAGAGCTTCGTCATGCACTTCATCGAATGAAGCGATGCTGTCGTCCCACTCGAGAAGCGTGGCGGTGTGACCCACGCGTTCGATGGCGCGTGCGTACAGTTTCCACACCGGGTCGATCACAGGATGGTCGTGCGTGTCGAGAATATATTTATTGAACTTTGAGTGCCCGGCAATGTGAATCTGAGCGACGCGCTCGGCCGGAACACTGTTGACATACGTGAACGGATCGAAGCCGTGGTTCTTCGAGGAAACGTAAATATTGTTTACGTCGAGAAGGATTCCGCAATCGGCTCGCTCGACCACCTCGTTCAAGAATTCCCACTCCGTCATCTCGGAGACGTGGAATTCAGCATAGCTACTGACGTTTTCCACCGCGATAGGAACTTCAAGGAAGTCACGCACCTCGCAGACTTTCTGCGCGGTGATCTTCGCGGCCTCGAACGTATAGGGCATCGGGAGCAGGTCATGCGTGTACCGCCCGTCCACGCTGCCCCAGCAAAGGTGATCCGTTAGCCAGGGCGTCTTGGTGCGCTTCACAAGTTCCTTCAGCCGCCGAAGATGCTCCCGGCCCGCTCGTTCGGCTGACCCGAAATACATCGATACGCCGTGCTGCACCACGTTGTACTGCTCGAGAATTTGATCGAGGATACGCAGCGGGCGTTCGCCATCGATCATGAAATTCTCAGAGATGATTTCGAACCAGTCGACGACGGGTTTGCGAGTCAGGTTATGATTGATTGTAATGTGGGGATCGCAATCCGATCCCTATCCCATAGTCCGTAAAATTATTGAAAGCATTGGCCGGCATTTGAGGGTCCTATGCATCCCCAGGGGGGCGAATAAGAATCAAGCGCCCCCTCCCGTGGACGTGAATTTGAATCTCAAACTATTGCTGTGGGTTTTAGTTGTTTGCCGGCGGCTTGGAACCATCGGTAGCGCAACCGCCCTTGCCTTTGCACGAGTTCTTGCCCTTGCAACCGTTGTCGCTCGCCTTGCAACCGCCCTTGCCCTTACATGAGTTCTGGCCCTTGCAGGCGTGCTTTTCCTTCACCTTCTGGTCGGCCTTCTGGTCTTGGGACTGGTCTTGTGCACTGAACGAAGACCTTAGCCCGGGGAGTAGGTTCGATGCCTGGATGGTTGCGGTAGTGCCTGCGAGCAAACCGGCAAGCGCAGCGCCCGCCATCATGGCTTTCTTTGACTTTGTCATTGTGCTTAATTAGCTCCTTTTCGAAGATTGAGATCCACAACCGTAACTTCTCTCTTGTGCCTTGCATTTCGTTGGGCACCAGCTGGCGCTCAACTCTCACGGGCGATAGGAGTGATTTGCGGTGCGAAAGTTGCATAAATGCTCAAAAAAAACGTTGAAACCAGAAAGCGGGCGACGCGTGACTTGTCGCAGGCATGGATCGTCGTTCCTACCGACAAGTCGAAATCTGTGGAGGAATTCACAGGGGAGGGAGGACAGTCGCCGCCTACGCTTGAGAATGCGGAAACTCGGCAACCTTCCGGAACAGAGGTGCGACTAAGATGCGGTTACTAGCGGATTTCAACCTTGCTAGCTGCGGTCTGTTCGCAGCTTTGCCATGACGCGCTCAATAATCGGGTCCGAGACGCTTAGCGGTAACTCGAATGAACTACTTTCCGTCACGATCTTTACAGTCTTGCGGCTGGAATCGTACAGCACCTGGCACGCGCGGCACTGGGACAGATGCAATTCGAGTTCCTGACGAACCTCCGCCGAGACTCGATTCTCCAGATAGTCAGCGAACTCAGCGAAGAATTCCTCACAAGTGATCATTGAACTGCCCCCTTGGTGCTGGCTGTGAAGTGAGGCGAGAGCCACTCTCGCAGCATTAGCCGGCCCCTCAAGAGCCGCGTCTTTACCGCGGGGACGCTTAGGCCTAGCTGCCGGGCAACTTCATCCGTCGAAAGCTGTTCGATATCCCGTAGCATCACGACAACACGGAGCTTGGCGGGTAAGGCCAAGATCCCCGTTTCAACGAGCTGCCGGATCTCAGATTTAGAATGGGACTGCTCGGGGTTGTCCTGCCAGGCCCTGACCTGACGCGGCCGAAAGTCCCCCTCTTCGTTGCACTCACCTTCATCCAAGCTCTCAATGTTTTTCCGGCTTCGCAATCGTTGAAGCGCCGTATTCCTGGCGATACTGACCAGCCAAGTCGAAAACTTCGCGCGGCCCTGGAATCCGCTTATATGCTTGAACGCACTCAAGAGGGTATCTTGCATGGCATCCTGCGCGTCGACAGGGTTGCCCAAGATTGCCATCAGAGTGCGATAAATCAACTGGGTGTGCCGACGAACCAGCTCTTCAAAAGCCTCCAACTTCCCGGCCTGCGCCTGGGCGACCAATTCAGCGTCTGCGTCTTGGAGTGTGTCGACCAGATACACAGCGCCCTCACTCTGCGTAGGAGTGAGGGCAGCACCCGAAAGATGCACTTTATTTTCTTCAAAGGCCGGAGGAGGCGCAAAATCCGGTTCGATTCCGAGTCCCATTTGCACGGTGTTCGCGAAATTGTTGAGAGCGGTTACCACTACGCATTCCAAAATCTGTTCGTCGGTGAAATCAAGAGTTTGAAGCTTTACCACGTCGTCACAGGAAAACTCCGATCCACGCGTTCCCAATTTGACGGCGAAATCCAGCAGTGCTTTCTCGGATTCCGTCAGATTGGACTCATGATGGTTCACAGCAATTTGGTCGCCGTCCTCCGAGGGCATACCCAAGCCTCGCAAAATGTTGCAATGCACGGCGACACAATAGGAGTTGAGGTTCGCAGCCGACACGACCAACAGAATGCATTCCTTTTGCACGCGTGTCAGGACATCTTCAGGCAGCAAAACCCTGCCCACTGCTTCCAGCTCCGCCTCCAGCAAGTCAGGCCGCAAAGTCTGAGCGCGGAAAAAGTTCGGTATGAATCCGTGGCTCTTCTGAACGACGCCAAAAGGCGCGAACGTCTTGGGACTCAGATATGGAGCAGGCACATAAGGCCCTTTTCTTCGTGCCGTTTGATGAATGTCGGGCAACAGGCTATGGAGCACTCCCTCACGCGGTGGATCAATTCTCGTCGAAGCGAGCTTCCGCGGTCCGAAATCTGGCCCCGGACCCAATCCCACCGATAGCGTGCAACGGTAGACCGCCAAGGCTGTTACGACGACGGCTTCGAGTATCGCCTCGTCCTCGAATCCGCATGCCCGCAGCGCTTCGACGTCTTCCGAGCTCACCGACGGAGCGTGACGCGCTAGCTTGAGGCAGAATTGGAGGGAGGCTAAGTCACGTGCCGAGAGGTCCGCTCGACGGTGGTCGTTCAAGAAATCATCGATTTGACCGTCCGCCGCGCCAAGCGACGACAAGACTTTACTGTCCATGGCTATGCAGTACGTATCCTTTCGGTCAGCTGCGATGCTTAGAAGAATTCTTTCCCTCTGTACTCGGGGAATCGATCCTTCTCGTAAGCGCGCGGCATCTTCAAGCATCGCCTGGGCCTCGATAACGCGAGGTAACAAGCTCTGAGCGCGGAGGAGATTTGGAATGAATCCGAAGGCCATTTGAGACGCGAGAAAGGGGCCGAATTTGTCCTCCAGCCGAATCTCTTTGAGGAAGCTCATGCCCCACCTTTGGGACGGTTCAACAAGCGAAGAATATGTATCTTACACTTTTCCGGGGCAAACTTGGGCTGGATGACTTTCACAACCAGATTTTCCGCATCTTTTTTCCAGTTGCGCCGTCTTAGGAATCGTGGCTAGGCCATACCAGACAATTCCGCCAGTTCATTGGCGGTCGCAAATGCGTCAAGAACAGTCGCCAAACCCGTGTCAAAAACCCCATCCAGAACAAGCACATGAATCTTCATGGCAAATATAATATCAATTTTGGCGATCTTGCCAATGGTAGTGTGGCCGGACAAAGAGCTGACGTAGCTACTGTAGAAAAGGTTCACCCAAGGAGAAACCGATGCTTACTGTTGCACTGTTCGCGCGCTTGGAAGCTAAGGCCGGAAAAGAAAGCGAGGTCGCGAAGTTCTTGCAAGCAGGACTCGCGCTGGCCAATGAGGAAGTGACAACGCCGCTATGGTTCGCACTACGATTGGGCCCTACGACCTTCGGAGTGTTCGATGCGTTCACGGACGAGAAGGGCCGTCAGGCTCATCTGAATGGCCCAATCGCCAAAGCGCTTATGGCTAAGGCACCCGAACTGTTCTCCAAACCGCCAGAAATTGAACGGATCGAAGTTCTGGGGGTAAAGCTTCCGCGATAGCATGCGAGGAATCGCAAACCTGTCGCGACTGAATCATTGACTTCGCGAGCCTGTCAGGAAGCGATTCATGTCTGTAGTTGATCTCGGACATTCAGAACTGGGTTACGTCGCCTTGTGATTCACATGCGAAGCGTTGGTCTTGGCGAGCATCGAGTTTGTGATCGAATTCCCGCGATGCAAGTTGCCGAGACCAAGTAATCTCACGATGCAAGTCATCGCTTCGCGCCGGGATTGATATGCCGGATCTCCTCTCGATCCATTAGGTTTAGGACCCCTCATGCTCGCGGCCCAAGAAAGTCTCCAACCTTACGCCCACTATGTAATCTCATCGGGGTAAAGCCGGTCTTTTCGGCGAATTCTGCTAGAGAGGAGCAAGTCGTGACGTCCAACAGATTCACATTAACCGCGATGATCGGAGTGTTGATGTCCGGAACGCTATTTCTGCCACGACTCGGCGAAGCGGACGGAAAGTACCGCGCAAATCATTCGGAAAGCCGCACGCCTGTGCTGGTTGAGTTGTTCACGTCGGAGGGATGTTCGGACTGCCCTCCAGCCGACGCCCTATTAGAAAAGCTGTACCGACTAGAGTCGATAAACAACGTCGAGGTGGTCGCTCTCAGTGAGCACGTCGACTACTGGAATGATATTGGGTGGAAAGATCCCTATTCGTCCGGCGAATATAGTCTGCGTCAGGGCGCTTATGGACGCCAATTCGGACTGGCGAGCGTTTACACGCCGCAAATGGTAGTAGACGGGCGCGCGCAATTCGTAGGGAGCAATGAGAGGGACGCCGTACGGGCAATCGAGAACGCCGGCAAAATCGACAAAATACCGCTAAGTCTGTCTTCAATTCGTTTCGACGGTGCTGATCGGATTGTGCTCCATGTGGAAGCCGGCCTGTCGCCCTCATCGTTGTCCGGGGGGAATGCGGAGGTGTTGCTCGCTGTCGCTGATGACACAGACATATCGAGTGTGACTCGCGGGGAGAACGCTGGAAGGACCCTTAAACACGTTGCAGTTGTGCGAACTCTTGTCTCGGTAGGGAAGCTCGGCAGTGGCGGCACGTTTTCTCGAGACGTGGCCGTTAATTTGATTCGAGGAACCACGCGAAATGTTAGAGTCGTCGCCATCATTCAGCAGCCCGAAGCGGGACGTGTATTGGGAGTTGGGATAGCTCGGATTTCGAACTAGCGAAGCGCCGATCGTGTTCCACGGCAGCGTTGCAGCAGGACTAGCCCTAGCCAGCGATTTTGGCTTCTGTTTTCAATGCAAAGTGAGTTCAAGCTTAGTGTTGCGCCGACCCTCTGAATCCGCACGACTAACCGGGAGCTGACGCTCGGGAGCTTCACAGAAGCGGACCTCCGCACAACGCGGAGAGCCTGAACATACTTAACTAAGTACGGGGCTCAGCGGGGAGCGCGGCGAACCCCATTTATTTTGCCTAGCTGAACAAAGTTTGCGGACTATCCTAGAATCCAGAGGGCTGCGGCCGGCACTCAACCTTCGCGGCCGCCGAGGCCAGAGCCGACGAACGTGCACCCAAGCCGTTCGCCTTGGACCAAGTCTTGCGATGCTCTTCGGCGCGGCAGATCACTCGGTCGATTACCTCATCTGAGGACGGACCTTCCTGGATTTCTCCGGGTTTGCCGGCAGGTGGAATCTCCAGCGCCTCTAATTTTTCGAAGATCGGCTTCATCGCACGAGCGCGATTGCGGAGAAACTCCGAACTGCGGATGTGTGTGAAAATCCAACCCATGCGTTCGAGGACAGACTGCCGGTCCATGTCTTCTGACAACTTCTCAAGTGGCTGATAGCGGTCGCCATCGCACTCGATGGCCAGACGCTTGCCGTCGCCTTCGACAACGAGATCGATGCGAAACGTTCCGATGTTCCAGTGCGGGGTGACACGGTAGCCCGCTGCGGCGAGGCATTTCATGACTTCACGTTCAAAGTTCGATTGCACACGTTTGTCTTTCTCTTCGAGTGCGCGCATAAGGCGTGCGGGGTCTTCGGCATGCTCAATCAATCGCCGGCGCAAGTCATCGGGTTTCAGGTCGTGGTGCGGGCTGAGCGAATGCACGATCCACATCTGGTCGCGGGCGCGACTGGCGGCGACGTTAAAGCGCTGCTTGAAGAGTTCCTGATCGCGCAGGGAAAGCGCGCCACGTTCGGCAGTATCGACGAGCGAAATGAACACCACGTCACGCTCATCACCCTGGAATTGCGCGGCGTTGCCGCAAAGTACGCGATGAATCTCGTAGCGGTCAGGCGAAACACTTGCGCGGATGAGGTTGTCGATCTCGATGGCTTGTTCGTCACCGACGAGGGATACCACGCCGATGCTCAATGGCTGGCCCGCGTCGTTCTTGCGGTATTCGGGTTGCTCGATGGCAGCGGCGGCGAGCGAAGCGACGGTCAGAGCTTCCTGGCGATTGACCTTACCATCGCGACTGGAACCAGTCACGCGATGCGCGATGGTGTGCGGACGAAGATGGACGCGGCTCGCATCGCGCAGAGGCTTGATGCGCCCGTCGTAAGAAATCATATTGCTGAACTGAATGATTTCAGGAACGCAGCGGAAATGTTCGACCAGACAGGTGGTCCCGCCGAAAGACTGCCGGGCGAGATCATAAATTGAGATTTGTCCGTCGTAAAGGTCGGAGTTCGGGATGCCACGCAGATATTGGAAAATGAGGTTCTGAATGACGCCCAGGTCCTGCCCCACGGCGGACGGGCTGACCTGCTCGTCGTCGCCAACGACGAGGACGGTTTTGCCCAGATATAGGGCGACGAGCGCCATCACATCGCTTTGGCTGGCTTCGTCGATGATCACGACGTCGAAGCGTGCCGTGCGCGGGTCGAAGTTTTCCACCACGTGCGAAAGCGGCATGACCCACACGGGAACGGCTCCGCGGCACTCGCTCATTTTTCTGGCGGCTTCTGTGCGCAGAAGAGGAACGCGAATTCCGTGACCTTTGCCGATGCGGCGGATGGTGTCGAGCCATCCGATGAGAGCCTGACGCTGCCGTGAAGAGGTGCGGCGGGCTTGGGAGCCCCAGGAGAGTTTGTCAACGAGCTCGACGGTCGTGCGGCGCAATCGCTCGCGCAGTGTTTCGCTTTTGGTCTGTAGAGCCTCCAGTGAAACACTGCTCCGGTGATCGAGCTCGTCATTGAGCTGTCGCCAAGTCCAGGCGGAGGCGACATCGCGCGGTGGTTCGCCTCGTCCATGCACACCGGTACGATTGCGAATCGCTCCGGCCCAGGCCGGCGCAGCGGTTTCCAGTTTTGCAAGCAAGGCGCGGCGCAGGTCAAGGTCCGCCTGCTTGCTTTTGAGTTCGAGCAGGCGTTCATAGGCTTCACGATAGCGATCGGGATTCTCGTCGGCGACAGCAGCGAGGAGTTGGTTGATGACTTTGGAAGCCTTCGCTACGCGCGCAGCGAGTTTGAGCCGGCCTTTGAGTTCACGAAAGTCTTCCTCGAGTTGCAGAAGTCTGAGTTTCTTGTAGCGCGACTCGAGAATGGGAAGCAGTGCATCGGTCACCGCACGGTGAATGCGCGCCAACTCGCCCTGCGGACCAACGATGGCTGGCTGTTCGGCGAGGAACTTGTCCCAGCGGAAGGAAAGGTCTTCGAGTCGCTGCTGCAACGCGAGCCAGGTGTTTTTTTGCCAGTCCAGACATTGTTCGATGGAGTCGCAGAACTGCAGCAACGTTTTCTCGATCTCCTCACCCATCTCTGCTGAATGAGGAGTGCCGAGAGCCGCTACTTGCCGGTCCCACCGCGCGGCGAGATCCTGGCGGAGGCCCTTGAGGCGGAAGAATTGGCGCAGTGCCTGGAAATGTTCGGGCAACCGAGGACGCGTCCTGTTCACCTTCGTTTGTTCGAGAAATTGACTCCAAGCCTTATGCGTAAACAACGTAATCGAACCCAGCTTGCCGCCTTCTTCGAGGTGCGCGAGGATTTCGCCGGCGATACGCTCCTGTTCTTTGACGGCGGAAGGACCGTTGCCCTCGGGGCCGTATTTGACGAAAGATTCTTGCGCGTTTGCGGCTTCGCGATGAACCAGCCGCACGGAGCTAACGAGTTGATCCCAGGGCTGGCGGTGCACGTCACCATATTTGCCGGCGTACACCGCGGCGAGTTTCCATTTGTCATTGCCGGAAAGAGGTTCGACTGCTTGAACAATAGCAGCGGATAGTCCTTTGATTTCTTCGGGTGAGCTCTGTATGGCATGCGACTCCCACAGATCGGAGCGTAAATCGAGGTCTTCAAAGGCGAGACGGTTACGCTCGCTCACTTTAGCGTCGAAGTCGTCGGCTCGCGGAAGATCGTTGAGCTCTGGAAGATGACCGGAGAGCTCATTCTCGTCTTCGCGGGAGATCGAGACACTGGTTCGGTAGAGGTCGGCCAGCTCGCCGGGGGAAAGAGGCAGCGGCGCTACGGGGGCGACGGGTCCGGGAATCCAGCCGTGTGCTTCCTTCGTTTGAACGACGTGGCGTGCGCCGTCGGCAGGCGTCCACGACTTTCCACCAATGGCAATCTCGCGATACTCGTCGGCGCGGGCGTCGGCGAGCTGGCTGCGGATTTCGCCGAGTTTTTTCAGCAGATCCAGACGGTCGGCTTCCAGTTTTTTGGCTTCCTTTTCGAGCGAACTGGCATCGGCGCGCGACAATCTTTCAGCAATGGAACCCACGGCGCTTTCGAGCTGCTTGCGGCTATCCAGGTCACTTTCGAGCAGGCTGACGCATAACGGGCGCAGTTCTGGAACAATGTGATGGCGCACCATCCGCAATGCTTTGGTTGTATGGCTGGTGACCAGCACGCTCTTGCCCTGTGCGAGCAAATGGCCAACCAGGTTGCCGATCGTGTGCGTTTTTCCCGTGCCCGGAGGGCCCTGCACTAAAACGCCACCGTGCTCCTCGAGCTGTTGAGCGATTCGGATCTGCTCCGGATTGGCCGGTTTGCTGAGCAGCACTTCGCCATCCGCGTAAATGGTGTTCGTGGACAAATCCGAGTCTCCAACTTCGGAAATTGGTGACTCCTCTCCCACGATATTCAGCAGGGACCACGGCAAATCTTCCCGTGTCCGCAAGTCGGCGAGGATGCCCTCGATTGCAGCGGCAAACCCCAAGTTGCGCGCACGCAAAAACAGCACTGGGTCGCGGCCAACACTTGGGTCGCTTGCTTCCTTGTTCGGCGCCTGGTCTTCCAGGAACTCTCCGCGCGGAGACAGCTGGACGACGAGGCGCTTCAGAAAGCCGGACGTCGATCCGTTGATGAGCGGATGGAAACCGCCTGCATCCAATTCCTCGCGGCACCGGCCGATCACGCGTCCGTCCACATCGGACATGGACTGGAACAGCGCCGAGTACAATTCGACCGGATGGTCCGCTTCGGAGAGGGTGAACTCGGGTACGGAAGCATCGAAATGCAATTGAAGACGCTGGAGCAGGATTGGATGGAAGATGCTGCCTTCGGCGCGCCGCCAACTCAGGATGCCATCACCGAGAATGAGTTCCACGCGCTCGGCTTCTCGATCGATACGGCCGTAGAGGGTGTAGAAAGCTTCGAAGATTTTCATCGCTGCGCGAGCAGGTTTTTCGCTCTCCACCCACTGGTCGCGAATAAGCTTCCACCGCGCCAGAGCTGCGCTTCTTGCAGGATCGTCGGCAAACTTCACAATCCGTGGTTCGGCATGGTTCCCTGAGTCCTCGTGTGTTTCCTCGATGGCGACCGAGTTCCAAGGGTCGTCCCACCCGTCCTCGAGCCATGCCGAAATCTCTTGAGGCGGGTCGGGCGGGCGTGCCAAGCGGGGACGTCGAACTTTCAAAATGTGACTCGGGTCTTCCATGGTCTGGCCGCTCTGGGCTTTGGCCGTTGAAGAGCTGGCCCTGGCAGCGCCCCTTTGAACGGACGTGTGATCGGGGAGGTCGCGCATCCATAAGGTCCAGGGTTGTTCGCGAAGTTGGCGTTTCGCTGGATTGCGGTGTTGGTTTAGCGCTTCGAGATAACGGAAGACGCGTGTAAGCTTTTCCCGCGCGACGCGGAGTTTTTCAGCATCCATGGCTCGCCGCCTTTACAGAGGGGCTTGAACGGGTCTGAGGGTGGTAGGGCAGCCCTAACAATATCAGTCGGGCATGGGTTGTCTCAATGGTACGCGGATAGTACTTTGTGAATTGACGCCTCAGATGCTGCCGCCGCAGAGCAACGACCAAACGAAACGCCTACTTTGCTATCTCGCTGAAAATTCAGGACTGATTCCATGGCGAATCGCGCACTCGCGCTGCAACCATGGGAATCGCCCAAACATCTTACCTTGGCGGGTTTACAGCCACCAGCCTCAAAGCTTCTCGTAAATTCCTTCCAGCCCAGCAAAAAAAGGGGGCCTGTACCGCGGGACAGTGTCGTCTTCGCGGCATGGCCAGTGCGGCTTTTGCCGCAGTCTGCGAGACTTATAGAATGATGGGTCGATTCATCTTCGCAGCATTATGCCTGGCGACGGCGCTCGGCCAGAATGTCCGGCCAGCCTCTGCGGAAACACACGTACCTCATCCCATCGCTAGAACGGAGGGCCGGAAGATTCTGGCCGCCATTCCCACGCTAGACGTCGAGTCGGAATCCGAAACGGACTGTTCCCATCTCGTTCACGATATTTACGAACAAGCGGGCTTTCACTACGAGTACGCCAGTTCGCTCGAACTCTACATTGGCAATACGAATTTCACACGGGTGCGCGTGCCTCAGGCTGGCGATCTGGTTGTCTGGCATGGCCATGTCGGCATCGTCATCGATCCCCAACAACACACCTTCTTCAGCGTCGTGAGTTCCGGTCCTGACACGCAATTTTATGACTCGGCCTACTGGCGCTCGCGCGGTATCGCTCGTTTCTTCCGCTACGTGACCGACAAGCCGCTCCATGTCGATCGCACGCTCGAGGCTGCGGATCACCCGGGGCGCAAACCGCTTCAGGTCCAGGGCGACAACCGCAGTTCGGAGAACCATCCACCGTCCGAACTGTCCAAGCCAGCACCTGCACGCGCATCGCACCCGTTGCCTGCCGCCGACACGTCCAGTGCAACGCTAATCGAGGCTCCGCGCGAAATCATCCCTCACGTGGCAGGGAAAAGCCCTTCAGCAGAAGAAGTCGCAGCCGCATTTGTTGCAATGAATCAGGAATTCGGAGAATCCCTGCGCACGGGCAGGCTGAACAGTCCCGGGAAATCGATAGTCGTTTACCGCGAGCTACGAGTCCTAGCGGTGCAAATCAAGGGCAAGCGCGGAACTGGGCTCGTTCGGATCGAATCGCTAGCCGCTGCTGCAGATACGCAAGCGGGCTCGCAGCTTCGTTGGAGAGAAGAGTCTTTGGAATTCGAGAAGACCAAGAGAGGCTGGGTGATGAGTCCCCTCAAGGACGCTGCTTACGTCGATCGTGAGGTTGCCTTGCGAGTCTTGTCCGCCCGGCTCGCGGACCTGGTGAAAGGCACAGACGCCACTCCTGAACAAGAACGCGAGCAGACACAAATCATTCGCTTCCTGAATTTGCTGGTTATCGACAATTCCGCCACCGTGTCAGCACAGAGTAATTGATCGGTTTGGGGATTAGTAACCAGAGACGCCCTTATATTTACCGATTTTCTTTCGCTCGCCCAATCATATCTGTCACTGGCTAGAAACGGAGTTTTCAAGAGGATCGTCGGGAGGGTAAGTCTTGATAGACGCTGCCAGGTCAAGCGGTTAATGCAACACCATCCAGTGTGATGATTCGACATTGCTTCCGCGGAGTACCGCCCGTTAGGCTGCACTCGGCGCAAACCTAGCCGGGGCAGCATTCCGGCTGTGTATAGTCGGACAGGTCTGTTTTCTTCGGGAAGTATTGTCGTAATCGCCCATTGGTGTTTTCGTTCGAGCCGCGCTGCCAAGGGCTTTGCGGATCGCAGAAGTAGACTTTCAAATTGGTAGCCACCGTGAAGGTCTTGTGCTCGGCCATCCCCAGCCCGCGATCCCAGGTCAGGGAGCGCCGCAGCGGCGTGGGTAACTTCCGCGCATGCCGAGTCAGTGCAGCGACAACCACCGCGCGTCGCTGCTAGGCACTTTTATGAGTGCGGTAAAACGCGAATGTCGCTCCACCGACGTCACCAGGTGACTGTTCTGGGAGCCGCTAATCAAGTTGCCCTCCCAATGGCCTGGAATGGCGCGGTCCGGGATTTCTGCGGGTCTTTCCCGGATGGAGACGGCATCTGCGATTTGACCGCGCCTGTCTCGGAAGATATGCGAGCGCTGCGAGCGACGGATGCGGCGCTTGGATCGCAGGTGCCCCAGCAGCTCTTTCTTCAGAACTCCGCGGGCTTGAATGAATAAGCTACGGTAAATCGTCTCGTGAGACAGGCGCAGGCTCTCGCGCGGGCAAGCATCGGGGCGCGAGTGGTGTGCAGAATCTGGCGGTGAGAATTCAGGAGGCCGATGGCCACCCTCGTGCCGCCGATATCAACGCCCGGTACGAGTTTGTGGGAACTTCCGTCGCGGATGCGATTTTTCAACGATGGATATCCTTATGACGAATTGCGCCGCTTGGACAATACAAAAGCGCCGGATTGAAAGGCAGGCCTAGATGTTGGGCGGGCCGCGAGGATGCAGCTTTATTGCGATGGCATTTTTAGTGGCTTGTGCGTTCTTGATGTGAGATATTGCGCGGGTATCGTTATGTTACGAAATATAGCTTTTTACTTCTTTTTGTAACGAGGGAACCATGAATTGGGCGCTCGTCGGAACACCGGCACCGCTGCAATCTATCAGGGGCGTAGCGACTATGACGCTTGCAGTGGCCGGACTGCTGCTATTTACGAATGGGTGCGGAAAAGAGGCGGCGGTGGGCGCCCCTCCGCCCGCCAAGGCGCCGGAATCGCAGATCCAAGTGACCGCGAGCGCGAACACTGTGTTGGTGGATTCTTCCGCGGCCGAATTTGCCATCACACCGAACGGATACGTTGGTGCGAGCCTGGTGACCAGCGGCGGAAAGCGTACGCTCGATGACGCCGAGGGCGCTTCCGGCGTCGCGGTGACGGCCGCCGCGAAGGAGTTGCCGGATGTGGCCTTCGACGTTGCGCATCCCCAGATTTCCACACCTCACGGACGATTGGGAACAAAAGGAAAGCACATCGAATTAACCGGCAAGAATTCCGCGGCTGACCTGGAAGAAACGCTGGTCGTGGAAGTGTACGACGAATATCCGAGCCTGGCGCTGGTGTCTGTTTCGATCCGCAATTCGGGTAAGAGTGAAGTGAAACTGGATGCCGTTGAGCTGGATCGCCATCGCTTGAATGCCTCGCTGGCCGATCCGGCGGTGGCGCCGAACGATATGTGGTCATTCCACGGCGCGAGCATTGAGTGGGGCCGAGAGAACGTGTTTCAGATTCCGCGGAAATTTTCGCAACAAAATCAGATGGGCTCCGTCGTGGAAGTAAAGGGAGACTTGGGGCGCGTAGGCGGGGGAATACCGGTGGTCGCTTTCTGGACAAAGACTGTGGGCGAAGCGATCGGCCACGTCGAGACGCTGCCTCTCGTGCTTTCAGTTCCGGTGAAAACGGAAGCGGACGGCGACGTGGACGCCAGCGTTCATCTGACTCCCGACCGCACATTGCAGACGGGCGAAAGTTATTCCAGCCCTGAGACGTTCATCGCGGTCTATTCCGGAGATTATTTTCAGCCGCTGCGAATTTATTCCGACGTGATTGACGGCGAAGGTTTGAAAAGGCCCACGACCAACAGCGAAGACTACGCGGTGAGCTGGTGCGGTTGGGGCTACCTGGCCAATGTGACTCCGGCGCAGATGCTGGGGACAATTCCGAAACTCAAGGAATTCGGAATTCACTGGGCGACTCTGGATGATCGTTGGTTCAACAATTACGGCGACTGGCAGCCGCGCAACGACACGTTTCCAGACGGTGAAATTCAAAGGATGGTTCAGCAGTTCCATCAGCAGGGAATCAAGGTACAACTGTGGTGGTTGCCTCTGGCAGTGGAAGATGGCGGCCCGGGGTATGAATCGCATTCTTACGGCGTCTCAGACGTGGTGAAGGAGCATCCGGACTGGCTGATTTTGGATAAGAACGGCAAGCCGGCACGTATGACGCGGAATCTGGCGACGTTGTGCCCGGCCCTGCCGGAGGTGCGCGCGTACTACGAACAGCTTACCGAAAGATTCATAAAGGATTGGGATTTCGACGGCCACAAACTCGACAACATCTATAGCGTGCCGGCCTGCTACAACCCGAAGCATCATCACGAGACGCCGTATGATTCCGTTTATGCGATGGGCGATATCTATAAGACGATTTTCGACACCACGCGCGCGCTGAAACCGGATAGCGTGACGCAGAGTTGCCCGTGCGGCACGCCGCCCAGTATCGCGTGGCTGCGTTATCTCGATCAGGCGGTGACAGCTGATCCCGTTGGCTCCGTGCAAGTGCGGCAGCGCGTGAAGATGTACAAAGCGCTGCTGGGTCCGAATTCCGCAGTCTACGGAGATCATGTGGAATTGACACGCATTGCGAACCCGAACGGAAATGAAAAGGATCTGGGGTCTGATTTTGCTTCGACGATTGGCACGGGCGGCGTGGTGGGAACAAAATTCGCGTGGCCGAACTACGGGCCGAAACTGGCGGATGTGTATCTCACGCCGCAAAAAGAGGAGTACTGGAAAAAGTGGATCGGTCTGTATAACGAGAACATGCTTTCGCGCGGCACGTTCCGCGATCTATACGTTTACGGCTACGACGTGCCCGAAGGGTACGCAATCGAAAAGGATGGCGCGATCTACTACGCGTTCTTTGCGTCACAGCCTGCGGCGGGCGCTGCGAAGGCTGCGCCGGCGTCGTGGTCCGGAGACATCGAACTGCGGGGGCTGGCTGCGGGGAAATACCGCGTGACGGATTACGTCAACGACAAGGATTTGGGAGAAGTGACCGCGCCGGACGCAAAACTGAAGGCCAGCTTTGCGGACCACCTGCTGATAAAAGCCACGAAGGAGTGATGCGCGGCTGCGGGATACGGCCGAAGCGCGCTTAGCGCGAAGTTAAGTGCTGGCGAAAAAACGCTTCGAGCTTGTCACGGTCCTTAAAAGCTTCGGTCCCACCTTCGCAAGTGGTTGAAAAGGCGCCGGCGACGTCGGCGTAATCCAGACATTCCTGTGGCGTCGCGCCTTGCAAGTGGCGATGAATGAAGCCGGCGTCGAAGCTGTCGCCGGCGCCGACCGGGTCCACCGACGCCACGCGCAGGCCTGTGCGGCGCCATTCTTCGGAGCCCTTCCGCGCAACCGCTCCGTGTAAGCCGAGTTTTACCACGACGAGTTTGCACAACTGCGCAAGTCTTTCGATCGCTTGCTGCAAATCTTCAGTGCCCGCCACTTTTTTTGCTTCGCGCTCGTTCGGGAAAAATATGTCGACGAACGGAAGCACATCCAGCAGGTCGTTTCCCCACTTGCCTTCCGGGTCGTCGTTGGTGTCGAGTGAAGTGGAAAGGCCTCGGGCCTTGGCTTCACGAAACAAATCAGCGATGCGAGGCCGCAAAGCGCGGTGCAGGAAGTACGAAGAGAGGTGCAGGTGCCGCGCAGAGAAAATGTAATCGAGATCGAGATCAGCGTGGCTGAATTCAAACATGGTGCCGGGACAGGTAAGGATAAAGCGATGCTCCGGCTGGGCAAGAATCACGGACAGACCGGTGGCGGGGCCGCTCGGTGCGACGCGCACACGCGTCAAATCCACGCCGGCATTCGCGAGCCAGTCGAAAGCCATTTTGCCAAGCGAATCGGCGCCGATTTTCGACACCATGCCGACGCCCGTGCCCAGCACCGAAAGATTGTGCGCGAAAATCGCGGAGGAACTTCCGAGCGTCAGCCGGAATCCGCTGACCAGTGATTCTTCTTCCGGTTTCAGTTGCGCGGGCACGCCGTAAAGAATCAAGTCTGGGTTAATCTCGCCGACCACGCAGACATCTAGCGGCATTCTTGCGGCCCCTGTTATTTCGTTTCCAGCATTACGACGCGAGACAAATTGCGGGGCTCGTCTGGATTCAAACCCTTCTTGATTCCGGTGTAGAAGCCGAGCAGTTGACCCGGAATTACACTGGCGGCCGCGCGCGCAGCTTCGGGAACATCGAGAGACAATTCGACAGAGTAGTCGGCTGAGCGGCGAATGACGGAATCGACGGCGTTGGAAACGACCAGCGTGGTGCCTCCCAGCTTTTTGATTTCCTCGAGGACCGCAACTTCAGCGGCAAAGCCCGTTTCGCTGATGATGAAGGTGACGAGCGTCTCAGGGCTCACAATCGCTTTCGGGCCATGCCGGAACTCGAGCGTGTGGAAGCACTGCGCGTAGGAGCAGGACATCTCTTTCACTTTGAGCATGGATTCCTGCGCGATTCCGAAAAACGGACCTTGCCCCAGAAAAACGTAGTCCGCAAAGGCGCGCGAATCCGCCAGGGATTTGATAGTGCTATGAATGGAGTGCAAGCGACTGGCGACTTGATCGGGAAGTTTGCGCAGCGCATCCAGAAATTCACCGCGTTCTCCGCGAATTGCCGCGAGCGATTGCAGCGTGATCAGCATCGAGGTGAAGGAGCGCGTCATCACGGTGCTTTTTTCGTCCGCGGCGGACAGTCTGATGCAATGCGACGCGATTTTTTCAATGGGAGTGCCGGTGCCACAAGTAATCGCGAGAGTTTGCAGGTGAAGACGCTCTTCCAAATACTCCGCGGCCTGCAGCACTTCCGATGTATAGCCGGAACGGGTAATCAGCACCGGCTGGCAGGGAGCCGGAAATAATCGCGGAAACAATGTGATTTCGGAAGCGGGAAGCGCGCGGGACTTGCCGCCCGTCAGGATCGTCCAACTGGCGGAGGCCGCCTGGGCCAGATAAAAACTCGATCCGCAGCCGATGAACACCCATTCGATATTTCTGGGAAGTTGCTCATGCAACGATTGCAGCTCGGCCGTCTGCTCCATGGCCTTGAGGCATAATTTCCATGTGGCAGGTTCCGAGAGAATTTCCGCTATGGTGTGACCGCCAACTCCTGTTTTCAAATCCGCCAACTTTTCCTCCGCAACGATTCCGAACCAAAAATTCAAACCACGACGACTTTGACGTGAGCCGCGCGAAGCCCGCGAAGGTGCCGGGTGGAAATCTTGCTGTCCGTGATGGTGTGATGGACCGCCGAAGTGGGCGCGATGAACGAGAGGCTGCGCCGGCCGAATTTGCTGGAATCGCAGACGATAATCGCAGTCTTGGCATTCTCCATCATCACGCGATTCGCGCGCGCTTCCAGCAGATTGGGCGTGGTAAGTCCGTACTCGAGATCGAATCCATCCACGGCGAGGAACAGAAGATCGGCGGTGACGTGCCGCAGGGAATCTTCAGTGAGGGGACCCACCAGCGAAAACGAATTCCTTCGCAGGACGCCGCCCGTTAGAATTACCTCCACGTCCGTGCCGGCAAGTTCGGCGGCGATGTTCACGGCATTGGTAATCACCGTGAGATCACGAGTATGTTTGATGGCGCGGGCGATGGCCGTCGTAGTGGTACCCGAATCCAGAATCACCACGTGGCCCGGTCGAACCAGGCGCGCCGCCGCGGCGGCAATTTTGAGTTTTTCGCGCCGGTGCAATTGCTCTTTTTCGTGCAGCGTGGGATCGTGCAGCGCCGTTGCGTCTATGGGGAGCGCGCCGCCATGCGCACGTTGCAGGCGGCCCATTTGGTGGAGCGATTCCAAGTCCTTGCGGATAGTGATCAGGGAGGTGGAAAAGCGGCGCGCCAGGTCTTTAACGACAACCCGGCCGTCGCGCTGCGTCAATTCGAGGATTTTTCGCCGCCGCTCTTCCGCGAGCATGGATAAAAGCCTGCTTTCGATTTCTTACTTTTTGTTACTATTTCGTACCAGAGGGTGATAGCTTGGCACAAATGCCAGCCAGGAGCAAGGAATTATGCCCGGTCCAACCATCGTTTGCGTGAGCGCCAATCCGGCCATGGATCGCCGCTTGCGCATTGAAACCCTGGCCGTCGGCGAAATCAATCGCGCCCAGCGCGCGCAGGGTTTGGCGGGCGGCAAGGCTGCACACGTCGCCACGGCCGCACGCGCGCTGGAAGCCAAGCCTGTCTGGGTGGGATTTCAAGGCGGAGCGATCGGACAGGAATGTGCGCGGCAGATGGAATCTCTGGGCATTCAAGTGGTTTCGATTCCCGCACAGTCCAGTACGCGCGTGAATCTGGAAATTATTGACGGGGCGGGACGAGTGACCGAGATTCTGGAGCCGGGCGAGGAACCGACCGCGCAGGAGCGCGATGAATTTCTGCAGGCGTGCATGCGGGGATTTCGTGGCGAGTGGAAAAATGCAGTGATCGTGATTTCCGGGAGTTTGCCTGCAGGTCTTGGGTCCGATTTTTATGTTGCGCTGATTGAAGCTGCGCGAGCGGCAGGCGCGCGGGTCTTTGTGGACACAAGTGGGGAGGCTTTGCGCGCGAGTTCGAATGCGCGCCCATATTTTGTAAAGATAAATCGCGCTGAGGCGGAGGTGCTGCTGGGACGAGCGCTGACGACGATCGAAGAAGTAGCCCGCGCCGCCGCCGAGATCGTGGAACGCGGAGTGGGCAGTGCCGCGATTACCCTGGGACGCGACGGATTGGTCTGGCTGGAGCGCAAAGGTGGACCGCTGTGGAAGGCCAAACCGCCACACGTGAATTTAGTTTCGGCGGTCGGGTCCGGCGATGCGACGCTGGGGGGCTTTGCATACTCCGCCGCTCAGGGCATCGTTGGCGAGGAGGCGCTGCGTTTGGCGGCGGCTTGCGGCGCGGCCAATTGTGTGGCGTCTGCGCCCGGCAGAATCGAACTTGCGACGGTGCGCGCGCTTCTGCCCCAGATCGAAATCGCGCGACTAACCCTGTAGGGGCTTTCTATAGGCATTCGAAAAGAAAGTCTGCCGTGCGTGCTCGCTCGCGACCAGGTTACTTCGCGGAGTCCGCGATCCCAGGAATCCAACGCACGGCATTATCGTGATAGATACGGCGCAGAACCGGCTCCGGCAAGTTCAGTCCCTGGATTTCGCGGCCTCGGAGCTGCAGCGTCTGATTCGTCGCCAAGAACTTCCAGTCTCTGGCGTAGGTATCTTGCCAATCCTTCAAGGCCTCGGGCGTGGTTTCCTTAGCCAGGAACTCGAGGTCCGTGCCGTACAGTACGCGGTCTTGATACTTGATGAGGAAGTTACGGACTTTTTCGCGCGGCTGAATCATTAGGTATTCCATGCGTGCTGCCGTGTCCACCGCGAAATTTGGATAGCGGTCAAAGCGCTTGGCGATTTCATCCACGTCGGTTTCCATACTGCCCAGGTGCGCGCCGACCACGCGCAGTTTCGGGTTTTCGGCGAGCAGATGGTCGCGCGCGGCCAGGATGACTTCCTTGCGCGGGTGGTCTGGGTGAAGATACATGTACCACTCGGGATTTTCCTTGTAGTAATCGTAATCGGGGCTGTCTGGATTGGGCGGTTGCCAGCAGGAGGAAGGCTCGGCAACGTGCGCGACGAGGGTTTTATTTTCGGCGGCAATTTCGTTGTAGACGGGCGCGAACGCCGGATCGTCGGGCATCACATATCTGCCGTCCGGCGTCTTTAGTTCCATGCCGATATTTTTCCAGATTTTCACCGCTACTGCGCCGTCCGCAAACTCCTGGTGAAGCTCCCGCACGGTTTTCTGCGCAAAATCCTTCTGCTGGAATTTAAACGGATTAAAGGTGACGCACAGCCTGGCGTGGCCTGAGCTAGCTTGCACAAAACTCTTGGCGCGCGCGAGCTGGGCGGCTAATTCGCCGTAGATGCCTTGGGTATCGGCAACGCAGATATCCAACACGTGCAGTCGCAGGCGCGCCATCAGATCCGCGAAGGCAGGATCGTTCTTGAACGCGTGCACATGGGTGTCCACCGGATCCAGCGCCGCGAACGCCTGGAGCGCATCATTGCCATCAGTGGAAGCTGGGCCGGCCGCGACCGCTACAAAAATGGGCCCAGCGGCAATCCGATTGGCCAGGAACGCCGTCGCAACCGCGGCGCCTGCGAGCAACAAAAATAAGGAAAGCTTTTGACGGTGGGCACGCATATTCCCGATCAATGCTTAGCGCCTCCTGAACGCGTGCGGCTTTTTGGGGATTCATTCTTGTCCGGCTCGAGAGACGCTTCGCGGACGTCGGCAATGATTAACTCCACGCCAGCTTCGCGCAGCGGCCGCAGATATTGCGGGTCGGTACCGGAATCGGTCACCAGGATGTCAATGTCAGTTGTGGGCCCCACATACGCAAACCCCTGATTGCCGAATTTGCTGTGGTCCGCAAGGGCGATGCTCACGCGCGCGGACTTCAGAATCATTTTCTTGATCTGCGCTTCGGCCTGGCTTGCGGTGGAAATGCCATAGCCGGGATCAATCGCGCTAACGCCGAGCACGGCTTTATCCACGCGAATCTCGGACAGGGCGCGCTGCGCCCAAACTCCGGCAAGATAAAAGACATCCTTCTGAAGTTCGCCACCTGTGGAAATTACCGAGACGTGCTGGCTGCGCTGAAATTCAGCCACGATCGGCGGGGAATTCGTGATCACGGTGAGGCGGTTGCGATGAAGCAGGCGCCGCGCGAGTTCGTAAACCGTGCTGCTTCCTTCCAGGAACACTGTCTCGCCATCGAGTATTAAGCGCTCCGCTTCCCGTGCGATTGCCTGTTTTTCGGCGCGATTGCTGCGACCCACGGCGTCGTACGCGGGCTGAAGATTTGCATTCGAGGTGCGCGAAACTGCGCCGCCGTGCGAGCGGAGCAGGACTCCTTCCTTCTCCAAAGCTTCCAGGTCGCGGCGGATGGTGGCGGCAGTGACGCCGAGGGTGCGAATCAGTTCGGAGGCGGTAACGGTGCGTTCGCGAGATAAGAGCTCGCGGATGCGGAATCTCCGTTCCTCGGCCAACAGGCTCATCAGACTTCTCCGTCCAGTACTCCAATCCAAAAGCAGCCGATTGTGGCACAAGTCGCTGAAAAATGATCGCAAAAATACAAAATACATCATATTCGATAAAAAAAGTTGACAAATGTGCACAATAGGACTAATTACGTGAGCGATTGAGGTCTGTTTCTCGTCGTCCTGCGGCGTGGGGTGCTCCGCAGCCAACTCCAATTCGGGAAACAGGGACCCAAGCTGCAGGGGAGGGTTACCGGTGAACAAATTCGTGCGCTTTTTTCTATCCGGTCGAGCATGCGCCAAAAGCCTACTCGAACATTCTGGCAGCAGAATCACCACGAGTTTGCGCGTCGTCGGTTTGCTTTTGGCGATAGCCCTTTCCTGCGGAAGCTCCTGGGCGCAGAAGGACACCGGGGTAATCGCCGGAACTGTAAAGGATGCGTCGGGAGGAGTTGTCGCGGGCGCGCAGGTGAGGGTGATTGATGTGGATCGCGGAAGCGAATTCGATACCGCCACGGAAGCCAATGGCGAGTACGTCGCGGGTCCGCTGAAGGTTGGCCGCTACACGATCTCCGTCGAGAAGCCCGGCTTTAAGACCGCCGTGGCAGGGCCCGTGCAGCTCGACGTGCAGGGGCGCATCGAAGCTGACGTTAAGCTGGAGATCGGCCAGGTTACGCAGAAGGTGGAGGTAACCGTACAGAACCCGCTACTTGAAACCGAAACCAGCACGATGGGCGAAGTGATGGATAAGACGCGCATCGAAACGCTGCCGCTGAATGGACGGAATTTCGCGCAGCTGGCGCAACTGGGCGCCGGAGTAGTGCCCAGCGAGCCGGGCTCACGCATCAGCGGAAATTTTGGATTCAGCGTGGACGGAGCGCGCTCGCTGCAAAACAATTTTCTGCTTGATGGGATTGATAACAATTCGAATTTGGGCGACGCGTTCAATGAAGCGTCGTACGTGATTCAGCCGCCCATTGACGCCATCGAGGAATTCAAAGTTCAAACCAACGACTACAGCGCGGAATTCGGAAGAGGAAACGGCGCGATTCTGAACGCCGTACTCAAATCGGGTACTAACGCGTTCCACGGAGATGTTTTCGAATATTTCCGGAACGATGTGCTCGATGCTTCGCCTTTCTTTATCGTTGATCAGAAGCCAGCCTACAAGCAGAACCAGTTCGGCGGCACCATTGGCGGTCCGATTAAGAAAGATAAGACGTTTTTCTTCGCCGATTACGAGGGATTCCGTTTGCGGCAGGGCATACCGCAGACGGTGACGATTCCCGATCAAAGCATGGTAAACGGCGATTTTTCCGAATTGCTTACCAACACGCCGGCGATGGCGATTGACCCGAGCACCGGCAATCCGAACGGCCACGTAGCGTTGGATTGCAGCGGTAACCCGACCTTCGTCGGGGAAATTTTCAACGCCCGGCAGACTCAGCAAGTTGTGCCCGCCACACCTAGCAATCCTGGCGGCTTGTGCGGAGTGCCGATCGGCGTCGGTCCGGGAGGAGTTCCTACCAACGTGTTTCCCACGGGAACAACCGACCCGCTGGCTTCGCGCCTGGCGGCGCTGATTCCAGCGCCGAACTCCACCAATCCGGCGTTCAACTTCATCGCCGTGCCAGTACGCAGCGAAACTCGCAACAATTTTGATGTGCGCCTGGATCACAATATTTCGAACAAGGATTCTCTCTTCGGAAGGTTCAGCTACGAAAATCAGCCCAGTTTTATTCCCTCGCCTTTCAATAACGTGCTGGACGGCGGCGGATTTTTCGACGGTAACGAAGATTTCTCCTACCGCAGCGTCGCGTTGAGCGAAACTCACATTTTCGATTCTGCGCACGTGAACGAGTTCCGCTTTGGCTACAACCGCATCAACGCGCATCGCTTTCAAAACAATTTCGATACAAATGTCTCGGCCAACTTGGATTTTCCCGGTGTTCCTTTCCAAGCCGGCACGTTTAACGGCGGGCTGCCGGCTTTGACGTTCAGCGACGGCTCCGCCCCGGAACTTGGCAGCTCCACCTTTTTGCCTTCGATCGAAAAACAGAACAGCTACGTCGTGACCGACAATTTCACCTGGGTGAAAGGTCGGCATTCGCTGAAGATTGGCACCGAGCTGCGCTTCGAACAATTCACGCTGTTTCAACCTTCGGCTTCGCGCGGCACGGCCGATTTCAGCTCGGCATTCACGGATAATCCTGCGTCGCCAGGATCCGGCGGAAACGGCTTTGCCAGCTTTCTGCTCGGCATCTCCGACGGCGGCTCCATCGTGAACCTGCACAACGTTGACTATCACCGGCAAATCTACGCCGGATTCATTCAGGATGATTTCAAGGCATCATCGCGCCTCACGCTGAACCTTGGCTTGCGCTACGAATATTATTCACCGGTGAAAGCCGCCGGGAACGAGCAAGCTAATTTTAATTTCGCTTGCGGGTGCCTGATTGTTCCCGCGGGACAAACCGCCGAGCTGACTCCGACGCTCGCCACGCAAATTTCCATTGAACGGAACGGCTCGACCGGATTGGTCAATCCGGATTATCACAACTTTGCGCCGCGCGTCGGCCTGGCCTACAAAATTACCGATAAGCTCGTGCTGCGCAGTTCCTACGGTATTTTTTATGGCGGCCAGGAAAATGGGCCGTACTCCAATCCAAGCCCCGGATTCAATCCGCCATTCTTCGTGACGCAGTCGTTCAATCAGCCCTGCTTGACGAATTCCGCGAACCCCAATTCCGGACAATTAGATTGTTCGATCCCCGGGTTCAACTCGCTGCAGCAAGGATTCCCTGCAAACTCCCTGGTTGATCCGAATACACCGCTGCTTTTTTCCATCAGTCCCAATATCACCACTCCGTTCATGCAGCAATGGTTCCTGGGCTTCCAGTACGCATTGCCGTCGAACATGGTGGCTCAGATTTCCTACGTCGGCTCGCACGGCGCCAATCTCTTCGGCATGTTCAATGGGAACCAGGCGGTTCCCACGGCGGATCCCACGATCCCTACGGCCCAGCGCCGCCCCGATCCCAACATTGATGCGGGGATTGAAACGCTGCGCTCGAATTTATTTTCGAACTACAACGGATTGCAACTTCGGCTGGAAAAGCGTTTTTCCAACGGCTTGCAATTTGAGGCGGCCTACACCTACAGCCACGCGCTCGATGACGCGTCTTCGGCAAGCCTGGGCTCGCAGAATCAGGGAGACTTCCGGCTGCAAACCGCGCCCTTCCTGGAATATGGCAACGCCGATTTCGACGTGCGACACAGATTCGTCGTCAACTTTGTTTATGATTTGCCTTTCGGGAACGGCCGGCACTTCGGCTCGAATCTCGCGGGCGTTGCCAACCAGATCGTCGGCAATTGGCAGGTCACCGGAATTATCTCGGCGCAGACCGGCAATTGGTTCACGGCGACCGATGACCTGGTGAACATTTCCAATTCTGATTGCGGCGGCGAGGTCTTCAATTGCGCGCGTCCCAATGTGGTGGGAAATCCGAACGGGGCGCATTGCTTGCCGGGAACGCTGTTTAATACTTGCGCGTTTGTGCCCAACACGCAGCTGGGCACATTCGGAAACGCGGGACGAAACACTATCCTGGGACCGGGCCTGCAAAATTGGGATCTGTCCTTCATCAAGCAGTTTCCAGTCAAAGAACAAATGCACTTCGAGTTCCGCGCGGAGTTCTTCAATATCTGGAACCATCCGAACCTGCAGTTCGCGGATCCCACAACGACTAACGAAAACTTTTCCACCGAGCGCGGTGCTTCGCAATTCGGCTTTGCTACTGCCTCGCTGGCTCCCCGGCTGGTGCAATTCGCGTTGAAGTTTTACTTCTAACTCTGCGTCCGGGAACGAGATGGCGCGTCCAGATTGGAGCTTGCAGGCCAGACGCGCCCGGCGGGCGCTTTATGCAACGAGAGCACGATCGTCTGACTTCCCAGGCGGGGATGCTTGGCCGTGACGCGCCCAGTTCGCGCCAGTACGAGGTCCGTCAAGGATCGTAGCCACGGTTCATAGCTAGTGATCTCATAACAACGCCGGCTCCTTAGACCCGAGTAGACTGTGGTTGTTGACGACCAAAGGCTTGGGAGAAAGGAGCCGACAGGATCATTATAGGCGTGGATTATCACCCAAGCGATCAGTACATCGCGTTTGTCGATACGGAAACGGGAGAGTATGGGGAACGGCAACTGAACCACAGTGATAGAGAAGCCGAGAGGTTTTATCGGGAACTGGCGGCGCGAGGAGTGAGCGTGCGCGTGGGGATGGAGGCCACGGGCTACTCCCGCTGGTTCGAGCGGCTACTGGCAGAACTGGGAATCGAGGTATGGATCGGCGATGCAGCGGAGATCGAGACCAAGCGAGTGCGCAAGCAGAAGACGGACCGGGAGGACGCCCGACTGCTGCTGCGACTGCTGCGGGAAGATAATTTTCCGCGCATCTGGGTACCCAGTGCGGAGAATCGTGACCTGCGGCAACTGCTGTGGCATCGGCATCGGATGGTGCAGATGCGGACGCGGATCATGAACCAACTGCAGGCGCTGGCGATGAACGAAGGCCAGCGACGGAAGAAAAAGCTGTGGAGCGAAGCAGGGCGCGCACAGCTGGAAAAGCTTCCGCTCGCAGCGTGGGCCGCGCGGCGCCGGCAGGATCTGCTGGAGCTGCTGGACCGGATGAACCCCAGCATCGAAGAGCTAACGGCAGCGATCGAGCGGGAAGCCAGGAAGTGGCCCGAGGTGCTGCGGCTGATGACGCATCCCGGCGTGGGACCCATCACGGCGCTGGCCTTCGTGCTGATCATCGGGACTCCGGAGCGGTTCCAGTGCGGCAAGCAG
>Ga0209006_10000871_pt1 | contig 27915 bp, 22 predicted proteins | sample JacPin_JW_Ref_O2_FD_188567 | JGI IMG/M metagenome (GOLD analysis project Ga0209006, IMG submission 188567) | Forest soil microbial communities from Algoma, Ontario, Canada - Jack Pine, Ontario site 1_JW_Ref_O2 (SPAdes) (version 2) | ecosystem: Environmental > Terrestrial > Soil > Boreal...
GGGAGGCGGAGAAACAGTAATGGTCGCAATGGAAAACCCGCACGCGCACGCTCCTCAGGGTTTCATTCGGAAATATATTTTCAGCCTCGATCACAAAGTAATCGGCATTCAGTACTTCTTTCTGGCGCTCACGGCGGTGTTTGTGGGGATGTTTCTATCGCTGCTGATGCGCATTCACCTGCTGTGGCCGAGTGCGAACCTCCCGATTTTTGGCGTGATCCAGCCTGAAACCTACCTGACGCTGCTCACCATGCACGGCACCATCATGGTGTTTTTTGTGCTGACGACGGCACCGCAGGGCGGATTTGGAAATTATTTTCTGCCCATACAGATCGGTGCGCCGGATATGGCTTTTCCGGTGCTGAACATGCTTTCGTTCTGGACCACGTTCATAGCTTTCGTGGTGATCATCGCGGCTTTTTTTGTGCAAGGCGGCGCGCCGCTGCACGGTTGGACCGGCTATCCGCCGCTCAGCGCGGTGCAATCGGCAGGACCGGGGGAGGGGCTGGGCGCAGATTTGTGGATTACCAGCATTGCGATCTTCTGCGTCGCATCGCTGATGGGCGCGCTGAATTTCATCACCACTACGCTTGACCTGCGCGCCAAGGGCATGACTCTGATGCGCATGCCGCTGACCGTGTGGTCGTGGTTCATTACGGCGATTCTCGGGCTGCTCGCGTTTGGCGTGCTGCTCTCGGCGGGAATTCTTTTGTTGATGGATCGCAATCTGGGCACCAGCTTCTATGTGCCTCTGGTGGTGGTGAGCGGACAGGTGATGGGACACAAGGGCGGTTCGCCGCTTCTGTGGCAGCATCTGTTCTGGTTCTTCGGACACCCCGAGGTTTACATCGCAATTCTGCCGGGCATGGGCGTGGCGTCCCAGGTTCTCTCCACGTTTTCGCGCAAGCCGATTTTCGGCTATCGGGCAATGGTCTATGCCATGTTGTCGATTGGATTTTTCGGCTTCATGGTTTGGGGCCATCACATGTTCATGAGCGGCATGAGCCCGTATTCGGCATTTGCGTTCTCGCTGCTTACCATGTGTATCGGTGTGCCGTCGGCGATCAAGACTTTTAACTGGCTGGGCACGATGTGGAAAGGCCGGATCCGCTTCCAGACGCCGATGCTGTATGCCATCGGATTCGTTTCGCTCTTCGTGTCGGGCGGACTGAGCGGGCCGTTTCTGGCGCAACCGGTCCTGGATATTCAACTCCACGACACTTATTTTGTGGTCGGACACTTCCACCTGATCATGGGCGTGGCCGCCATCTTTGGCATGTTCGCAGCGACTTATTACTGGGTCCCGAAAATGTTCGGGCGCATGATGAATGAGACGTGGGGCAGGGTCCACTTCTTCATCACTCTCGCTGGAACCTACGCGATCTTCATGCCCATGCACTATCTGGGAATGGCGGGTGGCACGCGGCGTTATTCGGATTACCGGGAAGTGAAATACCTGGCGACTCTGATCCCGTTGCACCAGTTCATGACTTATGCGGCGATCATCACGATCGCGGCTCAGTTTATTTTTGTGATCAATCTTTTCTGGAGCATGTTCAAGGGACCGAAGGCCAGCGACAATCCCTGGGAAGCGACTACGCTCGAATGGACGACGACGACTCCGCCTCCGCACGACAATTTCGGCGGCGTCACGCCGGTCGTGCACAACGGTCCGTATGAGTATGGCGTTCCGGGAGCGGCGAAAGATTATGTGATGCAGACGGATCCAGCGACCGTTTCCACGCACTAGAGCTATGGCTACCTACGCTCCAATCGACGCGATTCGCGAGGGCCAGACCGGCCGGGGCGGGTCTACTTCTACGCCTAAGCCGCCAGGCGGGGGCGAGGATGGGCGCGGCGGCGACAGCGGACCGAATTATGGGGCGCGGCTTCGGCGGGCGCGGCTGGGTTTGATTTGCGGCGTCGCTACCGTGACCATGGTGTTCGTGTCGCTGACGAGCGCTTATATCGTGCGCCAGGGTCTGCCGACTTACGACGAGCCAACGGGCAGTTACGTCCACGATTGGGGTGGGACCGATCTGCCATGGCGGTTGCTGGGCATCAACACGATTTTGTTGCTGGCGAGTAGTGTGACCATCGAGTTCGCGCGGCGCGGCTTGGCGCGACAAGTGGCTCTCGCGCCGGTGAAGTCGATTCCGGGAGTTTCGCTGGGCGCGGAAAATAAGTTCCCGTGGCTCGGTGTGACGGCGATTCTGGGCTTCGGTTTTCTCATCGGCCAGGGAATGGCGTGGCGAGAACTGCATCTGCGTGGATTCTTCGTCAACACGAATCCCAGCAGTTCGTTTGTTTTTCTGCTGACTGCGACTCACGCGGTGCATCTGGCCGGCGGAATCGTTGCCTTACTTTGGGCGGCGGCTACAGCACTGTTACACAGGTCTGTAGAATCGCGACGCATTGTGGTTGACATCACGGCCTGGTACTGGCACTTCATGGCCGTGCTCTGGATTTACGTTTTTGCGCTATTGGGATTTGCCAGATAGGAAGCGGGCCAAACGCGCAATTTTTGCGTCGCAACGAAGGCGATGCTTCGCGCGGCTCGCTCAGGGCCTTCGACGGACAAAAAGCGTCCGCCTCAGGATGAGAAGCTGAAACGGAAAGGGGAACTCGAGGAATGGCTGACGCCACGCTTCAGCACGGTTCGGTGCAGCATGATTCACTCCAGCAGGGCTTGCCGGGAGACTACGAGGCTCCGCTGTTCGGGGCGTATTCGAAGAAGGTGGGGATGTGGCTGTTTCTGGCTTCAGACTCGCTGACGTTCGGAGCCCTGCTGGTTGCCTTCAGCTACAACCGCATCTACACGGCGTGGCCTACGCCCTTCGGCAAAGACAGCATCATCAACGCCACCATCATGACGGCGTGCCTGCTTTCGAGTTCGCTGACCATGGTGCTCGGCGTGTTCGCCGCGCAGCGCGGCGACAAGGGATGGACGCGCAACTGGCTGCTGGCCACCATGTTTTTCGGGACCGCGTTCATCGTGCTGCATGGCATGGAATGGAGCAAGCTGATCAGCGAAGGCCTTACACTGCCGGGGTTTCCAAAGATAGCTGGAGCCGAGGGTGAGTTCGCGAAAGTTTCGGCCAGCACGCCGCAGTTCCCTGCCACATTCTTTGGGCTCACCGCGATGCACATGCTGCACGTGACCATCGGCGTGATTTACCTGGGCGTGGTTGCGTTGCGCAAGTGGTTCCTGCCAATTCTGGGAGTTATTTATGTGGCGGGATATTTTCTGATTCCGTCGAACAATATCTTCCACTACGGAATTCACGCGCTGCTGATTTGCCTGATCGTGGCGTCCATAATTCTGTTCCTGAAGCCAAAAGATTACGACGCGCACGATGTGGAAGTGTCCGGACTTTACTGGCACTTTGTCGACCTGGTGTGGATGTTTATTTTCCCGCTGGTTTATTTGATGTCGACGCGGGTTTGAAGAAGTTGTTTGCCGGGAGTCGGTAGGAAGTCATTCAACGAAAATATCGCCGGTTCGCCGCCGAGGGAAAATATGACGCACGATGCCGCAACGCATGACGATGGCAAGGGACAGTATTTCTGGGTGTGGGGAGCGCTGCTGGTTCTTACGGCGATCGAGGTGGTGCTGGCCTACCGGCAGGTGTTTGAGCCGGTGCACATGCTGGAAGTCCTGCTGATCCTGTCGGTGATCAAATCGGCATTGATCATCGGCTATTTCATGCACTTGAAATTTGAGAAGGCGTTGATGCGCTGGCTGCTGGTGATTTCGGTGACGGCGTGCTTCATTATCATGTATTTCTTTTTCTTCCCAGATGCGGGCAGAGTACTACGGCTGGGAGTGCAGTAAGCGCCTGGCCATGAGACTCGCCGCTAAATCTCGCCTGGCTTTGTTGATGTTGCTGGTCGCGCTATATGCAGCGCCGGCGTTCGCCCAGGGCTGCGCCATGTGCAATGCGACTGCGAAGGCTACGCCCAAGGAAGCACAGCGGGCGCTCAACCGCGCCATCTTTGTCATGCTCACGCCCCCCGTCGGCATCATGCTGCTGGGATTCGGCTTCGCCGTCCGCTACGGAAAGCGGCGAGACCGCGAAAACGACGAAGACACCTCCCGGTAACTGAAATGTCCCGATGTCTTCTCGTAGAGACGTTGCTTGCAACCTCTCTCGTACTTTGAAATGCCGCCGGCAGAGACCTAGCAAGCTACGTCTCTACGTCGGGAGCGGCCATCCCTTCACCTGCTTTATAATAGAAAGTTCGGCATACCTCGCGGAAGTCTCTGGGCGCCTTCGGCTCGGGTAGCGCGGTTGCTGCCGGACTTTACCCGATGTCCACGGAAAGCATTTCCACGCAGAGCATTGTTGTACGCGGGGCCCGCGTCCATAACCTCAAGAACGTTGATTTTGAGGTTCCGCACAATACGTTGACGGTGGTGACCGGTGTGTCGGGTTCCGGCAAGTCGTCGCTGGCGTTCGATACGATTTACGCCGAGGGGCAGCGCCGCTACGTAGAGTCGCTGTCGGCATACGCCCGGCAGTTCCTGGAGCGCATAGAAAAACCGGACGCTGACTCGATCGATGGCATCGCTCCGGCGGTTGCGATCCGGCAAAAGAATACGACGCGCAATCCTCGGTCGACGGTAGCGACCGCGACTGAAATCTACGACTACTTGCGCCTCTTGTTCGCCCGCGTGGGCCGCACCTATTGCGCGAACTGCGGCCGCGAAGTGAAAAAAGATACGGTCGACGAAGTGGCGGATACGATTCTGGCTCTCGACCCGGACACTCGCCTGCAGGTTCTGTTTCCCTTGCAACGGCCTGCGCCGCAGCCGGCCGAAGAAAGCCCCAAGCCCCGCGCGGCGAAGGGGAAGAAAAAAGCGCAGCCCGCCGAAGTCGTACAGCTGACAGAGGCGCTCAAGACCCGGCTCTTCGATTTGCGCAAAGCCGGATTCAACCGGCTGTTTCAGCGGGGTCAAGTGTTTGAGTTTTCGACTCCGGAATCGCTACTCGACATCGATTTCACGGCACCCGTGTTTGTTCTGGTCGACCGTTTGATGGTTTCTCCTGAAGGCCGTACTCGCGTGGTGGATGCGATCGAGACGGCGTACCGCGAGTCGGGCGAAGTAATCTTCGAAATTCCGCCGCAGAACGACGAACCAGCACGGCAGCTGCGTTTCTCACATCGCTTTGAATGCAAGAACTGCAACCTGCGCTACGAAGAGCCGGAGCCGAGGCTTTTCTCGTTCAACAATCCTTATGGAGCATGCCCGCGATGCCAGGGGTTCGGCAATACCATCGATTTCGATCTTGAGCGAGTCATCCCCGACAAATCCAAAACCCTGGCTGAGGGCGCGATCGATCCCTGGACGAAACCTAAGTATCGTCCGTTCTTGACCGACCTGAAGCGTTACTCCAAGCAGGCCGGTATCCCGCTGGATGTTCCGTGGGCGGAGCTGGATGAAAAGCAGAAGCAGCTTGTACTCGATGGCGAAGGGCGCTATCTGGGAGTGCGTGGATTCTTCCATCTACTGGAGCGCAAGAAATACAAACTGCATGTGCGAGTGTTTCTCAGCCGCTATCGCGGATACTCGCTGTGCTCGGCCTGCAGCGGCAGTCGGCTACGAATGGAAGCCCGCCAGGTGAAGATTCAGGGCCTGAACATCTGCCAGATCTGTGCGATGACAGTGGAAGAGGTAGGTCGGTTTTTCGAGAAGGTCGAGCTAAGCGCGCAGGAAGCCGACATTGCCGACAAATTGCTGCAGGAGATTCGCGAGCGTGTCCGATTTCTCAACGACGTTGGGCTCGAATATCTGACTCTCGACCGGCTCTCATCGACGCTCTCGGGCGGAGAGGCGCAGCGCATTCAGCTGGCGACTTCGCTGGGCTCGCGGCTAGTGGGCACGCTCTATGTGCTGGACGAGCCGTCCATCGGTCTGCATACGCGCGACACGCACCGGCTGATCAAGATTCTGCACGACCTGCGGGATCTGGGAAATACGATTCTGGTGGTGGAACACGATCCGGAAGTAATGGCGGCTTGCGACCGCATTCTCGATCTTGGTCCGGGCGCAGGGGAAAACGGTGGGCAGTTGATTGCCGAGGGAACGTACGATGAGATCAAGCGGAATCCCGCGTCGCTCACCGGCCGCTATCTCTCCGAAGATTTGCGCATTCAACTTCCCGTGGCCCGCCGCAAGCCGGGAGTGCAGCAGATCAAGATTCGTGGCGCGACGGCGAACAACTTAAAGGGAGTGGACGTCGACATTCCTCTGGGAATGATCGTGGCCATCACGGGCGTATCGGGATCGGGCAAGTCTACGCTGCTGCATCACGTGCTTTATCGGGCGCTGGAGCAAGCGAAGAAACAGGGCGATGGTTCAGTTGCCATGAGTTCCGGATCTTCCGGATCGTCTTCTGGAACATCCTCCGGAAAATCGGCCGCTACATGGGAAAGCGTGGAAGGCGATCAGTTCGTGGACGAGGTAGTGCTGGTCGATCAGTCGCCGATTGGCCGAACGCCACGCTCGAATCCGGTGACGTACATCAAAGCCTTCGACGCCATCCGCAATCTCTTCGCTTCCCTGCCGGAATCGAAGAAGCGCGGTTTCAGCGCTGGGCATTTTTCGTTCAACATTCCGGGCGGACGTTGCGAGGCCTGCCAGGGCGACGGCACGGTCACTGTGGAAATGCAATTTCTTGCGGACGTGGAACTGATCTGTGAAGAGTGTAAAGGCACACGATACAAGCAGCAGGTGTTGGAGGCGCGCTACCGCGGGCGGAATATCCATGAGGTGTTACAGCTCACGGTGAAAGAGGCGCTCCGGGTGTTTGCCGAAGTTCCGAAAATTACGGAGAAACTGCGCACCCTGGAAGAAGTCGGCCTGGGCTACTTGAGGCTGGGCCAGTCCGCGACAACTCTTTCCGGCGGGGAGGCGCAGCGCATGAAGCTGGCCGCGCATCTCCAACCGGCCGAGAGCAGCCTGGCGGTGAGCACGGAAAGCCGCCGAAAGCGCCGCCTGCTTTATATTTTTGACGAGCCCACCACCGGGTTGCATTTTGACGACGTCAGCAAACTTTTGTCCGCGTTTCGGCGTCTGATTGATGCAGGAGGCTCGATCGTGGTGATCGAACACAATCTGGAAGTAATCAAGACGGCGGATTGGGTCATCGACCTTGGCCCCGAAGGCGGTAATCGGGGCGGCAAGGTGGTGGGCGCAGGAACTCCTGAGACTATCGCCAAGCTGAGTGGGTCCTATACCGGAAAATACTTGGCGCGTATGCTGAACGGAAATGGAGCTTCCCGTTCTTATGGGCGCGAGTAAGAGGTTCGCTGCCGCGCTGTTGGTGGCTGCCAGCGCAGCCGTTGGCACCCGCGCGCAGGAAGCCGGCCAGAGCGCCGCGCCTGCCGCGCTCCCTTCATCTCAAACCGCGCAGCCGTCGGGAACTCCGTCTACGGATTCCTCTGCAGCTCCTCCCGGCTCGAGTTCTTCTACGCAAACTATTCACGAAAAAACCGGGCCGAACTCGAGCCGCACCATCCGGCATACCCGGGTGGTTGAGCCAGGTTCGCAGCCGCCGGAGCTTACGCAGGCGGAGGACGCCATTCAGAAGCGGGACTATACGGCGGCGGAGGCTCTACTGCGAAAAGTAGTGGATCACGATCCGGGCAACTACGTGGCCTGGTTTGATCTCGGATTCCTGGAGAACGCGGTTGGAAAAGTCGACGAGTCGATCGCCGCGTATCGCAAATCGGTGGAGGCAAGGCCGGACGTCTTCGAGTCAAATTTAAATCTTGGACTGCAGTTGGCGAAGACCGATCAGCCGGATGCGGAAAAGTTTCTGCGTGACGCCACTCAACTCAAGCCGACCAGCCAGGCGGCCGAGGGACAGAGTAGGGCGTGGATATCCCTGGCGCGAGTACTTGAAAAGACCAAGCCGGGGGAGGCGATTGCGGCTTATCGGCGGGCCTCCGCGTTACGGCCAGAGGATCCGGAACCTCATCTGGCGGCTGGGTTTTTACTGGAGAAGGATAATAAGTTTTCGGATGCGGAGACGGAGTACAAGCAAGCTCTCGCGCTTGATCCGAAATCTGACGCGCTGACCGGTCTGGCTGACATTTACATGCGCGGGCACCGCTTCGTTGAAGCGGAGGAATATCTGCGCAAGCTGGTCGCTGCCCAACCCGGAAATGCTGCGGCACATGTTCAGCTGGGCCGCGTGCTGGCTGCTGAAGGAAAGAACGACGCAGCCGTAACTGAACTCGAAGCGGGGGTAAAGCTGGCTCCGGCAGACACGTCCGCGCAGCGCGACCTGGCGGATGTTTATTTCACAGCTGGTAAGAACGAGCAGGCGGCTGCCGCGTATCGCGCTCTGTTGGCGGGTCATGCCAACAATGCGGAACTGCATCGCAACTTCGGCGAGGCATTACTGCGCGAGAAGAAATTCCCGGACGCACAACAGGAGTTCCTGGTTGCCGTGAAATTGAAGCCTGATCTTGGCGAAGCCTACGGCGGCCTGGCTTTCGCAGCGAGCGAAACTAAAAATTATCCGCTGGTCCTCAAGGCGCTGGACGCGCGCGCGAAGCTCTTGCCCGAAGTTGCAACCACTTATTTCCTGCGCGCCTCGGCCTTCGACCACCTGCGGGATTACAAGCAGGCCTCCGCCAACTATCACCTCTTCCTTAGCACGGCCAACGGGAAGTATCCTGATCAGGAGTGGCAAGCCAAGCACCGGCTGATTGCCATTGAACCTAAAAAATAAGCAGCGGAGTAATAAGGGCCGAAGAAGTGAATACCTGGGGACCAATGATGTTTGGGATCGCGAATTTAGGCTATCTGCGAAGGGCGGCGGTTGCTGGATTGCTCGCCACATTCCTCGCTTCGCCGATGGCTGCGAAGGAGCAAACGCTGGAGGAGTTGAAGGCTCGCGTCTCCTCGGCCAGCGTCGGAGACCGCCCGCAGCTTTGCCTGCAGATCGCCGAGCAGCAATTGGACAGTGCCGACAAGCTTTTTACCGCCTTCGACAGCGAGAAGGCGCAGGCAGCCCTAACGGACGTGATCACCTTCTCAGAACTCGCCCGCGACTATTCGCTTCAATCCCGCAAGCACCAGAAGCAAACCGAGATCGCGGTTCGGAAGATGACACGGAAACTGAATGACCTGAAGCATCTTGTGTCCCGTGACGAACAGGCAGCCGTGCAGAACGCCATCGATCGCTTGCAGCGCGTACGCGACGACCTGCTGCTCGCGATGTTTCCAAAAGGTCAGAAACGCGAACAGTAATGGACAAGGAGGGTAAGAAGCAATGATCCGTCCTTTGTGGTTGCGGACCTCTGCCGCTGTGGGCTTGCTGCTGCTGGCAACCAGTGTGGGCTTGGCCCAGCGTCGCCACGATCCGCTGGCCCAGTCGGAGATTGACCAGGTACGCGACGCCAGTTGGGAGCCGCAGAAGCGTCTGGCGCTTTACGTCAGCTTCGCTCGCGATCGCCTGACAAAACTTGAGACCGTGCGGAGCGATCCCAAGACGAAAGATCGTCCGCAGCAGACTCACGACTTTTTGGACGCCTTTCTCCGCATCTATGACGAACTGAACGACAACATCGATACTTATATTGGCCGCAAAGACGATATCCGCAAGCCGCTGAAGGCCGTCATCGAGGCCGACACCGAGTTTCAGGCCAAACTGCGGGCACTCAAGGACTCTGCCGATGTAAAGCCGGAAGAAGCCGCGCAATACGAATTTGTGCTGAGCAATGCCCTCGATACCGTCGACACCTCCGCCGAGGACCATCGCAAACTGCAAATTGATCTGGAAGATGCGGCCAAGCATAAGAAGCTGAATGCCGCGGCCAAGAACAGCGGCAAACCGGAGTAGAGCGTGCTAACCTAACTTTACCGTGCGTGAAGGCCTGCTCGAAATTTTCCAGGAAAGTCATCGCGAACTGCGTCCGTCCGCGCCCATCCCCGAACTGAAAATCGAGTTCTTCGCTTTTGCCAACGTCAACAACACCATTCGCCTGCGCCAGGGCAGATTGCTGGTCCGGCTGTCGGACCTGCTGGAAGGCGCGCCAGAAGCCGTGTTGCGGGCCATCGCTCACATCCTGTTAGCCAAGATGTACCGCCGCCCCATCGATCGCGGCCAGTCGGCGCGCTATCGAAAATATCTCGCCAGTCATGAAATCGTCCGCAAGACGCACCTGGTCCGGCAGATACGGGGGCGCAAGCAGTTGCATTCCGCGCGCGGGCATTTCTATGATCTGGATGCGGTCTTCGAAAAATTGAATGCGCGATTCTTCTACGGACTGCTGGCGCGTCCACGCATGAGCTGGAGCCGCACTCGCACCCGCCGCATTCTTGGCCATTACGATCCCGCGCACAACGCCATCGTTATCAGCCGCGTGTTTGACCACTTCGCCGTCCCGAACTACGCGGTGGAATACATCGTGTATCACGAGATGCTGCACCTCAAGCATCCCGTGCGGCTACGCGGAAGCCGCCGTTGCGTGCACTCAGCGGAGTTTCAGGCAGAGGAGAGACTGTTTCCTCAGCTGGCGGAGGCAAATGCGTTCTTGAAGAGGTTGTGAGTGCCGCGGCGGCCTGTCTTTAACTAGGAGGGCCTGTCCCTCGAAGCATCTGACAACCATCCCTAGTCGGCACATCCGGCGCATCGATGCATTTCACGTCGATGGGAACGTGGCGTCGCTGCGTTAGGGGCTGCACTGCCCCGACTCGACGCCGCGAAACGCCAGCCCTGGATCTGATTGTCTCTTGGAGCACCGCGCGATCCCGGTCACAACCCAGTGGCCGAGTGCAGCGCAAATTCCAAGGGGGCCGCCTTTCCCTGCGATTACGCGCCATTCGAGGTTTCAATCTCGCCATGTGATTGAAATCAAACGCCGTTGCGATGCCGCGCATTGACGCTCGCGTAGCCCGAGCATATCCTTGAAGTTGGCGTCGAAATTCATTTTCCACGTCATCTTCCGGGAGAACCGGGAAACTTCATCGATGCTTCAGGCTTTCATCATCGCGCTGCGCGAAGGAGTTGAGGCTGCCCTCATGGTGGGCATCACCCTCGCCTACCTCGCCAAGATCGGACGGAACGATCTGCGCAAGTCGGTCTATGCCGCGCTAGGCGCCGCTTTTCTGGGCAGCATCGCCGTGGCTGTCGTCATTTCGCGAACTAACCTGAACGAAGACATCTTCGAAGGCTGGATCATGCTGGCGGCCGCGTTTTTCGTCATCACCATGGTCATTTTCATGATGAAGACGGGGCGCAAGCTGAAGGGCGAAATCGAGGGAAAACTTGGTCTGCTGGCCGGGAACGACGCGTGGTTCGGCCTGTTCATTTTTGTGTTTCTCATGGTGCTGCGCGAGGGCGCGGAAACCGTTCTGATGCTGGCGGCCGTTTCCCTCAACTCCACCGCGTTGATGAGTTTTCTGGGCACACTGCTCGGCATCTTCGCCGCGATTGCTTTTGGAGTGATGTTCGTCAAGGGCAGCGTCCGCATCAACCTGCAAAAATTCTTCCGGGTCACGACAGCAATTCTTTTCCTGGTGGCAGTGCAACTGATTATCGCCGGCCTGCACGAACTTTCGGAGAGCGGTGTGCTCCCATCTTCCAGGCGGGAGATGGCGATTATCGGTCCGATCGTGCGCAACGACTTTTTCTTCTTTGTCACGATTTTTGCGCTGGCCGCGCTGATGATCCTGTTCGATGCCAAGCGCCGCGAGCCCGTGCAAGAGGCAGCCTCGCCTGCGCAACGCCGCAAAGCCGCATGGAGCGCCCGCCGCGAGCGGCTTTGGATGGGCTCCGTCTATATTTTTTCATTCGTCTTTATCGCTATGGTGACTGCTGAGTTTGTCTATGCCAAGAGCAAGAACGCGCTGTCGCCGTCGACGGCAGTCACGTTCGTGAACGGCGCCGTGACGATTCCGCTTGCGCAGATTTCCGACGGCGACTTGCATCGCTTTGAGGCACAAGAAAATGGAACGGCCATCCGTTTCTGGCTTTACCAGAAACCCGACGGCAAGATCGCAACCGTTTTCGATGCGTGCGAAATCTGCGGCGCGGTCGGATTCTACAAAGGCGGTAATGGCGTGATCTGCAAAAACTGCGCCGCACCCATCAATCCTCAATCGGTGGGAACGGCGGGAGGCTGCAACCCGGTGCCGCTCAAGGCCACGCAAACTACGGACGCGGTCGTCATCCAGGAGGCGGACATCGCTGCTGGAAGCCGAATCTTCGCGCAGCCCTAGGTTGCTAACCTAAATTAGTTTCCTGACCCAAATATGTTCGTGCGGCTCGTTTACGAATCCTTCCGGCGGCAGAAACGGCGCAAGTTGCTCGCCGGGGCGGCCATCACGCTCGGAGTCACCGTTGCCACGGCCATGATCGCCGTCGCCACCGATATCGGCGACAAGATTAACCGCGAACTGCGCACCATCGGCGCGAACCTGCTGGTCACGCCGCAGGAAGATTCGCTCGACGTGGAAATCGGCGGTGTGAACCTCAAACCGCCCAGCGACGGTGCTTTCCTCGACGAAGCCGATCTGCCGAAAATCAAAAGCACATTCTGGCACAACAACATCGTGGGCTTTGCCCCCATGCTACCCGTGAATGTGAAAATCGAGCGAGACGGACAGCAACCGGACGTCACGTTGCTGGGAACCTACTTCGCGAAGCAGTTGTCGTTTGGCAAAGACAATTTCACGACCGGCGTTCGCAGCACGCATCCCTGGTGGAGGGTGTCCGGCGCGTGGCCGGGTGACAATTCTCGCGACATTCTTATTGGCGAAAAGCTGGCCGGCCGCCTCGGAGAAAAGTCAGGGAACGAACTTTCGGTCTCCGGTCGCCAGTTTCGCGTGAGCGGAATTCTTTCCACCGGCGCCGCCGAAGATGATCAAATCGTGGCTCCGCTCGCAATCGCGCAGGAAATCCTTGGCAAGCCCGGTGCGGTACGCCGCGTCTATGTGAGCGCCCTCACCAAACCCGAAGACGCATTGGCGCGGCGCGATCCGAAGAGCCTGTCAGGGCCCATGTACGATCGCTGGTATTGCTCGCCGTATCCGCAGTCGATCGCGTACCAGTTGCAGGAGGCGATTCCGCATTCCCACGCCGAGCAGATTCGGCAGGTCGCGCAGAACGAAGGCACCGTTCTGACGCGGATCGAAGGTCTGATTTTTCTGATCACGCTGGCGGCGCTGCTGGCTTCTGCCCTGGCAGTTTCGGCCGCGATGGCCACCGCCATCTTCGAACGCCGAGCCGAAGTCGGATTGATGAAGGCTCTGGGCGCGAGCAAGCTGGCCGTGGCGTCCATCTTTTTTGCCGAAGCAACGCTGCTCGCATTGATTGGAGGCCTCGTGGGCTTCGCCGCCGGCGGCCTGCTGGCGCGCCAAATCGGTCGCTCGATTTTCGATTCGCAAATCGGCATCCAACCGGTGTTGCTGCCCGTGGTTCTAGTGGTGGCCGTGCTGGTCACGTTCGCTGGCAGCGCCGCCGCGATCCGCCGAGCCGTGCAGCTTGATCCGGTCTTTGCCCTGCGAGGCGAACTATGAGCACGCCGCCAACCACGTCCGCCAGTTTCGGCTCTGCCCGCAATCTTGCGGCGAGCCGCTCGCAAGGTCCGCACACGTCGATGTTCTTACGCATGCTGTTACGCGCCGCGGTCCTGCGCCGCGGACGTGCTACCTCTGCATTGCTTGCCGTCGTGGTGGCCGCGGCGGCAGCCACGGCAATGCTCACGCTTTTCGTCGACGTGCAATCCAAGCTTCAACGGGAGTTCCGCAACTTCGGCGCGAATATTATCATCGTGGGCCGCGACGGCGCTCCCCTTCCCGCCGACACTCTCCCGCGCGTGGAGTCGACTTTAACCGGACGTGGACTCGTCGCTCCGTTCGCGATGGTGGTTGCGCGCACCGGCGACGGACAGCCCATCGTTGTAGCCGGCGCCGATTTCGATCGCGTTCGCCAACTGGATCGCTGGTGGTCGGTCGACAACTGGCCTTCCGCTCCACAACAAGCCCTGATTGGCGTACGTGCCCGGTCTATAATTTCATCGAGCGCTGCCGCGGCGACAAGCCAACCGTTCGACCTCAGCTTCCAGGGACATGTCATCCACCTCCGGCCAGCCGGCACCGTGCAAACCGGCGCCGCCGAAGATAGCCGCATCTACCTTTCAACCTCCGATTTTTTTGCCTGGACAGGAGTTAAACCATCGACTATCGAAGTCGCCGCCAATGGTTCAGCTGACGAAGTCACGGCGATCATGCATCAGCTTTCTCAGGCCGTGCCCGCAGCAGATGTCCACCCCGTGCGCCAAATCATGGAAGGCGAAGCCCGTGTGCTGGGCAAAACGCGATCTACGCTGGTGGCCGCCACTGTGCTTATCATTCTGACGGCCGCGCTGTGCGTCCTTTCCACGCTGATGGGCTGGGTGTTTGACCGCCGCCGAGATTTCGCTATTATGAAGGCCTTGGGTGCGTCGCAGCGGCTGCTGAACGGCTTCTTCGCCGCTGAAGCGGCCGCGCTCGGCGCGACCGGTGCGGTCATCGGCTTCATCGTGGGCATTGGAATCGCTGCTTGGATCGGGCGCGTGAACTTCCACGCGCCACTCGAGCCGCGATTCAGTGTTCTCCCCATCGTAGTGGCTGTTAGCATAGCGGTGACGCTGCTTTCCGCAATCCTCCCGATCTCGCTGCTGCGGCGCGTGCAGCCAGCGGTCATCTTGAGGGGTGAGTGAAATGATTCAGATCAACGACGTCACGAAACTTTACCCCACTAAAGAAGCCGCCGTCCTCAGCGGCGGTAAAGACAACGCGTCCATTCACGCGCTCGACCACATCTCCCTGCACGTTGCGGCCGGAGAGTGGCTCTCGATCATGGGTCCGTCAGGATCCGGTAAATCGACACTCGTGAATCTGATCGGCTGCCTCGACCGGCCCAGCTCCGGCGAAATCTGGCTCGACGGCCAGAACGTGGCCGGCATTTCCTCGGCAGACTTGAATCGCGTGCGTGCCGAGAAAATCGGATTCATTTTCCAGCAGTTTCATCTCATCCCGTTTCTCACGGCGGTCGAAAATGTGATGCTGGCGCAGTACTTCCACAGCATGACCGACGAGAAAGAAGCCGCCGATGCGCTTGCTCGTGTCGGCTTGGCCGATCGCGCCCATCACCTACCTTCACAGCTTTCCGGCGGCGAGCAGCAGCGGGTGTGCATTGCTCGCGCGCTGATCAACGACCCGCGCATCATCCTGGCCGACGAACCCACTGGCAACCTCGACGCGCAAAACGAAGAAATCGTCCTAAGGCTGCTCCGCGAATTTCACCAGCAAGGTCGCACCATCGTGATGGTGACACACGATCCCGTCGTAGCCCGGCTGGCCGACCGGCGCATCGAGCTGCATCACGGGAGCATCGCGGCGCAAGAAATCTTTTCCATGGCCGACGAAGAACAGCTTGACGAAGTTCTCGAAGAGCTCTGGGTCCTGGCCGAGCACGGCGAAATCGCTGAAGTCGAACGCATGGAAGTACACGGCGCCCTGCCCGTCAGCCTGGCAATCGAGAAAATGATCGAGATGGAACTGGTCGTCTCCATGCCGCACCCGCCGCAGCCGCACGACCACAAGCCGTTCGTGAATCCTTGCCACGATGCGCTGAAGCCCGTCTCCGCGTCCTCCGGCGACGGCACGCTCATCGTCGAACTCACGACTCGTGGCCGCGAGCGCGCCGCCAGTATCATTCGCCGTCACCGCCTGGCCGAGCGCCTGTTCACCGACAGCCTCGCCATGGACAGCGAAACCGAAATCGAACAGCAAGCCTGCAAGTTCGAGCACATCCTTTCGCCAGAAGCCACCGATAAGATCTGCACATTCCTCGGCCATCCCCGCACTTGCCCCCATGGCGCGCCGATTCCTCCGGGCCCGTGCTGCGGAAGAACTATCGAACATTCCGTGATCGCCGTAACCCGCTCCCGCGCGTAGAAGTCATTTCGTTAATGGATTCGAGAATATCGACGGCTCGGGAAGGGCATTGCTTCAGCCGTGCCACCCAAGTGCCTAGGGCTTCGCGCGTTAACCTCTGCGGTTTCGCTCCGTGTCCGGCTGGCGCATCCGCAGAACAAATCTGGTCATCGATACCAGCTCTTAGCGCTGCTATCATCGAAATATGGGTATGCCCCCTCGCCCTCCCACCATCGGCGTGTTCGACTCCGGTTTCGGCGGACTGACCGTCCTTAAAGCTTTACTTCAACTCATCCCCGCGGCCAATTATCTATACTTCGGAGACACAGCCAGACTTCCCTACGGCTCCAAATCCGTCGAGACGGTCGCCCGTTATGCCGTCGAGGCCGCTCATTACCTCGAGAGCCATGGTGCGGATCTGCTGGTGATTGCCTGCAACACCGCGACCGCACTGGCTCTGGATCGCATCACCGCATCGGCTCACGTGCCTGTGGTTGGCGTGATCGAACCCGGAGCCGAAGCCGCCGCGGCCGCGTCCACTAACAAGAAAGTCGTGGTCATCGGGACCGAGGCCACTGTGAGCAGCCACGCTTACCGCAAGGCCCTTGAGGCACGCACCCTGCGCGCGCACGAGAAAGCGTGCCCGCTGCTGGTGCCGCTCGTCGAAGAGGGATGGGTGGAACATTCGGTCACCGAACAGGTCGCTCGCATCTATCTCGCCGAGGCTTTCGGTGACGGCTTCCATGACGCCGACGTTCTGGTTCTGGGCTGCACTCATTACCCGCTGCTGGCATCGCTGTTGCATCGCGTCGCTCCCGCCCACGTCACCATCGTAGATTCAGCTGAGTCCACCGCTCACGCCGTGGCCGCGCATCTGCGGCAGCTTTTGCCGCAGGCCTCCGCACTGCCGAAACCGCGCATCCCTCCCCGCGTCAAGTTTTTCGCCACAGATTCGGTGGAAAAATTCCGCCGCCTCGGACAGAGATTCCTGGGGCAGGCAATCGAAGATGTTCAGCACGTTGATTTGAAGGAGTAAGGCAGCAACGGCAGGGTCACGCGAAGCGCTTGAATAGAGGGTCGTCCGAGCTTTAGGGTTTAACAGCTGCGAAGCGCAACCGAGTATAGTCCGCCGTCCAGCACCCGTTCGCGTCGCACAGCACCGGCTTGAGCAGCGCCGTAACTTCATCCAGAAATCCGCCGCGCTCTCCCTGCGGATGGGGCAGTGCGGCGCACAACGGATTGGCAAACGTCTCCAGCCACCCGCGCATCCCGGTGGGTAGCGGCGTGGGCCGCGGAATAAGTTGTACGCTTTGCGGCGTAAACCCCACCCGACGCAGCCGGATTTCATAGTCGTCGACGGTCGGGAAGTACCACGGAATCCATGAGGCGGCGTCTCTCACGCCGCGGCGCTCAAGCGTGGCCACCAGCGCGACGAGAATCGCTCCTACACAGGCATGGCCGCCCAACTCGCCCACGAACCTTCCTCCGCCCTTAAGCGCCCGGAATGCGCCTGCGACCGGCGCGTCCGGATCATCCTTGATCCAGTGCAGGACAGCATTGGAAAACACCGCATCGAATTCGCTTTCAAAAGGCAGAGCTCTTGCATCCACTGCACGGGCGTCAAGGCCGCGCTTGCGCGCAGCCGCAACCATTTCCTCAGAACTGTCGATTCCCACCACCTGCGCGCCCAGCGCAACCAGTTTTTCGGTCAGCACTCCGTCGCCGCAGCCCAAATCAAGAATACGTTCGCCGGGCTGCGGCTGGAGTAAATCCAGCACAGGTTGCCCAAGCGCAGGCACGAAATGGGCGTTCGCCGCGTAACTGGCCGCGCACCACTGCTGCGAGGACGAGGATGGAGATGGAGATGGAGACGACGTCCGGGATTTCTTTTCTTCTGATTTCAACATAACACCCGCACACTCCATGGTTCTCGCATCATGATTCCCTTCGGTCGAATCGACAGCTACGGAAAGGCTCGAGCGCAATTATTTTTCGCCGCAAGATTCGGATAGCGCAGTTCCAGCAAACAGAATTACTGTGACCAACCATGACTTCGCCGACTCCAATCAAACATATCATTCGACCGTGTTCTGTCACCATGCATCCGCTCGATAACGTCATCTGGCAAGCCCTCACCACCCGGCAAACTCACTGCGCCGAAATTTGCGGCGAGGCGCGCTGGTTCCTGCGCGATATCACGCTGCTCAGCGCATTTCGCGAGCCTTCTGACAAGTGTTACGATTCGCTGGCCGAACTCGCCGGACCGGGCGGAACCGCGGCTTTATTCCTGGATGAACCGTACCGTCCGCGCCCGGGCTGGGAGCTTCTCGCCGATCCGCCGCTGCTGCAGATGATCTTCGAAAACGGCAGCTTGCCCGCTTCGCCAGCCGCCGCGCAATCTGCCGAAAATTCTGTCTCGGTGCCCGCCACTCACTCTGCGATCGTCGAGCTCTCCCAAGAAGATTCGCCGGAAATGCTGGAACTGGCCACGCTCACCAAGCCCGGTCCCTTCGGATCGCGTACTTATGAACTGGGAACATATCTCGGGATTCGCCGCCCAGTTAGTAAGCGGGTTGACGAACGGATTGGTGAGCGGCTTGACGAGAAAGAGAAGCTGGTAGCAATGGCCGGGGAGCGTCTGAAAGTTCCGGGCCATACCGAAGTGAGCGCAGTCTGCACCCATCCCGAACACACGGGCTATGGCTACGCCGGAATCCTGATGACGGAAGTGATGCGGCGCATCCTCGCGCGCGGCGAAACGCCCTTCCTACACGTGCGCGAAGATAACCTGCGCGCGATCGCACTCTACCAGCGATTGGGGTTCAAAACGCGCCGGCGAAGCCACCTCGCCCTGCTCCGCCGTATTTGATTTTGGGTAGCGCACGGCGCACTGATTTTGGGTGGCGTAGCGCCTCTCCCGCGCTGCGATAAAAATACTCTTTTGATCGCGGCTTCAGCCGCTTAAGTCACGCTCCACAGCCTCAGTACAAATGAAAATCCACATCCACCTCAACCGGCCCGTAGCGAACCGGATGGCCATCCTTCATCGACGGCCGGAATTTCCATTTCTTCACCGCTTCAATCGCCTTTTCATCCAGGCCCATCCCCAGACTGGCGCTCACCCGGATATTGCTGGGCGTTCCGTCGGGCTCGACGATGATGCTGAGCACGCAAAGCCCCTGGAACTTGGCCTTGCGCGCCTCTTCGGAGAATTCCGGGTCAACCTGCGAAATGATGGCAGGATCACTGGCTCCCTCGCCACGATGAAACAAACCGCCACCGGTGCCGCCGCCCTTACCCGGGCCAAATCCTCCGCCCTCGCCTGACCCGACTCCGCCGCCACTTCCCGAGCCAATGCCGCTCTGCGTGCCCGTGCCGTTTGAAGGCATCGTCAAATGCGACATGGGGTCGCCAATGTTGGGCATGTTATTGGAGGCCAGTTTGACCTCGGGAGGAATAATGACCGTCTGTTCGACCGCCAGCTTAGGATGCTCGTTGCGAAGTACCACGGTGGGAGGCGTGATCTGGTCCAGGGATCGCTTGGGCAGCCTCCCCGCCGAGGCCTTCAACACATCGCGATCCCCGCCACCACCGCCGCCGCCCGATATCGTCTTTCCGGCTTTCATCGCGGGAATGTCGTTGGGGTCCACCAGCATTACAGTAGGCTTCGGTGCTGGCGCGGCGGTCACCACGCGGTGAGCCCACAATGTGCCCCCAACGATGATCGCCGCAATCAGAACATGCACGCCAGTCGAGCCCAGCATGCCGTCCTTTTTGTAGTTGTAAAAGCCCCAGATGTCCTTGACCGGTTCGGGCTTCGATTCCAACTTGAGAGGCGGAAGCTTCTTGGGAAAGAAAAACTCATCCAGCTGGCGGGAAAGTGATTTCCACAGCGGCTCTTCGAACATTTCCTGGGCCACAAGCAGATGCAGCTCAGGCTCTTTCGGGGGGGCGTTCGGATTGATCTCTACAGATCCCATGATTCCTGAAAGGCTCACGTTCCCTTGCTTATGAACGAGCCCGGATTACACTACCACTCTTACACAGATGAGCAGCAGCGGCGCCAAGTTGCTTGGTTTTGGTCGCCGGATTACAAAGAAGTTACAAAAGAACTAACAAAAAGCCACCCCGCTCGCGGCTTGCCAACAGCCGCGCTGCGGGTCTGCGCCTTGGTTAAATTGTACCTCGAGTTTCTTACTTTTTGACAGTCCATTTCGTAGTCCGCAGGTGCATTTTGGATGCCCAGGGAAGCACGCAGTATGCATTGGAACAGTCACGTTTGTTCTGACCTAGGTTCCTCGCGTGGACGTTCCGCGCCACGCTCCCTATAATGAGAAGATTCAATCATTTGAGAGGATCTGACTGAGTGCCGCTCGAACTGAAAGCGACCATTAACCTGCCCAAAACCGCCTTCCCTATGAAGGCCAACCTGCCCCAGAACGAGCCTAAAATGCTCGATCGCTGGGAGCAAATGGGGATCTACGAGCGCATCCGGCGGGCGCGCCAGAGCCAGCCGAAATACATCCTGCACGATGGCCCGCCTTACACCAGCGGCCCCATTCACCTGGGCACGGCGCTGAACAAGTGTTTGAAGGATTTCATCGTCAAGTCCAAGACCATGGCGGGTTTCGACGCGCCCTATGTCCCCGGATGGGACTGCCACGGCCTCCCGATCGAGATCAAAGTGGACAAGGAATTGGGCGGCAAGAAGTTGCAAATGCGGCCCACGGACGTGCGCGCGGAATGTCGCAAGTACGCGCAAAAGTTCCTCGATTTGCAGCGCACGCAATTCAAGCGCATCGGCGTTTTCGGACGGTTCGACCGGCCCTATGCCACGATGAATCCGCAGTACGAATCGATTGTGCTGAAGACGTTCTTTTCGTTTTACGAGAACGGCTTTGTTTACAAAGGTCTGCGCGCCGTGTACTGGTGCATGCACGACGAGACCGCGCTCGCCGAAGCCGAGGTTGAGTACGAAAATCACACCAGCCCAACCGTTTGGGTGAAATACGCGCTGCTGGATGATCCCACGAAACTCGATCCGGCGCTGGCGGGGAAGAAAGTTTCCACCATCATCTGGACAACGACACCGTGGACGCTGCCTGCTTCCATGGCCGTGGCGTTTCATCCCAACGAAGAATACGTCGCGCTGGAATCGGGCGGCGAAGTTTACATCGTTGCTTCGAGGCTCGCGAAAGATACAGCTGCGAAGTGCAGGCTCGCCGACCCGCGCGAGCTGGCTCACTTCCCGGGCCGCAAACTGGAGCGGCTCAACTTCCAGCATCCATTTCTCGATCGCAAGATTCTGGGCGTGCTCGCCGACTACGTCACCATGGACACCGGCACGGGCGTTGTCCACACCGCTCCGTCGCACGGCGCGGAAGACTTTGCCACGGGTGTGAAATACGGGCTCGACGCCACCAGCCACGTTGACGAAAAAGGCATCCTGCGCGATGGGCTGCCCGAGTATACCGGCCAGTATGTCTTCAAGGCGAACCCGATCATCGTCGAGTTATTGCGCAAGCGTGGAGCTTTGCTGCATAGCGAAAGCGTGGAGCATTCCTACCCTCACTGCTGGCGCTGCCATAATCCCGTGATTTTTCGCGCCACGGAGCAGTGGTTCATTTCGATGGAAACGCCGATGCCCGGCGGAAGATCGAAACAGGACACGCTGCGCACGCGCACCCTCGAAGAAATCAAGAAAGTAAAATGGGACCCAGCCTGGGGCGAAGAGCGGCTCTCGAACATGATTCAAACTCGCCCGGACTGGTGCATCTCGCGGCAGCGCGTGTGGGGCGTGCCCATCGCGGTGTTCCTTTGTGAAGGCTGCGGCAAGCCGTTGAACGATCACGCGGTGAATCAGAAAGTCGTCGAGCTTTTCAAACGCGCAGGTGCGGACGCCTGGTTTACATCCGAGTCTGACACGATTCTTCCCGCCGGCACGAAGTGTCCGCATTGCTCTGGAACGAAGTTCGAGAAGGAAACTGACATCTTCGACGTGTGGCTGGAATCTGGCGCGAGCTATTTGGCTCTTATTGACGACGAGCCGAGTTATCCCTGGCCGTCCGATCTTTATCTCGAAGGCGGCGACCAATATCGCGGATGGTTCCAGTCTTCCCTGCTCTGCGCCATGGGCACGCATGGGACGCCGCCTTACAAGGGCGTGGTCACGCCCGGCTGGACGCTTGACGAAAAAGGCCAGGCCATGTCGAAATCACGCGGCAACGACGTGGATCCGGTCGACATCGCGGGCCGCCTGGGCGGAGAAATCGTACGCCTGTGGACCGCTTCCGTTGATTTTCGCGAGGATGTGGTCGGCTCGGAAACGCTCATGCAGCGCGTCGCGGAGAATTACCGCGCCATCCGAAATAATCTTTTCAAAAACGCGCTCGGCAATCTTTACGATTTCGATCCGCAAGCGAATGCGGTTCCGTTCGAGAAGCTGGAAGCACTCGATCAGTACATGCTGCGCCAGACTGCGGCGCTGGCGCGCGACGTGCGCACCTCATATACGGAATTCGCATTTCACAAGATTTATCACCGCGTGAACCACTTCTGCGTGGTCGACCTAAGCGCGTTTTATTTCGACGTGATCAAAGACCGGCTTTACACCTACGCTGCCGATTCTGCCGGCCGCCGTTCCGCGCAGACCGCGCTGTGGCGAATCAATGAAGCCATGGTGCGCTTGCTGGCGCCAATCCTGAGTTTCACCTGCGAAGAAGTCTGGCAGCACCTGCCGAAAGTGGCGGACCGGCTGGAGAGCGTGCACCTCGCGGAGTTCCCTAACACGGCCGATATCCTCGGAGACCAGTCGGTTCCCGAAGAGGATGCACAGCAGCAACAGGATTGGACCACTCTGCTCGCGGTGCGGGAACAGGCCATGAAAGCTCTGGAGGAAGAACGCAATAGCAAGCGGATCGGAAAGAGTCTGGAGGCGCAACTCGTCATCACTGCGGCCGATTCCGCTTACTCGGTTCTCGCCCGCTTCAAAGACCAGTTGCGTTATCTGTTCATCGTCTCGGCGGTAACGCTGGTGCAAGGCTCTGGCAACGGCAGCGGCGGAGTGCACGTCGAGGTCAAAAAAGCTGATGGCGCGAAGTGCGACCGCTGCTGGAATTACTCCGTACACGTCGGCGAGGACAAAACGTATCCCACAATTTGCGAACGCTGCAGCGTGGTGCTGAAGGAACTCGAGCCCAACGGCTGACATTTGCCGATGACCCACGGATGACCCTCGGATGACGAAAAACGCCGCGCGCGCCACCCACTTCTTTTTAGCCCTCGTCGTCGTCCTGCTCGACCATTGGACGAAGCACTTGGCCGCAACCCGCATTGCGCTTTATCGCCACGTCCAGGTCATCCCCGGCTTCTTTCGGCTCACCCACACGGAAAACAGCGGCGCGGCGTTCAGCCTTTTTGCCGAACATCCCGCGCGCTGGAAAACGGAATTGCTCATCGCCTTCTCTGTGATCGCGATGGTGATCGTGCTCGTTCTGCTCTGGAAGCAGACTCGCGCGCTGACGGTTTCCGGGATTGCGCTGTCGCTGATTCTGGGCGGAGCCGCAGGAAATTTATGGGATCGAGTCACCAGCGGCCACGTAGTGGATTTTTTGCTGTTCTACGTGAAGCAGTATCAGTGGCCGGTTTTCAACTTGGCTGATAGCTCGATTGTGGTGGGGGCGGGATTGCTTGTACTGGAAATTCTATTTCACAAGTCGAGCGCGGACGAAACACCAGCGAGCTAATCGTCAGACGAAACAGCAATAATATTTGGGGTTGATCCGTGTGAATCGATCTTTAATTCGTGGCAAACGTTTCTACGGCGTCCCGTAAAGCTGCTTGTACAAACTCGCGTTCCGCAAGATCGCCTGCACATATTCCCGCGTCTCGGTGAACGGAATCGACTCCACGAATTCCTGCGGATCGCGATACTGTCCCTGCCCAGCCCAATCCGTCACGCGTTCGGTGCCGGCATTGTAGGCGGCGAGCGCGTATTCCAGCGCGCCGCTGTAGCGATCGACCATGCCGCGGAAATAGCGCGTGCCCAGCTCCAGATTCACCGCGGGAGTGTAAAGCTGGCTGGAGTTGTAACGCTTTATTTTTTCCTGCTTGGCCACTTGTTTTCCGGTCTTCGGCAACAACTGCATCAGTCCAACGGCGTTGGCACGCGAAACCGCATTGGGATTAAACTCCGACTCCTGCCGAATCAACGACGCGACCAAATAAGGGTCGAGCCCGTTGCCGGCGGCATAGCGCTTCAGGTCGGCCCAAAACGGCTTGGGAAATAACGCTTCCCAATATGCACGCGGCAAGTCGGGCAGGTCAACCGCGAAATAACTCGGCGCCGTGCGTTTCATCAACTCAATGGCGCGGTCAAATTGGCCATTGTCGGCGTAGAGCTTTGCGCTCTCGGCCGGAGCCCACGAACTTCCTGCTGCACCGGGTGCGGCTTGCAATTCGCGTACTGCGAATTCGACCAGCGCGCCGTTACCGAGCAGTTCCGCTTTTTGCCAATGCAGATCGTCGGTGGGCGGGTCGGATTCCTCAACTTTTTCTTTGCCATCGAGCGCAGGCACGTGGTCGAGCAACGTATAGTGGTGGATCACTTCCGCCGACGCAGGAAGCGCCTTCAGCCGCTGCCGGCCCAGATCCGCATAGTAGTAATTGAGATAGCGTTGGGAGAGTTTCTGGTAGAGCGCCCGAGCCAAGCCCTGCTGCTGATCCTCTTCCGCCAGGCGCGCCCGCCAGTATAAAGCCGCCGAAGTTTCTCCACCCGCGGGGTAAAGCATGATCTGCTCTTCGAATAATTTCTCGGCATCGGCGTTGCGGCCCTGGCGCAACGTCAGCCACGCGGCTCTCCAGTGCACGTACGAAGCGTGCACGCCGGTGGGATAACGCTGCTGCAGCTCGCGATAGGTGGCGAGTGCCTGATCGTATTCGTGGTGTACCAGATGCAGATTAGCGGCGGAGAGCAAAGCCTGCTCCAGCCACGGATTCTGCGGAGCCTCCCGCAGTTCATTAACGGCGTTGTAGAAGGCGTCGTTATTGCCGGAGGACCATTCAATTTCGCTGAGGATAAATAACCGATGTTCACGCTGCGGATCGCCGCTCGCGGCCAACAGCGCCAGTTCTGTGCGGGCGTCGCGATCGCGGTTGGCATGATGCAGCGCGTCGGCCAGCGCGATCTGTGTCGCCGGACGGTCCGCGGGGCTGGAAGCATTCAGCAATTCACGATAGGCATCGACGGCGTCGCTGTAGCGATGCGCTTTCATCAGAAGATCGGCGCGCGTCTTCCGTTGCTGCACTGTCGCGGGCGGCGATGATGGCAGCTTCTTGAGTTCTGCGTAAGCCGCGTCCGCGTCGGCGCTGACGGGCATGTTGTAGTAAACGTTGGCCAGCGCTTCTGCGGCTTTGGCATTTTCTCCCACGGCGGCATAGGCCTTGCCGATGGCGAATTCAATATCCGAACGTGCGGGAAGACGATCTTTTTCAAGCAGCGCGGCCGCGTCGGCTGGACGGTGTTCGCGCGCCAGAGTTTCCGCGTAGGCCAGGTGCGCATCACGGACCAGCAACGAATCGGGATGCGAGTGGTCGAAGTCCGCGAGCGTGGCCAGCGCCTCCGCGTCACGTCCGGTCTGCAGATAAGAAGTGCCGAGATAGTAATCGACATAATCGCCGAGGTCGCCAGCCATGGGCTTGGCGCGGTTCAGAGGATCGATGGCCTGGGCATATTCGTGATCGATCACGTGCGCGTAGCCATCGACCAGCCAGGCCAGCGCTCCGGCGTCTTCCTTGGAATGAGCTCGGGCGAAGGCTTCCACTCCGGCATAGGCGGCGGGCGTGCGATCCTGCTCGAGCTGCTGGGCCATGGGACGCAAGCTGGCTGAAGCGACGAAGGCTTGGCGCATACGCCTCACCCGCGGAGAAACCGGTCCACGGCGCCGTTGGGCAGTGGCTACACGACGGTGTGCGGCACTGCCGGCATGAGTCGGACTGCCGACAGATTTCTTTGTGGTAGCGGGACTCGTGCCCGCAGGCTTCGCTGGTTTCGTTAGCGGCTTGGCGGACTTAGGAGCGGATGATTTGTCCGCGGGCGCGGTGTGCGGCGCGGGCCGTTGCGCGGCGGAAGGATCCGATGAATTCGGTGGGGAAGATTGCGCGGGAGAAGCTTGTGGCGTGGAAGCTTGTGCCGCGGAGGTTTGCGAGGGAATCGCCCAGCTGACTGAACGCGCCCCGCCCAGCAGCCCGCAAACGACACCTACCGCGATCACCCACCACAACTTGAGACTGAATCGAACCACTTTATGTTTGCCGCACCGAGCCGCGTCAGAGACCCTGCTAAAACCATTTTACCGCTTGAAGTTCGCACCCATAATTGAAATGTCGTCTTCGGCCAAGCTGCGAACCAATTCCTGCTGAAAATAATTGCCGGAGTTCGCGATGGTCGAACCGTAACGCTTCTGAAATGTCGACCGGCTTTTCTCGATGTCGTCTTTCATGCGGTCGTAAAGATCTTTGTGCTTGCGACCCTCCGCGACCTTGGCCTGGTTGTAAAGCTTAATCTCATCCACGAGCAAGCGCGCGAAGCGCTGCGCCTTGCGATGCGTATCTGCATCCTCGGCCGAAAGTCCGGCGAAGGGATCGGCGGCGGTCGCAGGCGCTGCCGCGGCGGACGGTGCGGCATGAGCCGACGAAGCCACTTCCACGAGTTCGGGCACCGGCTCGGGTTCAGGTTCCGGAATCGCGGCCGGGACGTGCTTGGGAGCCTGTGCGGCGATGGGAGCATGCGACGCGAAAGGATCGGCAAACGAACTTACGGTCTGCACTGGAGCTACCACGCTCGGCTCCGGCGCAGTCTGAGGAGTTTCGCGCTGCTGCGCCTGCTTGCGCAGCGAAACTACTTCCAGCCACGCGCTGGTGGCCATCACCAGCACTTCCAGCGAAGTACCGTCGAGCACTCCCGTTGCGCCACCATCGGCGTATACCAGCGCCGCGACTTTATCTTTTAGCACCAGCGGCAGCACCAGCACCTGTTCATTGGCGGGCGCGCCAAAATGTTCCACGAAGCGCGCGCCCATCTCGGCAATGTTGGCTGGGGCCACCACGCGGTTCTGATAGGCGTGAGAGACCGGGCCGGCGTGCATATCGAGAGCAAAATCTTTCAGCGAATCATCGTCGGCGAAACCGCGGCCTTGCCATCCCGTGGCGGTCCCAGCCTTCACGACGAATAACGCAGTCCGGGCACAGTGCGCGCTTCCACCTTCCACCAGCGCGCGGAGGATTTCTTTTTGGGTGGTGCCGGTCTGAACTCCGGCCACCGCCTGCAGCAGCAGCTTGGCAGCTTCTCCGCCCACTCCAGCGGCGCTGGGCGCAGGCATCGCCTCGAGCACCCGTTGCACAATCTCCGCCTGCAGCCGGGGAACCTGGGCCGCGAAAACCTGTGCCACGACCTGCTCCACCGCTTGCTGCACTTGATTAATTTCTGCCATCGTCAGAATTCCGTCTCTAGCTTCACCTGTACGTACTCAACTCGCGCCACAAATTCCTGAGCTCTTTTCCTGAACGCTTTCTGAACTCTCGCGCCACGATTCTTGCGTCGGCAATTCTTGCATCGGCAATTTTGGCCGCAGTCTCAGTGCTCCGGAGCACTTCCCGGAAACACGGTGCCTTAAGCGCTGATTATACGGCACTTGTGCGCCGGCCTCACGGTACTAACGTAACTCCCGGACCGGGCACGGAAGGCATCTCTGCACTTTATCGCAAACTTTTCCTTCCGCCTACGTCTAAGCCATTGGGCAAACACCTAGGTTACCAAGTAGAATAACAGTTCGGATTTTTCGCGAAGCCGCGAAGTCCGAAAATACTGCATCGCCAACACTATGAGCGCCATCGAAAACAAATTAGTAGGGCCTGTCAGTGAAGAGCTGGCGCTGGTGCAGGCGGCCAAGCGGGGCGACGACTCGGCTTTCGAAGAG
>Ga0209006_10000872_pt1 | contig 27910 bp, 19 predicted proteins | sample JacPin_JW_Ref_O2_FD_188567 | JGI IMG/M metagenome (GOLD analysis project Ga0209006, IMG submission 188567) | Forest soil microbial communities from Algoma, Ontario, Canada - Jack Pine, Ontario site 1_JW_Ref_O2 (SPAdes) (version 2) | ecosystem: Environmental > Terrestrial > Soil > Boreal...
ATTGAGAGGTCGAGTTTTCCATCCTGGTTAAAATCAGCAACCGCCAATTTAGGCGTTCCTGCAGAAAGCGGAAAATCAGTATGCGGCTGAAGAGTGCCGTCCCCATTTCCGAGCAGGATGGAAATCCCGAGGTCAATGCTAACAACGAGATCTAAGCTTCCGTCGGCGTTGAGATCGGCTAGTATCGGTTGTGCCGAGACCGTCGTTGACGGTGTGGGGAAATTCATGGCAGCTCCGAATGTTCCATCACCGTTACCCAAAAAAACGGACGCAGATGTAGGCCCTGTGACTATCAAATCCGCCTTGCCGTCGCCGTTCAGATCAGCGGTCGCCAGCCCACCGCCAACGGCGGCAACTGTGGTTGGCGCGTGGAACGAGCCGTCACCATTCCCCAGCAAGATAGCAACGGCGTTTACACTGTCGGAAACGATCAGATCTAACTTGCCGTCGCGATTGAAATCCGCAACCGCCACTCCACTGGGATGCGAAGAGCCGAGATTGTCGAGTGGATAGACAATCGGACTTTGCAGTGTGCCATCGCCGTTTCCCAAGAAGATCTCAACATCACCGGGACCACCACCGGTACCACTGGTAGAAATTGTCACCGCGAGATCGATCCTACCATCGGCATTGAAATCGCCTACTGCTATAGATGAGGGAACTCTTTGGCCAATTGCTGGAGATACGACAGGTGATTGGAAAGTGCCGTCGCCATTCCCCAACAGCGCGACCAATTGGTTCTCCAGCGGATTCACAGAAGCGAAACCGACCAGATCGGTCTTGCCGTCATTATTCAAGTCCGCGGTTACGAAGAATATTGGAACGATTCCCTGAGGGTTGCTGATAGCAGACAGCGCATGGAAGGTTCCGTCGCCATTCCCCAGGATAACTACGATCTGGCTGCCGTTGCAAGAAACGAGATCGGGCTTTCCATCGCCATTAAAATCGCCGGTTAGATTTGAACAGGGACCGAGATTGTCGAGGACTCTAGTGAAGCCTACCGTCGACACCGGGTTAGTGATGTCAAAGAGAGCGGGCGGCGAAGTCGAACCCCCAGGATTGGCAACAGTTACAATTGCTGTGCCTGCAGACGTGATATCCGTCGCAGGGATGGTCACGGTAAGTTGCGAACTGCTGACAAATGTGGTCGTGCGCGGATGTGCATTCCAATTGGCGACGGCGCCGGAAACGAAACCGGTGCCATTTATAGTTAGGGTGAACTGTCCGCCCCCGGCCGCTGCGTTCGTTGGGACTAGTGGATTCTGGATCAGCGGTATCCTGCTCAAATTCGGCTGTCCATGGAGAGGTATAGCTTGGAAAAGCAAAAAGGAGAGAAGTAAACGGCTAAGTGTGACAGCCAAAACTTTTATCATATGGTAATCAACGTTCGTGGAAGTATATGCTCGTGAGGCGAATTTCGACAGGACTAAAATCTGATGACCAGGTCAATCAAGCGGAAGATGTACAGAGATAAACGTTCTCGCGAGGAATTCCGTAGTCGTGAAGAACTTCGGTAAGTTCATTAATTTAGCTGTGCGGCTAAACGGTCGTTTTGCACAGTTCAAGTCTGGTGCTTCCGGAAGCCGCGTGGGACGGAATCTGCGCAGGCAAAATCCCGAATAGAATCCACAACATAATTGATTTGGTCGGCTGAGAGTTCCGGGTAAATCGGAAGTGCCAGGGTTTCATTCGCAGCGCGTTCGCTCTCGGGAAACGCGCCGACCTCATGGGTCTAAGTAGGAAAAACACTCTTGAAGATGCATGGGAACCGGATAATAGATTTCGGTTTCGATCTTTTTTTGCTTTAGCCAATCCTGTAATTGATTGCGACGCGAAGTTCGAATCACATATTGATTGAAAGATATGATGATCCGTCTTCACGGGTGGAATGGTCACGGGTGCGAATCGTTGTTGAGAAAGCGGGACCAGAGCGTCAGAGAGAAGCTGGCTGTAGTTCTTTGCGTTTCTTTGCCGGGCGGCGGTCCATTGATCCAGGTATTTGAGTTTTACAGTGACGATTGCGGCCTGGAGAGCATCAAGGCGGAAATTCCCTCCAATAATTTTATGATGATATTTTGGTTTAGAACCATGTGATCGCAGGCATTTTAGCTTATCGGCGCGATCAGAATCCTGGGTCGCAACCATGCCCCCATCGCCAGCAGCTCCGAGGTTTTTTGACGGAAAGAAACAGAAGCATCCGTAATGCCCGATGGATCCAGCGCTTCTGCCTTTGTATTGGGCACCTATGGCCTGCGCGGCATCTTCAATAATAATGAGCCCGTACTTTCGAGCCACTGACATCACAACGTCCATGTCAGCCATTTGCCCATACAGGTGCACGGGGATTATCGCGCGAGTTTGTTTGGTTATCTTTGATTCAATCTCGTTCGCGTCCAGGTTGTAAGTTTGAGGATCAATATCAATAAAGACAGGTGTGGCCCCTACGCGGGCGATAGCTCCCACGGTCGCAAAAAAAGTGTAAGGAGTAGTGATGACTTCATCGCCGTGGCCAATGTTCTCGGCCATCAGGCACGCTAATAAAGCATCGCCTCCCGATGACATTCCGATTGCGTGCGGGCAGCCACAATAGCGAGTAATGGCTTCCTCACATTCATCGACTTTGGGTCCTAATATGAAACGCTGGGACTGCAGGACCTCAGCAACAGCAGATTCCACGTCCGTCTTGATTAAGGAATATTGCGCTTGAAGGTCTAAGAGGGGAACTTGCATGTGTATTATTTCATCTTCCGATTATGTTTTTGCTTTTGAGAAGATGTTCTGACAATGGAGCGTTTTCGTCCAAGTCAATGCAGCGCAGCACACCAGCTTCCACTTCATGATAACGGTAGCCACTTTCCGAACATTTCATCACGCCGGCGGAATCCGGTGATTGAAGTCTGTGCCCGTGCCGACTCATCCATCCGACTTGACGCGCGGGATTTCCGACGACCAACGCATAAGCCGGGACATCTTTGGTAACAACAGCACCAGAACCCACGAATGCATAGCTGAAATGAGTTCATGGTCTTATAAATGTGAAGGAATGTACGATCGCAGTAGGACCTTAGATCAGTCAGCTACCGGGCACGGCTTCCCTCTTCGTTTGAATTCTTTTCCTTTGAATAATACGGTCTGATTTAGACGCCAGCGAACTTGACCCTTTCAAGATCACTCCTCCATTAAAGATGTTCGTGGAATCTTCGCTAAAGTAGTTTGCGGTCCTAATAGCTACACCCGTACTGGAAATGGCCGTGAAGGTAAAATGGTTGGTGGCCGGAACCGGAGTCGCGCTCGGCCATTGGCTGGTTGCATCCACGTAGAGTCCGGCATTCGAAGCAGTTCCCGTCACCGAAATGCGACCTACCGTAACCTGGTTCCTGCTGGAGTAACCTTCGATGCCAACGCCCGATGTATATTTTTCAGAGCCTTGCTGGATGCCGACGCGCACATCGTTTTCGTTTGAGGCGCCGGACAGGCGGTTGAAATCAGAAGAGCGGTCATCCACCAGCACCATGTAGTTGCCGTCTTGATGTGTGCTGCTGCGAATGATATTTCTGGACGCGTTTCCGAGAAGGAAAATATCCGCGCCCAGGCCGGAGCCGCCGGCTGAAGGCCTGCCGATTCGGCGGTAATGGCCGGAAATCACGTTGTGCCGGCCGCCAGTGATAAAAACTCCAACGTGCTGCAAATTCGTAAACAAAATGTTTTCTCCGATAGTCATCGATGAGCACACATAGCAAAGCACCCCACCGACAGCTACGCTTCCTGCAGGTGTGAGTGAGCGATCCAGGTAATCACCCGAGATGGTGCCGGTTCCTTGTATCGATACGTTGTAAGCACCAGCCTGAACCTGGGTGTTAGTTAAGGACAGCAAAGACTGGTCCAGGAGCGTCACTGTAAAATTGTTGATATCGGTAATCTCGGTCACCAGCGTACCCAAAGCGGAAACCGTCGCCTTGCCGCCGTGAGAGGCAGGCGTAGTACCAAACTGCCCCCGCTGAAGATTTTGGAGCATGTTGCCATTAATTCCTCTCCAGCAAATGATTTCTCCATCAATGGCGACGTAATTGTAGTCCGCGAGTGTTGAATTCGAACTTCCGGGTTGGGGAAATCCGGTCGCCCTTGTGAGCGCAAGCTGCGTCGCTGTCGGGCTGATAGCGCCATCCAAAATCGTTTGTTGCCCTGCGACCGCGCCTGCCCCTCCGATCATCGCGATGGCCATTCCGACCCTCAGATTTTTCGCATCGGAAACTGTCAGAGTTCTGCTTCCTGCGGAAATAGTGCCGTTGAGCCCATGAACTCGCGCATTCAACATGCCTTGACCCGATCCGCCGTCATTAGCATTTCGCCCAGCGGTATCCTTCAAAAAAGCGCTAGCTGGAATAGCCACATTTGGCGAACTCGGCTTAATCGCTGTTCCGTTTAGTATCCATTTCAAATCAGAGGGTAGGTCGACGGTCACCGCCTTGTCGTCGTTCACATCCCATTGCACTGTGTAGGGGCCGGTATAAATAGTGATGGGCATATTCAGCTCGTGGGGGCTGGCAAAAGGGTTCTCGCTAAAAGTTTGGAGTCCGATGGAGGGATTACGCGCATCAACTACACAGGTCTCTGCGCCATAGCAAGCTTGTATGGACTTTTGGAGCACCTGGGTTCCCCCAAGTCTTTCAGCGTGGATTATCCTGGGAGAGTTGTGTGAATTTTGTGGATCGAGACGGGCCGCGTGGCCGCGATTCTTGCCTAGAACCGGTGCCGCAGGATGGAAAATAAGAGTGCAGAACAAAACCATCCAGAATGATCTGCAATCTCGGATGCCGACCTCCTGATTCCGAAAAGCTGGAAAGAGTGTATTTGATGAGGAAATTCTGACGCTCCGCCGGCAATTTGGATGGTTCGCTCAGTGCTGCCGCGGTTCTCGCACCACAGGAGTTAGGAGTCCATTTTTTACGCGGAACTCGGATCCTCTCCAGCTGATACGATCCAACACCAATCCCAACATCCAAACCACTGAGGTGACGGCATCTCTAAGCGGCAAAAGCCAAAGTTTCTTGACTACCGTTTCGTCGTGCAATCCCCATACTCCGGCTGTCCAAGCCACACTGATTCTTAAAACTAGATAGGCAGCTAAGTAGGCAACTGCAATGCCAGTCCAACCTGCGGCGCCTGCAACGATGGCAGCCAAGATCATCCAAGGAAGCCCGTGCGTAAAAACCATGCCGGCGTAAGCAAATGGTCGAACATTGCGCAAACCGATGGCCCAGCGCAACTCCTGACCAAACAGTTGTCGTAGAGTCTCTCTTGGAAAAACGACCGATACTGCCTCACGCATGATCTCCACTCGATGGCCATGTCGCGCAATGCGGTTTCCCAACTCGAAGTCGTCGGAATGATGATCGGCCATGGATTCCCAACCGCCTATTTCCGCGAGCCGTTCCTTGGTAGTGGCCATGGTCCAGCCGAACGCGAATTGCAGGCCGCCTTCAAACCTCCGAGCCACCAGGGCGCTGGGCAAAGAATCGGAGCACATGCCCAGCATCGCGAGGTCCGCGGCAAGAGTCCCTCCGCCAGCGCAGCGGTAAAATGATGTGACCGCGCCCACGCTGGGATCCGCGAATGGGGCCACTAGTTCGCGCAAGTAATCGCTGCCGACCCGCACATCACTGTCGCTCATGACCAGCAATTCGTATTGGGCTTCTCTTACCAGTCGGTGCAAGTTGCTGATCTTATGATTTTGTCCGAGGCGTTCCACGGAGGTGGCCAATCGGATTCGTGTTTCCGGGAAGTCGCGCTGCAATTTCTCGATCACGGGAACAATTGGATCCCCAGGATCGGTGACCGCGAAAATGATTTCGTACACCGGATAATTAAGACGGCAATAGCTTGCGAAATTTTGGTAAGCCTCTGAGTCCACCCCCCGGACTGGCTTCAGAATGCTCACTTGCGGGGCGAACGCGTCATTTCGCGGCGGCAGTCGACGAATGCCCTGGAAATATTCAATGATGTTGTAAAGTGAAAGAACGTAGTACACCAGTGGACAGAGCGCAAACAGTAACAGGAATGTGCGTAGTGCAATCAACAAGTTTTATCTGCCCGCCGGGTCAAAATATCCATACTCGCGATGCCTGGAAATGGCCAAACCGAGAGGAACTCTTCTCCGAATGATACGCCCAATGCCTTACTATATTCGAGAGTAAATATATCGCGAGTCATGACGCCCGATTTTCTTGAGGAAGAGCGAGGCTTCCGGTACAACCTTATTATGGTCGTTACATTCTAAACAGCCTCAAATATACTGTTAACCAGTCAGGCTTCATGCCGGCATGATGCTGCGAGGTTGCCATAGCGAATTTCTTGATTTGTGGTTTCACCAAACCTGCCGGAGTTTTCATTTCTGAGCCGCTGCCGCCTAATTGTAAACATTTAAACGTGGATATCGCTGTAGGAGAAGGTTTATGAATCATGGTGCTGAATCGGAAGCAAAATCGGTTTCTATCTCGCGATTTTGCACCGCAAGAATCTGTCTGGTCGCCCTTTTTGCCACCTTATTCTGTGGGTTCTGTGGACGCGCTCAGACGCAATCGGCCCAGAATGCGCAAAGGACCAAGAACTCCGGGGAATCACGGCGCTTATCGGAAGCTTCTGAATTAGCTAATGAAAATTATGAGCATCTAGCCGCCGCTCCGCGCCTAGTCCAGGAAGTGCTGCTTAAAGATCCTGGCCTGCTGGTGGAACTCAAGCGATTGGCGATTAAAGAAGCCACCGACAATGGTCAGATTGTGGAAGACTCTTCGCTGACCGATCAAGCAATTTTCGAACGGCTCGAGCAGGACGTTAAATTTCGTTCCCTGGCTACCAGATTGGTGCAGCGTTACGGTTATCTCCTCCCCAGCTTCAATCCAGAATCAGAAATCGCCAAGCAGCGCGACTTTGTCCTGAAAGAACGTGCGCGCCGACAGGTGCAAGTGGAAGAGCGCGAAGACGCGGTAATCGATGCGGAAATCAAGAAACAAGCGGAAAGCATCGCTGCGGCGGATAACTGCGTCGAGCAGGATTGCGGCATTACTGCTCCGCGAAAAACTCCCCGCCGCGGAAGCGCTGCAGCTGGTGGGACTCCGGAAGAAATTCCTGATCGCGGCAATTCGATTCCGCCGCTGCCACTAAGTTCCTCCTCGCCCGTTCTGAGGGCGGACGCGGGCGCTTCCAGCGTTCTCGGGGGTGGAGATACCGGGCTCGGTTCCGAACAATTGTCGTCGCTGCGGGCAGACCGCCAGGATCAGCGGGCTACTCCTGGGGCCGCAGGGGAAGATAGTGCTTCGGAAAATCGTGCGTCTAGAATCGCTCAGATGTTCGGAGCTTCGCAGGGGTTTCCTGAAGCGGGGGGCGACATTGGACCGTCTATTCCACAAGGTCTTAGCCCCGGAGCAGTCTCAACGGATAGAACCCGCTCACAAGATTCCTGGAGAAACGGAAGCGATCGAACCCGTCCGTCTGTGGAAGCGCGCCGGAACGCCGCGATGGAATTTTCACCGGTGTCGATGGTCCACCGCTCGAATCCATATGCAGATATTCCCTCGCTCTACGACATGTATGTTCAAGCTTCTTCGAAGCAACTTCCAATTCAGCGATTTGGGCTGGACGTTTTGCGCAACGAAGATACCGACCTGAATGATTTTCCAATCGACCTGCCTGCTGGCCCCGATTACATGGTAGGGCCCGGGGATGGCCTGGCTATCGACCTTTGGGGTGGTGTGGCGCAGCGAATTTCTCGCACGGTTGACCGCCAGGGTCGCATTTCGCTCCCTGAATCTGGTCCCATCCTGGTTAGCGGTCACACGCTTGCGGAAGTACAGCAAACCGTCCAAAGAGTATTGCGGGCAAATTATCGCGATGTGTCGGCGGACGTTTCCTTGTCGCGACTAAGAAGCGTGCGGATTTATGTCGTTGGCGATGTACTTCAGCCTGGTGCTTACGATATCAGTTCGCTGTCGACTCCATTGAATGCCTTGCTGGCCGCGGGAGGCATTTCCGATAATGGATCGCTGCGCACCATAAAACATTTTCGCGGCGACAAGCTAGTCGAAGAAGTGGACGCTTACGATCTGCTGCTCCACGGCGTGCGCAGCGAAATGGCGCACCTTGAAAATGGAGATAGCCTCCTAGTTGCTCCTACTGGTCCGCAGGTAACCATCGAAGGGATGGTTCGTCGGCCGGCAATTTACGAATTGCGAAACGAGAAAACGCTCGCCGATGCTCTCGATCTGGCGGGCGGAATCTTGCCGGCCGCAGCTCTTCAACATGTCGAAGTGCAAAGGCTGGTGGCGCACGAAAAACGCACTATGCTCACGCTCGATATTTCCGCAACGAGCGATGCGGATTCCATCACTAAACAACTCGCTGCTTTCAAAATACAGGATGGCGATCAAATCCATATTTTTCCCATCGCCCCTTACAACGAGAGTGCTATTTATCTTCAGGGACACGTTCTTCGTCCGGGCCGCTACTCCTACAGCGACGGGATGAAGGTGTCCGATTTAATCCGCTCTTATGCAGATCTGCTTCCAGAGCCCGCTGGACACTATGCAGAGATCGTGCGGCTGAATGCTCCTGATTATCGGCCGACGGTCGAAAGTTTTGATCTCGCCGCAGCACTTGCCGATCCGGCTACTGCGCCGAAGCTTCAGGCACATGACACCGTACGCGTCTTTGGGCGCTATGATTTCGAAATTGCGCCGCATGTCTGGATCGGCGGAGAAGTGGCGACTCCCGGCAAGTACGCAACTTCGGGGCAGATTCGACTGCGCGATGCGATTTATCTTGCGGGCGGTCTTGCTCCCGACGCTTCCCTCGATTCGGCGCAGCTTTTCCGAACGCAGGCCGATGGAACCTTGAAAATCCTGAGCGTAAATCTGGCTGGCGCGTTGGCCGGTAAGCCTGCAGATAACCTCTTGCTGGAGTCTCGCGATCGTCTTCTTGTGCAGCGCAACACCGCGCAGGTAGATCCCGCTACGGTGGATGTGAAAGGTGAAGTGGCCAAGCCTGGCCGTTATCCTCTGACCACCAACATGCATATCGAAGATCTGATCCAGGTGGCCGGAGGGCTGAAGCGCACTGCCGATCCCGTCAATGCCCATCTTACCCGGTATGCTGCGGGCGATCCGCAACACGCGAACAGCGAAAATATTTCTGTTGAGCTTTCTGCCGTGTCGGCCGGTGACGCCACCGAAAACAAATTGCTGCGCGATGGAGATGTTCTGACCATTCCACAGAACCCCGGTTGGAACGATGTTGGGGCCAGCGTTACGGTTCGGGGCGAGGTGGAGCATCCAGGGCCATTCGGTATCCGCCCGGGAGAAAGAGTCAGCTCCGTTCTTGAACGCGCCGGCGGGTTTAACTCGCAGGCATATCCTTATGGGGCCGTGCTGATGCGCCGGGACGTTAGGGAACTGGAATTGAATGCGCGCACGGAAATGATTCGACGCTTGAAGGAAGAAGAGGTTCATCTACGAGCGTTGCCTGAAACGGATGCAGATCAACGCAACTCCAAATTAACCGCCCTTGGGGAAACCGAAACTACTATTCAGCAGTTGCAGGCGAATCCCCCAGTCGGGCGCGTGGTCATTCATATTCAGCATGACTTGCGTGCCTGGAAAAATACGTCATCTGACGTGATGATTCGTGACGGGGACGTGCTGGTCATTCCAAAGAAAGCCGACTACATCACCGTGAACGGGCAGGTATTCAATCCGACCGCAGTCAGTTATCGGCCGGGTAGAAGCGCGAAATGGTATTTAAGCCAGGCGGGAGGCATGACTCAGCTTGCCAACAAGAAGGCAGTTTTTGTGATCAGAGCCGATGGTTCCGTTTTGGCTTCGAAGAATAATAGCTCTTCGTTTTGGACCGGCGATCCTTTGAACGTCTCATTGAAACCTGGCGATTCCGTCGTTGTTCCGGAAGTAGCGCCGCGGGTTGGAACGAGGAATTGGCAGAATCTATTCCAGGCTGGACAACTGGCTGCCTCTGCCGCATTGGCGGTCGCATATATTCATCCGTGAGACTGAAACTCATTCTGCGGTCCCGGGTTAAGGCCATAAAGTATGGACTCGTCCTCGGAAGCGTACTCGCTTCCGGGCTGGCTTCTGCTGCTCCGCGTCCTCAAGAAACAAAAGCATCGGCAACGACTGCCAATGCGGATCGCGCAACGCAGGAAGAAGAACGGAAGTCGAAGCCCAAAAAAACAGATCCGAGCCCCGATCCCGCAGGCGCCAATCATCGTTTAGGTGGCGCATTTAGAGACTTTGTGAGCGACCAGAAAGATATCTGGACAAGCCCGGCAAGGTTACGGCTGTCGGATGCTGATTGGCTCGTGCCATCCGGCGGATTCGCCGCGGCGTTGTTTGCCACGGATCGCGATTACAGCACCCATCTTTCTAATAATCCGAGCACCATCAGCCACTACAAAACGCTTTCCACCGCTGGCGTCGGAGCGCTCGTGGGAGCTGGCGCGGGTCTTTGGCTCCTCAGTTACCCGAGCCACAACGAGCATTGGCGCGAAACGGGTTTCCTGGCTGGAGAGGCCGCCATCAACAGTTTAGTCGCGGTCGAGGCGCTCAAATATTCCCTGAGGCGAGAGCGGCCTTACCAAAGCGATGGAAGTGGGCCGTTCTTCCAAGGTGGCACGTCTTTCCCTTCGGAGCATGCCGCTGCTGCTTGGTCAGTAGCAGGCGTCATCGCCCATGAGTATCCTGGTTTTTTTCCAAAAATCGCAGCGTATGGACTTGCTTCACTCGTCAGTTATTCTCGCGTCAAGGGCCGCCAGCATTTTCCGTCGGATGTTTTTGTTGGCAGCATGATGGGCCAGTTGATCGCCCAGGATGTCTACAGCCGCCATCACGACCCTTCATTAGGGGGTGCTGAGTGGAGATCCATCGGCGAAATAGTTCGTGATGATGGAAATCTTTCGGCGGCTAATCGGGGTTCCCCATACGTGCCATTGGACAGTTGGGTTTACGCCGCCTTCGACCGACTGGCTGCTTTGGGACTCGTGAAAAGTGGTCTGGTGGGCATGCGGCCATGGACGAGACTTGAATGCGCGAGGCTCGTGGCTGAAGCGGCAGACCTGGATGCGGATAACCCGCCTGAAATCGAAAATCTACTTAACGCACTGGCGGGGGAGTTCGCCTACGAGTCTGAATCACTCGGGGGTCTGAATCGGCGTGCTCGAGTAGAAACTCTGTATACGCGCCTCACTGGGATTTCCGGTCCGCCGCTTACGGATGGTTATCACTTTGCACAGACGCTGATCAATGATTTCGGCCGGCCATATTCCGAAGGCTTCAACAACGTCACTGGCTTTTCGGCCTCGGCGGTGAGTGGACGGCTGGCGATCTATGTGCGAGGCGAATACCAGCACGCACCATCTGTGCCCACATTGTCCCCTTCGGCTCGTCAATTTATTCTGTCTTCAGACAACGTGCCTTCGCTCCCACCGGCGGTTCCGGTGCCTGCCGTAAATCGTTTGGCACTGCTCGATGCATATGCGTCGATGAATATTGAGAATTGGCAGCTTTCGTTTGGCAAACAGAGCTTGTGGTGGGGCCCTACCAAAGGCGGGCCGTTGATGTTTTCCGATAATGCTGACCCTGTCAACATGTTTCGCGTAAGCCGAGTTTCGCCTTTCAAACTTCCTTGGGTTTTTGGATATCTCGGCCCAATCCGTCTAGAGCTCTTTCTTGGGCAACTGGAAGGCCACGAATTCGTATTTCAGACCAATACCGGGATTGTTGGGACATATGGCCGAGCCCTGGGCCGCCAGCCCTTTCTTCAGGGCGAAAGATTTAGCCTTAAGCCAACTGCAAATTTTGAATTGGGGCTGTCGGCGACCGCCGTTTTTGCTGGTGGGCCGACCCCCCTCAACGGGTACACGCTATTAAAAAGTTATTCGCTGGGAAACGGCAATAGTCAACCGGGCAGCAGTTCCGATCCAGGAGATCGCCGCAGCGGCCTTGACCTTACCTATCGGCTCCCGTGGGTGCGAAACTGGCTAACCTTCTATACAGAAGCGTTTACCGAGGACCAATTCAGCCCCATCGCGTACTGGGACCGCTCCGCTACGTATTCCGGCATTTACATGCCGCGCATCCCCAAAATCAACAAACTGGATCTTCGTGTTGAGGGCGGTTATACCGATCTAATCTATAATCCTTATGGTCCGGGGATTTTTTACTCAAATAGCCGCTATCCTAATGGCTACACGAACGAGAAGTTTCTTATGGGAAGTTGGATCGGTCGCCAGAGTCAAGCGGAACAAGCCTGGAGCACGTACCACATTAGTCCACGGAGTTACATCCAGGCTGGCTATAGGCATCAGAAGGTCAGCAAGGATTTTATGCCCGGAGGAGCTACACTAAGCGACGTTTCGCTGACCGGTGACTTTTTGGTCCGCTCGGATGTGAGCGTTTCCGGCCTGGTGCAGTATGAAAGCTGGATTTTTCCGGTCATAACTCCGGGGGCACAGTCGAACGTAACAGCATCCTTGCAGTTCACGTACTGGCCTCATTCTTGGAAGTAGCGATTTTGCCAGTGTGCATTAGTCGACAAAGGAACTAGACTTATAAAGTGACCCCAACTGCGACAAAGCAAACGCCCGAAACGTCCCGGCTTCGCATCGATCCGGAGCCTTCGCTCGATAACAATCCATTTGGCGATTCACGCGAATGGCAAGCGGAACGTTTGCGGACGCTCTGGGATAATCGCCGACTATTCCTTCGCGCCGTCGGAATCGGTTTGGTGTTATCGACGTTGATCGCTTTGCTCATTCCCAATCAATACACCTCGATGACCCAGCTGATGCCCCCGGATAATCAATCTTCCAGTTCCTCGATGGCCATGATGGCCGCCACGATAGCCAAGGGTGCTGGAGCATTGAGCTCGGTTGCAGGTGATCTACTTACGTTGAAAAGTAGTGGTGCGATGTTTGTAGGCGTTCTCAGGAGTCAAACCGTACAGGATCGTTTGGTTCAACAATTCGATTTACGGAACGTTTACGGCAAGAGGCTAAACGTCGACGCCCGTCAGAAACTTGACGAAAACACATTTATCACCGAAGACCGCAAAAGTGGAATTATTACCATCAATGTAACCGATCATGACAAGCAGCGCGCGGCAGCTCTCGCCAATTCATACGTCGAGCAGTTGAATTCTCTAGTGGCGCAACTCTCTACTTCCTCAGCTCACCGGGAAAGAGTTTTTTTGGAAGATCGTTTAAGCGCAGTTAAGAAAAATTTAGATGAGGACGCTAATCAGCTTGCGCAATTTTCCAGCAAAAATAACACCCTGGACATCAGGGATGAGGGTAGGGCGATGTTGGACGCCGCCGCAGGCATCGCAGGTCAGATGATTGCCGCGCAGTCACAACTTGAAGGTCTTCGCCAAATCTATACGGACAGCAATCCTCGGGTTCGCTCTTTGAATGCCCACGTGATGGAGCTTCGCAAGCAGTTAGACAAACTCGGCGGTGCGAAAGTACCGACGGGCGCAACCGGCGATCAAGCTGCAGTCGATCCCACGTCGGACATGCCCTATCCGTCCATTCAAAAATTACCTCTTCTGGGTGTGAAGTACGCTGATCTCTATCGCCAGGTAAAGATTCAGGAAACAGTTTACGAGTTGTTGACGCAACAATACGAGATGGCCAAGGTTCAGGAAGCCAAGGAAATTCCGAGTGTCAAGACTCTTGATCCGGCGAGAATTCCGGAACGGAAGTCGTTCCCTCCGCGTTTGTTGATTATCTTGAGTGGAATATGTCTGGCGATTGTTATCGCGGTGGTTTGGGTTTTGGGGTCGATTCGCTGGGATCGACTCGATGCGCAGGACCCCCGTAAGGCGTTCTTTCGAGAAATAGCCGGTACCTGGAAGAAACCAAAGAACCTGGAGATCGCCGGACGCTGATGGCTGCCGAGTGCTCCGTAGATAAAGTAAGCGGATTGCTGATTGAACCGGCAGCAACTAACCCCACGCCCGTTTTTGAAGCGTCTTGTTGGCAATAGGAAACGCTTCAGACCCAACAATATGCTGGTGTCTTATAATTGAATTTTATGGCTACGGTTGAAACCCCCAAATCGATTCTGGTGCGAACCAGGGTTCCGTGGTTTACGGAGTCCAATTGGAAACAGGTTCAGGAATATTCGCCTACTTTTCTAACCGAGTTTGTCGTTATGGCCAGCCAGATCCTCCTTTATAAATTGGCGGCACATTATCTGGGCAAGACTGGCTTTTCTGAATATGCCCTCGCGCGGCGCACGGTATCGCTACTTTTCCCAATTCCGGTGCTGGGTATGGCTGTCGGGCTCCCTCGCTATATTGGCGCGACGAATGGGCGTGGGGACAGGGACGCCGCCGCTCGCTATTTTGGGGCCACGCTATGGTGTGTGGCAGGCGCGGCATTCATCTGTTTGACGCTGGTGAATTTGTTCTCCAAGCCTTTCTCTTACATGTTTTTTGGCAACAATGCCTACAGTTATCTGGCACTCCCTTTGAGCGTCATGATTCTGGGCCAGTGTCTTCACACCGTTGTGTGCGGATACTTTCGTGGTCACATGATGTTGGCACGGACAAACGCCCTGCAAATTGTCAATTTGGCCCTGGTTCCAGTTGGCTCTTTTTTGGTATTCGGGCAATCGCTGACAAAGCTGCTGATTGCCATTGGTGTATTGTCGACCCTGATATCCAGCGTCGGGCTTTTGTTCACTCCGGTGTGGGCCGTCGCCGAAAATAACTGGAAAGAAACCAAAGAGCTTTTTCGCTATGGCGTTCAGCGTGTCCCGGGAGACTTTATTTTGGTCGCGCTATTCACCCTGCCGGCTACGTTTGCCGCTCATCTGAAGGGCATTGAAGAGGCGGGTTTCGTGGCCTTCGGGATTTCTGCGGTCTCAATTATTGGGGCGGTGTTCGCTCCGGTGGGTTTGGTGCTGCTGCCTAAAGCCACAATCATGTTAGCCGAAGGCGCCCGCGAGGAATTGCGCGAGCACCTTAACGCGATGGTTCGCGTCACTTTTGTGCTTTCTGTCGGCATCATCATGACAATTTGGATCTGGATGCCCAACCTCATCCACCTATATCTCGGTGCCAGTTTCGGACAGGTGGTCCCGATAGCGCGACTGCTGATTTTGGGAGCCCTTCCTTACTGCGTGTATCTCGTACTGCGCAATATTGTGGATGCTTACCATGAGTACGGAATTACTGCGGCTATTCTCTTTTGCGGCTTGCTTACCTTCCTTGTCGGCTCGTACCTTTCCAAACGAACCAGCTTCGGGATTGATGTGATTCTGGGATCATTTGTTGTGGCGATGACGGTGATCGCAATTTTATCGAATCTGGAATGCAGGAAAATTTTGCGAAAACTCAGTTAAGAGAAGCGCAAAGATTTTTCAGGAGCGATTTCGAATCAAGGACGAATTCCGTTTCGGTCCTACGGTTTGCTCTAAACCATGAACAACGACGATTGGATCCTTTTATCCCTGTTCTTTTATTTGTTGGTCGCGGTGCCGGCTCTCGTCTACGTCGTAAAAGTAAAAAAGGCAGGATTCTTCGATCCTGCGGTTCAGTTTCTGATTTTTCTGACGCTCTTCGTTATTCCACTCCCATTGCGCGCGTACATGACCAAGGAAATAGAAGGGGACGTTACTGAACACCTTCTGGAACTTCTGCCGTTTTTGCCCATTTCCGTGTTCATGACCGCTGTAAGTCTGCCGCTCTTTTTATGGGGTTATTACTCGAGATTCGCCGAGCGTCTAGCCGCACGCTTACCCAAGCCACGCACCGGCGAAAACTTGAGCGCACCGGCCATTATTCTCGGCGTATTTTCGCTGTTTCTTTTGGTGCAGTTAGCCAGCGATAGCGATGGTTTGGTCAATTTTATTTTGCTCGGGTACGGCGCATCATCAGAAATTTATGGGAAGGGGCATCTGGCGGTTGGATTTCCATGGTTATTCGTAGCTTCTCTGTTTCTGCTATATCGCTATGCTGTTCGCCGAAAAAAGGTGGACCTTCTATTATTTGTTGTTGCCTTCGTTCTTATTGCCGGCATGTTCCTGCTGATCGGCTCGAGGAACATGCTGGTGTACATGTCCCTTACGGTGGCGCTGTTTTGGCATTACGCGATACATCCTATTCGGCTCAAGAGACTGGCGGCTCTGGGGGTTCTGTCGTTCGTTGCACTTAATATCGTCGGTTACCTGCGAACCTCGAATTACCAGAGTCTTGGTGATTTCTGGACAACTTCCGCGTCGGCCTATCAAGAGTCATCCAGCGCTAGAGGCAGGATGTTTTACACCTTGACCATTGGCGAGTTTGTCGTCCCGTTTGAAACTCTTCCGCAAATGATTCGCAGTGTTGGCAGCGAAATTCAACCCCAGTTTGGCCTCACGTATATGAAGGATGCAATGCTTTGGGTCCCTAGTGTGTTATTTCCCGACCGGCCTCCGACGCTGACGCACTGGTATATGGAAACCTTTTACGGTGAAGGTCATGGGCTCAATATCGGCAGGTCCTTCTTTTTCCTCTCCGAAGGCTATTTGAACTTCGGGATCCTCGGGGTTTTTATCACCATGCTCTTGTGGGGAGCTTTTCTCGGTGTAGTACATTTCTATCTGCGTGCCGCAGACGGGGCCCCGGGAGCAGTACTTTTGTGCGCGCTAACCATTGCGTTCATCTATCGAGGCTTGGCCGGAGACTTCTCCTCAATGTTCGTTGGTCTGCCGGAGCAATCGCTTAGCGCAGCCATAATTGGCTTGTGGATAGCGAATTACGGCAGCAAGAAGAGACTGTGGGCTAGAGCGCCATCAACCCGTATGATACCGGATCCCATTTCCATTCCACACTCTGCTCCTGCGGGCCTTCATGACGCAGAATAAATTCAGCCCTGACACTGAAGTGGGCGTACCTCTATCGACGGATCAGGCGTTGGATGCTGGATATTGGGAATCAAGGCTTCGTCAGAATTGGGGACTGCATGGCGTTGGGCATATCAGTTACGGCGTGTCCTACAACCGTTGGCTGTACAAGGTCAGGCGTAACGTTTTCAAACGGGAAATGGCCCGACTGGGTGTTGATTGGAAGCACTCGGACGTTTTGGACGTTGGCTCAGGGACAGGATTTTGGATTGACGCGTGGAAAGGCCTTGGAGTCCACTCGATTACCGGATCTGACGTTACGCAAGTTGCCGTCGATCATCTGCAGGTGGCCTATCCAGATTCGCGCTTCACCAGGTTGGATATTTCCGGCGCCCTTGAAAGCCAACATCCTGGCGGTCCATACAACGTCGTTTCCGCATTTGATGTATTGTTTCACATCACCAACGACGCCAAATTTGCCGACGCGATTGCAAATATTTCCCGCCTACTCACGCGAAGTGGATATTTTATATTTTCGGATAACTTCTTGCACGGGCATGGCGTTCGCGGTGATCATCAGGTCAGCAGATCTCTTCAGGAAATCTCTGAGGTGGTGACCAAGGCCGGCTTTCAAATAATTCGCCGTGTCCCTATGTTTATTGTGATGAATGCGCCGGTGGATATTTCAACTCCGTGGCCACTTAAATTTTGGAGATTGGCCATGCTTCCGGTGAGAGCCGTTCCGCTACTGGGAAGCATTTACGGCGCCCTCCTTTATCCTTTGGAGCTTCAGTTAACGCGATTTCTGCGGGAAAGCCCTACAACCGAGATGATGATTTGCCGGAAAAGCGGGATAGGTTAGAGCTGTTGATCATGTGTTTCCCGCCAGCAATTCAGTTTTGTTGCGAGACCGCAGCAACTTACCACTTCTGGACCGACCCCGTCGCATGAGGATTTGCTATCTGGCGGACGCGGGCAGTCAACATACCATCAGGTGGGCAAATTATTTCTCAGCGCATCATCACGATGTGCAAATTATCTCATTTCGTCAGAGTGAAGATTCACAAATGCAACAGCAGACGCGTTTAGTTAAGCCGCAGTGGGGATCAGGGCTGGATAGTTTTCTTTTCGCCCCTCGCGTGCGTGAAGCGCTCGAGCGCTTTAAACCCGACATCGTTCATGCTCATTATGCCAGCAGTTACGGTACGCTTGGCCGACTTTGCCGCTTTCATCCGTATGTACTTTCCGTCTGGGGCAGCGATGTTTACGATTTTCCAAGACGCTCATGGCTGCATCGCAAATTGCTTCAGGCAAATTTAGCCGCAGCAGACCAGCTGTGCGCCACTAGTAAGAATATGGCTGAAGAAACTCAGCGATATTGCGACAAATCCGTGACCATCACTCCGTTCGGTGTCGATTGTGACCGCTTTCGTCCATTTTCTGTTCCAGAAACCAGCGTTAATGAATTTATCATCGGTACGGTTAAAGCGTTGGAGTCCCCGTACGGAATTGAGTATCTGCTGCGTGCTCTTGCCCTGCTTGTCCGGAAGTACGAGGGGCGTAAGAAGGTCCGTCTGGAAATCGCTGGCGATGGCTCACTCAGGAAATCGTTAGAGCGTTTGGCGGAGGGCCTCGGCGTTAGAAACCAAGTCAATTTTTTAGGGCACATTGCGCATTCTGAAGTTCCACAATTATTGAACACGTTCTCTGTATTTTGTGCCTTATCGTTGAGCGAGAGCTTTGGCGTCGCAATTCTGGAGGCATCCGCTTGTCAAGTGCCGGTGGTGGTAACAAATATTGGGGGCTTGCCTGAAGTAGTTAGAAACAACCTCACCGGTTTCATCATCCCGGCAAAGGATGCTCAGGCGGCCGCGGACGCTATAAGCAAACTCATCGATCAAGAAAGCGTACGCCAGGATTTTGGCCAAGCAGGACGCAAATTCGTTCTCGAGAACTTTGAGTGGTCTCAAAACGCGAAGCGCATGGAGAATGTTTACGAGTCAGTTCTTCAAGCAAGTTGATAGAATCTCTCTGTGGCAGGATTGCGAGTGATACTCCAAGCCAGTCTGGTTACGCTTGCTTGGAGCACGGAACCGACGTGATGCTGAGTCCCATCTGCCGGTGTGGACATTGGGTCACTTTGCGTACGGGGTATGCGGGATTCGAAAGGCTGTAGTCGCCTGCTGATATGCGAATTTTATTTCTAACTCAATATTTTCCGCCGGAAACTGGGGCCCCTTCAAATCGCCTGTCCGATCTCGCCGATCGGCTGGCTAATCTCGGGCACCAGGTCACTGTGCTTACCGCCCTTCCCAACTATCCGCAAGGCGTAATTTTTGACGGCTACCGTAGCCGTTTCATCATAACCGAGAAACGCAATAGTATTCAGGTTATTCGGTCTTGGATTTTTGCGACCCGAAGTAAAAAATTCCTCCCGAAACTCGTCAACTATTTCTCTTTCGCCATTCTGAGTTGTCTGGTGGGGGCCTACACTGTAAAAAGCAGTGACATCGTTTTTGTAGAGTCGCCACCGCTGTTTTTGGCGATTTCAGGCTATCTTCTCGCGAGAATGAAGCGCGCAAAATTTGTGCTAAATATTTCCGATCTGTGGCCCGAGTCTGCCATCGCTTTAGGCGTGTTGCGCAACGACCGCATCATCCGTTGGTCGGTTTGGCTCGAAAAAGAACTGTATCGGCGTGCTGATCTGGTCACCGGACAGACACAGGGAATAATGGCTGGGGTGCGAAATCGTTGGCCTTCCGCTCCTCGAGCGTTGCTCACCAACGGCGTAGCGCCCGAGTTTTTACAGCAAATTGAGGCCGTCCGACCTTCGCGGTCAAAACTGCGTCAAGAACTTGGTTTTGGGGACAAGTTCATCGTGGCTTACACCGGCGTGCATGGATTTTCGCAGCGACTTGAAACCATCATTTGCGCTGCGGAACTCCTTTATAGCTATAAGGACATACAATTTATTTTTTGGGGTGACGGTCCCGAAAAACCGGGCTTGGAAGCGATGGTCGAGGCGAAACATCTCTCGAACGTACAATTTTCCCCCTCGCAGCCCTCTTCGCGAATGCCGGAGGTTCTGACCTCCGTGGATGTCTCCGTCGTGCCGTTGGCACGCACCGAACTTTTTAAAGGAGCACTACCTTCCAAGCTTTTTGAAGCCCTCGGAGCCGGCGTTCCAGTGGTTGCCGCGGTGGAGGGCGAAGCTAAGAGCCTGGTCGAAGCATCTGGAGGAGGCATCGTCATTGAGCCCGAGAACGCTCAACAGATGGCGGAGGCGATCGTTTGTCTCTACAGAGATGGTGGGCTACGGGAGAAACTCAGCACCGAGGGGCGCAGTTATGTTGCCATGCACTACAATCGCAAAACGATCGCCGAGCGCTTTGAAAAGCTTCTGCTCGCGGTCAAGTCTTCTAGCCTTCACACTTCGGCTGAAGGAAACATCGAGTCCGAAGTGCAGCTCGGCACTTTGAACTTGCCAAGCGAAAAATATTCAAAATATTCGAGCGCAGAAATAAAAAACGTATGATTGGCGCTTGGACTTCCACATCGGTTGATCCTCATGCCCGCGGATAAACGTGACGTGCCTTCATCTACGGAAGCGGAGTCTACAAGAATCAAGGAAGTGTATCGACTTCGCGAGTCGAATATTCCCAAAGATCGTTATTCCTTGTTTAAGGAACAAAATTTAGTTACGCATCTTGATTTGCAAGGCGAGATTCTCAGATTGTTCAGTCACTTTAAGCGGACCTCTCTAGAAACAGAAAAAATTCTGGACGTTGGCTGTGGGCGAGCTTACTGGCTTCGCCAGATGATCCAATGGGGAGCCCAACCCGAAAATCTTTTTGGCATAGATTTAATGCAAGAAAGACTCCAGGACGGGAGGAAGGTTTGTCCTCAAGGGGTTTCGCTTGAATGCGGTGACGCCTCTCGCTTGGATTTTCCCGATGGATGCTTCTCTATGGTTTTGCAGTTCACGGTATTCACATCGATTCTGGATGATGTAATGAAAAAGTATATTGCCGCCGAGATTAGCAGGGTGTTGAGACCCGGTGGCGCGTTGTTGTGGTACGATTATTTTGTGTCAAATCCGAGTAATCCGAATGTTCGCGGTGTATCCCGCAGAGAGATCGTGAAGTTGTTTCCTGGATTTTCCATATTTCTTAAGCGCGTCACACTTGCGCCTCCGATTACCCGGGTAGTGGCGCCTGTTTCGACCGCTGTTTACCGATTTCTATCCGCTTTACCCCCGCTTCGTACTCATTATCTAGGTTTTTTGCAAAAACAATGAAGCTAACGACATCCGCGTTATCCATACCGTTTCATCAGGCTTCTGTGGGCGACGAAGAAATCGAAGCTCTTGCGGAGGTGATCCGCTCTGGTTGGATCACCATGGGCCCAAAGACCATCGAATTTGAGCAACAGTTTGCCTCTTACGTGGGAGCACGGCACGCTGTTGACGTATGTTCCGGGACGGCAGCTCTTCACTTGGCGCTAGAAGCGGCCGCGATTGGGCCTTCGGACGAGGTCCTCATTCCCACGACGACGTTCACCGCTTCGGGCGAAGTAGTCACTTATCTAGGAGCGCGGCCGGTATTAGTAGATGTTGAGCCTGTTACCTTGAATATAGACGTCGCGGATGCGGAAAGAAAACTTACCCCTCGCACACGAGCCATAATGCCGGTTCACATTGCCGGACAACCCTGTGATATGGCGGAGATTCACTCTTTCGCCCGAGAATACCAACTGCGTGTAATTGAGGATGCCGCGCATGCGCTTCCCTCCCAATACCGCGGTAAACGCGTCGGGTCGTTGAGCGAGCTGACGGCCTTCAGCTTTTATGCCACGAAGACTTTAACTACAGGCGAGGGCGGGATGATCACCACTGACGACGATGATCTCGCGGCTCGAATGAGACTGATGCGGCTTCACGGAATAGCTGGCGACGCCTGGAAGCGTTACGGTAAGAATGGTTCCTGGTCCTATGAGGTAGTGGAAGCTGGGTTCAAATATAACCCCACGGACCTGCAAGCCGCTTTAGGAATCGTGCAGTTAGCGAAGTGCGACGCATATACCTCTGCGAGAAGCCGAATTGCGGAGCGTTACAGCGAAGAATTTCGGCGTCTATCGGCGCTCGAAACGCCCGAAATTAAGTCTGATCGCGAATCCTCCTGGCATCTTTATCTTATTCGATTGCATCTGGACCAGTTACACCTAGATCGCAATGCCTTCGTTAACGAGCTTAAAGAACGGGGTATCGGTACCAGCGTGCATTTTATTCCGCTACATCTACATCCGTTCTATCAAAGGTCTTATGGATATGCGGCTGGCGATTTTTCAGTCGCCGAGACTCAGTTTGCACGGTGTATTTCTCTGCCAATTTACCCTAGGATGAGCGAGGAGAACGTTCAGCAAGTGATTGATACTGTCTCTGATGTCGTGAGCTGTGCCCGGCGATAGCCCCTCCTTGCGGTCATTGGCTGTTCGATCCGAAGACGAGTCCGATTTAGCGGCTCCGAGATCCCGGGTCAAGGCTGGCTCTCCAATTGATGTGCGTCACAGGCAAATGTATCAGCGATACGGTAAACGGTTGATTGACGCAAGCTCATCCTTTGTGGCTCTTGTTGTCTTATGTCCCTTGTTTGCGGTTGTTGGTATCATCATTAAATGCACGTCGCCCGGACCGGTGTTGTACTGGCAGCAAAGGGTTGGACGTGGGGGTAGGATATTCAGAATTGCCAAATTTCGTTCCATGGTGGTTGGTGCGGATAAAAAAGGGTTGGGAATTACGTTTTCCGGCGATGCGCGGGTCACTCGTTTTGGTGCGTTCCTGAGAAAATCCAAGATTGACGAATTCCCGCAGTTTTGGAACGTTCTGAAAGGTGAAATGAGTTTGGTGGGACCTCGGCCGGAGTTGCCGCAATACGTTTCAGGGTACACACCCGAACAGCGGCTTGTACTTCAGGTCCGTCCAGGTATTACTGATCCAGCTTCGATTCGCTACCGGCACGAAGAAGCAGTCTTAGCCACGAGCACGAACCCGGACGAATTTTATCGCAGTGTTATCCTACCCGACAAATTGGCTATAAACTTGCAATATATTCGGGACATAACGGTGTACTCCGATATAAAGTATGTTATTCAGACTATGACTTCGCTTATCAAGTGACCAACAATTTTAATTAACAAACAAATATCTGACGACTCAACACGCTCGGCAGAGCTTCCTGCTGGAAAAAAACTGAGGACTTGATAATGCCGTATCACCTTTATTCAAAAGCGAATCAGCGAATTTTGGAGGCTTTCGTTGTGGCCGCCTCGTTCTTTTTTGCTTTCCTGATTCGCTACGAGGGTGCGATTCCTTTTTACCATCTGCGTCAATTCGCGCTTTTGGTGCTCCCCGTCGCCTTCGCACAGTTGCTGGTAAATTCGGTTTTGGGCTTAAATAAAATTCAGTGGCGCTATGTAAGCATAGGGGACGGTCTTCGCGCTGCGCGTGCTTACTTCGTGTTAGCGGTCCTAATGCTGGTACTGCGCTTTGCACTTCCGGCGTCGGCAACGATACTTCGTATCCCTGCAAACGTCATTGTTATTTACTTGTTGCTTTCTCTGATTGGCGGAGTCGGGATTCGTCTTTTGCGACGTTATGTTTATGAAAGAAAGTCGACCAGCGCCACCGTGGAAGAAAGCGCCACTCCACGCCGTCTGCTGTTAATCGGAGCGGGTACCATGGGTGTGAAGACCGCGAAGGAAATGTCTGCCGATCCATCGGTCGAAATTTTGGGTTTCTTGGATGACGATCCCCGCAAAGCCGGATGTGTCATTGCGGGCGTCAAGGTGCTGGGTCCTACTGCGGAATTAACAGAAATCGTACGCCTTAAGAAAGTAAACGCAGTATTGGTTTGCATTGCTCCGGCGGCCAGAGGCTCCTTTGATCGCCTGGTGGCATTGCTCGACGGGCTGCCGGTCACCAGCAAGTTTGTTCCTACCATTACGGAAATACTCGATTCCAAAGATGGATTGCATTTGGCACTAGGCTACAAAGAGGCCCCAACAAATGGAGTTTCCCAGTTGCATCACGCGCCAGTCGCGTTGATGCCGGACCGTAAAGATATAACAAACAAGTCGATCCTTATCACTGGCGGTGCAGGGTTCATCGGCTCGAGTTTGGCTGAGAGGCTCGCGCGGCACAATGAAGTGGTGCTTTTGGATCGATTCTTCCGTGATCAGCCTGCAGCCTTTACATCCTTACGCGACAACCGCAACGTGCGCATGGTTGAGGCGGATATTCTGGCGGGACCCGAGGTTGTTGACCTTGCAAAGCGCGCGGACATCGTTATTCACGCGGCGGCCATTGTAGGTGTCGGCCGGGTTTGCAGCTATCCTCGGGAAACGCTGGAAACCAATTTTACCGGCACATCCCGCGTCCTCAAGGCTCTGGACAAGAGCTCCCGACTTGAGCGATTTATTTATTTTTCCACCAGTGAAGTCTTTGGCGTCAACTCTTTCCGTGTCAATGAGGATACGCCTACGGCCGTGGGGCCGGCGGCGGAGGCGCGATGGAGTTATGCCATCGCCAAGTTAGCCGGGGAACATCTGGTGAAAGCCTACCATCGTCAGTCAGGTACTCCAGTTGTCACTGTCAGGCCTTTCAACGTCTTTGGCCCGCGACGTTTGGGAGCGCATGCCATCCTGGGCTTCGCTCTCAGTTCCTTAATGGGAAATTCCATTGAAGTACATGGAGACGGTTCGCAGATTCGCTCGTGGTGTTACATCGAAGATTTTTGCGACGCCATCATTGAAATGCTTGCTCGTCCCGCGGCCATCGGCGAAGACTTTAACATTGGAAATCCCCAAAACACTTTGACCGTTATGCAATTGGCGAGAGAAATTTTGAACGTCACTGGTCAGCCTGTTCCCATCGAGCTGATCGATTCTCCATTTCCAGACATCGAAATTCGAGTCCCGTCCCTCGGGAAAGCGCGGCAGCTTCTCGGCTACCGCCCTACTTACGATCTCCGGAAGGGTCTAGAACTGACGATCGATTGGTACCGCGAACATCTCGATTTCTTCGAAGAAAAGATCTCTCGCACCGCTGCAGTGGCCTCCTCTCGCAGCGTATAACAACAAGTAAGTTACTGCGATTGTTGCCTATTTGGCAACCAGGTGAGCGAAAAGCAGCACTCAGCGCAGAGGAACAAATCTGCAGTCGTTAAACCCACCCGTCTCGCTTATATTAATTTGGCCCATAATATTGCTTGGAGACAAATGGCGCCGGGTTTAGGGTAGGGAAGGTTTAAGTTGACAGAGATAAAAGCCCACATTGCGAGTGAGATTCAGGAAAGCATTTCCGTCAAGAACGACTTGGCTCGTGCAGCTTCGGAACAAATCGCTGAAGCCGCTACGGCGATCGTCACGTGCTTGCGAGGCGGCGGAAAATTGATCGTGTTCGGCAACGGTGGCAGTGCCTCAGACGCCCAGCACATGGTTGCTGAGCTTGTCGGCAGATACGCCGTCAAGCGCCGGGCCCTCGCCGCCATCGCGCTAATCACCAACTCTTCTTCGCTCACGGCCATCGCCAACGACTTTGGATTCGAAGAAATTTTCGCCCGCCAACTCGAAGCCCTGGCCAAGCCTCGGGACGTAGTCGTTGCGATTTCCACCAGTGGGAACTCACCCAACGTCTTGCGTGCTCTGGAAACCGCCAAGATCCTCGGCCTGAAGAAAATTGGACTTACCGGAAACGACGGCGGCAAGCTCCGCGATCTCGTGGATATATGTGTCATCGTGCCGTCCACCTCCACCCCCAGAATTCAGGAAGCTCATTCCTTGGTAATTCACATCCTCTGCGGAATCGTGGAAAACTCTTTCGCTCACGATGCTCATCCCGGCGGCCAAATTGTAATCACCGGCAAGGCGCGGTAATTGCCTAATCTTTCGAACACGCTGGACGCTTTTCCTGCCTCTCGCATCGCGGTCGTCGGCGACCTGATGCTCGACGAATATTTGTGGGGCCACATCGAGCGCATTTCGCCCGAAGCCCCGGTTCCGATTTTGAGCGTCACTCACCGCACCTCTACCCTGGGTGGCGCCGGAAACGTCGCCGAGAATTTGCGCCACTGGGGTGCCGCCGTGACCCTCATAAGTGTAGTGGGCCAGGATGAAACTGCTAGCCAGCTGTACGACCTGCTTCAATCACACGGAGTCAACTCCAAAGGAGTTCTCACCGAAGCGAATCGCAAAACAACCCGCAAAGCCCGCCTGATGTCCGTAGAACACGGCCAGCAGGTCTTCCGCTTGGATGAGGAATCAACAATTACAGTCAAAGGTGAAATTGAAAACAGTCTGATCGACGCGATTCGAAACCTGGACCACAGAGTCCAGGCCATCGTGTGCTCCGATTATCTAAAAGGTGTATTGTCTGAAAAAGTTTTGGCTGCGATATTTGAAGTCGCACGCTCCCGCGGTATCCGCAGCATCGTCGCGCCAAAAGATTCCAATGCCGAGAAATATCGCGGCGCGAATATTCTTATGCCCAACTCAACGGAACTGCGGCAAATGACCCCGAGGCGCGCAAATCAGGACGCGAACCAGGGAGCGTGGCTGGACGCTTCCGCCCGCTCCTTGGTTGAAGTTCTTGCCTTGGAGGCTTTGCTGGTAACCCGCGGCAGTGAAGGTATGTCGCTCTTCGACAACTCCCCAAGCGGCTTGCGCAGGGTCGATATTCCCACCATGGCGCGCAGCGTTTATGACGTAACCGGAGCCGGCGATACTGCTATCGCCGCCTTCAGCGCTGCGGTCGCTTCAGGAGAAGACCTGGGCGCCGCCGCCCAACTCGCCAATTTAAGCGCAGGCATTAAGGTAGGAAAACGCGGAACCGCCTGCGTCGATCTCGAAGAAATTCGAGCGTCGCTCAAAGAAGTAAGAGCTCCCCACGACTCCGTGTAATTTCAAATAGCCGGCTGCTCTCGTGACGCAGTTCCGTCGTAGCGTTCCTTCACGTGGCTGATCAGCAGCCGGATGCTGTTGGCCAACTGCACCACTTCGCCTTCACCGCGAATTTCAAATTCAATTTCATAATTGCCAGCCGCGGCATGGTCCACCGCTTCCTTCAAACTCATCAAAGGCCTCACCACTTGCTGCGGCAACACAAAACTGATCCAGATACTCACCAGCAGCGTGATTGCCGACACGATGCTCAACGCCCATTCTGAATGCGAAATCAATCGGCGCGCCCGTCGATGGTCTCCATCTATGCGATCCCAGTTCCGCGCCTCCAGTTCCGAAGTCAGCCGCAAGACATCTTGCCCGGAGTTTTGCAGGTCCGTCGTAATCTGTTGCAGCGCCGGATTCCCCTCCTGCGCTGTTTTGGTGATCTGCGTATCAAAAGACCCGATTCTCGTGCGCAACTCCTCGATTAATTGGTCCCGCGGCTTATTCCTTGCGCCTTTCAGGATGCTCCCCAGGTCTTTCTCGTACGCTTGCAAAACATTTTGAATTCGATCGGCCGGCGCTTCTCCAGGCTTTTGCATGTTTGCGACTGCGTTCTTGAATTCCTCGTCGTATTGGTGCAGCGCTATCAGCGCTTGATCCGTCAATGGTTGATCCGCGGCATTCAGCTCGCGGATCGCTCGCAAAATCTGCTCCAGCTTGGAAATCGACTCGCGATTAGCCTGCAACGACGAAGGATCGTACAACAGCAAATAATTCCGCTCCGCTCGCCGGGCCTCCAGCATCTCGATGGAAGCTTGCTGAGAAAGCGTCGCCGCCGGTGCATCGAAGCTTACGATGCGGTCCACGATCCGTCCTACCACGAGCAGGTAGTAAATCGCAAAAAAAATCACGGGGACCAGAATCAGTCTCACCACCGCCAGGCTAAGGGCCACACGCTTCCGCAGCGAACCACCCGGTGCGAGCACCTTAAACGATCTCCGAATCGCCAATCTCATCGTTAAGTTCTCCTCACGCCCTCCGCACCATAGCACGCCAGCGCCCCAGATTCACCGTTCCATCCC
>Ga0209006_10000873_pt1 | contig 27899 bp, 20 predicted proteins | sample JacPin_JW_Ref_O2_FD_188567 | JGI IMG/M metagenome (GOLD analysis project Ga0209006, IMG submission 188567) | Forest soil microbial communities from Algoma, Ontario, Canada - Jack Pine, Ontario site 1_JW_Ref_O2 (SPAdes) (version 2) | ecosystem: Environmental > Terrestrial > Soil > Boreal...
GCGGAATCACAGGGGATGTGTCTAGGCGTTAGTTCGCCAACTTCGCACGGCCTCACCTCGAATCTTCAATTTGGAAATGCGGAGACGATTCTCCGCAAGAGAGAAACAGCTCTGCGTGAACGCGGAGCTCAAGGAATATGTCTATGTCTGAAAACACAAGCACGCCAGCACCGTACTCGGTGACAGTGGATGTGGGAGGCCGGCCGCTGATTCTGGAGACCGGGAAAATCGCCAAGCAGGCTAATGGTGCGATCACCGCGCGTTACGGCGATACCGTCGTTCTGACGACCGCGTGCATGAATTCAACTCCGAACGATCGCGACTTTTTGCCGCTGACCGTGGATTACAAAGAAAACACGTATTCGGCCGGAAAGATTCCGGGCGGGTTCTTCAAGCGCGAAGGCCGGCCATCGGAAAAGGAAGTATTGACGTCGCGGCTGATCGATCGCCCGATGCGGCCGCTGTTCCCGGAAGCATGGCGGAATGAGACGCAGATCGTGTCGATGGTGCTGTCGGCGGATAGCGCGAACGATCCGGATGTGATCGCGTTGACGTCGGCGTCGGCTGCTGCGTTTTGTTCGGACTTGCCGTTCGAGACGCCGATCGCTGCGGTACGCGTCGGACAATTGGACGGGCAACTCGTTATCAACCCGTCGGTAGCGGATCAGAAGACGAGTTCGATCAACATCGTGATTGCCGCTTCGGAAGAAGGCATCGTGATGGTGGAGTCGGGCGCGCTGGAAGTTTCGGAAGAGACGGTAGTCGAGGCGCTCGAGTTCGGGCACGCGGCGGTGAAGAAGATCATCGCGGCGATTCGCGATCTGCACAATCAGATCAAGCCGAAGAAGGTGAAGGTCGATGCGCTGCCGTTCGACCAGGCGATTTATTCGAATCTCGACAAGACGTACGGCGCGAAACTGAAGGATGCGCTGAACACCGAGAGGCATCCGAAGAAAGAAAGCTATCACCTCGTCGACGAGCTGAAGGCCGAGATCGTCAAAGCGATTCCGGAAGAAGAGGAAGAGAAGCTCAAGCTGACCAAGCGCGCGTTCGAGCGGATGCGCGAGAACATCTTCCGCGACGAAGTGCTGAACGCGCGACGCCGTCCGGATGGACGCGAATTCGACAAGATCCGCAAGATCACGTGCGAGGCGGGTTTGCTGCCGCGCGTACACGGTTCGGCACTATTTACCCGCGGCGAGACACAGGCGCTGGCGACGTTGACGCTGGGAACCAAGGAAGACATGCAGCGGCTCGACCTGCTCTTCGCGCAGGATCAGTTCAAGCGGTTTTTGCTGCACTACAACTTCCCGCCGTTCAGCGTTGGCGAAGTGAAGTTTTTGCGCGGGCCGGGACGCCGTGAAATCGGTCACGGAGCGTTGGCAGAGCGCGCGCTGACGAGCCTGTTGCCGTCTGAAACGGAATTTCCGTACGCGATGCGGCTGGTGTCGGACATTCTGGAATCGAACGGGTCGTCGTCGATGGCGACGGTTTGCGGCGGTTCGCTGGCGTTGATGGATGCCGGTGTGCCGATCAAGGCGCCGTGCGCTGGTATCGCGATGGGATTGGTGGTCGGAGAGAACAATAAATATTCGATCCTGACCGACATCGCGGGCGCGGAAGATCACTATGGCGACATGGACTTCAAGGTGGCCGGAACGCGCGCGGGGATCACTGCGTTGCAGATGGACATCAAGGTTCTGAATGTCACGATTCCGATGATGCGAGAGGCGCTTGCGCAGGCGAAGAAAGCGCGGTTCGAGATTCTGGACATCATGGAAAAGACGCTGAGCACGCACAATACGCAGATTTCGGCGTATGCTCCGCGGCTCTACAAGCTGCAGATCCCGACCGATAAGATTCGCGACTTGATCGGGCCGGGCGGAAAGAAGATCAAGTCGATCATCGAAGCCACCGGCGTGAAGATCGACGTGATGGAAGACGGCACGGTGCATATCTTCTCGACCAGCGGCGCGGGCGGGGATCAGGCGCTGCAGATGGTGCGTGATGTCACGGCATCGGCGGAGATCGGCAAGACGTATCTTGGCAAGGTTGTGCGGCTGGCGGAGTTCGGTGCGTTCGTCGAGCTTTTCCCGGGCACAGATGGATTGCTGCACATCAGCGAAATTTCGGAGCATCGGATTCGGGATGTCCGCGATGAGCTGAAGCTGGGCGACCAGGTGCTGGTCAAGGTGCTTTCGATCGAGGGGAATAAGGTTCGCTTGTCGCGTAAGGCGTTAATCAAGGAAGCGCGCGAGAAGCAGGCGAAGAAGGAAGTTGCGGCTGGCGGCGGTGCTGCGCCGGCTACGACTTCGACTTCGACCGAGCAGGATTCGCAGTAGTTCGTAGAGAAAGTCAGAAGGATCGAAGGCCCGGCGGAGACGCCGGGCCTTTTTGTTTGTTGGTTCACGTAGGAACGCTACAATCCGGAGCGATGATGATCACGGCGCAACGCTGCGAACTCGAGACGATCCTCGCGCTGCGAGATATGTACCGGCTCGAGATGAGCTGCCAGATTATCCATGACTCTATTCATTCGCGGCCGGGTTGGACTGAGGAATATTCGCTGAGGATTGATGGAGCGGTGGTCGGATACGGCTCCGTTGCGATCGCGGGGCCGTGGACTGCGTCTCCGGCGGTGTACGAGTTTTTTGTGGAGCAGCCGCACCGATCGAAGATTTTTGAGCTGTTTGGTGCTCTGCGCACGGCTTGCGGCGCGGGTCGGATGGAGACGCAGTCGAACGATGTGCTGACGACGGCGATGTTTCATACGTATGCGAAAAACATCATGAGTGAGTCGGTTTTGTTTGAGGATGCGGCGAGAACGAGTTTTGCACCTGCGGGCGCGACGTTTCGCAGGGCCACGGTCGAAGACGGACTCGATATTTCCAGTCAGCAACTGCCGTGGCACGGCGTGGTCGAGATTGACGGTTGTGTCGCTGCGACTGGCGGGATTTTGTTTCACTACAATCGGCCTTACGGCGACATTTATATGGAGGTGCGCGAGGAGTTTCGGCGGCGTGGGCAGGGTACGTACATCGTGCAGGAGTTGAAGCGCGTGTGTTACGAGGGCGGGTTTAAACCAGGGGCGCGCTGCAGTCCGAAGAACGTGGCTTCGCAGCGGACGTTGCAGCGTGCAGGGTTCGTTCCGTGCGGGCACATTTTGGTTGGTGACCTTCCGGCTGTCGGAAGCGAGTAGCGCGCAAAGAAAAAGCCCTCGCGGGTGCGAGGGCTTTCGAAACTCAAATTTGGAGCGGGCTTAGTTTAGCGACGGGCACTTTTTCTTGCAGTAGACGGCGTCGAGGGCGCCCCAGAGCGCGTTTAGAGCGTCTTGAGCTGTGGCGAGGATCTCGTCTTCGCTGGTGTCGCCTGCGTGTTCTTCGAGCCAGGCGCGCCATGCGGCGCGGTGGGCTTTGTCGGCCTCTTCGTGAACAGAAAAATAGGCGAGAGCTTCGGGGCGATCGACGCCATAGAACTTCTTCAGCCCATCGATCTTTGTTGCGGAAATTTCCGGTACTTGCGATTCGTAGGCGTAGAGCGCGGCGACGGCTTCGGCCACGGGGCGATCGCCGCAAATTTCGCGGAACATCGAAACGACTGCTTGGGTTCCTGGCAGAGCGGGGCAGCAGCCGATGTCTTCTTCGGCGACGCCGACAGCGGACGCGAAGTCGCGCCAGAGTTGCGGATGCGGGCCCTCCGGATTTTCTTCTTCGGCAAGATTTTCCATCACGGTGGTGCGCAGCGGGCCTTCGGTTCGGGCGGCGAGAACTCGGAGATGCTTGGGAAAGGCTTCGACGTGGCGGTAATACTGTGAGGCGTACAACTGGAGAGACTCGCGGCTGAGCTTGCCGGCCTGCCAATCCTGGTAGAACGGATGGTTCAGGAGATTCTTCTGGGCGATCGCCGCATCGAGGCGGTCCATCAAATGGGTTTGCGCCATGGGTAGCCTCCACCAGAGCAGAGCGCCGAAATTGCCGGTGCCTCCGCCTGTTTTGTCCGAGGCGGCGATTGTAGCAAAGATTGGATGCAAATGCTGGTACGGAGGTACTCGGCAGGAAGCTGGCCGAGGGGACGGTGGCCGGAGGGAGGTCGACAGTCGACAGTTAAGCGAGGCTCGCTTTAGTCTTTTTCCTGGACGCGCTCGATGGTGGCGCCGACGGCTTTGAGCTTTTCGACGATGCGTTCGTAGCCGCGATCGATGTGATAGACGCGGTCGATGGTGGTTTGGCCGCTGGCGACAAGGGCGGCGAGTACGAGGCCGGCACTGGCGCGGAGGTCGGAGGCCTGAACTGTTGTGCCTGAGAGTTTTGCGGGGCCGCGGACGACGGCGCGACGCGCGTCGATGGAAATGTTGGCACCCATGCGGACCATTTCGCTGGCGTGGAGGAAGCGATTTTCGAAGATGGTTTCGGTGACGACGGAAGCGCCTTCGGCTTGGGTGACCAGCGCCATGTATTGAGCCTGCATGTCGGTGGCGAAGCCGGGGTATTCCTCGGTGGTCATGTCGGCGCCGACGAGTTTTGGGCCGCGGCGAACGCGCAGGGAGGTTGGGCCGACGGTTTCGATGCGTGCGCCGACCTGCTGCATTTTTGAAATGACGGCGCCGAGATGTTCGGGGGCGCAATTTTCGATGGTGAGATCACCGTCGGTGATGGCGCCGGCGACGAGGAATGTGCCGGCTTCGATGCGATCGGGGATGACGGAGTGTTCGCAGCCGTGGAGTTTTTGGACGCCTTGAATGCGCAGAGTTGAAGTGTCGTCGCCGGAAATCTGGGCGCCCATCTTTCGAAGCATGATGACGAGGTCCGTGATCTCGGGTTCGCGCGCGGCATTTTCGAGGATGGTTTCGCCTTCGGCGAGGGCGGCGGCCATCAGGATATTTTCGGTGCCGGTGACGGTAATTTTTTCGAAGACGATGTGCGCGCCTTTGAGCTTTCCGTTTCCGGGCGCTTTAGCCTGGATGTAGCCGTCGGCCATTGTGATCTGTGCGCCCATTTTTTCGAGAGCTGTGAGGTGCAGGTCCACGGGGCGTGCGCCGATCGAACATCCGCCGGGAAGCGAAACGTGCGCCACGCCGGCGCGCGCGATGGCGGGGCCGAGCGTGAGGATGGAAGCGCGCATCGTCTTTACGAGCTCGTATGGAGCGATCGCGTCGTTTAATGTGACGGCTTCGATGACGTAGTCGCTGGACGGAATCTCGGTGACGGAAACTTTTGCCGACATGAACGCGAGCAGCTTGCTCATCGTGATCAGGTCGCGGACTTTCGGAATGTTGTGCAGCGTGACTTTTTCCGCTGTCAGCAGAGATGCCGCCATGACGGGCAGCGCGGAGTTTTTCGCGCCGCTGATGGTCACCGTGCCGTGCAGAGGCTTGCCGCCTTTGATCAGGAACTTGTCCATGCGCTCTTACTCCCCCAAAGCCTTTCGCAAATTTCCCTTCGCCAATGCAAGCCGGGCCCGCGCTGCTCGCGCGTCGGTGCCCGTTTTCAACATCGTCAGCGCTACGCGCACGTCGTGTTTCGATTGACGCAGAGCGTGTTGGACTTCGGACACTTCGGCGCCGCTGGCCTCGGCCAGGATGCGCGTGGCGCGCTGCAAAAGCTTTTCGTTCGTCAAAGTCAGGTCGATCATCAGGTTGTCGTAGACATGTCCGAGCCTCACCATCGAGGCCGTGGAGAGCATGTTCAATACCAGTTTCTGCGACGTGCCGGCTTTCATGCGCGTTGACCCGGTCACGACTTCAGACCCGACTTCGACCGAGATCGCGATCTTTGCGTGCTTCGCGAGCGGCGAATTTCGGTTGGCCGTTACCGCGATTGTTGTCACGCCAAGTTTGCGTGCGAATTGCAGCGCGCTCAAAACATACGGCGTTGTTCCGCTTGCTGCGATGCCGACGACTACGTCTTTGCGAGACAACTTTTTCGCCTTCAGATCGCGCACGCCATTTGCTACCGAATCTTCAGCGCCTTCGACCGCGCCTGTGACCGCTTTCCGTCCGCCGGCAATCAAGCCCTGCACGACTTCACGCGAAACTCCGTAGGTCGGCGGAACTTCGGAAGCATCGAGAATCGCCAAACGCCCGCTCGTTCCCGCACCGACATAAAGCAGCCGACCGCCTTTGCTAATGGCCGCGACAATCGCATCGACGGCCTTGGTGATGGACGGAATTTCGCGTCCGACGGCGGCGGCGACCTTTTGGTCTTCGCGGTTGATGACGCGAAGAATGGCTTCGGTCCCCATCCGATCCAAGCCGCGCGATGCCGGGTTGCGCTGCTCGGTTCGCCGACGGTCCTGGGCCATTGGGGACATCCAAGAATTATATCGTCCGATAAGATTTGAATCCGCTCGCGCCGCGAAAACAGCACAGGGAGTGGCGCGAAACGTTAACGGTTAACGAGTAGGAACAGGGGCGTCGGCGAAGCCGAGGCCCTGCATGACCGCGTCGTGGACGGCGATGCGTACCTTGGCGATCTTCATGTTTTCGCGCGTTGGATTGACGCGGTTGGTGAGCAGGACGACAAAAATCTGGCGGTCCTGATCGATCCAGATCGACGTACCGGTGAAGCCGGTGTGGCCGAAGGTGTGTTTCGAGAAATAGTGGCCGCTCGAGCCGCCTTCGGTTGGGACAGCCCAGCCGAGAGTGCGAGTGCCGCTGGAAAGTTGTTGGGGCGTGGTGAACTCGGCGATGGTGGCGCGCTTCAGGATGCGATTGTGCGCGTAGACGCCGCCGTTGAGAAGCATCTGGCAGAAAGCGGCGAGATCGGGCGATGTGCTGAAGACGCCGGCATGACCGGAAACGCCGCCGATGCTGAAGGCGTTTTCGTCGTGAACTTCGCCTTGCACCAGGCGGTGGCGCAGGTTGTTGTCGATTTCCGTCGGCGCGATCCAGGACCAAAGCGTCTTCGGCGGACGATACATCGAGTCCTTCATGCCGAGCGGATTGAAGATGTAGGTTTTCGCCAGTTCGTCGAGCGGGCGGCCGGTGAGGCGCTCGATGATTTCGGCGGTCAGGATAATGCCGAGGTCGGAATAGACCTCTTTCGTTCCGGGTTCGTAGTCGAGTGGTTCAATGAAAATGCGACGAAGAGTTTCCTGCTTGCTGGTCGAAGTGCGCCAGTATTCCTTGAATGGTGGCAGGCCGGACGTGTGCGTGAGGAGATGGCGAACGGTGACGCGGTGGCGCCACTCGATGTCTTTCGCGCTGGGATCGGCGGCCCACTCGGGGAGGTAACGCTCGACCTTTGCGTCGAGATCGATGCCGACGGGGAAGTCGCCTTCGGCGAGCTTCGCTACGAGCGTCGTGGTGACGACGACTTTCGTCAGCGAGGCGATGTCGTACATCGTTCGAACGTCGACGGCTGGTGAGTTCGCGTCGTAGCTGAGATTGCCGAACGCGTGAATCGCGACTTTATCTTTGTAGCCGACGGCGAGCGTTGCGCCGGGGAAGGCTTTGTCGGCGATCGCGTTTTCGATGACGGTGTACGCCGGTCGAAGGAGAGCTTCGCCGCGAACGTCGGCTTTTTCGAGCGTCATCGGATTCGCGGCGACTTCGATGCCGGAGCCGGCTTTCATGTCGACGCCGGGAATTGTAACTGGCAGCTTGCCGCGCACGGGAAGTTCGCCAAACATCGCGCGGGCCATGGAGATCTGCGCGACGTCGCTGATGCCGAATGCTGCGAGCCAGGTTTGCGCGAGCGGGAAACGCTCGATCAAATACGGGCTGCCGAAGCCGAGGGTGATGACCGTCTTACCTGTCTTGTAGAGCTGATCGGCGACTGCGGCCTGCTCGACCGGAACGTCGACGTTCCCCTTGCGATCGCTGACGCGGACAAAGAGAGCGAGAATCGCAGTGTCATAGGTGCTGGGATCGGGGAGTTTCAACGAGCCGGCGTTGATGAAGCGCGTATCGGCGCGGAGCGTGGTGACGCTGTCGAAGCGAGACTTGAGTTCGCGCTCGAGGTCTTCGCCGGGATACGGTTCGGGATCGGCGTAGAACGCAAGAAGCAGTGCGCGATTCGGCTTGGTGCCGTCAATCGGCAGCGTCTTTGGCGTGTCGCGCAGTAGGGTGATGCCGCGATCGGAAATGTTTTGCGCTTCGGTCTGCCAGGCGACGCTGCCAAGTTTCTGATTGATCGCGTTGATGTCGACGATGCGTGTTTTGTCGAGGCCGAGCATCGCTTTGGCCTCGAGGATGCGTCGCACGGAGGCGTCGAGGCGCTCGATCGAGATGCGGCCGGAGTGGACGGCGTTCTGCAAGCCTTCGAAAGCGGCGTCTGGTACGGGGGGCATCAGCAGAGCGTCGGCTCCTGCGAGCACGGCGCGGACGGCGGCTTCGCCGGGGGCGTAGCGCACGGTGATTCCGCCCATGTCCATTGCGTCGGTGACGACCAAACCTTGAAAGTGCAGTTCGTCGCGCAGGACGCCGGTGAGGATGTTGTGCGAGAGCGTGGCGGGCGTGTTGATGTCGGGCTCGAGCGCCGGCACGGCGAGATGGCCGGTCATGATGCTGCCGGCTCCCGCGGCAACGGCGGCGCGGAAGGGAACAAGCTCCAAACTTTCGAGACGCTCGCGATTCGCTGGGATTACGGGGAGATCGATGTGCGAGTCGGCAGCGGTATCCCCGTGACCGGGGAAGTGTTTCGCGGTCGCGAGGCCGCCGTTTTCTTCGACGCCGCGGACGAACTGGCTAACGTATTCGGCGACTTTGTGCGGATCTTCGCCGAACGAGCGTGTGTTGATGATCGGGTTGCCGGGATTGTTGTTGACGTCGGAAACCGGGGCATAAATCCATTGCACGCCGACGGAGCGCGCTTCGAGGGCCGTGACCTTGCCCATTGTGTACGCGTCGGCAGGGTTGCCGCCTGCGGCGAGCGCCATGGCCGTGGGGAACGAAGTGCCGTCGTCGAGGCGCATGCCGGTGCCGCGTTCGAAATCGGCGCCGATCAGCAGGGGCAGCTTCGCCTTCGATTGCAGCTGATTGTTGAGGACGGCCGTGGCGTACGCCTGGCTCTTTTCGATGCCCATTGGCGTGATGTGCGTCACGTTGATGAAGCCGCCACAATGCAGATCGACGACGTCGTGGACGATCTTTGCGTAGGTGGCGGAGTCGGTCGGTGTGAGTTCGCCGTGATAGGTGGTGAAGAGAAGTTGGCCAATTTTTTCATCCACGCTCATTTTCTGGAGCGTGGAGTCGGCCCACTTCGCGGCTTCGCGCGCGCGTCGCGACGCTGCGGCGCTGTTTGCGCCGGCGTTTTGAGGCGAAGTGGTGTCAGGAACTTTTGCGGATGTATGTGCCATAAATGCGATCAGCGCGGCGGGAAGCAAAAACAGAACGCCTATCCTGCGTCCTTTCATCAATTAAGGAGCCCCCAAGCGACAACTCGAGACAGAGTTTGTATATAGCACACGGGCATAGCGTGAACAACGCGCGTTCCGGCGGCGCGTTCCACAATAATATTGTTGCTTGGGGCGCGTCGAGAGTTTCGACGCGATGACCGCGGTTCAGTGTAATCTGGATAAATCGATGGCTCGCCGTTCATTCGGATTGACTCGCTCGACGTATGTTTTGTTGTGCATGGCACTCGCCATCGTTGCGGCTCCTCGCGTAGCGGTTGCGCATTCTGGGCAGCGAGCCGGTGCGAAGCATTCGTCAGGTCGGCCCGGACGAGTGCAGCTTGGGATCGACGTCCTGGAACAGGAAAAATTCGCGCCGCTGCGCGGCAAGCACATCGGCCTGATCACAAATCACACCGGGCAGGATGCGCTGGGGCGCAACACGATCGATCAACTTTCTCATGCTCCGGGCGTACAGCTCGTCGCGTTGTTCAGTCCCGAGCATGGGTTGGCGGGACGAAACGACGAGAACGTCGCGTCCGGGAAAGACGCGGCTACCGGGTTACCGATCTACAGCCTCTATGGCGACACGCGCCGTCCCACAGATGAAATGCTCAAGGATCTCGATGCGCTTGTCTTCGATGTGCAGGATGCGGGCGTCCGGTTCTACACCTACACGACGACGATGGCGTATTGCATGGAGGAAGCCGCGAAGCGCCACATCGCTTTCTACGTTCTCGATCGGCCGAATCCGCTCGGCGGCGAGATTATCGAAGGGCCTTCGCTCGATCCCGACAAGACTGCGTTTGTTGCTTACTATCCGATTCCGATTCGCTACGGCCTGACGATCGGCGAGCTCGCGCAATTCTTCAATCACGAAAATCATATCGATTGCGATTTGCATGTCATTGAAATGAAGAACTGGCATCGCAACTATTTTTTTGAGAGCACAGGCATTCGCTGGACGCCGCCATCGCCGAATCTGCGAACGCTGAAAGGCTCGATCATCTACCCTGGGCTTGAGATTTTGCAGAACGCAGGCGTTTCTGTCGGACGTGGGACCGAAACGCCGTTTGAAGAGTTTGGTGCGCCATGGATTGTCGGCGCTGATGTTGCGAGTGATCTCAATGGGTTGCATCTTCCCGGGCTGCGATTCAGCGATCAGCCGTTCATCCCGGTGTCGGGCTTGTATGGTGGCCAGCGCTGTGGGGGCGTCGGCGTTCGGGTTACCGATCGCGCAGCTGTTCGCAGCGTTCGCATGGGCATCGAGATCGCTACAATTCTGAAAAAGCGCTATCCCAAGGATTTTGATCCGGCAAAATTGATAACGCTGATTGGGAATCAGCAAACGATCGATATGTTGGTGAATGGCGATTCGCCCGACGCGATCGTGAATAGTTGGGCGCCGAGCCTCGCCGAATTCGACGCGACCCGCCGCAAATACTTCATCTACAAATAAACCTGTATTCGGACGCGACCAGTCCTCGCGATTATTCTTCTCGGAGCTTTCGCGCGGTTCGAATCCGCACCTCTGTGCTAAAGTTCCTCCGTGATGCGCATCGTCTCGCTTCTCCCGTCCGCGACCGAGATTCTTTTTGCCCTCGGACTCGGTGATAAGGTTGTCGGCGTCAGCCACGAGTGCGATTTCCCGCCCGCCGCTCGCACGAAACGGGTCGTTATCCAATCGCGAGTCAAAAAAGATGCGACGTCCGCTGAGATCGACGCTCAGGTGCGCGATTTCGTATCGCGCGGTGAGAGCCTCTATGCTGTCGATGCCGATCTGCTCGAACAGCTCAAGCCTGACCTGATCCTCACGCAGGATCTGTGCCACGTCTGCGCTGCTTCGCCCGACGATCTCGCTACCGCGCTCTCGCGTTTCACATATCCGCCGGAAGTGCTGACGCTCAATCCGCTCGATCTTGGCGACGTTTGGCGCGACATCCTCTGGGTGGGCGAAGAGACGGGGCGGCTTGAAGAAGCCGAGCACTTGCTGGAAAAAATCGGCGGGCATCTCGAATCCGTCGAACGCGCCGTAGCGAAAATCGAGCATCACCCGCGCGTTGCGTTTCTCGAATGGCTTGATCCCTTCTATATCGGCGGACACTGGGTGCCTGAGATGATCGAGCGCGCCGGCGGGATCGATCTCTTCGGTTTGTCGCGCAAGCCGACTTTTCGCGTGAGCCTCCAGGACGTTGTTGAATCGATTCCCGATGTGATTCTTGTTTCGCCGTGCGGTTACAGCGCCGAACAAGCACGCGATGAATATCGCAACATGCCGTTCCCCGAGCAGTGGAGCGTCACGCCTGCTGTTCGCAACAATCGCATTTACGCGCTCGAAGCCAACGGATACTTCTCACGGCCGGGACCGCGACTCGCGACCGGAATTGAGATTCTCGCGAAGGCTTTGCATCCGATGCTGACGGTGAGCGCCGAAGCCGAACAGGCGATCTTGCCGATTACAACTGGGGCCGCGACCGCTTCGATCACGACAGCGCGCGCCGCTTCGACGTGATCGCGAACAACAATCCAGAATTTTGCTGTGCCCACGGAGGGAAGAACCCATGCTGCGTCGAACGTTTGTCGCCAACTCGTTGGTCGCTGCCGCGTTGAGCGCGGCTTCTGCGCCTGATTCGAAAGCAGGTGCTCTGGCCAACGCCGATTCGAATAAAGATTCTGACCCGGCGACGGCGTCACAAGCAGCCGGGAACGCCTCCTCTTCCGGCAAGCAGCGCCTCTACTACGAACTTCGCCGGTACCAGCTTGTCGACGGGCCGCAGAAAAAAATCTGCGACGCATTTTTTCAGAACGCTTTCATCCCAGCCGTCAATCGCATCGGCATCACTCCCGTCGGCGTCTTCAATCTCACGGTCGGCCCCGGTACTCCTGTGATGTACGTGCTGCTGCCCAGCGCGTCAGTCGAAGCGCTGGTGAATCTCGAAGCGCATCTCGCTAACGACGCGCAATATATGTCCGCTGGGGCGGCATTCCTCAGCGCTCCGGCCGTTGCGCCCGCGTACCAGCGCATCGAAAGCCAGTTGATGATCGCGTTCGAGAAAATTCCGGGCATTACGTTGCCCACCGCGACTGCAACTAACGCCGCGCGGCTGTTCGAACTCCGCACCTATGAAAGCCCGAGCGATCTCGATCACAAGCGCAAAGTGGAAATGATGCAGTCCGGCGAAGAATTAATTTTCGCGAAGGCCGGCTTCACGCAGGTCTTTTACGGCGACACGCTTATTGGCGGCCACTTGCCTAATCTCACATATATGTTGAGTTTCGAGAGCCTAGCCGCGCGCGATCAGCACTGGACTGCCTTCGGCACTAGCCCCGATTGGAAAACGATGCAGGCCAACCCGCGCTATGCGTTCGAAAATATCGTTTCCAATATTTCTAATTTCATCCTGACGCCGGCGGCTTACTCGCAGATCTAAGCGGAAGCGGCCCGCGCTCGTGGGCGCGCTTTCCAATACCGATAAAACGGAACGCCACCAAGGATCAGCAACAAACCAATCGACGAGCGACCCGGGCGCTCGAGCCAAATGTTCACCGTCAGAGCGAGCGCCCCCGCGACGAACAATCCTGGGATCCATGGATATCCCCAGCATCGGTAGGGGCGCGGAGCATCTGGCTCCGTTTTTCGCATGCGAAACAACGCTACGACTGCCAATCCGTAGAAAATCCAACCGGCAAAAATGAAGAGGCTTGTTAGCTCTTCGAAGGTTCCCGTTAACGCCATCAAGCTTGCCAGCACGCACTGAAAAATCAGGGCGCGCCCGGGCGTGCGGTATTTCGGGTTCACGCCGTCCGCAATTTTGAAGAATAGTCCGTCGCGCGCCATCGCGTAGGTCGGGCGCGCGCCGCTCAGCACCGACGAATTCATCGAGCCGAGGGCCGATATCACCATTGCGATTGTGATCCACAGTGCCGCGCCTCGTCCCGCGACGTGCTCAACCACGTCCGATGCGATGTGCGATGAGGTGGCCACGGCAGCGAACGGAAGCACCTTCAGGCACGCCGCGCTAAAGAGGAAATAAATCAGCGCTACGACTGCTACACCGCCGACCAGCGCTCGCGGGAAATTTTTTGAGGGATTTTCGACTTCTGATCCGACGAGATTCAAGTCTTCCCAGCCGTCGTAAGCCCACAGGGCCGCCGCGAGCGCCGCCAAAAACGCACTGAACACGCTGCCGTTCAGCGCGCTCGGCCAAATCGGATCCGGCGCGGCGCCCGCCGATGTGTGCGGCGCGAAAAATGCAACGCCGATGACGATCGCGACCGATGTAATTTTGATTGCCGTCAAAAACACTTGGACCGCGCCGCCCAGCCGTACACCGAGATAATTCACGCCAGTCATGCCGACAATCCAGAACACGGCAAGCGGCTGGGCCCAGGTGAAAACAAAATCGTAGGGCGCGATCCAGCGCGTCAGTCCGGGCAACGCGATGTGCAAAGTGAAAAGCGGCGCGCCAATCGCGGGCACGAGAAATCCCAAAAATCGAACGAGGCCTGCGCCAATCGATGAGAGCGACGACGGTCTGCCGACGATCGAGTGCATCCACCCGAACAAGAACCCCCACAGCGGGCCGAATCCGCGGCGCAAATATGCGTACTCGCCGCCGGCTTCTGGGATCATCGCGCCCAATTCCGCAAACGCGAGCGCGCCGAACAGCGACAGGACCCCGCCAACGACCCATGCCGCGAAGACGACCGAAACAAATCGGCCTTCGCGCGCCATTTCCGCCGGCTTCAGAAAAATTCCTGTACCGATCATCGTGCCGACAACGATTGCCGCCGACGACCAGGCACCCAGTCCCCGCACCAACTCCACGCGTTTCTGTGTCGTCGCTGTCGCCACTCAGTTCACTCCGTCGCCATAGCGCTGCCGCCGATTAGCCTGCTCGTTGCTGCTCCCACAACAAACGTCACGATGGAACCAATCATCACGTACCAACTGAATGCCACCGTCGTGAACTTGAACACGTACAAAATCACTGTCAGGCCGCAAAACATCCCAATCAAGGCGCCTGTCGCATTCGCTCTTCGATCGATCGTTCCCAGCAAGAACAATCCGAGCAAACTTGCGAGCGGCAGCGCTACCACGGTCAATCCCGCCTCGAGCAGCGGCCCCCACTTCACCAGACCGAATCCCATCAAGACCAAACCCCACACTAAGGTCATCGCGCGCGAAATCTTAACGAAGCTCGCAGTGTCCGCTGCGCGGCCGCGCAGGCGCGAAAAGTCCAAGATGCTCGACGCTGCCAACGAATTCAGCGAACCGCTCGCGTTCGACATCGCCACCGCGATAATCGACGCCAGGAGCAATCCCGCGAGCCCCACAGGCATTTCGCGCACCAAGTACGTCGGTAAAATTCGATCCAACCGCTCGCCGGGAGCCAGAAGCGGTGTGTGCTGCGCAGATACAAACAACAAAACGCCGATGAGCAGAAATACGGTGAACTGCACGATCACGATCACACCGCTCGCCACCAGCGCACGCCCCGCGTCACGCTGATTTCGCGCGGCCAGCAATCGCTGCACGATCGTCTGGTCGGTCCCGTGACTCGCCATCGTCAAGAATGCGCCGCCGATGACGCCCGACCAAAACGTATATTTCGTCGCCCAATGAAACGAAAAATCGAATACTTGCAGTTTGTGCCCGGCGGCTGCCGCAACCTGCGTTACCTCGGTCCATCCGCCGGGAACGCGATGGAGCAAGAGCCACAGCGTCACGCCGCTTCCGGCCAGATAGAGCAAGAATTGCGCCACGTCCGTCCAGATCACCGCCTTCATGCCGCCTTCGAGCGTGTAGATGATCGTCAGCGCGATCACCACCATCACTGCCAACTTTTCCGACGTCCCCAGCACTACGCTCACCACCAGCGCAATCGCTGCGACCCGCACACCTTCCGCGATCGCCCGCGTCACCAAAAATGTCGTCGCCGCCACCGCTCGCGTCCGGGGGCCAAATCTTTTCTCGATCAGTGCATACGCCGTAAAAAATTCACCGCGAAAATATCCCGGCAGCAACAGCACCACGATCAAAATGCGCCCGATCAAATATCCAAACACGAGCTGCAAGAACGTCATGTTCCCGCCGTACGAAATCGCGGGCGTCCCGATGATGGTCAGCGTCGATGTTTCCGTCGCCACAATCGAAAACGCAAGCGCCCACCACGGCGCTGTTCGCCCACCCAAGAAGTAATCTTTAGCGTCCTGTGAGCCACGCCGGAAATAAATGCCGAGCGCCGTGACTCCCAGCAAGTACGCAATCACAATGCCCAGATCAATCGGATGAATTCGCATCGCGCGAGATTATACGGTCGAATCACGGCATCGCGTCGGCGAAATCGCCGCGAATCTGCTGGTGAGGTGGTTCAGGCTTCAGGATCATCGAAAGCTAGACGGAAACGCGCGGGTTGAAATGGAATCTAAACCCGCACCCTCCTGAAACCTGGAGGGCGCGGCACCCAAAAGCCGCTCTCGCAACCGTTTCGTCACTCCGTTCCGCACACGGACCTCAAATCGCATATCCTCTTCCCCATGCAATATGTCCTGGGTTTCGATGGCGGCGGCACCAAAACCGAATGCGTCCTCCTCGATTCCCAGCGGCAGCCTCGCGCTACAACGCGTTCCGGGCCGTCGAACCCCTTCCGCATTGGTCACGAAGCCGCCACCGAAGCGCTCACCGAAGCTGCGCAATCCGCCGCGCGCGAAGCGGGCATCGAACTCCGTGAAATCGCCGCCCTCTGCGCTGGTCTCGCCGGAGTCGGCAGTCCCCAATCTCATGAAGAAATGCTGCGTCAGATTGTGAACGCATTCCCGAACACGAAAATCCGGCTCATCACCGACCTCGAGCTATCGCTTGAGGCGATCACTCAGCCTGCTGCCATCGTTCTCGTAGCGGGCACAGGCTCCTCGGCGCTCGGCCGTGACGCAAACGGCCACACCGCGCGAGCCGGTGGTCACGGACCGCTCCTCAGCGACCAGGGCAGCGCCTTCGATGTTGGCCGCCTAGCCGTCGCTGCTGCGGTCCGCGAACGCGACCGCACAGGCGCCGACTCCGCGATCGGCGCAGAAATCCTCCGCCTTCTAAAGTCTTCTAGTTGGACGGAACTCCGTGATCGCGCCCGCGGAGCTGCGGACGAAGTTTTTCCTCGTGTATTCCCGGTCGTTGCCCAAGCTGCGGAATCCGGGGACGCCCATGCTCAGTTGCTTCTGCGAAATGCCGCGCAAGAGATCGCGGCGCTAGTAGATGCCCTCGTCGATCGCCTCAAACTGCGCGATTCCGCGATCTACATCGCGAAAACCGGTGGCATGGTCTCCGCCTCAAAATTCTTCGACGCCCAGCTCGATGATCAACTCAAGAAAATCGCACCGCATGCCACAATCGGCCGTCTGCCTGTCCCTCCCGCCGAAGCCGCTGCGCGTCTCGCGCTCGAACTGATCTCGTCGTCTGCGAGCTCGGCCACGCAGCGAGCAACGGGCCAGCAGTCAGCAGGGAAGTAGCATGACCGTCATCGATCCCGACAGACAGCAAGCTCTTACGGCGACGGGCGACGACTTGGCCACTCTCGTCCATCACCACTCGACCGACGTCCTACTCGCGCTTCTCGACAACCCCGCGCTCGACGAAGCGCAACTTTGCCTCTTGCTCGATCGCAAAGACCTTCCGCCAGAAATCCTCGAGGAAGTCGGCAAACGCAAAAATCTGCTGAAAAATTATCGCGTCAAGCGCGCGCTAGCCTTTCATCCGCACACGCCGCGGCTGAACAGCGTGCGCCTCATCAAAGATCTTTACCTGATGGATCTCGCTCAACTCGCACTAACCGTAGGCGCGCCACCCGAGCTTAAGCGCATGGCCGAAGACCAGCTACTCGCGCGTCTAGCCCAACTTCCTCTCGGCCAAAAAATCACGTTAGCTCGTCGTGGACCGGCCAGAGTTTCCGGCGCTCTCCTCGCCGAGGGCCATCCGCAAGTCCTCTCCGTCGTCCTCGACAATGCCTACCTGACCGAAGCGCAGGTCCTCAAAGCACTTGCCCGCGAAAAAATCTCACTTGGGGTTACTCACGCCATCGCACAACATCGCCGCTGGTCCTGCGTTTATAACGTCCGCCTGGCGCTCATTCGGACCCCCGGTACGACTCTGGCAACGGTTCTCGCTCTCCTGCCCGAAATAGACGCCAACGACCTCCGGGATCTCAGCGCACCGGGCATCGTGTCCGAACCCCTCCGCAAATACCTTCAGGCCGAACTTGATCGGCGCTCGAACACATCGGAATAGCAAGCGCCTCTACTCCCGCGCTACGTAATCGGCTTTAAACTCATGGTCGGAACGCCACCCGAACACGAAAGAATTATTCCTACGTCTATACGATTGGCGTATGCTTCGCCCCATTGAGCGTCGGCGAAGCTTCCAAGCCCAATCGAGTCGGGATCCGAAGGGGGCAACGAGCCAAGTCATGAGCGGTGGAGACCATCCACGAAGGTCGGAGCGCCGCTGGGCGCCCCGCTATAACTACCGCACCGATCTTGAGATCGAATGGGGATCAGCCGTTCTCCGCGCCCGCACGCGCGACATCAGTTCCAATGGGATGTTCATCGAATCGACCGATCCGCTCTGGGTGGGCGCCGGTTTCACGGCGCGAATCGGTGTCGAAATGCCCGTCAAGGTCGATTGCTTCGTCAAACGCGTCGAGCCTGGCCTGGGCATGGGTGTCTCCGTAGTCGTTGCCGACGAGCACCGCGACCGTTTCCAGGACCTCCTCTCCCACGTCTCCACAAAACCCGGCTGAGCCAAATTCAAGCTCCCCAGCGCAGCCGGTCACCACTCACAATCGTCAGTCACTCTCCTGTTGACCCCATCCCCTTCGCCAGCTATTTTGACCTTTCCACATCTAACTCTTAACGATGACCCGTTGCCTGGACTGCGGTTCCGAACGAACCACCGATCAATGCCCCTCCTGTGGCCTGACGACCGCTGCGGCCGAGGTCATGTTCCGCCGCCACCTGGTTTCCCGCACAGCGATCTTCCTGCTCGGTTCCCTGGCGTTTCCGTACGTCAGTCAGATCTTTCCGCCGCTCGACATCGACCTGATGCTGATCTTCTTTGGCGTGATTTTCTTCACCGCGCTCTTTCTGGCGGTCCTTCTGGAGCAGCGCGCGCGCAATCGGAAAGAAATCGAGGTGCTGAAGCGGATCTACGCCGGCTTCATCCCGCTGCCGTGGATTCTCGCGGCGACGCTGTTCGTGAACGGGCGCCTCGACAACGCGAAGAATATCGTCTACCACCCTACCGCCGTTGTTGGTCGCTTTAATATGAAGGGATTAGTGCGAGGCACGCGCCGGCTTTCGGTGCGGTCCTGGCGGCCGGGCCAAGCTTACGAGCGTCTGGCGGTGGACACTGACGATTTCGATCGGTTCAATGTCGGCGATCTGGTGGAAGTGGCTGTGGAACCCGGCGCGCTGGGCATTCCCTGGTATTACGGTGTCTATCGCCGCTGATGCTTTTCTTCCGGCAAGTCGTTACTTCGTTGCTTCTGCCGTTTAGTACATGGGCTTGCCGTTGATGAGCAACGGCAGCTGAATATCCAGAAAATTCCCGGTCTTCCCGAACCGAAAAACGACTCGGCGCATTGGACCCACGTCTCGCACTTTCCATTCTGACGTTTCAATCGGATCCGAGGGCAAATCCGAGGATGACCACTCGATATTGTTGTCGCCTTGCACTTTTACTTTTTGCGGATCGAGTTCGTAGACTTCCTGCTCTTGGATGTTCAAAAACAAATATCGCCGCCACAGCCGGATGAGCAAAAGCCCTTTCTTCTCGCCGTGATACATATTCCACGAGGCGGGGGCGTCGTCGTTGTAGCGGACGATCGCAAAGTCCACAGGCTTCCAGGTCAGCTTCTCGCCCGCCGCGGACGTTTTCTGTGCTCGCATTGGCGGCGCGGAGTGAGCCCCTGGAGCGCCCACACTCGCCGCAAAAAACGCCAAGCCCATCGCCGCAAGCGTCAGCCAACTTCTTTTCGTCATCCGATCCCTCGGCATTGCTAAAGAACCCTGCTCTTCAAGTTTACTCTCGGAAACGAGATTTTCTTTCAAAGTCGGCCGAGGATGAGTCTCAACCGGGACGGCGGCGTGTGCGTTAGTCGGCGGGGGAGGGTGCTGGTAGGGGATTTGCGACCGGGGAGAGCGGCGCGTGGACCGGCTCCGGTTCGATCGCCGGTTTGGGAGGTTGCGGGGAATCGTCGGTTGAGTTGGCTTTGGGTTGGCGCTCTTGTTTTGCTTCGGTCTTGGAGAAGATCTTTGAGGTGATCAGCATCGCGGTAAATGTCGCAATCAGCAATGCGGCCTGCTTCGCGCTGCTGAGCATCGATGCGTTGCCGAGCAGCGTCAGGCCAGCGAAGACGAACAAGAGATGGACGCAGAAGACTTGTAGCGAGGCTTGTCCCAACATAACCAGCGGTCGCACGGCTAGAGGCTTAAGAACGGATTGGAACAGGATTACGACGACGGCGACGGCGGCGAAATTCATCAGGCGGATCGGGCCGAGATGCCATTTGTCGAAGAGGCCTTCGAATGGGCCGAGATCAGTGCCGTTCGACAGTGCGCGACGCAATTCGAAAAGCGATACAGCTACGATGATCGCCGGGTACTTCAGACGCTGGACCCAGGCGTCGATGTCGAGATCGCCGCGGCCCCAGCGCACGCCCAGGTAAATGCCGACGATCCACAAAAACTGCCACGCCCAGAGGTCGAAGGAACCCATCTCGTTGAGAGGGATGTGGGTGGGGATGATTTTGCTGACGAGCGCGTGCTCCTGGGCGCGGAAGCCGAACTGCGCCATCGCCCAAATCACGAATCCGATCCCTAAGATTGTTCTCCACGAAATGCGCTGGGTTATCAGCAGCGCAGCCGACGTGAACACCAGGAAGATGATGTACATCGGAAGGATGTCGAGCAGCGGCGGGCGATAGATTAGGAGGAAGGCTTCCACGACGGCGCGTCGCGCACCGGCGTCGAAATAGAAATCGAGGAGATTGTGGAGGCCAGGGCGATTCCCGCGAGACGCGATGGGAACGGCAACGAGAAACACAAATGCGAGCAGGAGCGCATGGTAGAGATACAGCCGCGCGGTGCGGGCCCAGAGTTTTAACGTCATGGCGCGATAGCCATCGTGTTGCGCGAGGCGGTAATAGATGCGGCCCGTGAAGAGGGCCGAGAGAAAGATGAAGCCTTCGGCGGCGGAGACGAAACCGAACGGTTGGTTCACGTAGGTGGAGGCGATGGTGGGAAGGTGGGTGCAGGTGATCCAGACGAGCATCAGGCCGCGGAGGGCGTCGAGCTCGATGCGTCGGCGGCTGGGCTGTGGCATGTGTGTTTGATACTCACGGATAGCAGAGGGTTTCTCTTGGCGAGATTTTCTCGCGCGTCACATAGAGATTTCCGTCGCGGTGCGGTGGGAGTTCCTTGGCGCCTACAGGGTCTCCTGTAGAGGTTAGAGAATCTGAGATTGAACGGGTAACAATCGAAATAGAGGAAGAAGTGAGGAAAACTCTAACGCAGACACGCCGAGGGCGCGGAGAATCACGGAGAGTGATTGGCTAACTGGACTCTGGAAGAGCACAGGCAAGAGTGCCTGTGCCACTTAATAGAAAATTAATTGCTGCCTGGAGGTTTTGGCGGATTTTGAGGATTGCCGCCGGCGGAGCCGCCGCTGCCCCCGCTCCCGCCGGAGCCACCACTACCGCCGCTGCCAGATCCACCGCCGGATCCGCCACTGCCTGAACCGCCACCCGAGCCGCTGCCTTGGCCACCGCCCGAACCACCCGAACCGCCGCCTTGATCGCCCGAGCCACCGGAACCACCGCTTCCCCCGCTGCCACTACCGGAACCGCCGGACGAGCCGCCCATCACTGCCTGCGAGGCACCGCTGAAGCTATGGCTCGTGGATTGGCCAAAGGCGTAGATCGCCCCAACAACAACGATGGCGATGCCAACAATCAGAAGCGCGTATTCGGCTGTGTCTTGACCAGTTTCCTGGCGCCAGAGTCGTTTGAGGAACGAGAGCATGTTTACGTACCTGACGTCGATCGGAAGGGACTAATTCGTAACTGGGTAGAGTTTAGCGCGTTATTTGGTGCGGCACAAGATGTAGTAGTGCCAGGACACGGGGAGCGGACGACTGTCACTCGTGGCGGCTTCACAATCAGAAACCAAATCCCTCACTTTGTTCGGATGACAGGTCTGGTTGGAAGCGGTGGCCTCGCGGGGCAAAAGGTCATTCGTGGCGGAGGCAGGTGTTGGGGTCGACGCGCGTTGCGCGATGGGCGGGGATGTAGCTGGCGACCAGCGCCACGGCGGCGAGTGTGACGGCGACCGCCGAAAAAGTCAGCGGGTCGGTTGGGCTGACCCCGAACAGGAGCGACCCGAGCGAACGCGACAGCGCCAGGGACGCGACCAGGCCGATCGCGTTGCCGTACAGTGCGAGGAGCGCGCCACGGCGAAGCACGAGGTTGAGGATGTCGGTCCGGGTGGCGCCGAGAGCGACGCGAATGCCGATTTCGTTGATGCGCTGTGTGACGGAGTAGGCAATCAGTCCGTAGAGGCCGACAGCGGCGAGAATGAGCGCGAGGATGGCGAAGGTGCCGAGAAGCTGGCTGGAAAAACGTGGCTGCGCGATCGAGGCATCGCGAATGGCATCGAGCGTTCGAAAATTGGAAAGCGCTTCGTCTTTGTCCATGCTCGTTACGATCTCTCGCAAGACCGCTGCGAGGTTTTCGGGACTAGCGGCTCCGCGCACCAGGATGTGCATCTGCCCCGCGGGATTTTGCGCGAACGCCGTGTACATTTCCGGAGCGCGTGAATCGCTGAGAGAGTCGTGATTGATGTTTCCCACGATGCCGACGATCTCCATGTCTTGTTTTGGTCCGGTGGCAAAACGAAGATGTTTGCCGATGGCGTTTTGTCCTTTGAAAAATTGCTCCGCGAACGCTTCGTTGACGAGTATGGCGCCGGCGGAGCTCGCGGTGTCGTGTTCGCTGAATCCGCGGCCGGCGAGAATCGGAATGCGCATGGTCGCGAAGTAGCCGTTGCTGACCTGGCGAAAATTCGCGTCGTCGAATTCGCTGGGTTCATAGGCGTGGCCATCGATGTAGAACGCGTTGTCGTTGTGTTCTCCGTTTAAAGGGAGCTCAGAGGTCGCACCGACACCTTCGACGCCGGGCAAAGCGGTGGCGCGTGACTCGAATTCCTGCCAGAAGCGAAAGCGTTTCGGGTCATCCCCGTACGTCGAGCTATTGAGACCAATTTCGGCGGTGACGATGCGGGTCGTTTGAAATCCGGGATTGACCTGCGTGAGCAGCCAAAAGCTTTTGAGCAAGAGTCCCGCGCCGACCAGCAGAGTGAGCGACATCGCGACTTCGCAGACGACGAGGATGCTGCCGGTGCGGCGCTGCGAGCCCGATGCGGTGTTACGAGCGCTGGCTTTCAGCGCGTCAGTGAAGGCGCGGCCGGAAGTCTGTAGGGCGGGGATCAGGCCGAAGACGAGGCCTGTGAGGAGAGAAATTCCGGCGGTGAAGAGCAGAACTGTGGTGTTGATTTGAATTTCGCCGAGGCGCGGCAGGCTCGATGGGCCGATCGCGCGCAGAAGACGCACGAGCCAGATAGCGCCGAGCGTGCCGATAGCGCCGCCAGCGACGGCGAGGACGATGCTCTCGGTGAGAGTCTGGCGAATCATCCGGCCGCGAGTTGCGCCGAGTGCGCCGCGCACGGCGAATTCGCGCTGGCGCGCCGTGGACCGGGCGAGCAGGAGATTGGCGACGTTGCCGCAGGCGATCAGCAGTAAGAGTCCGACGGCGCCGGTGATGAGCAGCATCGCGGGGCGAACGGGACCGATGAGAACTTCGGTGAGCGGGCGCTGGCGCAGGCTCCAACCTTGATTCGTGTCGGGATATTGGCGGCTGAGACGTCCGGCGATCGTGTCCATGTCGGCGTTGGCCTGCGCCTGGGTGACGCCGGATTTCCGTAGGCCGATTACTTTCAAAAAATGTCCACGGCGGAATTGCATGCCCTGGTTGAGCATCGGTGCCGGCTCCCAGATTTGAGCTTCGGAGAGAAGCGGAACGTCAGTCGGAAGAACGCCGACGACGGTGACGCCCATGCCGTCGAGGCGAATCGTTTTGCCGACGATGGAAGGATCGGACCCGAACGAATGCATCCAGATGCCATGGCCGAGGACTACGACCTGTGGAAGATTGAACGGTTCGTCGGATTGGGAGAAGTCGCGGCCAAGGAGCGGCGTTATGCCGAGAGCCTCGAAGAAATTCGCGGTGACCGTGCTGACGAGCACTTGCTCGGATCGATCGCCGGAAAGATTGGATGGACTCGGATCGTTGCCCAGTGCGACCAGGCGGTCGAAGGATTGGTTGGAGGCGCGATAGTCGCGAAAGTCTGGTGGTGAAACGTCGGCGAGGTCGCTGAGCTGGAATTTTCCGTTGAACCAGATGAGACGATCGCTGTGCGCGAAGGGAAGCGGGCGGAGGATGACGGAATCGATGACGCTGAAAACGGCGGTGTTAGCGCCGATGCCGAGAGCGAGAGTGAGGATGGCGACGAGAGTGAAGCCGGGATTCTTGCGCAGCGTGCGGAGGGCGTAGCGAAGATCTTGGGCGAGATCGTCGAGGGCGGAGGCGAAACGGCGCTGGTCGCGAGCGGTGCGTCGGATGAGCGGAATGTTGCCGAGTTCGCGATGGGCGGCTTCAGAAGCATGTTGCGCCGAGGCGCCGCGGTCTTGGTGATCGGCGGCAGACATTTGGAGATGGGATTCGAGTTCGGAGTCGAGGTTGGGGCGATTGTTGCGGCGGTTTTTAAAGAAGTTCATGGGATGAAGCGCTCCTTGGTCATAAGTCGTGCTCAGTCGTGACGCAGTGCGCGGATTGGATCGACGTGCATGGCGCGGCGGGCGGGTGTCGCGGATGCGGCTACCGCAACGGCGATAAGAGCGACGGCTACCGTCGCGAATGTCAGTGGATCGGTAGGGCTGGTGTTGTAGAGCAGCGACGAGAGGAAGCGCGTCAGAGCGAATGATGCGACGAGACCAATGGCGACGCCTATCAGGCTGAGCTTTACGCTGCGCACAATCACCATGCGAAGGATTTTCTGTGGGTCGGCCCCGAGAGCGATGCGAATCCCGATCTCGCGGGTCTGTTGCGTGACAAGGTACGACATCACTCCGTAGACGCCGATGATCGCCAGGAGCAAGCCGAGCGCACCGAAGACAGCGAGAAGCAGGCTTTGAGATTTTGGTGCGGCGTTGTGTTGGGCGATCTGCTCCTCGATGGTTTTGATCGCGGTGATGGGGCGAGTTTTGTCGAGCGCCCAGACGCTACTCTGAATTGAGCCGATGACGGCGTTGGGATTCGGCTGCGTTCGAACCGCGAGAAAAATGCCGGTGAGTTCTTTGGCTTGCGCGAGCGGCGCGTACGCGGTCGGGGTGAGATTGCGATCGCGTTCGCGGACATCGCCGCAGATGCCGACGACGGTGCCCCAAACGAGTTGCCCTTTCTCCTTGTTCATCGACATGCGTTTGCCGATGGCGTCGGCGGTGCCGAAGACTTTTTTTGCGAAGGACTCGCTGACGATGAAGACCTCCGGCGTGCCGCGTTTGTCGGCGGAGTCGAAATCGCGGCCAGAGAGAAGGGGGATGGCGAACGTCTTGACGAAACCTGGAGTGACGCGATTCATGCGGACCATTTGTTGAGGAGCTTTGGCCTCGGCGGCCGCCTCGGTGGTGAATTGCGATTCGGCGAGATAGTCGCTCATGGGATAGACGAGGCTTGCGGAAACGGATTCGACCCCCGGAAGGGCGCGGGCGTTTTCGAGGACTTGTTCGGTGAAGTGGAGTCCTTGCTCGGGTTTCTCGTAACGGAACGAAGGGAATTCGACCTGCATGGTCACGAGATGGTCGGTGCGGAAGCCGGCGTTGATGTGAAGCATGCGCGCAAAGCTTTGGACGGCGAGGCTTGCTCCGATGACGAGGGTGAGAGCGAGCGCAACTTCGGCGACGACAAGTGATTGGCGGAGGAAGTTGTGACTGCGGCTGGCCGAGGCGCCGCTTTCTTTGATGGTGGCGTTGACGTCGTCGCGGATGCTGAGGAGTGCAGGGGCGAGGCCGGCGATCAGCGCGGCGGTGAGGGAGGCCGCAAGTGTGAAGAGCGCGACGCCAGAATCGATCGAGATGTTTTGAAGGCGCGGCGTTTCGGGCGGCAGTAGCGCGCGCAGTGCCTGCATCAGCCATGCCGCCACAGCGAGTGCGCAAACTCCGCCGATCAAAGCGACGATACTGCTTTCGACGAGTTGCTGGCGAAGAAGAGCGGCCCGCGTCGCGCCGATGGCGCTTCGAATCGCGAATTCGCGGCGGCGTGCCCACCCGCGCGAAAGGAAAAGGTTGCTGACATTCGCGCAGGCGATCAGAAGGACGAACCCGACGGCACCGAAAAGGACGAGAAGCGGAGTGCTGGTGTCTCCCAACAGGGCGGCTTTGAGCGACATGGCGTGCATGCTCCAGCCTTTGTTGGAGTCGGGATAGGTTTCGGTGAGGCGGGTGGAAATTTGTTCGAGTTCGCGCTGGGCTTGCTCGATCGTGGCGCCCGGCTGGAGGAGGCCGACAGCAATGCCAGCGGTGCGTTCATTGCGCTTGGACAGTTCGTCGTGTGTTGGCTGGAACGGCGCCCACAGGTCGGCGTCGGTGGCGAAGTCCATGATTGTTATTTCGGGCATGACGCCAACGATGGTTTGTTGTTCGCCGTCGAGTTGCATCGATTTGCCTACAACGGCTGGATCGGAGGCGAATCGATTGCGCCAGAATTTGTGGCTGAGAATGACGACGTGGACGCCGGGGCGCATGTCATCCGATACGAAGGTGCGCCCGAGCATTGGCTGGAGGCCGAGGACCGGGAAGAGATTTTCGTCGATGTTAGCGCCGTCGAGGCGATCGGGTTTGCCATCGACGATGACCTCTTTCGCGCTGAAGGAATAGATGGAGATGTCGGAGAGGGTTTTTGAAGTCGAGCGGACGTCGTTGATGTCGGGGAGCGACATGTACATGTGCGAGAAGTCGAAGGTGGTGCTGTGGCCGGCGATGTCGACGAGGCGGTTGGCGTTTTTGAAGGGGAGGGGATGCAGGACGACGGCGTTCACGACGCTGAAGATGGCGGTGTTGGCGCCGATGCCGAGGGTAAGCGTGAGGACAGCGATAGTAGTGAAGCTAGGATTTTTGCGGAGGGTGCGCAGGGCGAAGCGGATGTCCTGCAAGAGATTGTCGAAGAAGGCGGCGATGGGGCGGTGATCGCGGGCGGTTTGTTGGATCAGGGTGATGTTGCCGAGTTCGCGGTGGGCGTGCTGCGCGGCTTGCTGCGGGGAGGCGCCACGGACTTCGCGATCGGCGGCGGACATTTGGAGATGGGATTCAAGTTCGGCGTTGAGGTCGGGAGCGTTACGGTTGCGATCACGAAAGAATTTCAACTTTGCCCTCCACAAAAAACCTCTCGCTGCCTGGCCGACCTGGAATTTAGCGCCGTTCGAAACGACTCATTCATAACGCAACGCTGTTAGCGGATCGACGCGCATAGCGCGGCGCGCTGGGACGTAGCTCGCGGCCAGCGCCACCATGGCGAAGAGCGCGGCGACCGCTGCGAAATCGAGCGGGTCGGTCGCGCTGACACCGTATAGAAACGCGGCGAGAAAACGAGTGAGCGCCAACGCCGATCCGAGTCCGACAACGATGCCGATGACGGTGAGCGTAAGCCCCTCGTTGATGACGAGCTTCAGAATGTCGCGACGTTGCGCACCCATCGCGATTCGAATTCCGATTTCGCGTGTGCGCTGCCCGACGAAGAAGGAAATCACTCCATAGATGCCGATGATCCCGAGCACGAGCGCAAGCGCGGCGAACGCGGCGAAGAGCGATGCGATCGAGCGCGGCGCTGCCGTTTCGCCGGACAGAATTTGCGGCATCGCAATGAATCCGCTGACGGGAGCCTCGGGATTGAGAGACGTCGCGACGCCGCGAATGGATTGCTCAAGTTGCGGAGCGGCGCTGCTGGAGCGGAGGACGAGCGTCATTTCAGCCGGGACGCTGCCGTCCTCCCGTGTTGCGCCCGGGCCGTACGGCACGTAGATCATGCCGTCCATCCAGTCGGGCAAGTTGCGGCGGAGGTCGTACGCGCGGACGTCGTTGGCGACGCCGACGATCGCAGCCCAGTCTTGTTCGCCGACGAGGCGAATGTGTTTGCCGACCGCGTCCTGATTGGGAAAGAAGCGGCGCGCAGTCTCGGCTTTGGCGCGAGGATCGTTTCCGGTTATCTGTTCGGTGCCGACATACGAATCTTGGGCTCGGCGAGCGCAGGGTCGACGCACGCGTGGGCCGAAGTCTACTTGCAAGGAGCGGGATGGATCACCTTCGACCCGACCAACCGCAGCGTCGGCGGTCTCAATCTGATTCCAGTCGCAGTCACGCGGGCCATTTGGCAGTCCACACCGATCGTCGGCAACTTCGTCGGCGCCAT
>Ga0209006_10000874_pt1 | contig 27865 bp, 21 predicted proteins | sample JacPin_JW_Ref_O2_FD_188567 | JGI IMG/M metagenome (GOLD analysis project Ga0209006, IMG submission 188567) | Forest soil microbial communities from Algoma, Ontario, Canada - Jack Pine, Ontario site 1_JW_Ref_O2 (SPAdes) (version 2) | ecosystem: Environmental > Terrestrial > Soil > Boreal...
AGCGGCTTCGCTACACTGCGGCGGCGATGGGCGCGAAGAAGGTGTCGAAGCGGGCGAAAAAAGTTCAGTCGCTGCTTGGTGATCACCAAGACTGCGTGGTCAGCCGCGCACACCTGCTAGAGCAGGCCGACGCAGCTAACGCCGCGAGCGAGGACGCGTTCACTTATGGGCTGCTGCACCAACAGGACTCAGACTTGGCCCGCGAATGCCGTGAGCAACTAGAGCCGGCGCTGCGGAAACTCTTCAAGGCACTGCGCAAGCAAAACCGGCATTGGTGACACGGAGGTACACCCGACGGAGAGTGAATTCCGTGCACATGCGACGCCCCGCCCCTCAGAGTGCTCGTAGGCCACGCAGGGTCCTTCTTATCAGTTCACGTCGTTCGTCTATTGTCATCGCGTCACCGAGGGGGGCGTGCACCCGCAAATAACCCTGTGTCACCAGGTCGTCGACCAGGAACCGCGTCGCACCGAGCGGCAAGGACAGACGAGCGGCGATCTCTGCGACCGAGGGGCTGTGCACGCACGACGTCAGGATCTGGCCCCGCACATCGTTTCTCCGCCAGCGCGGCGGCTTCGCTGTGGTGTTGAGCGCTTCAACCGGAGCCTCGAGTGCCAGTTCGACACCAGCGTCGGTACGGCCTGCCATCAGCGTGTATGGCCGGACCAAGCTCGGCTCGTCCGCGGTTTCCGGTTCTGTGAACCAGTCGCCGATCGGTTCGCCCTTGCCCTCCGACTGCTGATGCGCGTCGGTGTGCTTCTCCCGGACATGTGGCGAACTATGCGGCACGTTGTGGTTCTCCAAGAACCACAAGGTCTGGTCGGCGTGCACCGATGCGCGCAGCTCGCTGGAGACGACCTTGAGTACGGTGCGGTCGGTGTCGATGACGAACGTGGTCCGTCTGACCGGCAGCAGCCGGGCCAGCAGGCCACGGCGCCGAGTGTGCTGGCCACGCCGGGCCGCCTGACGCGCCACGACGGATCTACGCAGCTTGGCGAGCCTGCCTCGGCGCACCCCGAACAGCTCGGACACCACGCCGTCCGCGTCGGAGAGCAGCGGATAGTCGAACGAGCGCTGTTGGGCGAAGTGGGCCTGCTTGTCGACGGTGTCGGTGCTGATGCCCACCCGCTGGGCGCCCACCCTGGCGAATTCGTCGCTCAGGTCCCGAAAATGACAAGCCTGGGCTGTACAGATCGGTGAGGACGCTATTGGGAAGAAGAACAGCACAACCGGCCCTTCGGAAAGGAGCGCGGACAGTGTCCGAGGCCGACCGGTGTGGTCATACAGAGCGAAGTCAGGCGCCTTCTCGCCCGCGATCATCGGCAAAGAGTACTCCACGGGTGGCTAGCAAAACACGCCCAAGACGGCGCCACCATGCGTTGCCCCCCGCCAGGTCGGCCAACGATCAGCCACCCCGCGAAGCGAGAAACTTGTTGAGCTCTTCCACCGCATGGTTGATTGTGAACGACGCCGGCTCCTGACGCGGCGGGAACTCCTTGAAGGTCTCCAGGAACTGGGTCACGATCGCGGAGCCGTAGAACATGAGGTAAAGGCGGTCAATCAGCCAGTCCCAGTATGTGTTCGACGTGATGTCCGCGTGTTCGTATGGGTCGGTACGCAGGTTGAACAGCTTGGGCGCGCGCAACCTGGTAAACGGTTCGAACCAAACCTGCAGCGTGCCGGGACAGCGCTGCTCCATGAAAACGACCTTCCAATGCTCCGCCCGGATACCCAGTACATCGCCGTCGTCGGAGAAGTAGATCATGCCGCGCCGCGGGCTCTTTTCCACTTCACCGGTCAGGTAGGGCACAAGGTTGTACCCGTCGATGTGGACCTTGTAGGTCATTTCACCGGCTTGGTGGCCTTGTTTGAGTTTCTCGACGATCTCGGGTTCGCCGGCGGCCGCGAGAAAGGTCGGCAGCCAGTCGTGATGCTGCACTATCTCATTGGAGACCGAGTGTGGCTTGATCTTTCCGGGCCACCGGATCATTTCGGGAATCCGGAATGCCCCTTCCCAGTTGGTGGCCTTTTCGCTGCGGAACGGCGTGGTGGCGCCGTCGGGCCAACTGTTGGCGTGCGGGCCGTTGTCGGTGCTGTAGATGACAATGGTGTCTTCGGCGATTCCGAGTTCGTCGACCAGATCGAGCAACTGGCCGACATTGCGGTCGTGGTCGATCATTGTGTCGTGGTACGGCGACTGCCACCGGCCGGCTTGGCCGAGGCTTTCCGGCTTGGTGTGCGTTCGGAAATGCATGTGCGTCATGTTCATCCAGACGAAGAACGGCGTCTTTGCCTCGTGCTGGCGCTTGATGAAGTCGATGCACGCACCCGTGGTCTCGTCGTCGATGGTTTCCATCCGCTTCTTGGTCAGCGGCCCGGTGTCCTCGATGCGTTGCTTGCCCACGGGCCCGTACCGGTCGTCCACCTCGGCGGAATCTTCCTCTGTGGCCCAAGAATGGATGACGCCACGCGGGAGCAGCGCCGCGCGGAGAATGGGCGCTTCCTCCGCGGTGGGGTAATCCGGGGCCTCCGGCTCTTCCTCAGCGTTGAGGTGATACAGATTCCCGAAGAACTCGTCGAACCCGTGCGCTGTCGGCAGGTACTTGTTCAGGTCGCCGAGGTGGTTCTTGCCGAACTGGCCGGTCGCATAGCCCAGCGGTTTGAGCAACTCGGCAATCGTCGGATCCTCCTTCTGCAACCCGACGTCGACACCGGGCATCCCGACCTTGCTCATGCCCGTGCGGTAGACGCTCTGGCCCGTGATAAACGAAGAGCGGCCCGCGGTGCAACTTTGCTCGCCGTATGAGTCGGTGAACAACATTCCCTCATCAGCAATCCGGTCGATGTTCGGGGTGAAGTAGCCCATCAAACCCCGGCTGTAGCAGCTCAGGTTCGATATACCGATGTCGTCGCCCCAGATCACGAGAAAGTTCGGCTTAGAAGCAGGCATGCGCATTCCCTTCGACGTCTTGGCTCTCGATGAGGAGCCTAGGGAGCGACGGACGATTACGACAGGTGATTGGTGCGATGATCCCTGCGGGATACCCCGGAGGCCGAAATCGGTTTGGGTAGCTGCCAAGTCCGGCTGGCTGTTCGCGACCGTGTGCAGTCGTACGACCCTGGAAACAGTCGCGTCAGGCGTTTCTGCATCGCGTCATCGTCGCTGTCGCAGGGGGGCGAACACCGGTTTGACTCAGCTAACAATCGGTCGCCGTTGAAACCGCCTGGTTGGGACAAACCCGCGCCGGCCGGCGTTTCAGCGCACGACGTCAGGCCGTCATGGCCGTCCCGCATCGACGGCGGTGTCGAGGAGAACTTCTGCCGCAGACCGCGCATGAAGCATCGGCGAGGTGTCGTTGAGCGACGTCGCCAGGGACACCGCGCCTTCGAATAGGACCGCGAGCTGGTGGCCCAATTGGTAGGGATCTTCCGCGCCGGCTTCGGCGGCGATATCGGTGAGTCGCGCGATGAACCACAGCTTGTGTCCGCGGACGATCTCGTGAACGCCGGGCATCTCGTCCGCCGCCTCGACGGCCGCGTTGTGGAAAGGACATCCGCGGAAACGGTCGACTGGCGGGCTATCGAAGATCGCCAAGAGGCGGATCCGCGCAGTGGCGTCGATCGTGTCAAGTGCCTTCTCATTAGGCATCCCGCCGGCTTCGTGGATTCGACGCAGGTAATCCTCTACCAATCGATCCTTACTCGAAAAGTATTGGTAGAGGGTCCGCTTCGAGACCTGCGCGTATTTGGCGAGCCGCTCGACCCCGGTGGCATGGATGCCGTCTCGGTAGAACAAGGTTCTCGCGGCGGCGAGGATCCGTTCGCTGGCCGTGCGGCTACCTGACGCTACTCCGGAATCGTCGCCACCGTTCACACATCCAACGGTACACCGATCGGTGTTTCGACGCCGAAAGTCTATATATAGATGATAGTACTCGGAATACCGAACGGTTTACCGGGGTTCTAGTGGGGGTCAGCGCAGGATCGCGAGTGAGAGAGGCGAAGCACTATGACCAGCAGTACCGACCTATTCCTCGTTACCGGCGCCAGCGGCAACACCGGCGCGCACACCGTCAGGTTGTTGCGCGAAGAGGGTTTACGCGTTCGTGCGCTTGTGCACACCCTCGATGACCGTGCGGCACGGTTGACTGAACGGGGCGCTGAGGTGGTCCAGGGCGATCTGCTGGACTTTCATTCCGTCAGTGCGGCGACGGTCGGCGTGACCGCGGCCTACTTCAATTACTCAATCGTCTCCGGGCTGGTCGATGCCACAGCGAACTTCGCTCAGGCCGCCAGCGAGGCGGGCATGCGCGCGGTGGTGAACATGTCGCAGATTTCGGCACGGCGGGAAGCCAAGAGCAACGCCGCCCGCCAGCATTGGATCGCTGAGCGGCTGCTCGACCGCACTGCGATGGTCACCACCCACCTGCGGCCCACCTTCTTTATGGAATGGCTGACCAATTTCTGGGTCCGCCGCGCTGATGAAGGAATTTATCGGCTGCCCTTCGGCGATGCCCACCACGCCCCCATCGCCGCGGCAGATCAAGCCAAAGTCATCGCGGCCATCTTGCAAAACCCCGACCCGCACGACGGCCAGATCTACCCGCTGTTCGGCGCCGAAGAACTCAACCACCACGAGATCGCCGCGAAAGTCCAAGACACTTTGGCCATTCCGGTTCGCTACGAGCCGATCGACATCCCCACATTCGCAGCAGGGTTGACCGCGGCCGGCGCTGCCGCGCACCTCGTGCAGCATCTCAGCAACGTGGCACAGGACTACCGCGACGGGATTTTCTCCGGCATCAACAACCTCGTGGAGGTGATCGGCGGCGCCAAACCGATGACCGTCGAGGACTACGTCGCCGCCACCCGCGCCACGTTCGATACCGACGGGCGCCTCGGGATCACCGACGCGCGACTTCGCGCAGCCTAACACCCCTCGACTTATGACCAAGGAGTTCACCGTGACGGTTCCGCAACGCGATGCTCTGCGAGAAGGCTGGGGAGCACAGCGATCTCGAGTCATCACATGGCGCGATCCCGCGCCAAACTTCCGCTGTCGGTGCATCGATGTCCGGGCTAGATTACCTGCAGGCCATCGTCGACCGACGACTCCCACCACCCCCCATGGGTCAGGTAATGCGATTTGAGTTCCTCGCCGTCGAACCTGGCCGGGTGGTATTCGCGTGTGAGCTTGACGATTCGGCTTACAACCCCATCGGGGTCGTCCACGGCGGTCTGGTGTGCACGCTCCTGGACTCCGTCGCCGGCTCCGCCTTGCACAGCACACTGCCCGCCGGCAAGGGCTACACGTCTGTCGAGATCAAGGTCAACTACCTTAGGGCCGTTCGGCTTTCGAGTGGCTTGCTGACGGCGACCGGCACGGTCGTCAAGGCCGGGTCGCGGGTTGGTTTTACCGAAGGGGTCGTTACCGACTCCTTCGGCACGGCGGTAGCGACCGCCTCAAGCACGCTCATCATTTTCGACACGAATGGTGCTTCCAGGTAACACATTCCAAAGAACAGGAGCATGTTGCGTCAGCGGTGTCCGATTCGTTGAACCGCCACGGGCCAACTGCCCCCGCTGCTGGCAATCCATGGCGGGCTCGATGCCCTCAACCCCTACGAGGGAGGCAGCGGGCCACGGTGGTCTGAATCGGTGGAATCGGTGGTTTACCAGTGGGCCGTCGCGTCCAGGTGCGAACCCACGCCGAAGTACCGCACCGCTTCCGAGCAGGTTCGCGAAGTTGGCTACGTCGACACCACAGGCTTCGCTGCGGTCCGCCTCATCGCGGTCGGGGACGCAGCGCACTCCTGGCCGGGAACACTGCACCGTGATCACATCGAGGAGTTCGGTGCTCCCGGGAGTTTCAATGCCTCCCAGGCTCATTGGGATTTCGTTTTCGAGGTTGATTTCATACGCGGCCGAGGTGCATGAAAAGGCAGCGGTCAGCTTCTGCAAGGCAACATCACCGAACAAGATGGGTGCATCACCTGAAGAGTCACGCCGCATCTCGGCGTTCGTCCTGCCGCAGGCGTTGATCACCGTGCGGCTGTCTCCTTACTTCGACATCGATGCGGTAGCTTGCGTCGTATATCCGCGGGCTCGTGTTGTCAGGCTCCGGCCAGGCATAGCCGACCGGGTGCTTCTACCGTCAGCCGGTCGAGGCTGGGGCCATCGCCGTCGAGGGAATCTTTCTTGGCGTTGAACGCCCGTACCCACAAGCCGGCGGCCCAGGCAAGCTCGCGTTCATTGCTGGTGAGGGCGTGGCTGCGGGCCTGACCGTAGGCGGTCAGGAAGCCCTCGACCTGCTCGTCGGTAGCTTCGGTCAGGGGTTCGCCGGAGGCGGTGTGGACGGCCGCCGCGAGGCCGACGATGGTGGCTTCGGGCCGGGCAGCGATGCTGTCCCAATCGTGGACGGCGTGGAGTTGCTCTCCGATCCAGCGCAGGTTGTGTGCTTCCCAGTCGACATGACCAATGACATCGGGCACGGTGGCGTTGGCCAGGCGGGCACGGACGCGCTGGCCGAGGTCGTCGAGCCACAGCGGGCCGGGATGCGCGTTGAGGTCGGCGTCGCGATCGTCGGGAACGGGCCAGACGCCGGGTTCGCCGTGGTCCCAGGCTGCCCACGGCGGTGCGGGCTCGACGCTGGGCAGCTCTGTTGGCGTGGGCGCGCAGGCCAGCAGCTGGGCGAGCGCTGAGGCGTACAACTCGGTGGTGTGTGGTAGGGCGGCCAGAGGCTCGCCGCCAGGCACATAGCGTTCAGCCGTCGCACTCAAGGCGCCCAGCGGTGCCGGCGCCACGAGCGGCTGCGGACACGGGAAGCCTCTGGCGTGCAGGATGTTCTGGGCAACGTAGCAGCCGCTGAGCCGGCGGGTTGGGGGCCGGGCTTTGATAACGACTTCCTGGCCGTCCGACAAGCGCAGTCCCATAACCAGCGACAGGTGCCCGGTGGTGAACAGCTCGGCCGCTGGCGTGGCGCCGAGATGATGTCGGCACCAAAGGATTAGGTCATCCGAAGAGATCTTCGGCGGGGCAACCTCGTTGGTGGGGTCGTCAGGAGCATCCACGGGCTTCTTTTTAGTCACGGGAGGAGGGCGCGAAATAAAAACCAGCGAGCGCCCTTTGCGGAGCGCCCAAACATGGGATCATCATGCTACTTCCATCGCTGTCTCGCGAACAGGCACATCACCTCCAAGTGACGCGGGCCAGCTGGGATGGCTTGGTGCACGACTGTCGAGTTGCGCGACACTTGCAAGGAGGACGAGTGGATACCGTATCCGCACGCAATAGCGATGCCGCCGATCCGCTCTTTCTTCCGATACAGCGCGACGCGTATAACCGCGAAGCGGCGCTGGCGAGCCTTGCTTACGCTGATCCAGGATTCCCGCCCAGCGCAGCCGGGACGCTGCTGGCCGAGCCGGTGAATGACGAGCTGCTGCGGTGTGTTTCCAACGATGCCTTTACCCACGTGTTCCCCGGTGACGACCACCGCTACCGGGCCGACGAGTTCTTCTCGGACATTGACGCCGAACTGGCCCGTTCGCCGTGTTTTCATCTGTGGGCCGAGATTCCGTTATGCCGGTACCGCTGCCACTTCTGCGAGTTCCCAATCTTGGTACTTGGCCACGACCACAAGCAGGGGGAGGCGCTCGCGCGCCGTTGGGTTGATGCGAACATCCGGGAAGCAGGCGGGTGGCTTGAGGCGGTGCCGGCGCTGCGGTCTACGCCGGTCGGTGAGTTCTGCCTCTTCGGCGGCACTCCCACGGCAATCCCCACGGCTGAGCTGGCGCGGTTGTTCGAGTTCTACCGGACACATTTCGCCTTCACCGACCAGACCGAGTTGCGAGTCGAAGGCAGCCCCGACACGCTCACACCGGAGACGCTGGGTGCGTTGCGCGGACTGGGGTTTTCGACCCTGACGTTCGGCGTGCAGTCGTTCGACGATGAACTGCTGGCGTTGGCCAACCGGCGCCATACGACAGTGCAAGCCGAAGCCGCCATCACCGAGGCCCGCCGCGCCGGCTTCACCCGCGTCGATGGCGACCTGGTCTGGGGCCTGCCTGGGCAGCGCGTGGCCGGATTCGTGGCCGATGTAGAGCGAATGATCGCGCTGGGTTTTGACACCGTCGTGGCCATGAAGCTGCACCTGCGCTCACCATCTGAGGTGGACTCGGCGGTCGGCAACGTGCGGCCGGCGGCGTGGGAACAGCGCGCCGGCCAGGAGGCGGTGGCCCGGCGTGGGTACCGGTGGCCCAGCCTGGGCGAGCAGTACCAGATGCGCGAAGCGGCGGTCGAGCGGCTGGGCCGGTCCGGATACCACGAACACCCGACGACCTACTTTCCAAGCCAGAGAGTCGGGGTCACGAAGTGGCGAGCGCTGAACCTCGACCAGGACAAGCAGTATCCCCAGGTGGGGATCGGGCTAGGCGGCTACACCTGGAGCAGCCGCTCCGAGGCCCAGACCACCGCCAACCCGGCGGACTATATGGAGGCAGTAGCGGCCGGCCGCATCCCACTGGAGTCGGTGACACAGATAAGCCCGGATTCCCGGTCGCGGCGGGCGGTCCGCATGGCTTTATCCACCTGCCAGCCGGTACGCGAGGACGAGCACCGCCGCCGGTTTCCGGACAGCCCGCTGCTGGCGGGCCGCTTCGGGCAGGTCTTCAACTCGCTCCAGGAGCGGGGGCTCATGAGGGTTGACCGCAGCCGGGGCGTGGTGGCCCTCACGGAGCTTGGGGCGACGCTCATCGAAGCGATCATCAACACCGAGATATGACCATTCGCATCGGCGTCATCTGCGGCGACGGCCTTCCCGTGTCGGGGCTGTTGACCACGTTCCGTAACGCACTCAGCCTGGGCCGTGACCTCGGCGTCTTGGAGCCGGGCGCTGCCGTCCCGACCGACCTCGGGTTTTCGTGGCGGCCGGACAAACCGGCCTTCTTTCCCGGCGGCCGCAGCGACATGGTGACGCCGGAGTGGATGCAGCTCACGGACTGGCGGCCCGACAAATACATCGACGCCGACCAGCTGGCGGCTGATCTGACCGTCATCCGCGAGGACGTTGCCAGGTTCGATGAACTGCCGCCGGACGCCCGAGTGCGGCTGGACGAGCGGATCACCAGGATCGCGGAGATCTATGAGCGCCACTTCTCCGCCTGGCTGCGGGAACATCGACCCACGTGGGTCATTGCCATCAACATGACGCTGTCCGATGCGGTGCCGGCGACGCTGGCGCTGCACCGGGCGGCCGACGCCTTCTACGCCCATCGCCCTGGCGGCGTGGTCTTCTGGGACCACGACCTGTACGCCAGTTCCAGCGTCTATGACCCTGCCACCGGCCTGCGGATCTATCCGGAGCGCCCGTCGGAGGTGACGCCGGTACCAGCGAAGCAGCTCCATACGTGCTGGGTGGTGGTGTCTTCCGGTCTGGCGGAGGAGGCCAGCTCTTACCCCACCGACCTGGTGCCGGCGGTGATCCCCAACCTCTTGCCGAGCATTCCAGCGGGCCTGGACGGGCGGCACGCCGCGTTCAGGCGCCAGTGCCAACTGGATCCCGGCCGCCCGGTCCTGCTCAACCCGGTCCGCGTCTTCCACATCAAAGGCGTCCATCTCGCCGTCGAAGTCCTGGCGACGCTGCGCCGTGAGGCGCGCAGCCGCGGCCTGGCCGTCCCGTACCTGCTGGTCTTCGGCAGCCTGCACGAGGACCTCGGCTACGCCCGGCAGGTCGTGGACACCGTCCACCGACTGGGCCTGGACGACGACGTGCGCTTCCTCGGCGGCGTACCGCTCGGCAGCTGCCGGGACAGCGCCGGCCAGTGGCACCTCGACGAGATCGACCTGCTGCGGCTGGCTGCCGCCAGCAACGGCGGCGTCCTGTTCACGCCCAGCGTGCCAGACGTCGAAACCATTGGCCTCGGGCCGGGCCTCGCCGCCGCCGCGTCGGTGCCGTGCCTGACGACCACATACGACGCCTTCGACCGGGTCTACGGGCCGGAATTCAGGTTTACCCGGACCACGACCGAGCCGGCCGCGCTTGAACGGGCGGCCGTTGACTTCCTGGCCGCACTTCAAGGCATGCAGAACCAAGACCCGGCCTTGATGGCGGCCTTGGCCTCGAACCATCGCCTCGTGAAGCGGATCTTCCCGGCCGACGGCTGGGCCGACTTGTGGCACGACCTCGACCGGGCTAAAAGCGTTGCGGTGTAAGCGCCGTCTCTCTGTGCCGAAATCTCGCTGTCTGCAGTTCCACGATCACGGCTCGCAAGAACCACCGCAGACTTAATCGTCCCTTGTCGCCCATGACCCGGAGAAGTCGCCGAGATGTGAAGAAAGTGACTGTCACGTCGGGGACAGGCGCTTAAAGTCGAAACGCCCGACCACGTTATCCACACCGGCGTAATTCGCCGATCCCGGCCTGGGTTGCCTGGCGCGATGCGGGAGGAGTTTGGCTTGTGAGTCGTTGGTTGGTGAGCAACCTCCCGTCGTGGCTGCTATTGCTTGGACTCATCGTCGTCGTCGCCGGTGGAGCAGTGCTGATCCTGTTGTTTGTCCGGCGTCGGTTCCCCGGGCTTAATGGGGACGAGCACAACGATGCCACGAGGTTCGCATTCGGCGTTGTCGGATTCGTGTTCGCGTTCTTCGTCGGTTTCGTCGTTTCCGCGATGTGGGGTCAGATCAACGGTGCAGATGGCAAGTCCCGGATCGAGGGCGCGGCTGGGGTGCAGCTGGCCAGGGACGTCCCCGTCTTCGATAAGGCAGACAGCGACCGAATTCGGCAGAGCCTGCTCGACTACGGACGCGCAGCAGTAACCGAGTGGCCTGTGGCCGCGAGCGGCGGCTCCTACCCTGAGGCCGATAACGCTCTGCAGCGCCTCTACACCGCATACGAGCAAGTCCAGCCGCGCACCGATGCCCAAACGAGGCTCCTGGCTACGTCTTTCAGCAACCTGGACAAGATGAGCCAGGCACGCACAGAACGGGTACTCCAAGCTCGCACCGACGTCGGGCCGCCCTGGTCGTTGTGGGCGGTCATCTTCTTGACTAGCGGGCTGCTCCTTGGCTGCGCGATTGTGTACGGCGTGGAGAAACCCGCCATGCATTACACGATGATCGCGGCCCTGGGGATGCTGGTGGCGGCCGAACTGTTTCTCGTCGTGGAACTTTCGCACCCGTACATCGGCGAAATTGCGACATCCCCAGAGCCGCTACGCGAGGTAATCCACGTGCTGTCGCCATCCCCGGCGTAGTCACCATGCCTGTATGAGGATGGCCGTGGTCAGTCCGCTGGTCCGCCGTCAGTTCGTAGCTTCAACGACGGGCGGCGGTGTCACGACGTTGCCACAGGTCACTGCAACTTCGGTGGATGATCGCAAACGCGGGTACATGCGATGGTCGAGGTCGTAGCGGATGCGCCGACTATTGCGGACACCCGACTACAGCACATGGCTGCCTTGCAAGCGAGCGGTGGTGCGATCCGCAGTCAGCCCGCAGTAGTTTCGACCAAAAGCCCTAACTAACTACCCAGCCCTTCCAGCGCCATGGAGGATTGCGAAGCGGGGTCAGACTGTCCAGACCTATGGGTCGGTAATCCGTTGGTCGCGGGTTCGAGCCCCGCCCGCCCAATGTCGGCGACGGCCGGAAAATCCGCCACGGCCCTCCACCCGTCAGTAAGCCAACCGCCAAACTCGTTGCGCCAGCATAGGAGCACCGGCTATCAAGGTGAGAAATCACTAGGAACCGACCGTTAGTAAGAAAACGGGGTTGGGCCGTGATGCGGTGGCAATGGGTCAGGTTCAATCGGGTGGGGAATTCGGTGTGACCTGGTGTTTGTGGAAGTCGAAGTGTTGTCCGGGGTAGCGGTACACGTCTTCCAAAGTCATGTAGTTCTTGAAAAACTGGTCCCACCGTATCGGGAAGTGCATGCCGCGGCGAAATGCGTCCTCGTGTTCCCGGTCAAGTTTGCGCTGCAGTGAGCCGATTACGCGGTCCATCTTCGCGCGCATCCGGTGGCGGTTGTAGACCAGAGCGCCGGCACAGGAGCCGTAGTAGTTGATGACATCGAACGGTCTGGTTGCGGCGTTAAGAAGGCGGGCGAAGCCGCGGCTGACGGCATCAGGAAGACGGCTGAATGCCTTCACCAGTTTTAGCAGCTGTTGGACAATCATGTAGCCGAAGACCATGTGGAACAACAACTGTTCGTTGGTCCATCGTGTCCCGCGGGTGGGTTTGGTCCAGGCGTCTTCATGCTGCGCCTCGGCGAGCAGTAGATGTAATTCGACGCGCGCCCGTTCGAGATCGGCCGCGATCTCTTCGCGGTCGATTGTGCCGTCAACGGCAGCCACGTTCACAACGCTAGACCGCCCGCGCTGCTCTCAGCAGTCGGCCCGCCACCGGTTGGGCGGTTGACTCGGCTTCTCGGCCACCAACTCGCCTGCGGCACGTCGAGGTCGCAGCGGGCCGACGAGCGGTCTACGGATCTGGGCCACTCGTTTGGTGAGGGCATTGATGTGAATAGATTGCCCTATTCAGCTGCAGCAGTTCGGATCTAGGACGGAGCAGAGAGCTCCGAGGGCATCCCGGTGCGGCTGGTGGTAGACGTTCATTCCTCGGCGCTCAGACTCCACGAGCCCGGCGCGCCGGAGCTGGCTGAGGTGGTGGCTGATCGTGGATTCGGTCAGCCTCAGCGCCGCGGCGAGCTCACCGCTGTTTTCTTCTCCTGCCGCCGAACCGAACAGCAACGACATGATCTTTACCCGGGCCGGGTCGGCGAGGGCCTTCAGACGCAATGCGACCTGAAGTGCGTCCTGATCACTCATCGGTCCGGCTGCCACCGGCGCGCAGCACACCGGAGCGGAGATGTCGACCACCGGCAACGTCTTCGGCACGTATTGATTGTGCCAGAGGCATTGACATATATCAAAAAGGTGGGCATCCTGGGCGGCAGCGCGCCAGTTCGATATATGTCTCACAACCGACGGAGGATGCGATTATGTCCCGCGTTCAACTTGCCCTCAATGTCGACGACCTCGACGAGGCAATCACCTTCTACACCAAGCTGTTCAACACCGCGCCGGCCAAAGTCAAGGACGGCTACGCCAACTTCGCCGTCGCCGAACCGCCCTTGAAGCTGGTCCTGCTGCAGAATCCCGGCACGGGCGGCACCATCAATCACCTCGGCGTGGAGGTCGACTCCAGCCAGACGGTGCACGCCGAGATCGCCCGGCTCACCGGCGAGGGGCTGTTCACCGACGAAGAGATCGGCACCACGTGCTGCTTCGCCACCCAGGACAAGGTGTGGGTGACCGGTCCTGGCGGGGAGAAGTGGGAGGTCTACACCGTTTTGGCTGATTCGGAGACCTTTGGCACCAGCCCGCAGCACGTCGATGCCGATGAAGAGGGGGACGTGTGCTGCGGTGCGGGGATGGCGGACGCGCAGAATGCCGCCGCCGGCAGGTCCTGCTGCTGACCCCAACATCGGGTACGGGTCGGCGGTCCCCGTCTGGACCGCCGATTCTCCCGTCTCTACTCAACTGATGGCATTAACGGCGGTGGACGGTTGAGCATCTTCGCTCCTTCTATCGGTTCAGTACGAGTCGGGAAAACGTGCGTCGACGCTCAGTAGGCGGACCACGGCCCGGACCTGTGCTGCGGTCGGTAGATGATCGGTGGCCTTGGTGATCGCGACTTCGATGTCGGCGACGCGGGCAGGCTTGCCGTTGAGGGAGCCGAGAATTTGTTCAATCTGTTTGGGCGTCAATGCGATCGGTCCGTTGAGCGCGAGCAGCGCTGAATAACCCATGGCGGGGACCTCGTCGGGGTAACCGGCGCGGAACCAGCCGATCAGCGACCGCAAGGCGCCGCCGATGCGACTCCCCGTAGCCGGGCGGCGCCTCGCACGCTCGACGCGTCGGGCGCTGCTGTGGGCGGTTGACCGGTCCCGCATCGGTCGGCTGTCCCAGTCGTCTAGTCGCGGCGAGAAGTCGGTCATCCTGGCTCCCCGGACCCGATGGGATGAAGCACCGGCGCAAGGCGGTCGATCCGATCGGCGAGGGCATCGAGAGCCCGGTTGAACGCGTTGGGGACCGCTGCGCGCACCGGGTCAGGGATCGACCAGTGGATACGCGGTAGGTCAGCGGGCAGTTCTTCGTGCGCGTTGTCGCACACCGCGACCACAAAATCATCCGGATGAAGGACCTCGTCGATGTGCGCCGGGGTTCGCGGACGCATCGACAAGCCGCGCTGCAGAGCGGCATCGAGCGCGCCGGGATGGACCTCCGCGGCCGGATGGGTGCCCGCCGAGGCCGCGGGCAGCGAGCTGCGACGATTCCATACTGCGACGGCCAGCTGACTACGGGCGGAGTTGTGGCTACACACGAACACAATCCGCGAGGCCCGCCCCGCCGCGAGGGGCACCATCGCTTCCAGCGGGTCAGGAATGAGCCGAAGGTAGGTGCGCCGACGATCGCCCTCCGAGCGTGCCCGGCGCACCAGCCCGGCTTGCTCGAGCACTCCCAGGTGATGGGCGAGCAGGTTCGAGGGCATCGACAGCAGCAGTTGCAATTCCGACGGCGACGCGTCGGCGAGCAGCAGACGATCCACGATCGCCAACCGCGCGGGGTCGGCCAGCGCGCCGTGAACGGCCGCGCGCCGCTCGACGCCCGACCGCCACTCAACACTCATTGACTCAATTGCCATTGACCTAATCATGGTGTATGAATTGCTGGTGGTCAATCCCGGCCCAGCAGGATCTCCCGGCGATCTACTGCCGCCGTTCAGTAGTGGTTCGGTCTTGCCCTGGACTGCCACCCATCAACACCTACCCGTGACAAAGCCGCGGATCGAGCGGCAAAGCCGCGGCTCTCGCATGGACCACCCTGCCGCCACCGCTGCGCGCCAACAGTTTTCGCCACTCCTCGTCACCGGCAAGCTCACCGCGAGCGGAACATGAATCATCCGGTTGCGCTGCCGCGGCGGCTGCTGGCCGAATTTGTCGGCACGGCGCTGCTGGTGACCGTGGTGGTCGGCTCGGGTATCGCCGCCCAGCAACTTTCCCCGCATGATGTCGGACTACAGCTGCTCGAGAACTCGACGGCCACCGTGTTCGGGTTAGCGGTGCTGATCCTGCTGTTCGGCCCAGTTTCGGGCGCTCACTTCAATCCCGTGGTGTCAGCGGCTGATTGGCTGCTGGGCCGGCGCGCCGGCACCGGCATCAGCTCCAGCCACGTCGCCAGCTACACCGCCGCCCAAATCGCCGGCGGAGTGGTCGGCGCCGTCCTGGCCAACGTCATGTTTGACAGACGTGCAATCGAGATCGCCACCAAAGACCGGATCACCACCGGGCACTTCATTGGGGAAGTGGTGGCCACCGCCGGGCTGATCGCCTTGATTTTCGCGCTGGCCCGCACCGGCCGCTCAGGCTTGTCCGCCGCGGCGGTCGGAGCCTATATAGGTGCGGCGTACTGGTTCACGTCATCGACGAGCTTCGCGAACCCCGCGGTCACCATCGGCCGGATGTTCTCGGATACGTTCGCCGGCATCGCCCCGGGATCAACGCCCGGGTTCATCGCTGCCCAAATCGTTGGCGCCTTAATGGGGTTGATGTTGGTCGTCGCGCTCTACCCCGACGCCGCTTCGACTGCCGACGACGTGATCGTCCCACACCAAACCGATACGCGCCCCGCCGACCACCGCAGGAGCTCACCATGACCGAAAGCCCCGTCCCTGCAACTACCCAAACCACTCGCGAGCTATCGATCGACCAGCGCCTTGCTCTCAAGACCGCCGCGACCCGGCTGCAACGGGAGTTCACCGACACATTCGGCCTGGAGACCATCGAGAACTTCCTTTATTCCTCTTACGATCAATTCGCTGGGCGCGCAACCGTTGCGAACTTCCTTCCGTTGCTGGCCGAGCGCTTCGCCCGCCAGCGGCTCACCGCCCTCGCCCGCGTCGAAGGCAAGATCACCGACACCAAGCCGACCGTGCTGTTTCTATGCACACACAACGCCGGTCGATCCCAGATGGCACTGGGATTCTTCACCCACCTGGCCGGCGACCAGGGCGTAGCGTGGTCGGGCGGCTCAGAACCGGCAGACCAGGTCAACCCCGCAGCCATCGAGGCAATGGCCGAAGTCGGCATCGACATCACCACCGAGTTTCCCAAACCGTGGACCGACGAAATCGTCCAAGCCGCCGATGTCGTCATCACCATGGGCTGTGGCGACGCCTGCCCAGTGTTCCCGGGAAAACGCTACGAGGAATGGGCATTACCCGACCCCGCCGGACAATCCGCCGACACGGTTCGCCCGATCCGCGATGACATCGAAGAACGCGTAAAACGCCTCATCTCCGATCTGGGCATCACCGCCGCCAACTAAACACAAGCGCAGACAACAAGGTTGGGAGCCTGCTATGCCAGCGCGTCACATCGTGGCAATCGGCGGCAGCGACGCCGGGATCAGCGCCGCACTTCGCGCTCGCGAACTCGACCCCGCCACCGAGTTCACCGTCGTGGTCGCCGACGCCTACCCGAACTTCTCAATCTGCGGCATCCCTTACTACATCTCCGGCGAAGTCGCCCACTGGACGGACCTCGCGCACCGCACCGCCGCCGATCTCGCCGCCACCGGCATGACCGTGCTCACCGACACCGCCGCCGCCCGCATCAACCCCGAGGCGCACAGCCTCACCACCGTCGATGCCAACGGACGACCCGACCAATTGTCCTATGACGCATTGGTGATTGGCACCGGGGCCATCAGCGTTTCGCCGCCGATCGCCGGCCTCTCGGGCCCTGACGCGCTCGGCCCGCGCGACGGGGTGCACCTTCTGCATTCCATGGGCGACATATTCAAGGTGATGGACTCGCTGAGCACACGGGATCCGAAGAGTGCGATCATCATCGGCGCAGGCTACATCGGCCTGGAAATGGCCGAGGCGCTCACCGTGCGCGGCATCGCCGTCACCCAAATCGAAGCGCTGCGTGAGGTGCTGCCCACCGTCGACCCGAAACTCGGGGCACTGATACGCGCCGAAGTCCAACGGCACGGGGTTGACGTTTTGACCAGCGCGGCGGTCACGGCGATCGCCCGCAGCGACACTGGCGCATTGACGGTAACCGCAAAACACGACGGTGAAACCCTTTCGCGAACAGTGGAGTTCGTTCTCGTCGTCGTCGGGGTCCGTCCCGACACCAAACTCGCCGCAGACGCAGGTGTGCAGCTGGGGGTGAAAGGCGCGATCGTGGTGGATGAGGCGATGCGCACCAATGTGGCCGACGTGTTCGCGGCCGGTGACTGCGTGATCACCCACCATCGGATGCTCGGTTTAACGTGGCTGCCGCTGGGCACGACCGCCCACAAGCAGGGCCGGGTGGCCGGGGAGAACGCGGTTGGCGGTGACGGCCGGTTCGCCGGCAGCCTGGGAACTCAGGTGGTCAAGGTGTTTGACCTTGTCGCCGCCCGCACCGGCCTGCGCGAACACGAGGGCGCCGGCGCCGACCGGGGCTGGACACCGGTGAGCACCACATCCAGCCCGGACGATCACAAGGGCTACTACCCGGGCGCCAACCCCATCCACATCCGCATAACCGGCGACCAGACGAGCGGCCGGCTGCTCGGCGCCCAGCTGGTGGGGCACCGCAGCGCTGAGGTCGCCAAACGCGTCGACATCTATGCGACGGCACTGTTCCACGAGATGACGGTCGACAGTCTCAACGAGCTGGACCTGTCCTACACGCCGCCGCTGGGCTCCCCCTGGGACGCCACCCAAATCGCCGCCCAGGCGTGGGTTCGCCAACACCACCTCGACGGCCAACCGAGGATCCTGACCGAAGATGCCGGCGCGCGCAGTGTCTAGCCGCACCGGTCGGCGCACAACCGTTGGCACACTACCCCCTTTTCAGCCCGTGTTAACGCGGGCCGACCGGCCTGTTTCAGTGTTTTTCTCGAGAAGGCGAATCACCATGAAGCACAACCGATCCCGTACTGCCCTAAGCGAACACGGGTTGGACTCAGCTAACAATCGGTAGCCGTTTGAAGCGCCCGGCATCGATGGCGAGGTGGGTCTGCGGGATCCGACTCCAGTTTTTACAACGGGAGGGGTCTGCCCTCGGCGACGCTTTTCATGACAAGGGTTGACGTCAGGCGTTGTACGCCCCGCAGGGCCGCAAGTTGTTGCCGGAGGTCGTGCAGTAGCCCCTCCCGTCGATGCGCACAGATCCGTTAACTGACAGGCCGGTTTCCACACCTGTAGACCGTCAAGAAAGTTCCAAGACCGGCACCGCAGGCTCCCTGCATGACCACGAGGAGTAGCGGACCAATGACGAACACCCTGACGGTGACCCTGCCCCGCGAGCGAGCGGTCCAACGAGCGCATCGCGGTGGCCTGGTGGCCCTACCTCGACGCCGTGACGTGGCGGCAATGTCCACGCGTGAACGGCGATCACTGCTGACCGCCCGCCGCTGGGTTGCCGTCGCCGGTGCCGCTGCCGGTGCGGTGCTTTATTCCAACTGGCTACTAGAGATCGTGTTCACCCGCAGGCTGCCCAACCCGCACGAATGGATCAGTGAGCTCGCCGCTTTAGACCAGCCGTATGGCGAGTGGTTCCGTGTCGGCGATCGGGCTACCGCGATCATCTGCCTCATCGCCACCGCCGCTGCCCTGGTCGGCGCCCGAGGCAGCCGCTGGAGCCGGATCGGGTGGTGGATGGTCGGTGTCTTCGCGGTGGCCACCGCGCTGGACAGCACGGTCTGGAACATGGTGTGCGCTCCGTCTTCGAATGCCGCATGCGCGGCCCGCGAAGCGTCGGGCGCGGTGCCGATAGGGCACCAGTTGCATCTGCTCAGCAGCTCGATCGCTGTGGTCGCCTCGATCCTGTCGATGATCGCCTTCGTCGTGGCCGATTCCGTCGAGCCCACCCCGGCGTCGGTTCGCCGTGTTGGACGGTACATGTTGGCAGTAGTGATGACGACGCAGATTTGGACCGGAATCGATTTCGCCATCGACAAGGGCAATGCCAGCTCCGGTCAGGTAGGGCTCGCGGAGCAGGCCGAGTTGATCGCCACGACCGGGTGGCTGATGTATGTGGCCCTGCGCTCCGCTTACGCACCCACTGGAAACACATCGACAGCGCCTGCCAAGACCGTCACGACGGAGACCGCACGGCAATCCTCACCACCGGAAACACCGATCCGGTCGTTCTCTTCGGCAGCGGGCTCCTCCGCCGGCCGCACTGTTCGGCATGCGCGGGTTACCACTGGCAGCCATCCCGGTTGGGCCTCGAACCGGCCGCGCACTCCAGCGACGTTCCCAGCGCAGGCTCCGTCGAGGAGACCAGCCCGGCACAGCACCCGGAGCCTGCGCTCGGCGGACAGTACCGTGCCGTCGACGCCGATCACCAGCGCTCCGAGGCTGAGCACGCCGACCGCCAGCCAACTGCGCGTCACGACGGGATGACCCCGTGTAGCAGCAGTTCGGTGATCATCTCGGTGAAGTCGTGGCGCGCGGCCCGCCCGACCTGGATGACCCACGCCGCCCCGGCGACAAGGTTGTAGAGCGCCGCCTCGGTCAGCTAGACAGCAGACAGATCGGGACGGAATTCGCCTTCCCGCTGACCGCGCTGGAAAATCTGTCGCCGAGCCATCCTGCCAGCGGGCCGTTTTCAGTGCCTCATGCATGTGGGCCACCGCGAGCTGGTCCAGTGCCTCGAGGAGAAGGGCGTCTATCTCAAATGAGACGGTTCTGTCTTGCACGGAGCTTGGCGAAGGCACTTCGCTGTCGCGGCGGTCCTGGAATCACCGCGATCCGATAGGTAGGAGGGCGCGCCGGTCCACGCCATGATGACGCAGCCAGGCCGTAAACAGGCCGTTTCGCACAGGGAGGAAATGTGGCGGAGTCCGAGCCGTCCCAGCCAACGGATGAGAAAACGAGTTCCGTCGGTTGGTTCAGCCGCGTAGGGGCCGACTGGTGGGCCACTGCTATTGGTCTAGCGGTGACGGCGCTTGCCGCTGCCGGTGTGCTGCCGAAGATTCCGTGGTAGCCGAGTGAGCACGCTGCGTGCCGACCGCGACACGGTCGACGAAACCGCCACCGACGAAGTATTGACTACCGCCAGGCCGCTCGACGTCCTGCCCGGGCTGTCGTTGCTCGTCGCGGTGGGACTTTTGGGTAAGTACGCCGAGGTGGCATGGCTGGCTCTGGCCAAGCACGAACACTGGACGGTGCCCGACATCGAGTATGTCCTGTGGGCGATCCTGATCGGGCTGGTGATCGCCAATACCGTTGGTCTGCATCGGGTTTTCCGTCCCGGGGTAGGAACCTACCAATTCTGGCTCAAGGTCGGGATAGTCGCGCTGGGATCGAGATTCGTCCTCGGCGACGTGCTGAAGTTGGGGGCCACCAGCCTGGTACAGATCCTCGTCGACATGGTTGTCGCGGGGGCGATCATCCTGGGCGCAGCGCGGTTGTTCGGCTTGTCGGGCAAGCTCGGCTCGCTATTGGCGATCGGCACCTCAATCTGCGGGGTGTCCGCGATCGTCGCGTCGAAGGGCGCCATTCGTGCCAAGAACTCCGACGTGAGCTACGCCATCGCCGCGATCCTTGCACTCGGCGCGGTGGCGCTGTTCACCTTGCCGTTGTTCGGACATGCCATCGGATTGTCAGATCATGAATTCGGGTTGTGGGCCGGCCTTGCGGTCGACAACACGGCCGAGACCACCGCAACGGGATACCTGTTCTCGGACGAGGCAGGCAAGGTGGCGGTGTTGGTCAAGTCCACGCGCAACGCTCTGATCGGTTTCGTGGTGCTGGGATTCGCGCTGTACTGGGCGGCTAGGGGGGAGGCCGATGAGCTCGCCCCTGGCGTCAAAGCCAAGGCCGCATTCGTCTGGGACAAATTCCCCAAGTTCGTGCTCGGCTTTCTCGCGGTCTCGGCTGCGGCCACTGCCGGTTGGCTGAGTAAAGGGCAGCTGATCAACGTGGCAAATGTGTCGAAATGGGCGTTCCTACTTACCTTCGCCGGCGTCGGGCTGTCCACCGATATCCGCCAGATCGCCCGCACCGGATGGCGGCCGCTTGTGGTCGCCGTCATAGGGCTGGTGGTCGTGGCCGCAGTGTCGTTGGGCCTTGTCTTGTTGACCTCGCGGGTACTGCATTGGGGAGTGGGTTCGTGACCGCTCGGCGGGTCGGAATCGGGCAAGCTAGAGCCGCGGGCGCCATCGTTTACTTATCGGCATTTACCAAGTCTCGCCACGAAACCGCAGAATCTTAATTACGCGAATCGTGATCGATATCACCCCAGCGTGAAGACGCCGCGAGCAGGAGCGCCGGACGTGGTGGCCCGTCGGCGCGATCTCAGCACGATGCAGCGAACGCTTGCTCGACGATTCCGCTCGTCACGCGCGCGCGGTGCCGAAACAGCAACCGAGCAGGATGTCGTTGAACCACCGCGTGATTCGTCTCCGCGAAACGCGGGCGCTGCTGCGGTTCAACCAAGTTGAGTGAAGCGCGTCACAGCATCCCCGCTCTCACAGCAGGCGCCCAGGAATATTTAGCGTCGCTAACGTAGTTTTGGTTACAGCTGCACAGTGCCGTGCGACCCCTCAAAAACGAAGCGCATATCTGATTATTAGAGGTGATTGCATGGCAACTCCGGCCAATGCTCGCGAAGCACGGCTACAACGTCGGTTCGACAAGTTGACCTCCGAGGACGCGCAACTTATTGCCGCCCGGCCCGATCCAGCCGTCACCGCCGGACTCGACGGCCCCGGCCTTCTGCTCACCGACGTGATCCGCACAGTGATGACCGGCTACGCCGACCGGCCCGCCCTCGGCCAGCGCGCCGTCGAGTTTGTCACCGACGCCTCGGGGCGCACCGTCGCCGAGCTGCAGCCCCGCTTCGACACCCTGACCTACCGCGAGACGTGGGCTCGCGTAAAAGCTCTCGCCGACGCCCTGGCCGGCAACCCCGTCCACCCCGGCGACCGGGTCGCGACGCTCGGGTTCACGAGCGCCGACTACGCCGTCGTGGACATGGCCCTGTCCCTGACCGGAGCCGTCGCGGTGCCGCTCCAGACCAGTGCGCCTGTGCCACAACTGCACCCGATCCTGCTTGAGACCGAGCCGGTCGCAATCCTTTCCAGCGTCGACCACCTCGCTGATGCTGTCGAACTCGCCGAGACCGCGCACGCGCCCAAGCGCCTGGTGGTGTTCGACTACCACCCAGAGATCGACGACCACCGCGAGGCATTCGAATCAGCCTCGGCGCGGCTGGCCAACCGGCAGGTCACCGTCGAGGCACTCGACGACGTCATCAAGCAGGGCGCCCAGCACACCGACGGGCCAGACACCCCGCGCGGCGACCGCGATGCGCTGCGGTTGCTGATCTACACGTCGGGCAGCACGGGCACTCCTAAGGGCGCGATGTACACCGATCGCCTGATGGCCAATACCTGGGGCGGGTTCGGATGGGTCGGCCCCGACTGGGACAACCAAGGCGGCAAACTGCCGGCGATCACCCTGAGCTTCATGCCCGTCAGCCACGTGATGGGCCGCCACATCCTGTATTCCACGCTGGGCGCGGGTGGGACGGCCTACTTCACCGCCAAGAGCGACCTGTCGACTCTGCTGGACGATCTCGCACTGGTGCGCCCGACCAAGCTCGACCTCGTGCCCCGCATCTGGGAGATGCTGTTCCAGGAGGTGCAGAGCGAAGTCGACCGCCGCACCACCGACGGCGCCGATCGGGACACCGTCGAAACACAGGTGATGGCCGAGCAGCGCGAGAAACTCATTGGCGGACGGCAGTTCTCGGCGATGACGGGCTCCGCGCCCATCTCGCCAGAGCTGATGGCATGGGTCGAGGAGTTCCTCGACATCCACCTCGCCAACGGCTACGGCTCCACCGAGGACGGTGTCGTCATGGTCGACGGCCAGATCCGGCGCCCACCGGTGCTCGACTACAAGCTGGTGGACGTGCCCGATCTGGGCTACTTCGCCACCGATCGACCGCATCCTCGCGGCGAGTTGTGGATCAAGTCGGCGGATGTGATCCCGGGCTACTACAAGCGGCCCGAGGTGACGGCCGAACTCTTCGACGCCGAGGGCTGGTATCACACCGGTGACGTCGTCGCCGAGATCGCGCCCGACCAGCTCGACTACGTGGACCGCCGCAACAACGTGTTGAAGCTCTCGCAGGGCGAGTTCGTCACGGTCTCCAAGCTGGAGGCGGCCTACGGCGGCCACCCGTCAATACGTCAGATCTTCGTGTACGGCAACAGTGCCCGCTCCTACGTGCTGGCGGTGATCGTCCCGACCGACGACGCGCTGGCCAGTGTCGGCGGCGACGTCGCCGCGGTCAAGCCAGTACTGAGCGACGCGTTGCAGAGCACGGCGCGCGAGGCCGGGCTCCAGTCCTATGAGATTCCGCGCGACTTCCTCGTCGAGACAACGCCTTTCACGCTGGAGAACGGTCTGCTCACCGGCATCCGTAAGCTGGCTCGGCCGCAACTCAAGCAGTACTACGGCCCCGAGCTCGAGCAGCTCTACACCGACCTGGCCGACGGCCAGGCAGACGTGCTGCGCACGCTGCGGCAGGAGGGCGCCGGCTGTCCCGTTCTGGAGACGGTCACCAGGGCCGTGGGTGCGCTGCTAGGCGCGGCCTCGGCTGATGTGGCACCCGATGCGGCGTTCACCGATCTCGGCGGAGACTCGTTGTCGGCGTTGACCTTTGCGAATCTTCTGCACGACATCTTCGAGGTGGACGTGCCGGTCGGGGTGATCGTGAGCCCGGCCAGCGACCTGGCGTCCATCGCCGCCTACATCGACGCTCAGCGCGCCGGTGGGTCCAAGCGGCCCACGTACGACGCCGTGCACGGCCGCGACGCGACCGAGGTGCACGCCAGCGATCTCACACTGGACAAGTTCCTCGACGCGGCCACCCTGGCGGCGGCACCGTCGCTGCCGGGACCGCGCAGCGAGGTGCGCACCGTGCTGCTCACGGGCGCGACCGGCTTCCTGGGTCGCTACCTGGCGTTGGAGTGGCTGGAGCGGATGGACATGGTCGACGGCAAGGTCATCGCCCTGGTCCGCGCCAAGGACGACGACGCCGCGCGGCAACGTCTCGACGCGACGTTCGACAGCGGCGATCCGAAGCTGCTGGAGCACTACCGGTCACTGGCGGCCAATCACCTCGAGGTGCTCGCCGGCGACAAGGGTGAAGCGAATCTCGGCCTGGCGCAGGAGACTTGGCAGCGATTGGCCGACACCGTCGACTTGATCGTCGACCCCGCCGCGCTGGTCAACCACGTGCTGCCATACAGCCAGCTGTTCGGTCCCAATGCGGTGGGCACCGCGGAACTCATCCGCATCGCCCTGACCACCCGCGTCAAGCCGTTCGTCTACGTCTCGACGATAGGCGTGGGTGACGGCATCGAGCCGGGCCGCTTCGTCGAAGACGCCGATATCCGGCAGATCAGCGCTACTCGCAAGGTCGGCGACAACTACGCCAACGGCTACGGCAACAGCAAGTGGGCCGGCGAGGTGCTGCTGCGTGAGGCGCACGACCTGGCTGGCCTGCCGGTGTCGGTGTTCCGCTGCGACATGATCATGGCGGACACCACCTACGCCGGTCAGCTCAACGTGCCGGACATGTTCACCCGGATGATGTTGAGTCTGGTCGCGACGGGCGTGGCACCCTTCTCGTTCTACGAGCTGGACGCCGCCGGGAATCGGCAGCGGGCACACTTCGACGGGCTGCCCGTCGAGTTCATCGCCGATGCCATCTCCACCCTCGGCGCCAACGTGGTCGAAGGATTCGAGACCTACCACGTGATGAACCCGTACGACGACGGCATCAGCATGGACACCTACGTCGACTGGCTCGTCGAGGCCGGCTACGCAATTGCCCGGGTTCCCGAGTACGCGTCTTGGCTGGCACGGTTCGAGACCACGCTGCGGGCACTGCCCGAGAACCAACGCCAGGCGTCCCTGCTGCCGCTGCTGCACAACTACCAGCAGCCCCAGCACCCGATCAACGGATCGTTGGCGCCGGCGGACCGCTTCCGGGCCGCCGTGCAGGACGCCAAAATCGGGCCGGACAAAGACATCCCGCACATCACCGCGCCGGTGATCGTCAAATACATCACCGACCTGGAGCTGCTTGGCTTGCTGTGACGGTTGGTCGCACCGGTTTTCGCGGTTCGCGATGTGGTTAGCCGGTGTCGACGGGTCCGAGGAGCCGCGCCTCCTCCAGGTCCATCGCGGATTGCACTTCGCGCAGGACGATGTCGTCGATGCGGTCTTGGTCTCGAAGGTCGGTGACCGCTCGGCGCTTGTGTTCGAGCACGCCAAGGCGTACGCGCCTAAGCAGATCGTTCCTCTCGGCCGCGTCGCTGGTCCCGGCGCCGGCCTCAGCGAACGCCGCGTGTTCCCGGTATTCCTTTTGGAGGCGGTTCAGCAGCTGCTGGTCGACGCCCAGTCGGGCGGCGACCGTGGGCAGCGCGTCCAGAGCGGCTTGGGCGCTGCGACTTCGGGCCAGCTGCAGTTCCTCAGCGTGGGCCGTGTCGTCGGGCAGCCGGGCCCAGCGAACGACGGCAGGAAGCGTGCTGCCTTGGACGAGGACCGTCACCAGAATCACGAAGGACGTGACGAAAATGATGAGGCTGCGGTCCGGGAATGGGGAGCCGTTGTGGGTGGTCGCCGGGACGGCCAGCGCCGCGGCAAGCGACACCGCACCGCGGAACCCGGCCCAGCTGGACACGGTGCGCTGACGCCAGCCGACGCGACGGGTGCGCTGAATCGCGCGCCGGTCCAAGGCGCGAATCAACATGGTGGTGATCTCGTTCCAGGCGAACCGGGTCGCGACGACGACGCCGATGATGGCCACAGCCAACAACGCCGCGTGCCCGAGGCCGCCATCGACAGTGGACACACCCCGTATCGCGCCTGGGATCTGGACTCCGACGAACACCCACAGGCAGCCGTTAACCAAGAACGTCGCCAGGTCCCAGAACCCGTTAGCCTCGAGGCGAGAACGAGCCCCGATCACCCGCGGCCCGACGTAGGCGAGCACGAGCGCGGCCACCAGGACCGCGACGACCCCGCTGGAGTGGATCGTCTGGGCGAGCAAGAACGCCGCGAACGGCGTCAGCACGCTCAGGGCTCCTTCCTCCTGCGGCGCGTCCAGCCGGCGGCGCAGGAGGGTCACCACCGCACCGACCAGCAGCCCCGCCGCGATTCCGCCGGCGTATGAGCCGACAAAACGACCCACCACCGCCGGCGGGCTGATCTCGGGGCCGCCGGCCGCCACGGAGACCGTCACCGCAAAAAGGACCAGCGCCGTCCCGTCGTTGATGATGCTCTCGGCGCGCAGCACGGTCAGCGCCCGGCGCGGCAACCGCTTGGCCAGGCCCGCCACGGCGGCCGCATCGGTGGGAGACAGCACCGCACCGAGCACCGATGCCGCGTGTGACTCCATCCCCAGCGCGCGCGCCGTCAGCGACACCGTCACCGCAGTGGCAATCACCAGGAGGACGCTGGATAACACGATGATGCGCAGGTTCGCGCGGATCTCGCGAAAGCTCGTGTTGAGGCTTTCCCAATAAAGGATGGGCGGCAGGAACAAAAGCAGGACGATGTCGCCGTCCAGCCGGATGTCGCCGAAACGGGGGATCAGACCGAGCAGGCCGCCGAACAGGATGAGCAGGACCGGCGGACCCACCCGATAGCGCTTGCCCAGTATCGTCCCGACGACCACGGCGGCAACCAGCGCGACGACGACTACCAGGGCAAACACCCGCACACCTCCTTCTGCAAGCCGGCATACGCGGCGTGCGCTACCCGTCGCGACGTCGCGGCTTGAGTATTTTCATATCGTGACGATGCACGAGGTCCCGGCCCAGTACGTACTTTCGCCGTGCGCGCCGGCCCCACGCACCCTCGTCGACATCCTCTACGACACCGCGGCCCGTTACCCCGAGGCCACCGCGATAGACGACGGCGACGTGCAGCTCACCTACAGCGAGCTGATCAGCGACATCGAGGACAGCGTCGAGTGGCTGGCCGCGCGCGGCATCGGCCGCGGCGACCGGATCGGCATTCGGATGCCGTCGGGCAGCTACGCGCTGTACGTCGCGATACTTGCGACGCTGGCGACCGGCGCGGCGTACGTTCCGGTCGACGCCGACGACCCCGACGAACGCGCCGAAGTGGTGTTCAGCGCGGCCAACGTGGTGGCGGTCATCAACGAAGCCGGCTTGATCCGCGGGTGCGGGTCGTCGCGGGGCTGGCGCGCCGGTGCGCCGCTGAGCCGCGACGACGCGTGGGTCATCTTCACGTCCGGCTCCACCGGCACTCCCAAGGGCGTCGCCGTCACTCACCGCAGCGCCGCCGCGTTCGTCGACGCCGAGGCGCAAATGTTCCTGCAGGACAACCCGATTGGGCCTGGCGACCGGGTGCTGGCCGGCTTGTCGGTGGCGTTCGACGCATCCTGCGAGGAGATGTGGCTGGCGTGGCGGCACGGCGCCTGTCTGGTTCCGGCGCCGCGGTCGCTGGTGCGCAGCGGGATGGACCTGGGCCCGTGGCTCGTGCAGCGCGACGTCACCGTCGTCTCCACGGTGCCGACCTTGGCCGCGCTGTGGCCGCCCGAGGCTCTCGAGGCGGTGCGGCTGCTGATCTTCGGCGGCGAGGCGTGCCCGCCGGAGCTGGCCGAGCGGCTGGCGGTCGACGGTCGAGAGGTGTGGAACACCTACGGCCCCACCGAGGCGACGGTCGTGGCGTGCGCGGCGCGGCTGGACGGCGTCGGGCCGATCAGCATCGGGTTGCCGCTGCCGGGGTGGGACCTGGCGGTGGTCGACGGCGACCGCCA
>Ga0209006_10000875_pt1 | contig 27864 bp, 23 predicted proteins | sample JacPin_JW_Ref_O2_FD_188567 | JGI IMG/M metagenome (GOLD analysis project Ga0209006, IMG submission 188567) | Forest soil microbial communities from Algoma, Ontario, Canada - Jack Pine, Ontario site 1_JW_Ref_O2 (SPAdes) (version 2) | ecosystem: Environmental > Terrestrial > Soil > Boreal...
CATGCGCTACGTTAGCATCCGGCGCCGGCAGCTAGAATAAATACACCGCAGGCAACGCCAGTGCCGCGCCGATCGCGCCGCCGGCCAGTACATCGCTCGGATAGTGCAGACCCAGCACCACGCGCGAGGCGGCGATCAGGCTGGCGAGCGGCACCAGCACCCAGGCTAGCTCCGGAAAATTCGCCACCGCCTGCCAGGTGAAGGCCACCGCGTGCAGCGTGTGACCGGAAGGAAAGCTGTAGCGATCCAGCGGCGGCATCGCCAGCGTGATGCCAGGATGGCGGATGAACGGCCGCTCGCGCACCAGCGCGTGCTTGAGCCAGCGGTAGATCAGCAGCCCGATGATACCGGTCGCGGCCATGCCGATCGCCGGCCGCACCGCCGCGCCGCCATAGATCAGCGGCAGCACGGCGACCAGTGCGTACCAGGCGATGCCATCGCCGAGCCGGCTGGCGAAGCGCAGCAGGGTGCACACCGCCAGCGAGGTCGCGCCACGGTTCAGCCGCCGGCACAGGCGGTACTCGGCGATATCGAATCGGGCCATGATGAGCTGGGCACGGTTCATGCCCCTAGGGTTGCGCTGTCACCCTTCAAACATGTGACTGGTATGTGAAGATAAGATGACAACCTATTGATTATGTGACTCAATACCTCCTTAAAGGCCCTAATCCCGGGTGCCGACGCCGCGATTTAGCAACAGCACCGCTAGCCCGAAAAGCAATGCCGCCAGCGCCAGCATCAAGGCGAAGGCGAAGGCCACGTGCACATCGGAGGTGCCCAGAAAGCCGTAGCGGAAGGCGTTGACCATGTGCAGGATCGGGTTCGCGAGCGACACCTTCTGTGCCCACAGCGGCAACATCGACACCGAGTAGAACACGCCGCCGAAATAGTTCAGCGGCGTGAGAATAAAGGTCGGAATCCAGTTCACCTGGTCGAAATTGCGGGCGAAGATCGCGTTGATGAAGCCGGCCAGCGAGAACACGATCGAGCTGAGCAGCGCCGCCGCCAGCAGCGCGCCGATGTGCGCCACCGGCAGGCGCGCGAACACCAGCGACACCACCGTCACCACCGCGCCGACCATCAGGCCGCGCAGCAGCCCGCCGGCGGTGTAGCCGCCGACGATGATCCAGTTTGGCAGCGGCGAGACCAGCAGCTCCTCGACGTGCTTGCCGAACTTGGCACCGAAGAACGAGGACACCACGTTGGCGTACGACACCTGGATGATCTGCATCATGATCAGGCCGGGCGCGATGAACTGCTTGTAGCTGAAACCCTGCATCGGTCCGACGCGGCTGCCGATCAGGCTGCCGAAGATCACGAAATACAAGGTTGCCGTGACCACCGCCGGCACCAGCGTCTGGCCCCAGATGCGCACGATGCGGCCGTACTCGCGGATCACGATGGTCTGAAAGCCGATCCAGCGGATCGCGCCGGTCGACGGAATCTCGGAAACTGCGCTGCCGTCAGCCATGGTTGCTCCGGCTCTCCACCAGCCGCATGAAGATCTCCTCCAGCCGATTGACCTTGTTGCGCATGCTCAGCACCTCGATCCCTAAGCCGCTCAGCCCGGCGAACAGCTCGTTGAGGTTCTGCTCCTTGGAGACTTCGGCTTCCAGCGTGTAATCGTCGACCCGCCGCAGCAGGAAGCCGTTCACGGCCGGGGCGGTGAGCACCGGATTACGGGTATTGAACACGAAGGTTTCGGTGTGTAGCCGCAGCAGCAGGCTGGCCATGTGATCGCGCTCGACGATGTTGCCATGATCGATGATCGCGATGTTGCGGCACAGGTGCTCGGCTTCCTCCAGATAGTGCGTGGTGAGGATGATGGTGGTGCCGCGGGCGTTGATGTCGCGCAGGAACTCCCACATCGAGCGGCGCACTTCGATGTCCACGCCGGCGGTCGGCTCATCCAGAATCAGCAGCTTCGGCTCATGCATCAGCGCGCGCGCGATCATCAGCCGGCGCTTCATGCCGCCGGACAGCCCGCGCGCCGCGCCGTTGCGCTTGTCCCATAGCTGCAGCTGCTTCAGGTACTGCTCGGCGCGCCGCCGCGCCTCGGGACGCGCGATGCCATAGAAGCCGGCCTGGTTGATCACGATCGTCAGCGGGGTCTCGAACTGATTGAAATTCAGCTCCTGCGGCACCACGCCGATACAGGATTTGGCGCGCTCAAGATCGCGGTCGATGTCGTAGCCGAACACGCTGGCGGTGCCGCCGCTCTTGTTGACCAGCGAGGTAATAATGCCGATCAGCGTAGTCTTGCCGGCGCCGTTGGGTCCCAGCAGCGCAAAGAAATCGCCCTGCTCAACGTCCAGATCGACGCCACGCAGCGCGTGCACGCCGTTGGCGTAGATTTTCGTCAGGGCATGCGTGGAGAGCGCAAACATGGGCCGCGAAAGTTAGCACAGAGCGAGCCCCGCGCGCCCGTTCAGCTGTCGGCCGCGCCGCGCACACCGGCGCCGCGTGCCAGCAGCTGCAGCCCGCGCAGCTGCGCCTGGCGCAGCAACAGCGGCTGGCCGCGACAGGCCGCCGCGATCAGCTGCCGCCACACGTTCGGCTGCTGTTCCCAGCGCGGCACGATCCAGCCCGGTGCGAGCTCCGCCAGGGCCTCCAGATCCGCCAGCCGGCTGGCGGCGATGCGCTCGGCCGACAGCGCGCTCATGCCGAGGATCACGCGGGCGGTGACGCGGTTGGAGCGCGCCAGATGCCAGGCAAGCACCAGCGTCCGGCGCACCAGTGCGACGCCGGCGCGGCCGCTGAAGTAGCCGCCGCGCACGCTGGCATCCATCACTGCCGCGCCGGCCATCCAGTCCCAGCGTTGCGGCTGCGCGAAGCCGGCGTCGAGCAGCAGGTAGGGACATGCGGCCATGCGCCGCTGCGCCTTCGCATCCAGCCGCCGCCAGTGCTCGCGCAGTTGCAGCACCAGCCGCGGCGTGGTGGCGCTGTCTGGATCCGCGAGCGCCGCCGTCTCCAGCGCCACGCTGCGCAGGCACTCGAGCATCTGCTCATTGATCTCGGCCACCGGTGCGAGCAGCGCGCTGTCCCACGCGCCGCTGAGCGGCGCCGAGTGCAATTCCTCGAACATGTCATTCCTCCAGAATCGGGAGAAATATCCTGCCGCTGCCAGGCTTGGAGCGATCGGCGATTTCTGTCATATTGATACTAAATCTGTGACTAGTAACATTCCAGCCTAAAACGGTCCGATAGGGAGAGAAACATGCGCATTTCAGATGATCGCTACAGCCGCGACCGGCTGCGCTTCGATATCGCCGTGCAATTCATCCGCCACGAGGCGCGCACGCACACCATCCGCACCTGGACCGGCCTGAGCGACGATCGCATCCGCAAGCTGTATCGCTCCTATCTGTGCGAGGCGCGTGGCACGACGCTGACGCGTCATCGCGGCAAATCGCCGCAGCAGGCCGCGTTTTTCATGCGCACCGGACGGGCGCGACAGGAGGCAGCGCTGCTGGCGAGCCTGTACCGGCTGCTCGGCGCACTGCCCTGCGGGCCGGTGCCGGAGCTCAGCGCCTCGCTGCCGGGCCTGGGCCGCGGCGAGCTGCTGTGCCAGGCCTACGAGGCCTACCGCGGCTTGATTCCGGAAGGCTTGATTTCATTCGAGCATGCGGTATTCCTGCTCACGACGCTGGTGCGCGGCGATGAGCTGATCCTCGGCGCGTGCCGCGACTGCAGCGCCGCGCTGATCGTCGATCGCTGGTCGCTGCGCGCTCCGCGTTGCCCGCTGTGCGCTGCCGACCATGCGCAGGACCACAATGCAGTCCCGGCCGCAACGGCCCAATAGTCTAGAAGTCCGCTTCCAGTCCCCAGCTACTGCGGAATTCACGCGACAAGCGATCGAGGGTGTTGTAAACCGTAAATTGATTGATGCTTAATCCGCTGAGTACTGCCCGGATCCTCTGCTTTGCATCGGCATCGATCAGGCAATATCGCAACGTTTTATTCTCCGTTTGCTTTGAACCATAGGAGTGCAATGTAAAGCAGGAAGCCTGGCGTTCAACGCGACCCGACCGTGTGTTGGGCCGTATCGGAAGGATGTGCGCAGCATTTTCGGGCTCTTTCTTCCAGGCCATGACGACGTCGATTGCGTCTTTCGCAATGGGATCGTCGGGCGCCAGGACCACGCGGAATGGCTTTTTGTGTTCAGGAAGATGAGCTGTCGGATTAATCGCAATCACGGCTCCAGTCTGTTCTGCATGCCTGGAATTGTCGTCGGCCACCGCCATAAAGAGCGCCTCAAGCGGATTGGTTGACCAGTTCAGCAATCGCGTCGGCATACCGAAGTGCTGTGCCAGGAAATACGCCTCAATCGCGCTCTGGGGTTCAAGCAAGTGCCCACCGACCTGCAGGAAGTCGTGAATGATGGTTCGCTCGAGATTAAGGCGTTTGCGTTCCGACTCTGCACCCAACTCTGCTCTGCGAGTTTCAGGTAACTCATAATATTTCTGGTCACACGAGAACTGCTCGGCGCGCTTAGTGAACTTGTCCCGGTACACCCCGGGCCTTAGCTTCCACGAGGAGATGGCGTGCCCCCGAAACCATAGGCTTGGGAAGTAGCCTTCGAACTCTTTGCGATTTACCGAAAGTTCGCTTGCCCATTTGAGTACTTCGTCTGCCGTGGTGAACGTGGCGTCCGCGACCATTGGTGTGTTGTGGAGTTCTGCTATGGCCATACGCCTTACCGCCGAAATTCTCGGGTTTCCGCCCCCAGCTCAGATTGGACGCATTGTAATCCTTGGCGCTAGCGTTAAAACGCGGCCAAAAACTCGAATTCTGGCCGAAGGGCAGTCGGTTATCGTGCGAGGCCGAGAAACACAGTCAGGGCGCGATTTAACCTAACCACATCCTCATCGTTGAGTTTCCCGATTCGCTTGCCGAGCTCGCGAGCCTGTGCCGGCCGCTTGGCGCTTGATCTCGCCCGCCCCTTCCACGAACATCGCTTTGAAGGTGACTGGGAGGCGGCATGGCAGAGGGCTTGCTCGGCGGAGTCCTGGGCGGCGATGACGACAAACCCGAGTCGGAGACTGGCGAGTCTGCGGCTGGGGCCGAAGCGTTCGCGGCGGCCGTCGCGGCGATCGCCTCGCGCCAGGATCCCGGCGTCGCCCGCCACACCGAGGAATTCCTGCAGGAGCAGACCGAGCTGCTGCGGGTGCAGAGAATGCATCTCAAAGCCGAGCACCAGCTTCGACTGGTGCATCTGAGTGGCCAGAATCGCGAGAGCGCACTGCGACGCGCGGGCATCCGCATCCGCATCGCCTTTCAACTGTTTGCCGCGGTCGTGGCCGCATTCATCGGCGCAGGCGTCATTCTGCTGGTGCACGATGCGGCGCGTTCGCGCCGCGTGGTCATCGAACCGTTCCACGCCCCGCCGGCGCTCGCGCAGCGCGGCATCGACGGCTCGGTACTTGCCGCTGCACTGCTCGACCAGTTGACCAACTTGCAGGATGCGACCCGCAGTTCTTCGGCCGCGCTTGGCGTGACCGGTGCCTGGTCGGCGACGATCAGACTGGATGTACCGGAAACCGGCATTTCGATCGGCGAGATCTCGCGCCTGCTGCGAGAGCGCCTGGGCCACGACGTGCACATCGACGGCGATCTGGTCGAGACTTCCGCTGGCGAACTGGCGCTGACAGTTCGCGGCAATGGCGTGCCACCGAAGTCCTTTACCGCGCCGGGCAAGGATCTCGACAAGCTCACCGCCGCGGCAGCGGGCTACGTCTACTCCAAGTCCCAGCCGGCGCGCTGGGCCACTTACCTCACCAACATCGGAGACTATAAAGGCGCCATTGAATTTTGCCGTACCGAAGTCGCAGGCGCGGATCCGGCCACGCGCGCCGATCTGCTCAATACCTGGGCCACTTCACTGCAGAACGTGGGCGGCACGGCGCAGGAGGCACTCGTTCTGTTTCGCGAGGCTGTGCAACTGCAGCCCAAGCTCTGGCGCTCGTACAACAACATCATGAATGCGTACATGATGCTCGGCCAGGAGGAGCAGGCATGGCGCGCCGGTGAAACGATGATCGCGGAGGCCGGCGGTCGCCCCGGGCAGGCGCTCGAGCTGTATTACCAGAACTGGGACTATCTGACCTGGAACCTGCGCGCGTGGTTGGAGGAAACGCTTGCCGACGCCACGGCCCATGCCGGCGCCGGGACTGGAGCGACGTCCGCCGGACCCGCCATTGCCGATATCTACATGCGGCTGCACGACTCGAACGCCGTCGAACTGGCGCTGAAGACAACCAAGGAAGACCCGAACGATCCGACCATCGCGGCGCTGGCTCACTTCGTACACGGCAGGCTGGCCGCCGATGCCGGCGATGCGGACCGGGCTGCGTCCGAACTGGAAGCGTTCGGCGTGGCGTTCTCCGATCCGGTCATATCCAGCAACTACCCCGGTTATCAGTGCTGGATCGCCCCGGCCGAGGAGGCCGCCAAACATCCTGGCAAGGCCGACGCCATCCTGCAGTCGGCAGGCAACTTCGTGGATTGCTACCGCTTTCGCGCCGATATCCTCGACAGCCGTGGTGACTGGAGTGGCGCTCAGAAGGCCTATGCCGACGCGGTGGCGCTCGCGCCCGATCTGCCAGCCGCCTATTACTCCTGGGGTCTGGCGCTGGTGCGTCATGGCGATCTTGCGGACGCCGCGGCGAAGCTCAAGCAGGCGAGCCAATTCGGCCCGCAATGGGCCGATCCTCTGAAAGCCTGGGGTGACCTGCTGATGAGGCAGGGTGCGGTGAGGCAGGCGCTCGCCAAGTACGATGAAGCCTTGAAGTGGGCGCCCAATTGGGCGGCACTCAAGCAGGCCCGCGACGCAGCCGCGAAGCCCGCGCGCTGACAGTCGGGCCGCTTTAGATGACAAGACCCTGGCGGATTACGGCGAAGGTCCTCGCCTGGGGCCTGATCGCGATTGCCGCCCTGTATCTGGCGGCCCTTGCGATCAACTCGTTCGACGAGCAGCTCGCGCCGGATACCACGGCGCTGTTGACGCCGCCGCCCAATCCTTACCGCCCGGAGGAAAACATCTATGTGGCCCTGGCGGGCCTGGATGCCCCCTCGGGCCAGCCCGTGATTGCGACCGGACAGGCCAGGATCAATGAGCACAATGAGCACGTCGACGCGCTGTTCGCCGATCCGGCGGCGGCATCGAAGTACCTTGCAAAGTCCGATCCGCGGCGTCTGACATTCAAGGGCAGCCTCAACTTCTGTCACCCCGAGTTGACTTCCTACTGGCATGAAATCCAGAGCCACCGCGTCGCGCTCGAGGCACTGTTCGAGCAGAATCGCGAACTGTCACTGCGCTATCTGGGATTGCACCGCCAGCGCGGTTACTACGAAACCACCCGTATGAGCGACCTCGCGCCGGTGAATTTCGCCAACAGCCAGCTGCGCTGCCTGTTTCTGGCCGACTTTGCGTTGAGAATGCAGAGCGGCGACGGTGCCGAGGAGCAAAGCGCGCTGGCGGATTTTCAGGATGACGCGCGGCTCTGGGGCCTGGTGCTGCAAGGGGAAGGCACGCTGCTGTCGAAGGCCATCGCAATGGCGTACCTGCGAACGGATTATCTGGTGCTGGCGGACCTGATAGCCGATCCGCGGGTCGACATCGCGAGCGGTGCGCCGGATGCAGGCAGCGCGCAGCTGTTTCCGCTCATCGACTGGCGGATCGGCAACGCTTTCGCCACTCAGTTTCGTCGCGTGACAGAAATCATGGCCGTGAGCGCAGCGCCATCGAAGCGTGCAGCGGGTGGCATGCCGTTGCACTGGTGGGATCGGCTCGGCGGCGCGCTGTCGGGAAGTTTCTTCCGCTTGAACGCGACCGAGAATCTTCTCGCGCGACAAACCAGGCAGTTGATCGAAATGGCCGATGCCGATCCGCCGCAGTTCTTTCAGGCGCGCGAGCGGTACGAACAATGGCTGCGCGACAACGTAACCCGCTCATCGCCGCGCATGCTCTATAACCCGATCGGCAAGACACTGGTCGCTCTCGCGGCCGGGGCCGGCGAAGATCAACCCGTACAGGTCTACGATACCGCGGCGCTGCAACGGCTGGTACGACTCAGCTATGAGGTTCGTCGGCAGGCCATCACCGCGGCGGCGATTCCCAGCTTTATGCAGCAGCATCCGCAATGGGCCACGCATCCGCTCGACGGCAGCCCATTCCTGTGGAATGAGAAAACAGGCGAGATCAGCGTGGGCACGCTCGCCAGGGGAGCGCGGCCCTTCACGATACGAATTTGGCAGCCACCGGTGTCGTCTGGGAAACTGGCGCCCTGATGAGCGCCGCCCCGATTTCGATTCCGCAGGCCGCCGCTGCGTTGCAGCGGCGCGCGGAAGCACGTCAGGAGCCCAATTGGGTCGAGGCGGCACGGGCCGATCCCGCCACGCGCTATCTGGTCTCGCGTGGCACGACCCATCTGGTGCGGCGTGAACCGCAGCCGCAGATTGCCTTTATCGGTCCCGAGCACGAGGGCGTCATCGAGCTGGGCGCGGCGCATCTGGTGCTGCTCGGCTGGTTTCACGGCCGCCGCTGCATGCTGGTGGATCTGCCGCCGGAAATCAGCCTGCGCGAGTCCGGGGCGAGCTTCGAAGAGCTGCGCTCGCTGGTGGCGCTCCTGCCGGAGGATCAGGCGCAGCTGCTGGCCTACGCGCGCGCGTTGCTGGTGTGGCGCTCACGTCACCGCCATTGTGGTGTGTGCGGTGCACCGACCCTCGCCCGCAGCGCCGGTCACGTGCTCGCCTGCACCAGCACGAGCTGCGGCGCTGAGTTCTTTCCGCGGATCGATCCGGCGATCATCGTGCTGGTCACCGATGCGCGGCGTGCGTTGCTGGGGCGCCAGCGCAGCTGGGCGCCGGGGCGCTATTCCGCGCTGGCCGGCTTCGTCGAACCCGGGGAGAGCCTGGAGGATGCGGTGGCGCGCGAAGTGGAAGAAGAAACCGGCGCGCGTGTGACCTGGGTGCGCTACTTTGCCTCGCAGCCGTGGCCGTTTCCGGCCTCGTTGATGCTGGGTTTTCACGCCCGGGCGAGCGAAGCACCGGTGCAGCTCGACGGCGAGCTGGAGGATGCGCACTGGTTCGACCTGGAACAGCTGCGCGGCGCCGATGACTCGCTGCTGCCGCCGCCGTACACCATCGCACGGCGGCTGATCGAGGCCTGGATTCAGGAGCAGACGCCCGCAGCCTAAGATCGGAAAATTATCTCAAGCGGGCACACCGCAACCCAAAGTAAGCCGCCAAACCCGCTCCGAGCATTCATGCCCACCCTCGCACACCGGCGCTGCCACGCCGCAGTCCGGCATCCTGCAGCGTGGCTGCTATCCGCTGTCCTGATGTGGCTGCCGCGCGCCGCGACGGCGGATATCCGCATCGAGCTCGAGGGCGTGGAGGGTGATGAGCGTCGTAATGTACTGGCGCTGCTGAGCCTGGAGCGCTACAAGGAGCGCGACCGCATCGAGCCGGACGCCATCCAGCGTCTCTACAACCGGATCGATGACGAGGTCAGGTCGGCCTTGAGACCTTATGGCTACTACCAGCCGGTCATCAACGCCACGATCAGTGGCCCGGACAAGGACCGGCACTGGCATGTGAAGATCACGATCGAGCCCGGCGCGCCGGTGCTGATCGAGCACGTCAACGTCCGGATCGACGGTCCGGGGGCCGAGGACGAGGTATTCAAGCGCCTCACCGCCGCGCCGCCGCTGCGCAGCGGCGAGCGCCTGAATCACGCCGTCTACGAGCAGTACAAGGGCAGCCTCGAGCGTGCCGCCGCCACCTACGGCTACCTCGACGCTCGCATGCTGCGCAGCGAGATGCAGGTTGATCTGGCCACGCACAAGGCCAACATCTACCTGCAGCTCGAGAGCGGCGCGCGTTATTTCTTCGGCGCCACCACCATCGAGCAGAGCGCGGTGCGCGACGGTCAGGTGCGCCGTTTCCTGCGCTACCACGAGGGCGAGCCCTATAGCGCGCTGGCATTACTGCGCACGCAATTCGCGCTCGACGACAGCCAGTACTACTCCACGGTCGAAGTGCAGGCCGGCGAGCGCGATCCGGTGCACCACACCGTGCCGATCTCGATCCGCGCCAGCAATGCGCGCCGCGGCTATTCCTTCGGCGCTGGTTACGGCACCGACACCGGCTTTCGCGGCACCGTGGCCTGGACCGTGCCGCGCGTCAACAGTTACGGCCATCGCTTTCGGGTGCAGATGGAGCTGTCGCAGATCGAGCAGCTGTTCGACGCCCGCTACGACATTCCATTCAGCGATCCGGCGCTGGAGAAGATATCGCTCGATCTGTTGGGACAGCAGGCCGATTACGGCGAGAACGTCACCGGCTCGCAGATCGCCTTCGCCCCGAGCGTGACCCAGATCATGGGCAACTGGCAGCGCATTCTGTCCACCGGCCTGGTGCACGCGATCACCACCGATCCGATCGAGGGCCGGCGGGTCGACCAGCTGGTGGTGCCGAGCATCGTGTTCGCCTCGATTCCGGAAGGCTACCTCGGCGAGGCACTGTTCAGCCGCGGGCTGTATGCGCAGCTCGAGGGCTCAGCCACCGAGCTCGGCGCGCGCGCCAATTTCCTGCGGCTGGATGTGCAGGGCGAGCGGGTGGTGGATTTCACTCCGCGCTGGCACCTGCTGCTGCGCACCGAACTGGGCGCCTCGACCATCGGCAATATCGAGAACCTGCCCGCCCAGTACCGCTTCTTCGCCGGTGGCGATCGCAGCGTGCGAGGTTTCGCCTACGACGATCTGTCGCCGGTCAGCGTGGCCCCACCGACCCGCAATCCCATCACCGGAGCGCTGATCCCGGGCGCAGCCGCCAAGGTCGGCGGCCGCGATCTGCTGACCGGGACAGCGGAGATCGAACGCGACCTGCCGCGCAATTTCGGCGTCGCCGCCTTCTTCGATGGCGGCAATGCCATCGACCGGTTCAGCGACCCGCTGGCCTATTCGGTCGGCCTCGGCTTTCGGCTGCGGCTGCCGGTGGTCACCGTCGGGGTGGACGTGGCGCAGGCGCTGCGCGCGCCGGGTTTCGATCACTTGCCGGGACCGCGGCTGCACCTCAACATCTCGCCCAAACTTTGACGACGCCTAAAGCCCTGTGCCTGGCGGCGAGCGCTGAAAGATAGAGGGCTATATAGTGCGATTTTGACAGTCAAAATCGATCTATATAGTCCTGTATCTCTAAACGATTCTCGTCAGTCCCGGGCCCCAGACGACAATAATGAAACTGCGCCACCTGATTCACCTCGTCTGGCTACCGGTGCTGCTGTTGGCGCTGCCGCTGGCAGCGCTCTATTACCTGGCGTACACCGAAAGCGGACTGGCGGTTGTGGCCGCGCGTCTGAACGGCCGGGTGGGAGCGCTGACGATCGAGCTGCGCGGCGTCAGCGGCACCCTGGCGCATGGCGTGCACGTGGACCTGCTGGTGATCGATCACCGCCGCGTGCACATCGAGATCGAGAACGCCAGCGGCCGGCTCTCGATCCTGCCGCTGGCCTGGCGCACCGTGCGCGTGCCGCAGCTACACATGGGCCGGCTTCTGGTGCACGCACTGCCGCGGGTTGGCGACGCTGGCGACTGGACGCCGCGTTTTCTGCCGCCGCTGATGCACATTGACGCCGAACACGCCGATGCACAGCGCTGGCAACTGATTACGATCAATGGTGATGAATTCGACGGCACCTCGGTGAGCGCCGCCGGCATGGTGTATCCGCAGAGCGTGCGCCTCTTTTCCGGGGAGTTCGACTACAACGGTGTGCACGCGCGCAGCAGCGGCGAAGTGCGCGCGGCGCGCTCGATCGGGCTGTCGGGCGTGCTGCATTTCGATGCCCAGCAGCCCGGCCAGCCGGCCTGGACCGTCAATGCCCGCATCGACGGCAACCTGGCGCAGCTCGCGCTCGATGCCGACATCTCCGAACCCTTCGCCGCCGACTTTCATGGTGAGATCAGGGATCTGACCGGCCATTGGCGCTGGAGCGGCCATTCGCAGGTGCGGCGCTTCGAACTGGCGGCGTGGAACGCGCCCAATGCGCTCGGCGTCATCACCGCCAGTCTCGCGCTCGATGGCGATCGCGGCGGATTTCACGCCCAGGGCACGCTCGATCCGCCGGGGCTTGCGGCCGGGACGCTGGATGCCGACTTCAGCGGCCGCTACAGCGCCCGCGTGCTGACGGTGTCGCGGCTGCGGCTGCGTCACGCAGCTTCCGGATGCCTCATCGATGCGCAAGGTAGCGTCACCGTGGCCGAGGGCGGACCGCGGCTGGATCTGCGCGGGGAATGGGCGCAGTTTCGCTGGCCGCTCGCGTCGGCCGAGGCGCCGGTTCACAGCGAGCGCGGCCACTACACGCTGCAGGGATTGCGCCCGTACGCGTTCACCGCCGAAGGTGCATTGCGCGCCGGCCAGTCGCCGCAGTTGCAGGTCGGTCTGCGCGGCCGCTTCACTCCCGGCGGCGTGATCGCCGACAGCGCCGAGGTCGCAGCATTGGGCGCTCACTCGCAGCTCAGCGGGGAGATGCGCTGGTCGCCGCTGTCCAGCTGGCGCGTGCAGGGCCGCGTCAGCGAGCTCGATGTCGCGCAGCTGCGTCCGGGAATCACCGGACGGCTTGATTTCGCATTGACTGCAGCCGGCCGCGGCTACAGCACGCAGGGCGAACTCAGCGCCAACATCACCGACTTGAGCGGCACAGTGCGCGGCCAGCGCGCCGCCGGGCATGGCGAGATTGCGCACCGCGGCAGCGACTGGATGTTCAACAATGTGCGCCTGCAGCTCGGCGCCACCCGCATCGAGCTCGACGGCCGCTCAGGCGCCTCGCTCGATCTGAATTTCGCGCTCGACGCCGCCGATCTCGGCCTGTTCAGCCCGGGAGCTCGCGGCCGGCTGAACGCCCGCGGCAGCGTACACGGCGATCTGCACGACCCGACGCTGCTCGCCAGCGCGCAGGGACGCGACATCGAGTGGGGCGGCGTTCAACTCGGCGCGCTCGACGCCAGCATCGCCTTCGATCCGCACGGCTCGGGCCGCGTGGATTCGACGCTGCAACTGCAGGGACTGAAAATTGCCGATCACAGCCTCGAACAGCTCACGCTGCGGCTCGACGGCGCCACGGCCGAACATCGCCTGGCGCTCGATGCCCGCGCCGAGGGTCTGACCCTCGCCGTGCGAGGCAGTGCGCATTACGCCTCCGGCCAGTGGCAGGCGCGCATCGGCAGCGCCGAGCTGGGTAATGAATCCAGGCTGCACATGAGCCTGGAGACACCCGCGCAGCTGCTGCTGTCCGCCGAACGAATGCGGCTTGAACGCACCTGCCTGCACGATGGCGAGGCGCACCTGTGCGCCTCGATGACGATCGATCCTGCGCAGCGCAACCTCGAGCTGCGCGCCACCGATCTGTCGATGCGCTCGATGACCCTGGGGTTGACCCACGGTACCGAATATGACGGCACCCTGGGCGTGGCGGTCGACGCCAATGCCCCGGCCGGCGAATCCTGGCGCGGCAGCTTGCACGCTCAGCTCGCCGGCGCTGCGATTCACCGGCATTTCGCCAACGGCCGCATCGAGACCCTGGAGCTGGGCACCGGCACGGTGACCGGCCAGATCAACGAACATGACCTGTCGGGCGAGCTGGCGCTCGATGCCCTCGACGCCGGCAGCATCGCCGGCAAGTTCAGCGCTCGCGGCCTGGAGGCCAACTGGCACGACTGGCCGCTGACCGGCGAGCTGCGGCTCGATACTCACGCACTCGGATTCATCAGTGCCTATGTCCCGCCGATCGATCGCGCCAGCGGGCGCGTCACCGGACAACTGGCGCTGTCGGGCTCGGCCGCGGGCCCGCGTCTGACCGGGGAACTCAAGGTGATCAACGGTCAGCTGGATGCCTACCAGATCAATCTGTCGCTGCGCGAAGTGAATTTCACCGCCAGGCTCGCCGACGATACGCTGATGATCGAGGGCGCGGCGCTTGCCGGACCCGACGGCCATGCCAGTGTGAACGGCCATCTGCGTTGGGAGCACGGACTGCCGTACGGCGATCTGCATCTGCTCGGTTCGGATCTGAGGGTGCTCAACATTCCCGAAGCGCGCGTCGATGCCTCGCCGGATGTTTCGCTGCATCTGGAGGGACGGCGCATCGACCTGCACGGTCAGGTCACGCTGCCGTATGCGCGCATCGAGCCTGCCAATCTGACCAAGGCCGTGCTGCCCTCGGGCGACGAAGTGATCGTCACCGAGGAGGTTGCGCCCAGCGCCACTCAGATCGCGGTCTTCAGCGATATCACGCTGGTGCTCGGCGATCGCGTGACCGTCAACACCCAGGGCCTGTCCGGACGTCTGTCCGGCAGCATCAATGTGACTTCCGACGACACCGGCATCAATCGCGGCAGCGGTGAGCTCAAGGTCGAGGAGGGCAAGTATCTGGCCTATGGCCGCAATCTGGACATCCAGCGCGGGCGGCTGTTATTCAGCAACGGCTTCATCAGCGATCCGGGACTGGAGCTGCGGGCGGTGAAGAAATTCCCGGACATCACCGCCGGCATCATCGTGCGCGGCACGCTGCGCTCGCCGCGCATGACGTTTTTCTCCGATCCGGAAGTGGCGCAGTCGCAGATCGTGTCGCTGCTGCTCGCCGGCGGTTCGCTCGAGAGCCTGCAGAATTCCAGCGATCCGACCTCGCGCGCCAATGCCGGGCGCTCGGATGCGCTGATGCAGGGCGGAGCGATTCTGGCGCAGCAGGTCGGCGGCCGCTTCGACATCGAGGCCGGCGTCGAGCAGGACATGACCAACGAGACCTCGCTGGTGCTGGGCCGCTACCTGTCGCCGCGCCTCTACGTCAGCTACGGGGTGGGCCTGGTCGAAGCCATCAACACCGTGAAGATGCGCTATACGATCGGCGATCACTGGACCATCAAGACCGAGGCCGGCACCCAGCGCAGTGCCGACCTCGTCTTTACGATCGAGAAATAGCCCGCGGCTATTTCTTGCGGCGCGCCTTGCCGCCCTTGCGCTTGCCGCCGCGGGCCTTCCTGGCCGCTTTCTTTGCTTTCCTGGCTGCCTTCCTGGCTGCTTTCTTGGCCGATTTCGTCGCCGATTTCTTCGTCGCCTTCGCGGCACTCTTACGCGCGGCCTTTTTGGCCGCCGGTTTCTTGCGCGATGACTTCTTGGCGGCTTTTTTCTTCACCGCCGCTTTCTTTTTGGCGGCCGGCTTTTTCTTGGCTGCAGCCTTCTTCGCGGCCGGCTTGGCGGCTGGCGGGCTCGCGGCCGCCGGCTTGGCAGCGGGCTTAGCCGCTGGCTTAGCAGCGGGCTTGGACGCCGGCACGCTCGGCGCGGGCTTAGGCGGCGGCGCGCTGGCGGCAGGCTTGGGAGCTGCCGGTGCCGGGGCTGGCGGCTTCGGCGCGGCGGGCTTCGCGGCCGCCGGCGTCGCGCTCGAGGGCTTGGCTGCTGCCGGCTGTGTCGCTGGTTTGCTCGCCGTGGCCGGCTTGGCGGCGGCGGCGGAATGCACCGCGAACAGTGCGCCGCTCGGATCAGTCATCTGGGCGATCCGCCCGCCGCCCGGCACGTCCATCGGGCCGGCGACGATGTGGCCGCCGGCGCCAGTGGCGGCGGTGGCGGCGGCATCGGCATTGGCCACCGAGGCGTAGGGCAGCCAGTACGGCACCGACGAGCGCTCCTGCTGCAGTTTGTACATGCCGCCGCGCTGCACCCCGTCGGAGCCGAAGATCAGGTAGGTCCCCTGCGGTCCCATGTCCATGCGATGCATCGCCTGCCAGCCGAACAGTTTGCTGTAGAAGTCGAACGCGGCTTCATGGTTGCTGGTCGCCAGCTCCAGCCACGAAAAGCCGCCGATCGGCGGCGTGGCGGGCGGCACCATGCCTTCCTGGGCCGGTTTGAATATCGCAAACGCGGCGCCCTGCGGATCGCTCATGATCGCAAAGCGTCCGATGGTGGGAATCTCGGTGGCGGCGCGCTTGGTCCGGCCGCCGTGGCGCTCAACCGCCGCCGCGGTCGCCTCGACATCGGCAACCCCGATGTAGGGCAGCCATTGAGGCTTGGCCCCTGCCGCGCGCGCCTCGTCGGGTATTTTCATCATGCCGGCGTAGTGACCGCCGCCGAGGCCGAACTGGGTGTAGGTGGGATCGGCGGCAGAAGGGTGCGTTTGCCAGCCGACTACCTTGGAATAAAAGCCAGCCGCCTTCGCGGTGTCCTCCGTCATCAGTTCCTGCCACACGAATCGGCCGTGAATGCTTCCCTGAGCCATGACAATCCCCTTTTTTTGCGCGTCGTAAATCTTATCGCGCCGGTATGTACAGAAGATAACTGAAGCGCCCGGCGCCGGGTAGTGTGATTGTTGGCAGGTGCCCGGGGCGCTGCCGCGCCCCTGCAGCGTGCCCGGACGGCCTCTGGGCGGGCCTGGGCCCTTGCCAGTCTGTGCATTTTTATGCATAATTCGGATAATTTATGCACGGACTGCCATGCTGAACGACCGCCAGCAATTCGAGCGACGCAACGCCATCCTGCGCATCCTGCGCGGCGGTGTCGTGCATCGGCAAAGTGACCTGGCGCAGCTGCTGCGGCGCGACGGTTTCGACGTCACGCAGTCCTCGGTCAGCCGCGACCTGCGCGAACTTGGCGTGCTCAAGGCGAGCGGCCGTTATCGGGTGCCGGCCGACGAGATCTCGCGCGCCAACGGCGATTTCGGCGCGCTGGCGGCGTTCGTGCGCGCCATCCGTCCGGCCGGCTCGTCCATCACCGTGATCAGGACCAGTATCGGCGCCGCGCCGAGCGTCGCCGTGGCGGTAGACAAAGCCGAGTGGCCCGAGGTCGTCGGCACCATCTCCGGCGACGACACGATTTTCATTGCCACCGCGGACGGCCGCGCTCAGCGGCGGCTGATCGAGCGGCTCAACACCCTGTTTCGCAGCTGAGATATCCCATGAGCAAGACCTCGCAGACGGGCGCGCCCGTCGCCCAGCCGATCGTGCTGGCCTACTCCGGCGGCCTGGATACCTCGTTCCTGGTGCCCTGGGTGGCGGAGAATTATCAGCGTCCGATCATCACCGTCACGGTGGACACCGGCGGCATCGACGCCGCGGCCGCCAAGCTGCTGCGCGAGCGCTCGCTTGCGCTCGGCGCCATCGAGCATCACCAGGTGGATGCGCGCACGGACTATTTCGAGCAGGTGTTGCGATTCCTGATCATGGGCAATGTGCGCCGCGGAGCGCTCTACCCGCTGTGCGTCGGCGCCGAGCGCGTGATGCAGGCGCAGACCGTCGCCCGCATGGCGCGCAAGCTCGGCAGCGACACGATTGCGCACGGTTGCACGGCCGCCGGCAACGATCAGGTGCGATTCGAAGTCGCACTGCGCACGCTGGCGCCGGACCTGACGGTGCTGGCGCCGGTGCGCGATCGGGCCTTCAGGCGCAGCGAGGAGCTCGAGTATCTGCAGCAGCGCTCGCTGCCGGTGCCGCCGTTCGGCGCTGCCTATTCCATCAACCGCGGACTCTGGGGCGTGACCATCGGTGGCAAGGAAACGCTGACCTCGGCCGGCAGCATTCCCGACGACGCCTGGGTGCTGTCGCGCGATGCGTTCAGCAAGCCGAAGGCCCCCGAGCGCCATCGCATCCTGTTCGAGCGCGGCCGCCCGGTGGCGCTCGATGGCGCCGCGCTGCCGCCGGTCACGCTGATCGAGCAGCTCGAGGCCCTGGCCGCACCGTTTGCTATCGGCCGCGGAATTCATCTGGGAGACACCATCATCGGCACCAAGGGACGGGTGGCGTTCGAAGCGCCCGCCGCCGAGACGCTGCTCACCGCGCATCGCGAACTCGAGAAACTGGTGCTCACCCCTCGCCAGCAGCGCATCAAGGAGTCGGTGGCGCAGCCCTACGGCGACCTGGTGCACGAGGGACAGCTGCTCGATCCGGTGTGCCGCGACATCGAGGCGCTGCTGTGGTCCTCGCAGCAGCGCGTCAGCGGCGAGGTGCATCTGCTGTTTCGTCCCGGCTCTTTGTTCATCGAGGGCGTGGAGTCGCCGTACTCGCTGATGGCGGCCTCCAAAGGCGTGTATGGCGAATCTGCCGGTGAATGGAGCCCGACCGATGCGCTCGGCTTCTCCAAGATCGTCGCCCTGACCGGTGTGTTCTACCGCCGCGCCGGCGAGGCCGCCGCGGCCCAGTCTCCCGCGGTGGTACAGCCATGAAAACCGTCATCGTCGACAAGATCGCCTCGGTCACGCTGGCGTGCGCGCTCGGCCCGGAACTGCGGCTGTCGAATGACATCCCGGCCGAAGAGGGCGTCGTGATCGTCGGCGAGGTGCTCAACAACAAATCAAGCTACAACACGCTCGAGCTCAGCAGTGGCCGCATGGCCAAGGTCGTCAAGGGCGACATCGTGGTCGGTGCCTTGGGTCCGCGGCGAGCGCTGTTCGGCTATTCCGGCCACGTGCCATCGTCGGTCAAGCCGGGCGATATCGTGCAGCTGCTCAACATCGGCGGCGTAATGGGCATCTGTGATTCGGAAACCCCGGACAAGGGCAAGCCGTTCGACTGCCGCGTGCTGGGCATGGTGCTGCAGTTCCCGTTCCTGGGCGAGCGCATCGGCGTGCCGGCGCGCGTCGGTTACCGGCCGCTCGATTTCAACGCCGCGCTCGACACGCGCGGCGTGCCGGTAGTGGCACTGGCGGGCACCTGCATGGAAGCCGGCAAGACCGCCGCCGCCGCCGCCATCGTCGGCCGCATGCGCCACCGCGGTCTCACGGTCGACGCCTTCAAGGCCACCGGCGTGTCGCTGCGCCGTGACATTCTCGCCTTCGAGGACGCCGGCGCGCGCCGCACGATGATCTTCACCGACTTCGGTGTCGTCACCACCAGCGCGCGCACCGGACCTGCACTCACGCGCACCATGCTCAGCGAGCTCGCGGTCGGCAAACCCGACGCGATCGTGTTCGAGCTGGGCGATGGCCTGCTCGGCACCTATGGCGTGGACGCGATTCTCGAATGCGCCGACATCCGCCGCGCGCTCACCGGCGTGGTGCTGTCGGCCAACGACCCGGTCGCCGCGTGGGGCGGCGTCAAGCTGCTGCGCGAGCGCTTCCAGGTCGAGCCCTGCGTCGTCACCGGTCCCTCGACCGACAACCAGGTCGGCATCGAGATCATCCAGCAGCAGATGAAAGTCGCCGCCTTCAACGCCCTGTCCGATGCCGCCGCGCTCGGCGATCACGTCATCGAGGCGATCGGACTGGGCGGCCAGGCGCGGCGCACGGCGGCAGCGGCCGACTGATGCGCCGCGCCCGCGAAACCTCGCGCACGATTCCCGCCGTGGTGCTCGGCGGTACCGGCTATGTTGCCGGCGAGCTGCTGCGCCTGATCGCGGCGCATCCGAATTTCTCGCTCGCCGGCATCCTGTCCGACAGCCGGCCTGGCGAACCGGTGCACGAGGCGTTCGGTCACCTGGTTACGGTGCTGCCCGAGGAGCGCTTTAAATCCCAGGCCGAGATCGAAGCCATCGTCGCGCGCGAGCAGAGCACCGCCATCTTCTCAGCGGCGCCCCATGGCGCTGCCGCCTCATTGATCGATGCACTGCTGACAAAATCGGAAGGCGCCGGTCGCAAGCCGCACGTGGTGGACATCTCGGCCGACTATCGCTACCGCTCGGCGGCGGACTACGAGGCGGTCTACCGGCATGCGCACGGCGCGCCGGCGCGCCTGCACAGCTTCAGCTGCGCGCTGCCGGAACATCTGCGCGAGCTGCTGACGCCGCATGTAGCGCATCCCGGCTGCTTCGCGACCGCCGCCCTGCTCGCCTGTGTGCCGCTGCTGGCGCTGGGACTGACGACGCCCGAACTGTTCGTGACAGCCATCACCGGCAGCACCGGTTCGGGGCGCAAGCCGAGTGAAGGCACGCACCATCCGCTGCGTCACAGCGACCTGTATGCCTATAACGTGCTCGCCCATCGGCATGTGCCGGAGATCAAAGCCTGTGCGCTCGCGGTCACCGGTGTGGAAGGACAGATCGCCTTCGTGCCGCACTCCGGCCCGTTCGCGCGCGGAATTCACGCCACGGTACAGGCGAGCCTGCGTAGCCCGCGCGACAGCGCTCATATTCTCGGCGCACTGCGCGAGTACTACCTGGGCTGCCCGTTCGTGCACATCAGCGATGCTCCGCCGCGCGTCAAGGAAGTCGCCAGCAGCAACTATGCACGGCTGTCCGCGGTCAGCGACGGCCGCACGGTGGCCGTGATGTGCGCGATCGATAACCTTAACAAGGGCGCGGCGGGCGGCGCGATGCAGTGGATGAACCGTCTGTACGGGTTGCCGGAAACCGCCGGCCTCACGGCGCCGGCGCCGGGCTGGACCTAACGCCGTGCCGGTGAACGCACCATCGACCCCTGCGCCGAATCTGGCCGCCGCCGCCGCGCCGGGTGCTGTGGCCGATTTTCTGGCACCGGTGTTCGCGCAGTACCCGCTGCCGGTGGTCGGCGCCGAAGGCGTGTGGCTCATCACCGCCGATGGCCGCCGGGTGCTCGACCTGTATGGCGGTCACGCGGTCGCGGCGCTCGGCTATGGGCATCCGGTCTGGCTGCGGGCGTTGACCGAACAGGCGCGCTCGCTGAGCTTTCAGAGCAATGCGGTGCCGATGGACGTGCGGCTGCGCGCCGCGCAGCGCCTGATCCGCTTCTCGGGCCTGGATTTCAACAGCGTGTTTTTCGTCAACAGCGGCGCGGAGGCGAACGAAAACGCTCTGAAGATGGCCTTCACGCTCACGCAGCGCAGCCATGTGGCGGCGATCGAGCATTCGTTCCACGGCCGCACCGCCGCGGCCGGTGCCGTCACCTGGGGTGCGGCCGCCAAGTGGTACGGCTTTCCGCGCACGCCGTTCGACGTCAGTTTCATCCCGCGGCGCGACACCGACGCGATGGCGCAGCAGGTGACCGAGCGAACCGCGGCGGTGATCGTCGAGCCGGTGCAGGGTGTCGGCGGTGCGTTCGATCTGGGCGCGCCGTTTCTTGAGGCGCTGCGCTTGCGCTGCCAGCAGGTCGGCGCGTTGCTGATCTTCGATGAAGTCCAATGCGGCATGGGCCGCGTCGGCGAAGCATTCGCGGCCAAGCTCTACGGCGTGCAACCGGACATGATCACGACCGCGAAGGCGCTGGGCGCCGGCTTTCCGTGCGCGGCGCTGCTGATGTCGCCGCGCGTCAGCGCGGCGGTGAAGCTTGACGCGCTGGGCACCACCTTCGGCGGCGGCCCGATGGCCTGTGCGGTGATCGAGGCGGTCATCGAAGCGATCGAGTCCGAGCATCTGCTCGCGCGGGTGCGCAGCGTCGCGGCGCTGATCCGCAGCCGCTGCCTGGTCGGGCCGGTGACTGCGCATCAGGGCGCGGGCTTGCTGGTCGGACTGCGCACCACGATGCCGGCGAAGCAGGTGCATGCCGCGCTGCTTGAGCGCGGCATCCTGGCCGGCACCAGCGCGGATCCGAATATTCTGCGGCTGCTGCCGCCGTTCGTGCTCGAAGCCGCGCACGTCGAACTGCTGCGCGACGCGCTGCTCGACATCGGCGCCTGACGTTCCAAGCCATGCGCCGATTCATCGACCTGGCCGATTTCTCGCGCGACGAAGTGCTCGCATTGCTCGAGCTCGGGCGGCGGCTGGAAGCACACCCCGAACCGCAGGCGCTGGCCGGTAAGGTGCTCGGGCTGCTGTTCATGAATCCATCGTTGCGCACGCTGGCCTCGTTCCAGAGCGGCATGGCAAAGCTCGGCGGCGCATCATTCGTCATCACGCCGGGCAGCGGCACCTGGCAGATCGAGACCCGTGACAGTGTGCTGATGGACGGCAGCGCTGCCGAGCACATGCGTGAAGGCGTGCCGGCGCTGGCCTCGTACTGCGATGCGCTCGGTATTCGCTCGTTTGCCGACGGCAAGGACCTGGCAGCCGATCTGAGCGAGCAGAAATTCAGCGCGATGGCGCGTCTGGTGGACAAGCCGCTGATCAATCTGGAATCCGCGGTCAACCATCCATGCCAGGCTCTGGCCGACTGGAAGACACTGGATGAACTGGGCGTGCCGCGCCATGGCAAGTTTGTGCTCAGCTGGGCCTACCATCCGCGCGGCCTGCCGCTGGCGGTGCCGGCCGCCACGGTGCACATGGCGGCGATGCGCGGTATGGAAGTCGTGGTGCTGCGGCCGGACGGCTTCGCGCTGCCGGACGCGATCATGGACAAGGCGCAGCGCGCCGCGGCGGCTTCCGGTGGCTCGCTGCGCGCCACCAGCGATCGGCACGCCGCGCTCGACGGCGCGCACGTGGTCTACGCCAAGGAATGGGCCAGCACCGCGAACTACGGCAATGACGCTGCCGACAGCGAGGCGCGGCGCGCTCTGAAGGAGTGGTGCCTGAGCGAGACCTGGTTTTCGGCGGCGCGCGCGGATTGCCGGCTGATGCATTGTCTGCCGGTGCGGCGTAACGTCGCGATCGCCGAGGGCCTGCTCGACGGGCCGCGCAGCGTGGTGCTGCGCCAGGCCTACAACCGCCTGCCGGCACAGATGGCGGTGCTGTATCGCCTGCTCAAGCCAACGGAGTGACCACACTGACATGATCCTGCACCGCTCGGACCACGCGGCGATGATTCGCGCACTGCGCGACGCCGCGCCCTACATCCGCCTCTACAAAGGCAAGACCTTCGTCGTCAAGGCGGGCGGCGCCGTGTTCGGCGATGCGGCGATGACCCGGGCGCTGATCGAGCAGATCGCGATCCTGCATTATCTGGGCGTGCGCGTCGTCATGGTTCATGGCGGCGGCCCGCAGCTCACCGAACTGACCGAGGCACTGGGAGTGCCGACCCGCATGGTGCAGGGCCGGCGCATCACCGATGCGAAGTCGATCGATGCGACCGCGATGGTGCTCAATGGCCTCATCAATACCCGCATCCTGGCGCTGTGCCGCGACCTGGAAATCGGCGCCGTCGGACTGTCGGGCGTCGATGCCGGCCTGATCCGCGCCCACCGCCGTCCGCCGGTGCAGCTCCCCGGTCACGCCGAGAGCGTGGACTTCGGCTTCGTCGGCGACATCGACTCGGTCGATGTCAGCGTCATTCGCCAGCATCTCGACAACGGTCTGATGCCGGTCATCAGCCCGCTGTCGGCCGACGACAAGGGCACGCTGCTGAACATCAACGCCGATACCGTCGCCGCGGCGATCGGCGCCGCGCTCGGCGCCGAGAAATTAATCCTGTGTACCGGCGCGCCCGGCATCCTCGAGCGGGTCGACGATCTCACCTCAATCGTCTCCTACACCGATCTTGCGGGCCTGAATCGCATGCGCGACGAGGGCCGCATCGCCGACGGCATGCTGCCGAAGAGCATGGCGATCGAGTTCGCAATCCGCGGCGGCGTGCGCCGCGTGCACGTGATCTCCTACGCTGCCACCGACAGCATCCTCGCCGAGGTGTTTACCAATGAAGGCACCGGTACCCTGATCGTGGCCGACGTCAACGCACTGACGCCGGCCGAAACGCAAAGCTCCGCATGACGCGACTGACGCTATGACACGACTGTGGGACAAGGGCACGCCGCTCGACGCCCGGGTGCTGCGCTATACCGCCGGCGAGGACTACGCACTCGATGAGCGCCTGGTGCGCTACGACGTGCGCGCCTCGATCGCCCATGCCGAGATGCTGCACCAGCAGCAGCTGCTGTCAGCCGAAGATCTTCACTCGATACGCGATGGCCTCAGCGCGCTCGGCGACGAGCATCAGCGCGGGCTGTGGCACATCGAGCTCGATGACGAGGATGGCCAGACGGCGCTCGAGCGCCGGCTCACCGCGCGCATCGGTGCCGCCGGCGGCCGCATCCATCTCGGGCGATCGCGTAACGACCAGGTGCTCACGGCGCTGCGGCTGTACCTGCGCGATGCGATCGATGAACTCGATGGCGGCGCGCACGCCGTGGCCGCGGCGCTCGATCGGCTGTCGCAGCGCCAGGGCGACACCGCGCTGCCGGGCTACACCCACATGCAGCAGGCCATGCCGAGCTCGGTCGGACTGTGGGCCAGCGGTTTCGCCGCCGAACTGATCGACGATGCGCGCGGCATCAAGAGCGTGCATCGACGTATCGAGAAGAACCCGCTGGGGTCCGCCGCCGGCTACGGCACCCCGGGGCTGCCGCTCGATCGCGACGCCACCACGCGCGCGCTCGGCTTCGATCTGACGCAGCAACCGGTCACCTCGGTGCAGCTCTCGCGCGGCAAGGCGGAAGCGCAGCTGCTGTTCGAGCTGGCGCTGCTGATGCAGGACCTGGGCCGCTTGGCGGCCGATCTGCTGCTGTTCTACACCCGCGAATTCGCCTATATCGAGCTGCCCGATGCGTTCACCACCGGCTCCTCGATCATGCCGCAGAAGCGCAACCCCGACCTGTTCGAACTGGTGCGAGGCCGCAGCGCCACCGCGCTCGCCTGCCTGACCGAGGCGCTCGCGATCTGCGCCAAGCTGCCCTCCGGCTACCAGCGCGACCTGCAGTTGCTGAAGTTTCCGCTGTTTCGCGGTATCGACATCGGCGTGCAGACGCTCGACATCGTCGCCGCGGCGCTGGACGCGCTAAAATTCCGTCCCGAGCGCATCCACCTCGACCCGGCCGTGCACGCGACCGAAGAAGCTTTTGCGCTGGTGGTCACGGAAGGCATACCCTTTCGGGAAGCCTACCAGCGGGTGGCGGCGCGCTACCTGCGCAAGGATTAATCGCTTATGGATGCGGAGCCCGGTACCCCCAGCACGAGCGGCGCGAGCAGCACGGCCGTGAGCCCGCCGGCTGGCAGCGACAGCTCGCTGCACGGCCTGGTCGAGTACACCCACTGGATCTATGCGCTGCACTCGCTGTCGGTGCTCAGCGCACTGCTGACGGGGCGCGCCGTGGCGGTGCGCTTTGCGTTCTATCTGCCGTCACTGGTCGCGGTGATCATGAACTACGCGCGCCGCTCCGAGACCCGTGGCACCTGGCTTGAATCGCACTTCCGCTGGCAGATCCGCACCTTCTGGTTCTCCTGGCTGTGGATCATCGTGGTGCTGATCGTCGCGATGCCGCTGGTGCTGCTGGCAGGCCTTGGACTGGTGGTCGGCCTGCTGGGCTTAGGGGCAGTGGGCCTGTGGGTGATCTATCGCATCGTGCGCGGCTGGCTGGCGCTGCGCGACGGACGGCCGATGCCGCTGTCCCCGACGCTCTAGCGGTGCGCGCGGTGACGCAACGAATGGCCAAACGCAGTGTAGTGCTGCTGTCGTTGGCGCTGATCGCCTTCGCACTGGCCGGCAGCGCGCTGACCGCCTGCGGACAGAAAGGGCAGCTCTACCTGCCGAGCCAGAAAAAATCGAAAGTGCCCCCCGCCCAGCAGCCGCCGACCACGCCGCCGCCAGGACCCGCCGCCCCGTCCTGAGGCCTTACGCCACCGGCGCGCGCAGCAGGCCGCTGAGGTACGGCGCCGCACTGCTGTCCGGGAACACCTCGGCATCGAGCGTGCGCGTCGCAATCTGCAGGTGCTCGTGCAGTACGCTCTTCATCACCGAGCGCAGATCGAGCGTCGGTTTCAGGTCACGCTGCTGATAGAGCGCACGCGCCGACAACCCGGGCCAATCCCCGACGATGCGGCCGCCTGCGACGGCGCCGCCGAGCAGGAACGCGGCGCTGGCGGTGCCATGATCGGTGCCGCGGGTGCCATTGCTGGCCGCAGTGCGGCCGAACTCAGTAGCCAGCAACACCACGGTGCGCGGCCAGACGTCGCCGAGCGTTTCCTTCAGCGTGCGCAGGCTCTGATCGAGCACGCCCAGACGCGTGCGCAGCTGACCCTTGCCGCCGCCTTCGTTGAAATGCGTATCCCAGCCGGTGGTATCGAACACCGCCACCGCCGGACCATCCTCGCGGCGCAGGAATCCGGCGGCGGTGCGCACGGTCTCGGTGTAACGCCCGGCGGTGGAGCGCTCGATCGCGCGCATCGGCTGGCCGTCCTCGGCGTCGCTCGCCATGGCCGGCGATGGCGCCTGGGCATGCGCTTGCGTCGCCATGCTGCCGGTCGATAACGCCTCGGCGAGCCGCTGCGCCAGCAATGGATCGCTGGCGTATCGATCGGCGATGCGTCGCATCGTGTCCTCGTCGAGATCCGGCAGCACCGAGGGCGACCACGACGCCACCTCGGCCGATCCGCGCAGCACCAACGGCACATTCTGCGCCAGCGCCACACCACGTTCGCCACCGCGGCGATTGGCCGCCGGCAGATTGATCAATGCGCGATTGAGCCAGCCAGTCTGGCTCGCATGCGGTTGCGTCATGCCGCTCTCGAGTACGTCCTGGCCATCGAAGTGAGAGCGCTCGCGGTAGCCGGTGGCAACCGCCGGCAGCACCAGCAGCTCACGAGCGACATACGACTCATGCAGGAATGGCAGACCCGGGTTGAGCCCAAAAAAACCATCGAGCGCCAGGGCTTCGTCGGCGCCCGCAGGAGCTGCAATCGCCAGCTCACCGCGCAGCCGCGCGTAATCCGGATCGGCATACGGCGGCACCGCCGACATCCCGTCGAGCGCGCCGCGCAGGATGATGAACACGAAGCGCGATGGCGTGGCAGCTGGGGCTGCAAAGGCGTAGCGGGCTGCGAACGTCGCGCCGGTGGCGGCAAGCCCCGCCTGCAGCACTGAGCGTCGGCTGATCGGCAGGTGATTGCGATGCATTAGATGCTCCATTGTTGCTGCCTCATCGGCGCAGAAATTCCGGCGCAGTCAGCAGCAACGTCAGCGCCTGCGCATCGTTGGCGGCATGCGACAGGCTGCTGCGCGTCTCGTCGCTGTAGGTCGCTCCCAGAAGCTGCGGTCCGAGATCCGCCACCGCGTGCGTGCTGCCCAGCCGCTGCGCCACGGTGTCGGCAAGTTCGATGCGCTGCATCAGCGCCGACGCCCCATTCCAGTCGTCGCTGCGATCCGGCCAGCCGGCCGGCGAGCCCGGCGCGAATTGCCGCTGGCCGAGCATCGCAAAAGGCGCAATCGATCGCTGCCCATCGGCAACCGGGAGCTGCAGGCCGCGATAAATCGACAGCACGTAATCCTGCGGCGTCTTGAACTTCGCCTGCGGGACCTGCCAGGCTTCCTCACAGCCGATCAATGCGCGGTAGACCTGCGGCAGATCGCCGCCGCTGCGCTGGAAAGCCGCGGCGACGCGCGCCACGGCGGCCGGCGGTGGATCATCGGCAATGAAATGTCGCACCAGCTTGGTGGCGAGGTGGCGCGCGGTCGGGCCCGCGAGCGCCAGATCGGTCAGTACCGCGCGCCCCTGGGCCTGCTCCGACTGATCGTAGCGGCGGCCAAATACCGTCTGTGCACCGGGCTCGTGCAGCAGCGGCCGAAACATGAATTGTCCGATCGAGCCCGCCTTCAGCACCCCATAGCCGCCGCCGAGCGACCAGCCGGTCAGGACCTTGGCAAAACTGGTGACGTCGCTCTGCGTGTAGCCGGCGTCCACGCCGAGGGTATGCAGCTCGAGAATTTCACGCGCCAGGTTCTCGTTCAGCCCGAGCGTGCGCTCGCGGCGCGCCGCCAGCTTCGCCAGCGCCGAGTCGGGTCCGACCGAGCGCTGATTGTCCAGGTACAGCAGCATCGCCGGGTGCTGCTCGACCGCCAGCAGCAGCTCGCGGAAATTGCCCAGCACATGCGGCCGGATCGCCTCACGCTCGAGGCTGCCGGCAAGGCCCAGCACCGCGAGCTTATCGACCGACACGGCAAAATGATTACTCCAGAAGTACACCAGCCGCTCCACCCACGGGCGCTCGCTCGCCACGGCGTTGCGCAGCCGTGCCTGCACTTCGGCGACGTAGGTCGGCCGGTAGAGCGCGGGC